>JAESFK010000164.1_pt1 | contig 51645 bp, 48 predicted proteins | sample 9269391 | NCBI WGS metagenome assembly JAESFK01 (sample SAMN14506231, study PRJNA617097) | algae metagenome | isolation source: Drouetiella hepatica UHER 2000/2452 and co-occurring heterotrophs from... | place: Slovakia: Slovak Paradise National Park, Hrabusice, Kosice Region | collected 2000-01-01
CGACAGGCCGAGGGCGTAGCGACGGTCCGGCCCCGAGGGCACGCCCTCGTCGTTGCGGTAGCTGGCCACGAGGCAGGTCCAGCCCTCGGCGAGCAGCGGCGGCAGGGCCCGGATGGCCTCCTCGCGCCGGGCGCCGCGGCCGTGGACGAGCACCGCCCAGCGCTGGGTCGGCACCCCATCGGGGGCCACGACCCACGCCGGCATCGCGCCGAGCTCTCCGTCGTAGGTGATGTGCTCGGTGGGCAGGCCGAGGCTCTCGTCGGGGGGCGCGCCGTGGAAGTACTGGTTCCAGCGGGCCGGGCTGGGCGCCAGGACACCGCGGTCGACGCCGAGGAGCTCGCGGCGCACGCGGCCCGCCCCCGCATCGAGCTCGACGACGTCGCCGAGGCGGGCGTGGCCCTCACCCTGCTCGAGCCACAGCCCGTAGCGACCGGGCACGACCGTCTCGGCGGTGGTGTCGAGGGTGATGGTCGTGGCGTCGGCGGCCCGGATCAGCACGTCGTCGGGGCGCCGGGCATCCGGCGTGAGCACCCGGCGGGCGAAGTAGGCGGCCGCCGCGAACGAGCCGCCACCGGAGGCCAGGGCGGCCGTGCCGCCGACCGCGGCGCCGGCCACGGCGGCGCGCCGGAGCCGACCGGGCTCCGCGGGACCGAGAGGGCTCGGGATCACCCGCGACCCCCGTCGAGGACGGCGGACAGGTCGTAGGACACCGGCTCGTCGAGCTGGTCGTAGGTGCAGTCCTCGGGGTCCTTGTCCGGACGCCAGCGCACGAACTGCGCGGTGTGCCGGAAGCGGACCCCCTCCATGTGGTCGTAGCGCACCTCGACGACCCGCTCGGGGCGCAGCGGCGTGAAGGACAGGTCCTTGCCGGCCGCCCAGCGACTGCCCGCGGCGTTCTGCGGGGTGCGCGTGCCCTCCTCCTGCTTCGCCCAGGCCCACGGGTGGTCGTCGAAGTCGGTGACGAGCGGCTGCAGCTCCTCGAACAGCTCCTTGCGCCGGGCCATCGGGAAGGCGCCGATGACCCCGACCGAGAGCAGCTGGCCGTCGGCGTCGTGGATGCCGAGGAGCAGGCTGCCGATGAGGTCGTCGCCGCTCTTGTGCGTGCGGTAGCCGGCGACGACGCAGTCGGCCGTGCGCTCGTGCTTGATCTTGAGCATCGTGCGCTTGTCGGGCTCGTAGGTGCCGTCGACCGGCTTGGCCACGAGCCCGTCGAGGCCGGCCCCCTCGAACTCGGTGAACCACTCGGCGGCGACGGCGGGGTCGCTGGTGGCCGGCGTGAGGTGGATGGGCGCCTGCGCGTCGGCGAGGGCCTCCTCGAGCAGTGCGCGCCGCTCGGCGAACGGGCGGCCGGTCAGGTCGTCGTCGCCGAGGGCGAGCAGGTCGAAGGCGACGAAGCGGGCGGGTGTCTCGACGGAGAGCTTCGTGACCCGGCTGGCCGCCGGGTGGATCCGCTGGCTGAGCAGGTCGAAGTCGAGCCGGTCGTCATCGGGGCGGACGACGATGATCTCGCCGTCGACGACGCATCGCTCGGGCAGGTTGGCCAGCGCCGCCTCGACGACCTCGGGGAAGTAGCGGGTCATCGGCTTCTCGTTGCGGCTGCCGATCTCGACCCGGTCGCCGGAGCGGAAGATGATCGACCGGAAGCCGTCCCACTTGGGCTCGTAGAGGACCTCGGTGTCCTGCAACGGTTTCGCGTCGAGCCCCTTGACGGGCTTGGCGAGCATCGGCGGGATCGGCGGGACGAGGGGCATCCCCCACTCGTCACGCAGGGCGGCGTCCCGCTCGGCCTTGGGCGCCATGTAGTCGTCGTCGGCCTTGTCCTGGCGGCGCTTGCTCGGCTGCACGCGCGGCGGCTCGCCGGGCATCTTCGGGTAGTCGGGCGGGAAGTTCAGCTCGCCGAGGCCGCGCTCCTCGACATCCTTGTTCCAGAGGGCGATCGCGGTGCCGACGTCACCGACCGCGTCGTCGATGCCGCTCCAGGCGTCGCCCCGGTCCTCGAGGACGTCGGGGACGGTCAGCACGGTGAAGTCGCCGGGCGCGACGGCGGCCAGCTCGTCCCAGGTGACCGGCATCGAGACCGGGGCGCCGGGGAGCGGGCGGGGGCTGTAGGCGGAGGCGATGGTGCGGTCGCGGCAGGCCTGGTTGAAGTCGACGAACACCCGCTCCCCGCGCTCCTCCTTCCACCACGACGTCGTGACGAGGTCGGGGAGGCGGCGCTCGAGCTCGCGGGCGATGCCGATGACTCCGTGCCGCACGTCGAGGAACTCGTGGGTCGGCGCGATGCGGGCGTACACGTGGACGCCGCGGTTCCCGCTCGTCTTCGCCCACGCGGTGAGGCCCAGCTCCGCCATCAGCTCGCGCAGGGCGAGGGCGGCCTCGACGGCGTCCTGGAAGCCGCGCCCCGGCTGCGGGTCGAGGTCGATGCGCAGCTCGTCGGGGTCGTCGTTGTCCGCCGTGCGCACCGGCCACGGGTGGAAGGTGACCGAGTTCATCTGCACGGCCCAGACGGCAGTGGCGACCTCCTCGACGACGACCTGCGCGTGCCGTCGCCCGCTCGGGTAGCGGCAGGACGTCGTGCGGACCCAGTCGGGCATCCCCTTCGGCGGGTTCTTCTGGTAGAACTCCTCGCCCTCGATGCCGTCGGGGAAGCGCTGGAGGGTGACCGGGCGGTCGCCGATGTGCCGCACGAGGACGTCTCCGACCGCCATGACGTACCCGGCGAGGTCGCCCTTGGTGATGCCGGCGTCCGGCCACATGAGCCGGTCGGGGCTGCTGAGGCGCACCTCACGGACCCCGTCGGGTCCCTCGACCTCGACGATCTGCGCATCGGCCATGTCGCGACTCTAACGACGCGGGCCGACGTGCGGGCCCGGCGGGAACCATCTCGGCCGCGGCGGTGTTGGGACGGGCATGACGCTGAAGCCCACCGGACGCGAGTACGCCGTCAGCAAGTCCGACGCGGAGTGGCGCGAGTCGCTCTCCCCCGCCGAGTACCAGGTCCTGCGCGAGGCCGGCACCGAGCGCCCCTGGGTCGGCGAGTACACCGACGCCAAGACCGTCGGGGTCTACGCCTGCCGCGCGTGCGGCGCCGAGCTGTTCGAGTCGGACACGAAGTTCGAGTCGCACTGCGGGTGGCCGTCGTTCTGGAGCCCGCTGGCCGGTGAGTCCGTCGAGCTGCTCGAGGACCGCTCGATGGGGATGAAGCGCGTCGAGGTGCGGTGCGCCTCGTGCGGCAGCCACCTCGGGCACGTCTTCGAGGGCGAGGGCTTCGACACCCCGACCGACCAGCGGTACTGCATCAACTCGATCAGCCTGACCCTCAAGCCCGCCGCCCCCGCCTGACGCCCCAACCACGTCGCCACACCTGGCGCACGAGTATCGGGTCACCCGATACGACCGCGCTTCACCCCGGAACCGTTCCCGGGTGAAGAGCAGGCTTCACGGGTGAAGTCGGCGGAAAGCGCTCGCTCGGGCTCGCCGCTCACCAGGCGGCGGACCGGTGTCGTCGCTCAGGCGCCTGGAGGCGGACCAGTGTTGTCGGTCAGGCGCCCGGGGGCGGACCGGCTGCGGCCTTGGCGGCCAGGAGTCGCGGAACGAGAAGCTCGGGACGGTCGAGCTCGGACCAGATGACCCGCTCGAACACCCATCCCTGCCGTCGGGCCCGGTCCTCGCGCCTCTTCTCCTTCCACAGTGCGTCCGGATCGGAGGCGTACTTCACGCGGCCGTCGAACTCGAGCAACAGGTTGGTCCCGTCCACCCCGAGGTCGGCGTAGGCGAAGACCCTCCCAGCCTCGACGACCGGGGCCTGCGGGGTCACCGCCCACCCCAGCGCGCGTACGAACAACCGGAGTCGGGACTCCCCCACGGACTCCGCACGTCCGTCCGCGTACGCCAACATGGTGCGCACCCTGGCCGCGTCCGGCCAGCCCTTGATCTCCCGGGCCACCTCCTCGAGCAGCGCGACGGTGACCGTCCCGTCGTGCAGCGCCCGGTCCGCCGCGACGACAGCGGTCACGTGACCGTGGTCCAGCGCCAGCTGGACGAGGGCTTCGGCGACCTCACGTCCGGGTGTCGGGGCAGCGAGGCGACGGACGAGGGGGTGCGGTGGGCGGATGCGGCACAGTTCGGTGACGACCTCGCGGCGAACCGGCCTGACGATGTCGGCCCGAGGGTCCTCGACCCCGAACAGCGGCAGACCCAGCTCCACGACAGCCGAGGCGCCGACCGCCCGCGCATCCGGGTACAGCGCCAGCGCACCCCTGGTGCGCAGCGCGAGCAGCGCGTCGGGCTGGGTTGGGCTCGCAGATCCGAGCATCGACACCGACCTCGCGATCGGCGTGATGACCCGGTCCCGGCGCATCCGCGCCAGGTGTCGGTCACCGAGCCCGAGGGCCCGGGCCTGTGGTGTCGTGAACACCCCGCCCTGGCCGTGGGCGAGGGTCTGCAGGGCCGGCTCCATGGGCACACCCCACCCCACGTCACCGCGCCCGGGCCAGGGCACGCCGGCCACCTGTGGACAGCGGGTTTCCCGGCGGCCCCTGTGGAGAACGCCCCGGGCACAGGTCATTCCGCCCGAGCGACCCCTGCCACTCGCCTCTCCCCGGGAAGCCCGCGCTTCACCCGACTTCCGTTCCGGGGTGAAGCGCGGCCGTATCGGGTGACCCGATACTCGTGGGGTCAACGGGGTGACGGGGCCGACGGCCGGAGAGAAAGTTGGGGCGGGGGGGCGGGTCAGCGCTGGCGGTTCACCAGGGTGCGGACCGGCACGCGGGGGCCCGTGTAGAACGGGACCTCCTCGCGCACGTGCCGACGGGCACCCGAGGCCCGCAGCTCGCGCATCAGGTCGACGATGCGGTGCAGCTCGTCGGCCTCGAAGGCCAGGATCCACTCGTAGTCGTTGAGCGCGAACGAGGCGATGGTGTTGGCCCGCACGTCCGGGTAGTCGCGCGCCATCTGGCCGTGCTCTACGAGCAGGTCGCGCCGTTCCTTGTCGTCGAGCAGGTACCACTCGTAGGACCGCACGAACGGGTACACGCAGATGTAGTCGCGCGGCTCCTCGTCGGACATGAACGCCGGGATGTGGCTCTTGTTGAACTCTGCCGGGCGGTGCAGCGCCGCCACCGACCACACCGGGTCGAGGTGGTCGCCGTAGGCCGTGCGGAGGAGGGCGTGGTACGCCTCCTGGAGCGCCTCGATGGTCTCCGCGTGCCACCACACCATGACGTCGGCGTCGGCCCGCAGCCCGGCGACGTCGTAGGTGCCGCGCACGACGACCCCGCGCCCGGCGAGGTCGGTGAACAGCTCCTCGACCTCGGTGGCCAGGGCGTCGCGGTCCTCGTCACCGAGCGGCTCGGCGACCGCGAACACCGACCACATGGCGTAGCGGATGGTGTCGTTGACCTCGCGGATGCGGGCGGCGCCGGGCTTGGCGGGTGCGGGGCGGGACGGGGTGCTCATCGGGGCCTTCCTGGGGACACGGTGCTGCTCATGAGGTGGTCGGTGATGCCGCGCGCGGCCAGCACCGCCGAGGCGACGACGGCCGGGACGCCGACGCCGTCGTAGGTCGCGCCGGCGACCTCGACGCCGGGCAGGCGGGCGACGTCGGCGCGCACCGCCTCGACCCGCTCGACGTGGCCGACGGCGTACTGGGGCAGTCCGCCGCCCCAGCGCTGGACGTGGTGGTCGACGACGGGCGGCAGCGGCCGGCCGAGCGCCTCGCCGACCTCGGCGACGGCGAGGGTGACGAGGTCGGCGTCCTCACGCTGGAGCACGGCCTCCTCCCCGGCCCGGCCGAGCGAGGCGCGCAGGTGGACGACGTCGGAGGACAGCGCGCCGACCCACTCCCACTTCGCGGCACTGAAGGTGCTCGCCTTGACGGCCCGGCCCTCGACCGGCGGCACGAGGAAGCCCGAGCCCGGCAGGTCACCGAGCCCGTCGCGACGCACGGCGAGGGTGACGACGGCCATCGAGGCGGTCTCGACCTCGGCGAGCGTCCTGGACGCCACCGGCGCGAGGTCGGCCAGCAGCCGCGAGGTGGGCGCGGGCGGGACGGCGAGGACCACGGCGTCGGCCTCGACCGCGACCGGGTCGGCGGCCGAGCCGACGACGAGCCGCCAGCGCTCCCCCACCCGCTCGAGCCCGCGGACGACCGCGCCGGTGCGCAGCAGCACGCCACGGGTCCGCAGCGCCTCGACGAGCTCGCCGGGCAGCCGCCCGACACCCCCGCGCACCCCGGCGAAGGGCGACGAGGGTGCCTCGCCCGCCGCGGCAGGGCGCACCGGAACCGGCGCCAGCAGCGACTCGCCCCGCACCGCGCGCTGCCAGAGCACCGGTACGGTGGCACGCAGCGAGAGGCGGTCGGCGTGACCGGCGTAGACCCCGCCGAGCAGCGGCTCGACGAGCCGGTCGACGACAGCCCGGCCGAGCCGGCGTCCGACGTACTCGCCCACCGAGACGTCCCGGTCGAGGACACCCCCGGGCCACGGCTCCTCGGCGGCGGCCCGCTCGACCTCGAGGTCGGTGAGGACCCCCCGGGCGGTCTCGGGGTCGGTGGGCACACCCATGACGGTGCCGCGTGGCAGGGCGTGCAGCCCTCCGCGGCTCCAGAGCGAGGCGGAGGTCGTGGCCGGGGAGACGAGGTCGGCCTCGAGCCCAACCCGGCGCGCGAGGTCGACCGCCTCGGGACGGGTGGCGAGCAGCGACTCGGCCCCGACGTCGACGACGTGCCCGGCGACCGGCTCGACCCGCAGCTTGCCGCCGAAGCGGTCACCGCCCTCGAGGACGGTGACGTTCGCCTCCGGCACGCTCTCGAGCACCTCGAGGGCGGCGGTCAGCCCGGCGATCCCGCCCCCGACGACGACGACGTGCGGCCGGGTCGTCACGGCGTCGGAGGGCATGACAGCAGCGTCTCACGGGGCCTCGCACAGGTCGCCACCGGTCCCGCCCCGGCCCGCTCGACACCGTGACCGGATCGAGACGCGCGACCGGGAACCTTTCGCGCACCGGCCACGCCGGAGCGACGAACGAGCCACCGACGAAGGAGTCCTCCCGTGAGCGCCCACCCCCGACCCCCAGCCCGCCGCCTCGTCGCCCCGCTCCTTGCCGCCGTCCTCGCGGCCTCCGCCCTCGGAGCCTGCAGCGCCGGCGACTCCGGTGCCGCGAGTGACTCGAGCGCCGGCGGGGCCGTGACCGCCGAGGGCCCCGCCGCCCGCGAGGACCTCGCCGCCCCGGGGGCGCCCACCGCTCCCGACCGGCCGACGACCGCCGGCGGCGACCCCGGCACCGGGACGACGAAGGTCGCCGCGGCCGTCGCCGAGCGCAAGCTGGCCCGCCGGGCCGACGTCGCCCTCCAGGTGACGGACGTGGCCCGGGCCGCCTCGACCCTGCGGACCATCGCCTCGCGCGCCGGCGGGCTCGTCGTCGCCGAGGAGGTCTCGAGCGACCCGTCCGCGACCGCCGACGTCGACGGCGGGGACGCCCCCGATGCACCAGCTGCGTGGGGCACGGTCACCATCTCGGTGCCGACCGAGAAGCTCGACGCCACCCTCGACGAGGTCGCGAAGGTCGGCACCGTCCTGTCGCGGCAGAGCAGCACCGACGACGTCACCGCGCAGTACGTCGACACCGCCGCCCGGGTCGAGACGATGAAGGCCAGTGTCGAGCGGGTCCGGGCGCTGATGGCCAAGGCCGACCGGCTCGCCGACGTCGTCAGCCTCGAGGCCGAGCTCTCGCGCCGCCAGGCCGACCTCGAGGCGATGCAGCAGCAGCTCGCCGCGCTCGACGACCAGGTCACCCTCTCCCCCGTCACCGTCCGGCTGAGCACCGACGCCGACTCCCTGTCCACCCAGGAGGACCCGACCGGCTTCCTCGCCGGCCTGGCGTCCGGATGGGACGCGTTCACGACCTCGGTCCGGCTGGTGCTCACCCTCCTCGGGGCGCTCCTGCCGTTCGCCGTCGCCGCGGCGGTCCTCGGCGCGCCGCTCGTCCTGTGGTGGCGCCGCCGCCGCGTCACGGTGGGCACCCCGACCCCGCCGGTCGCCCCGACCGCCTGAGCCCTAGGTCAGCACCAGCGCCCAGCGGACCTCGCCGTCGACCTCCACGGGGGTCGGCGCGAGGCCGAGGGCGGCGGCCACCCGCTCGGAGGGCACGTGTCCGGGCAGCACGTGCGCGACGACCGTCCGGACACCGCGCCGTCGCACCTCGGCGAGCACGAGGGCGGCGGCCCGGCGCGCGACGCCCCGTCCCTGCCACGGCGTGCCGACGACCCAGGCGAGCTCGGCCGTGCCGCCGCCGGCGGTGACGGTGGCCTGGACGAACCCCACGAGCGGTCCGTCCTCCCCCTCGCCCACGACCCAGGTGTGCCACTCCTCGTCGGCGTCCTCCGGCCCGCGCAGCTGGCGGGCGTACCGCTCCCGCAACTCCTCCGCGGTCGGCGGCTCCCCGCCGATGACGTCGTACAGCGCCGGGTCGGCGAGCACGCCCGCCATCTCGGCGGCGTGGTCGGTGCGCAGCGGCTCGAGGCGCAGGCCGTCCCCGACGAGGACGCCCCGCGCCGGCTCGCCCACCGGCTCAGCCCCGCCCGGAGGAGTCCGCGGCGAGCACCTGCTCGCGGAGGATGTCGGCGTGCCCGCCGTGCTGGGCGAGCTCGCGCAGGAGGTGCAGCAGCACCCAGCGCAGGAGCAACGGCCCCCGGCGGTTGCCGGTGACGACCGCATCGAGCGCGACACCGGAGTGGATCTCCCGCGCGCAGGCCTCCTCGTGCGCCGCCAGCACGGAGGCGACGGTGTCGTCGTCGGTCAGGAGGAAGGAGTCACCGGCGTCGGCCGGGAGCCCGAGCCCGACCCGGTCGCGCCCCAGCACCGCCTCCTCGGACCAGACCCGCTCGACGAAGGTGGCGTGCTTGAGCAGGCCCAGCAGCGTCGTGTCCGACGGCACGAGCCGCCGCCGCGCCTGCTCCTCGGTCAGCCCGGCGAGGCTCTCGCGCAGGCCGGCCCGGTGCTCGTCGACGAACCCGTCGAGCATCGCCCGCTCGTCGAGGCCGCCGCTCCCGTGGTCGTGGCTCACCGCGCGGAGACCTCGTGGACGAGCTCGACGACGCGGGTCAGCACGTCGGGGTCGGTGTCGGGCAGCACGCCGTGCCCGAGGTTGAAGATGTGCCCCGGGGCGGCGCGCCCCTCCTCGACGATCTCGACCACCCTGCGCGACAACGCATCCCACGGTGCGAAGAGCAGCGCGGGGTCGAGGTTGCCCTGCAGCGGCCAGCGGCCGCCGGTGCGCTCGAGGGCGTCGGTGAGCGACACGCGGTAGTCGACACCCACGACGTCGGCGCCGGCGTCCCCCATCAGCGTGAGCAGCTCGCCGGTGCCGACGCCGAAGTGGATGCGCGGGGCGTCGAGGTCGGCGACCGCGGCGAGCGCCGCGGCGGAGTGCTCGGCGACGAAGCGCGTGTAGTCCGCGCGGCTGAGGAAGCCGGCCCAGGAGTCGAAGAGCTGCAGGGCCGAGGCGCCGGCCTCCCCCTGCACCCGGAGGAACGCCCCCGAGACCCGAGCCAGCTGCGCGCACAGGTCGTGCCACAGCTGCGGGTCGCCGTGCATGAGGGCCTTGGTCTGCTCGTGGTTCTTCGACGGCCCGCCCTCGACGAGGTAGGACGCGAGGGTGAAGGGAGCGCCGGCGAAGCCGATGAGCGGCGTGGCACCGAGCTCGGCGACGAGCATCCGCACCGACTCGGCGATGTCGGGGACGTCCTCGGGCACGAGGTCGCGCAGCCGGGCCAGGTCGGCGCGCGTGCGGATGGGCTCGGCGACGACCGGCCCGACCCCGGGCACGATGTCGAGGTCGACACCGACCGCGGCGAGCGGGACGACGATGTCGGAGAAGAAGATCGCGGCGTCGACCCCGTGCCGGCGCACCGGCTGGAGGGTGATCTCGGTGACGAGGTCGGGACGCCGGCAGGACTCGAGCATCCCGACTCCCTCGCGGACCTTGCGGTACTCGGGCAGCGAGCGCCCCGCCTGGCGCATGAACCACACCGGGGTGTGGGGCACCGGCAGGCCCCGGGCGGCGCGCACGAGCGCGGAGTCGGCCGGGGACGCGGGCGTGGACGCGCTCGTGGTGGAGGCGGTCGGCGAAGGGGTCGTCACGGTGACCCATCCTCCCACCCGGCCGGGGACCTGCCCGACGGCCGGCGCTAGAGCGCGATGAGCACCGCGCCGCCGACGGCCAGCACCACGCCCGCCTGCTGCACCCGCCGCAGCCGCTCCTTGACGATCACCCGCGCGAGCAGCGTCGTGACGACGGGGTAGAGAGACCCGAGGACCGAGGCGATGCTCACCTGGCCGCGCGAGGAGGCGATGCCGAAGAGGAAGTTCGCCGCGAGGTCGCCGCAGCCGATGAGGAGGAGGCCCGGCAGCTCGGGGCGGGTCACTCCGCCCGTCGTGCGCAGGACGAGGGCGACGACGACGAGGATGCTCACCGACGTCAGCCGCATCCCCCAGAGCGTCAGGAGCGCCGACTCCCGGGCCCCGCGGTCGAGGCAGAACAGGGCCAGCCCGAAGCCGACGGCCGCGACCGACGCGAGGACGACCGGGCGGGCCGAGACGGCGCCGGTCAGCTCCGGGCCGCTCGCGAGGGTGACCCCGGCGACGGCGACGGCCATCCCCACCCAGGCCCACGGTGACGGCGCGTCGCCCTGCGCGACCCCGAGCGCGACGGGCACGACGACGCCGAGCGCGGCGATCGGCGCGACGACGCCCATCGTCCCGCTGGACAGCGCGCTGTAGAAGCAGATGAGGCCGGTCATCCCCGAGAGCCCGGCGGCCACCGCCCACACCGGCCAGCCCTCGAAGGTCACCGTGTCCCAGCGGACCAGCACGATGAGCGAGACGACGACCAGCGCCAGGCCCTGGGTCCAGCCGACGACGGCCACGGCCGGCCGGCGGCGCGAGGCGAGCCCGGCGAAGAAGTCCGAGGTGCCCCAGACGGCCGAGGACGCGAGCGCGAGGAGGGCGAGCACGCTCGGCAGCGTAGGCGTCCTCGCACCGCGCCCGCCCGGCTGCCCACGACGCGCCGCGCCGCCCCGCCCGGCGTGGCCTCACGCCCTGAGCGGCACCCGCGGCCTACATTGCTGCCGTGGCAAGGAGCACCCTGACCGGGAGGGAGTCCCCGGACTTCGCCCGGGCTCTCGAGGAGCTCCACCGTGCCCGGCTGCGCCCGGAGATCCGGCTCACCGAGGTCCCGGCGCCGCAGCGCATCGCCCCGCACGCCGTCGCGCTGACCGCCGACGTGATGGACCCGCGTGACCCCGACGACGAGCTCGCCTCCGGCCGGTTCGTGCTGCTCCACGACCCGTCCGCGCCCGAGCCGTGGGGCGGCGAGTGGCGCGCCGTCACCTTCGCCCGCGCCGAGCTCGAGGCCGAGTTCGCCGTCGAGCCGCTGCTCGGCGAGGTCGGCTGGAGCTGGCTCACCGACGCGCTCACCGGGCGCGGCGTGCCCTTCGTCGCCGAGGCCGGCACCGTCACCCGCGTCGTCTCCGAGAGCTTCGGCGGCCTCGCCGACCGCCCGGCCAGCATCGAGATGGAGCTGCGCGCGTCGTGGACCCCGCTCGGCCCCGAGGTCGGCGAGCACCTCCTCGCCTGGTCGGACCTGCTGTGCACCATCGCGGGGCTGCCCCCGCTGCCCGAGGGCGTCGTCGCCCTCCCGGGGCCGCGGCGGTGACCGCCGCATGAGCCCGGTGACCGACGTGCCCCCGGGGGACGAGGCCGTGCCCGCCGAGCCCGTGCTGCCCGACGCCGTCCCGCTCGAGGAGCCGGCCGAGGGCGTGCCGGCCGTCGTCGAGACCGAGCGGGCCCTCGACGAGGCGGCCGCGGCGATCGCGGCCGGGGTCGGCCCGATCGCCATCGACGCCGAGCGCGCCTCCGGCTACCGGTACGGCCAGCGCGCCTACCTCGTCCAGGTCCGTCGTGAGGGCTCGGGCACCTGGCTCGTCGACCCCATCGCGGTGCCCGACCTCGCCCCGCTCGCCGAGGCCATCGGGCCGGCCGAGTGGATCCTCCACGCCGCCACCCAGGACCTCGCCTGCCTCGCCGAGGTCGGCCTGCGCCCGCGCCAGCTCTTCGACACCGAGCTCGCGGCCCGCATCCTCGGCCTCCCCCGCGTGGGGCTCGCGGCCGTCGTCGAGCACTACCTCGGGCTGCGGCTGGCCAAGGAGCACTCGGCCGTCGACTGGTCGACCCGTCCGCTACCCGACCCGTGGCTGCGGTACGCGGCGCTCGACGTCGAGGTCCTCGGCGAGCTGCGCAACCTCATGGGCGTCGACCTCGCCGCCCAGGGCAAGGACGAGTGGGCCCGACAGGAGTTCGCGGCCCTGCTCGAGTGGACCCCCACCGAGCGGGTGGACCCCTGGCGGCGCACCTCCGGCATCAACACGCTGCGCTCGCGGCGGGCCATCGGCGTCATCCGCGAGCTCTGGTACGCCCGCGACGCCATCGCCCGCGAGCGCGACACCTCGGTCGGCCGTGTGCTGCCGGACGCCTCGCTCGTCGACATCGCGCGCGCCGCCCCTCGCACGGCCGCCGACCTCCCCTCAGGGCACCGCGCCGTCAAGCGCTACGCCCGGCAGTGGCTCGAGGCCGTCGAGCGCGGTTTCGACCTCGACGAGGACGACCTGCCCCCGCGCACCCTGCCCAACGACGGGCCGCCGCCGCCGCGGGTCTGGGCCGACAAGAACCCCGTCGCGGCCGAGCGCCTCGGCGACACCCGGGCGGCGCTGACGGCCTTCGCCGAGCTGCACACCATCCCCGTCGAGAACGTCTGCTCCCCCGACCCGCTGCGCCGCGTCGTCTGGACGCCGCCGGAGGACCGCTCGGTCGAGGGGTTCACCGCGGCCCTGGAGTCGCTCGGGGTACGGCGCTGGCAGGCCGACATCCTCGCGCCGATGCTCGCCACCGCCTTCGCGGAGCACCCGGACGCCTGACTCCGAGCGGCGGCACCGGCCCGGGTGGATACTCGGACGGTGCAGCCCGTCCCCGGGAGCGAGCAGGTCCTGCGCGGCCGCGAGGCCCTGGACCGTGCGGCGTGGCAGGACGCCCACGCCGCCTTCGAGGCCGCCCTCGCGGAGGCCGACACCCCCGAGGCGCACGACGGGCTCGGGGCGGCACTGTGGTTCGAGGGCCGCGCCGAGGACGGCATCGCCCAGCGCGAGCAGGCCTTCTCGATGTACGCCCGCGAGCGGCGGTGCGACGAGGCCGCCCGGGTGGCCGTCTGGGTCTCGCACCAGCACATGCTCGGGGGCCGGCCCTCGGCCGCCCGCGGCTGGCTGGCCCGCGCCGAACGGGCCCTCGAGGGAGCCGGCGACTGCGTCGGGCAGGGCTGGGTCGCGGTCGAGCACGCCCGGCACGCGACCTCGGTCGAGGAGCAGATGCACCACGCCGCGCAGGCGCTGGAGATCGCCCGCCGGCACGGCGCCGACGACCTGGAGGTCTTCGCGCTGAGCGTCCTCGGGCGGGCCGAGCTGGCGGCGGGGCACCGCGGGCCGGGGATGCTCAAGCTCGAGGAGTCGATGGCCGCCGCGACCGCGGGCCGGGTGGGGAACCTGCACACGCTGGCCGAGGCCTACTGCAACCTCATCATGGCCTGCGCCGGCGCCGGCGAGTGGGAGCGCGCGACGGAGTGGTGCGAGCACGTCGAGCACTTCGCCCGGAGCCACCGGGCGGCGCCGCTCTACGGCGCCTGCCGCACCGTGCACGCCGACGTCCTCCTCGCGACCGGCCACTGGGGCGAGGCCGAGCAGGCGCTCAACGTCGCGCTCGAGACCCACGAGCGGTACGTCCCCGAGATGGGCGCCGCCACCGTCGCCAGCCTCGCCGAGCTGCGCGTCCAGCAGGGCCGCCTGGCCGACGCCGAGGAGCTGCTCGCCGGCCGGGAGGAGAGCCCGGCGTCGCTGCGTGCGCTCGCGCTGCTGCGCACCGCCACGGGACGCGAGCGCGAGGCGATCGCCCTGCTCGAGCGCGGCCTCGAGGCCGTCGGCGGCGACGTGGCCCGGGGCGTGCAGCTCCTCGCCCCACTCGTCGACGCCCACCTCGCGGTCGGCGACGTCGCCTCCGCCGAGGAGGCCTGGCGCCGCCTCGACGAGATCGCCGAGGGCACGGGGATGCGGATCGCGCGCGCCCGCGCCGACCTGGCACTCACGCGGGTCCGGCTGGGCCGGGGGGACGCGGCGTCGGCGGTCGAGCCCGCCCGGCGTGCCCTCGCCGGGTTCCACGCGCTCTCGATGCCCGGCGACACGGGCGAGGCCCGCCTCCAGCTGGCCCGCGCGCTCGCCGGGTCGGCCCCCGAGCTCGCCGCCGACGAGGCCCGCACGGCGCTGCGGTCCTTCACCGCGCTCGGCGCCCAGCGGGCCGCGGACTCCGCCGCGGCGTTCCTGCGCAGCGTCGGCGTCGGGACGCCGGGCCGGGCGCGAGTGGCCGGCGCGCTGACCGCCCGCGAGCACGAGGTCCTCGAGCTGGTCGCCGCCGGGCAGTCCAACGCCGACATCGCCCGCACGCTCACCATCAGCGACCGCACGGCCGCCCACCACGTGAGCCGCATCCTCGCCAAGCTCGGGGTGCGCAACCGCGCCGAGGCGGCTGCCTACGCATCCCGCCTGCGCGATGGGGCAGATCCACCGATGTGACCGCCTCCCCGGTCCGCCGATGCTGGGGCATCCGCTCGACCGAGGAGACCACGATGAGCCAGACCACCACGACCGACACCGAGCTCAAGACCCGACACCGCGCCATGTGGGCCTCGGGCGACTACGACGCCATGGTCCGCACCTTCCTGACACCGCTGGGCCCCCGGCTCGTCGCGGCCGCCGGCATCGGGGCGGGCGACACCGTCCTCGACGTCGCCGCCGGCACCGGGAACGCCTCCCTCCCGGCCGCCGCCACGGGCGCCCGGGTCACCGCCACCGACCTCACCCCCGAGCTGCTCGAGGCCGGCCGCCGCCACGCCGAGGCCGCCGGCCTGGACCTGGACTGGCGCACCGGCGACGCGGAGGACCTGCCGTGCGCCGACGCCGCGTTCGACGTCGTCATGTCCTCGATCGGCGTGATGTTCGCGCCTTACCACCAGGCCGCCGCCGACGAGCTGGTGCGCACCTGCCGTCCCGGGGGTCGCATCGCCCTGCTCAGCTGGACACCGGAGGGGATGCTCGGTGCGCTCTTCGCGACGATGAAGCCGTTCCTGCCGCCACCCCCGCCGGGCGCCCAGCCGCCGGTCCTCTGGGGGGACCCCGAGCACCTGCGGGCGCTCTTCGGCGGCCGGGTCGAGTGGCAGCACGAGGTGCGCGACGTCCTCGAGATCACCGCCTTCACGCAGGCCCGGGACTACGGACGGCACTTCACGGCGAACTACGGGCCGACGATCGCGGCCCGCGCCAACGCCGAGCGCGACGGGCGGGCCACCGAGTTCGACGCCGCCCTCGCGGCGTTCTGCGAGGAGTGGAACCTCGGCGGCAGCGGCCCGGCCCGCTTCGAGAAGGAGTACCTCCTGGTCGTCGGCACGCGGGTCTGAGGGTGAGGTCGAGGACGGGGCTGCACACGGCGGCCCCGTCCTTGACATGCAAGCATTCACTTGCATATTGTCGGCGCCGTGGACGACGAGGACCTGCTCTTCAAGGCCCTCGCCGACCCGACCCGCCGGGCCCTGCTCGACGCGCTCGTGGAGCGCGACGCGCAGACCCTCTTCGAGCTCTGCACGCGGATGGCCGGCGCCGGCGTCACCTCGAGCCGGCAGGCCATCTCCCAGCACCTCGACGTGCTGGCCGACGCCGGGCTGGTCCGGGTGCGGCGGGTCGGTCGCTACCGGCTCCACGACCTCGACACCACTCCCCTGGACCCGCTGCGCGAGCGGTGGGTCCGCCCCGACGAGAGGACCGACCGATGAGGATCACCGTGACCAGCGTGCTCGTCGACGACCAGGCCAAGGCGCTCGACTTCTACACGCGCGTGCTCGGCTTCCGGACGAAGCACGAGGTGCCGATGGGCGAGTTCTCCTGGATCACCGTCGTGAGCCCGGACGCCCCGGACGGGGTCGAGCTCGTGCTCGAGCCCGACCAGCACCCGGCGGCCCGGACGTTCAAGGACGCGCTCGTCGCCGACGGCATCCCGTTCACCGCCTTCACCGTCGACGACGTCGAGGCCGAGCACGCCCGGCTCAGCGCACTGGGCGTCGTCTTCACCCAGCCGCCGACGTCGATGGGGCCGGTGACGACGGCGGTGTTCGACGACACCTGCGGCAACCTGATCCAGCTCGCCTCCCCGGTCCCGGCCTGACCGGCTGCGTGATGGCGGTCACGGCGGCGGACGTCGACGACTAAGCGCTCGCTTAGTACGCTCGCCGGGTGAGCCCGGTCCGCCGGGCCGATCCCCGCACCCGACCAGGGAGGCCATCCGTGCCCCGTGAGCTCCAGGAGGTCGTCTTCGTCGACGGCGTCCGCACCCCGTTCGGCAAGGCCGGTGAGAAGGGCGTCTACGCCCAGACCCGCGCCGACGACCTCGTCATCAAGTGCGTCCGCGAGCTGCTCCGGCGCCACCCCGAGCTCCCCAAGGAGCGGGTCGAGGAGGTCGCCATCGCCGCGACGACGCAGATCGGCGACCAGGGGCTGACCCTCGGCCGGCTCGCGGCGCTCCTCTCGGGCCTGCCGAAGTCGACCCCCGGCTACTCGGTCGACCGGATGTGCGCCGGCGCGATGACCGCCGTCACGAACGTCGCCTCCTCGATCGGCGTCGGCGCGATCGACGTCGCCATCGCCGGCGGGGTCGAGCACATGGGCCGCCACCCGATGGGCGAGGGCATCGACCCCAACCCGCGGATCGTCGCCGAGCGCATCGTCGACGAGTCCGCCCTCGTCATGGGCAAGACGGCCGAGAACCTCCACGACCGCTTCCCGCAGCTGACCAAGGAGCGCTCGGACGCGTTCGCCGTGGCCAGCCAGCGCAAGCTCGCCGCCGCGTACGAGGCCGGCAAGGTCCAGCCCGACCTCGTCCCCGTCGCCACGCGCCACGCCGAGAAGGGCTGGGGCCTCGCGACCACGGACGAGCCACCGCGCCCCGGCACGACGCTCGACGAGCTCGGCGCCCTCAAGACCCCGTTCCGCCCGCACGGCAACGTGACCGCCGGCAACGCCGCCGGCCTCAACGACGGCGCGACGGCCTGCCTGCTCGCCAGCCAGGCCGCGGCCGACGAGCTCGGCCTCCCGGTGCGGATGCGCCTCGTCTCGCACGCCTTCGTCGGCGTCGAGCCCGAGGTCATGGGCATCGGCCCGGTGCCGGCCACCGAGAAGGCGCTGCGCAAGGCCGGCCTGACCATCGAGGACATCGGCCTCTTCGAGCTCAACGAGGCCTTCGCCGTCCAGGTGCTGGCCTTCCTCGACCACTTCGGCATCGCCGACGACGACGAGCGGGTCAACCCCTGGGGTGGCGCCATCGCCACCGGGCACCCGCTGGCGTCCTCCGGGGTCCGGCTGATGACCCAGCTGGCCCGCCACTTCGAGGAGCACCCCGAGGTGCGCTACGGCCTGACCGCGATGTGCATCGGCATCGGGATGGGCGGGAGCGTCATCTGGGAGAACCCGCACCACGCCGACTACGGGAAGGACGCGTGAGCGCCATGACCACGACCACCGAGACCCCCGCCCTGCCGACCGAGGTCGTCACCCGCACCCCGGTGCAGGACGTCACGCTGCCCGGCGGCGCCGGCACCCTCGCCCTCGTCACCCTCGACAACGGCAAGGACCACACCCGGCCGAACACCTTCGGACCCGAGGGCATCGCCGCGCTCCAGGCCACCCTCGACGGGCTGCGCACCCGCGCCGAGGCCGGGGAGATCCAGGCCGTCGGTGTCACCGGGAAGCCGTTCATCTTCGCGGTCGGCGCCGACCTGTCGGGCATCCCCTACGTCACGCACCGCGAGCAGGCCGTCGAGATCGCCCGCGCCGGCCACCGCGCCTTCGCCACCCTGATGGACCTGCCCGTCCCGACCTTCGCGTTCGTCAACGGAGCCGCGATGGGTGGCGGCGTCGAGCTGGCGCTGTCCGCTCAGTACCGCACCGTCTCCGCCGGCGTGCCGGCCTTCGCGCTGCCCGAGACCTTCCTCGGGCTGCTGCCCGGCTGGGGCGGATGCTGGCTGCTGCCGAACCTCGTCGGTCCGGAGGCCGCCCTCAAGGTCGTCATCGAGAACCCGTTGTCGCAGAACCGGATGCTCAAGGCCAAGGAGGTCGTCGAGCTCGGCATCGGCGACGTCCTGCTCGAGCCCGCCGACTTCCTCGAGGACTCCCTGCGCTGGGCGGCCGGTGTCCTGACGGGCGCCGTCACCGTCGAGCGCCGCGAGGTCGACCGCGACGAGGCCGCCTGGGACGCCGCGTGCGAGAAGGCCGGCAAGGTCGTCCTCGCGAAGACGGCCGGCCGGGCGCCGGGTGCCCGCCGGGCCGTCGAGCTCGTCCGCGCCGCCCGCACCTCCTCCCGAGAGGACGGCTTCGCGGCCGAGGACGAGGCGCTCGGCGACCTCATCATGACCGACGAGCTGCGCGCGGGCCTCTACGCCTTCGACCTCGTCCAGAAGCGGGCCAAGCGGCCGGCCGGCGCCCCCGACAAGGCGCTGGCCCGTCCGGTCACCAAGGTCGGCGTCGTCGGCGCGGGCCTGATGGCCAGCCAGCTCGCGCTGCTCTTCGCGCGCCGGCTCGGGGTGCCCGTGGTCCTCACCGACCTCGACGAGGACCGCGTCGCCAAGGGTGTCGGCTACGTCCACGCCGAGGTCGACGGGCTGCTCGCCAAGCGCCGCGTCTCCCCCGACAAGGCGTCCTTCCTCAAGCGCCTCGTCACCGGCTCGACGAGCAAGGACGGCTTCGCCGACGCCGACCTCGTCATCGAGGCGGTCTTCGAGGAGATGGCCGTCAAGCAGCAGGTGTTCGCCGAGGTCGAGGCCGTGGTGTCCCCGGAGTGCGTCCTGATGACGAACACCTCGTCGCTGTCGATCACCGAGATGGCGAGCGGGCTGGCACACCCCGAGCGGGTCGTCGGCTTCCACTTCTTCAACCCGGTCGCGGTGATGCCGCTGCTCGAGGTCATCCCCGGCGAGCGCACCGACGAGGCCACCCTGGCCACGGCGTTCGCCACCGGGAAGTCCTTGGGCAAGACGTGCATCCGCTCCAAGGACTCCGCGTCGTTCATCGTCAACCGCCTGCTCGGGCGCTTCATGGGCGAGTACTCGCGGGTCGTCGACGAGGGCACGCCGGTGGCCGTGGCCGACCGCGCCGTCGCCGGTCTCGCGCCGATGCCGCCGTTCGTCCTGCTCGGTCTGGTCGGCCCGGCGATCGCACTGCACAACAGCGAGACCCTGCACCGCGCCTTCGGGGACCGGTTCTTCGTCTCGCCGACGCTGCGCCGCATCGTCGAGGCCGGCAAGCGCGGGTACTACGCCACCGACGAGCGCGGGCGTCCCGTGCCCGACCCCGAGGTCGAGGCGATGCGCGAGCAGCCGGCCACCCCCGTCGAGCTGTCGGTCGACGAGGTGCGGGCCCGGGTGCTCGGCGCCATCGCCGAGGAGGTCGGGATGATGCTCTCCGAGGGTGTCGTCGAGGCCCCGATGGACATCGACCTCGCGATGATCACCGGTGCCGGCTTCCAGTTCTGGAACGGCGGGATCGTGCCGCTGCTCGACCGCGAGGGCGTCAGCGAGCGGGTCCTCGGACGCCGGCTGCTGCCCCACGGCGTGGCCAGCGTCCCGGTCTGAACCACCCCGACGACGGCGCGGACCCGCGGGGGTCCGCGCCGTCGTCGCAGGTCAGCGGGCCGGCTGGCGACACCCTGAGAGTCCCGGGACGCGGAGGTCGCAATATCTCACATGTGATCTACGATGGTCCGGTGACGACGACCTCCGACACGTACCTGACCCGGATCGGCACCCTGATCCGTGACGCCCGGCGCCACCAGGGGCTGACCCAGAACGAGCTCGCCGACCTGCTCGGCACGAGCCAGAGCGCGGTCGCCCGCATCGAGCAGGGCAAGCAGAACCTGTCCCTCGAGATGCTCGCGCGCGTCGGCGAGAAGCTCGACAGCGAGTTCGTCTCGCTCGGCCACTCCGGGCCCCAGCACCTGCGGATCGTCGGCGGCAAGAAGCTCTCCGGCTCCATCCCGGTCAAGACGAGCAAGAACGCCGCCGTCGCCCTCCTCTGCGCGAGCCTGCTCAACCGCGGCCGCACGACGCTGCGCAACCTGGCGCGCATCGAGGAGGTCAACCGGATCATCGAGGTGCTCACCTCGATCGGCGTCCGGGTGCGCTGGCTCCCGGACAGCAACGACCTCGAGATCGTGCCGCCCGCGCGCCTCGACCTCGACGGCATCGACGTCGAGGCCGCCCGCCGCACGCGCACCGTCATCATGTTCCTCGGCCCGCTGCTCGCCGAGTACGACACCTTCCAGCTGCCCTACGCCGGCGGCTGCGACCTCGGCACGCGCACGGTCGAGCCGCACCTGTCGGCCCTGCGCCACTTCGGCCTCGACGTCCAGGCCACCCACGGCTTCTACGAGGCCGAGGTCGACCGCGCCCGCCACCCCAAGCGCGCCATCGTCCTCACCGAGCGCGGCGACACGGTCACCGAGAACGTCCTCATGGCCGCCGCGCGCTACGAGGGCACGACGACCATCCGCAACGCCTCCCCGAACTACATGGTCCAGGACCTCTGCTTCTTCCTCCAGGGCCTCGGCGTGCAGATCGAGGGCATCGGCAGCACGACCCTCACCGTCACGGGCATCGGCCGGGTCGACATGGACATCGAGTACTCCCCCTCCGAGGACCCGATCGAGGCCATGAGCCTCATCGCGGCCGCGGTGGTCACCGAGTCGACCATCACCATCGAGCGCGTGCCGATCGAGTTCCTCGAGATCGAGCTGGCCACGCTCGAGGAGATGGGCCTGAAGTTCGACCTCACCGAGGAGTACCTCGCGCAGAACGGGCACACCCGGCTCGTCGACCTGACGATCCACCCGGGCCCGCTCACCGCGCCGGTCGACAAGATCGCGCCGATGCCCTTCCCCGGCCTGAACATCGACAACCTGCCGTTCTTCGCGCTCATCGCCGCCTGCGCCGAGGGCACGACGATGATCCACGACTGGGTCTACGAGAACCGGGCGATCTACCTCACCGAACTGACGAAGATCGGCGGCCAGGTCCAGCTCCTCGACCCCCACCGCGTGATGATCACCGGTCCCACCCCGAAGTGGCGTGCGGCCGAGGTCATGTGCCCGCCGGCGCTGCGGCCCGGTGTCGTCGTGCTCCTCGCGATGCTCGCCGCGCCCGGCACCTCGGTGCTGCGCAACGTCTACGTCATCAACCGCGGCTACGAGGACCTCGCCGAGCGGCTCAACGCCCTCGGCGCGACGATCGAGACCTTCCGCGACATCTGAGGGCCCTGCGCGGGACCGACGGACGACACGAAGCCGGTCCGCGCCCGCTGCTCGTGCGGCGAAACACCCCGTCGGCCGCTTACGTGTCGTCGGCCGGTCCTCCGGACGAACCGTGGACAGGTGGCGGCCCGCTGCCGCACAATCGGTGGATGGAGCGCGCGCCCGGACCGGGTCGCAGCGGGGTCGTCCCCGACACCCGCGGCGAGGGTCGTGCGCTGCGCGCCACCTGGCACCACGAGGCCGGGGTCCTCGTCCTCTCGGTGTGGCGCGAGAACGTGTGCGTCTCGACCGTGCGGGTCGACCCGGACGACGTGCCGGCCCTCGTCGAGGTCCTCGTGAGCGGCCTCGCCGACGGCTACGACGTCACGCGCCACCCGCGCAGCGCCACGGGCTGACTCCCGCCGTCACTCGGCCGCGAGCAGCAGCGGCAGGGCGCCGAGCACGGCGGCGCGCAGCTCGTCGAGGGCGCCGGACTCCCCCGCCAGGTGGCGAAGCAGGCACCGCTCGAACACGCCGTCGAGCATCGCGTAGGCGACACCCGGGGTGACGACGAGGTCGCGGCTGGCCAGCTCGGCGTAGCGCGAGACGACGCGCCAGACCATGTCCTGGAGGCTCGCGTCGATGGCCACGACGTCGGGGCGCAGCGCCTCCTCGAACATGCTCGTCGTGCGCAGGTCGTACCAGAGGCGGTGCATCGGCGCCTCGCCGACGACCGTCTCGACGAGCTTGTCCGAGAACGCCGTCAGCAGCTCGGGTGCGGTGCGCGAGTCGGCGACGACGCCGTCGTAGCGGTGCACGCAGCGCGCCTTGTAGTACCGCACGCAGTACGTGATCAGCTCGGTCTTGTCGCGGAAGTAGTAGTGGACGACCCCGTGGCTGAACTCGGAGTTGGCGGCGATCTCGCGCAGCGAGGTGCGCGCGTAGCCGAGGGTGCCGAGGGTGGTGAGCGCCGACTCGGCGAGGGCGTCGCGGCGCGCCTCGCGGGTGCGGGCGTCGCGGGCCACGCGCGGGGCGACGTGCTGCCGGGTGGGGGTCACGCAGCCATCGTAGGGCCGGTCCCTGCCGAAGTCTTGACGAGTGTCAAGACTCTGGTGGAGGCTGCTCCCACCCACCCGTGAGCACAGGCAAAGGAGCCGAGCCCATGACGTCGTACGACCTGTCCGGACGCACCGCCCTCGTCACCGGAGGAGCCCAGGGGCTCGGGGAGGGGATGGCGCAGGCACTGGCCGCGGCCGGCGCGCGGGTGATGATCGGCGACCTCCAGGACTCCGGCGAGCAGACCGCCGCGGCGCTCGGCGAGGGCCACGGCTTCGTCCACCTCGACGTCACCGACGAGTCCTCGTGGGAAGCAGCCGTCGCCGCCACCGTCGAGCGGCTCGGCGGCTTCGACATCCTCGTCAACAACGCGGGCATCGAGATCACGAGCCTGGTCACCGAGGTCTCGGCCGACGACGTCCGCAGGATGCTCGAGGTCAACGTCCTCGGGACGACGCTCGGGCTCAAGCACGGGCTGCGCGCGATGCGCCCCGGCGGCGCGGCCGGGAAGGGCGGCGCCATCACGAGCATCGCCTCGGTCGCCGCGACGATCGCCTTCCCCGGCATCGCGGTGTACTCGGCGACGAAGTCGGCCGTCGACCGGCTGACCCGGGTCGCCGCGACCGAGTCGGGCAAGCTCGGCTACGGCGTGCGGGTCAACTGCGTCTACCCCGGGCTGGTCCCGACGGCGATGGGCGCCGGCCTGGCCAACGACGTCGCCGAGATCGGCCTCTTCCCCTCGCCGGAGGCCGCCGTCGGTGCCGTCATCGAGCTGACGCCTGCCGGGCGGCTCGGCCAGGTCGACGACATGGCCGACGCCGTCGTCTTCCTCTCCTCGGACGCCGCCAAGTTCATCACCGGCATCGGGCTGCCGGTCGACGGCGGCATGGGCATGTGAGCCGGGCCTCCTGACGCCATGGGGATGCGGCTCGTCGACTACCTCGACAAGGGCGCCTCGCTCGGGCCGGACGCCCCCTGCCTGACGACCGACGGCTCGTCGCTCTCGTACGGACAGGTGCGCGACCTGTCGTCCCGGGTCGCCGCCGCCCTGGCAGCGAACGGGGTGCAGCCGGGCGACTCGGTGGCGATCATCTCCGCCAACGACCCCGTCGCGTTCTCGTGCGTCTTCGGCATCAGCCGGGCCGGCGCCGTGTGGTGCCCGGTCAACCCGCGCAACGTGGCGGCCGAGAACCGCGAGCTGCTCGAGCTCTTCGACTGCACCCTCGTGGTCTTCCGGCGGGGTTCGCCGGGCTCGTCGAGCAGATCCGGGGCGAGCTGCCCCTGGTGCGGACGTGGGTCTGCCTCGACGGCCCGGTCGACGGGGCGCTCGGGTTCGAGGAGTTCCTCGCCGCGGGCGACGAGGACGTCGTCGACAGACAGCCGGTCGACGACGTCGCGATGATCGTCGGCACGGGCGGGACCACCGGGCGGCCCAAGGGCGTCGTCCTCACCGGTACCAACCTCGAGACGATGACCGCGCTCACGCTGATGAGCTACCCGTTCCCCGCCGAGGGTCGCCCGGTCTACCTCGCCCTCGCGCCGCTCACCCACGCCGCGGGGGTGCTCTGCTTCCCGGTGATGAGCCTCGGCGGCGAGGTCGTCGTGATGCGCGCGCCGGACATCGGCCGCTTCATCGGGCTCATCGACGAGCACCGGGTCACTCACACGTTCCTGCCGCCGACCGTCATCTACGGCGTGCTCGGGCACCCGTCGCTCGACACGACGGACCTCTCCTCGCTGCAGTGCTTCTGGTACGGCGCGGCCCCGATGTCGGTGTCCCGGCTCGAGGAGGCCCTGACCGGGATCGGTCCGGTGATGGCGCAGCTCTTCGGGCAGACCGAGGCGCCGATGATGATCTCGACGATGTCGCCGGCCCAGCACTTCACGGCCGACGGCGAGGTCGCCCGGCACCGGCTGTCCTCCGCGGGCCGACCCACGCCCCTCGTCACCGTGGCGGTCATGGACCCGATGGGAACCCTTCTGCCGCAGGGCGAGCGGGGCGAGATCGTGGTGCGCGGCTCGCTCGTCACGCCGGGGTACCACAAGAACCCCGAGGCCACGGCGGAGGCGTCGGCGCACGGATGGCACCACACCGGCGACATCGGCTACCTCGACGAGGACGGATACCTCTTCATCGTCGACCGCGCCAAGGACATGATCATCAGCGGCGGCTTCAACGTGTACTCCACGGAGGTCGAGCAGGCCCTGCTGGCCCACCCCGACGTCCGGGACTGCGCCGTCGTCGGCCTCCCCGACGACCACTGGGGTGAGCGGGTCGTGGCGGTGGTCCAGCCGCACGAGGGCCGCTCCCCCGACCCCGCCGAGGTCGTCGCCTTCGTCAAGGAGCGCATCGGCTCGGTCAAGGCGCCCAAGCAGGTCGAGGTCTGGGCCGACCTCCCCCGCTCGACCGTCGGCAAGGTCCTCAAGACCGACATCAAGTCCCGGCTGCGCCCCGAGGGGTGATCCGGAGAGACCGGCGCGACCACGTCTACGTCTCGACCGTGCGGTCGACCCCGATGACGCCGGGGCGCGCGGGCCGAGGGACCTTCAGTAGCCGGGGAAGACCCGACGCAGGTCCTCCAGCGTCACCGCACCCGAGACCCTGACGTCCGCGGGGGTGTGCGCCGCGGTGAGCCGGCCCGAGAGCAGGCGGCTGACGGCATCGGCAGACCCCTCGAACCGGGCGTCCGTCTCGCCACCGCTCGGCACGAGGGCCACCGAGTCCTCGACCACGAGGTCGTGGCCGACCGGGACGAGGTCGAGGCGCGTGGGCCGGCCCAGCTGGTCCGGCTTCGCGGTGAACCCGAGCATGAACCCCAGCCCGGCGGCGTGGTGCTCGACGAGCAGCACCGCGGTGGACTCCTCGATCGTGGCGGCCTCGTCGGACGCGATGCGCACGTCCCAGGAGTGCTGAGCGGCCTCGTTGAGCCGCATGCCGAGGTAGTCGCCGACCGGCAGTGGGGCAGGCAGGAAGCCGAGGTCGACCTGGAGCCCGACCCGCTGCTCGGGCGTCAGCGCCTCGACGGCCTCGACGAGCGCGGCGTCGGAGGCGAGGAAGCCGTCGGCCTGCGCGCGGGGGGTCAGGGCGTTCCAGCGGTCCCAGACCGACTGGTTGAACCCGCCCGGCACCGGGTCGCCGGTGAGGGCGGCGCGCAGCGTCGCCAGGCCGATCTCGGCGCCGCTGCCGAGGTGCGAGAGCACCTGGGCGACCGGCCACTCGCTCGCACCCGACGGCGCGAGGAGCTGGTCGTCACCCAAGCCGCGGACGACCGCGGCGAGGTCGTCGTGGGTCGCGCGCAGGGCGGCGACGGTGGCATCGGGGGTCGGCGTCATGGGACTGGCAACCCGGTGGGCGTCACCGATGTTCCCCGGTCGCGGTCAGGCGGGGAGCCGCGCGACCACGAAGACCTGCCCGTGCCGTTCAGGGTCGAGCGGTTCGCGGACCAGCCGGGCACCCGTTCGAGCCCGGCGCCGCGCAGCAGGTCGAGAAGCTCGCGCGGGCCGCGGTGCCAGCGGGTCAGGGCGACGTCGTGGCCGCGCTCGCGCAGCCCCGCACCGACGTCGAAGGTCCCCTGCCCCTTCTGCGACCCCACGAGCACGTACCCACCCGGGCGCAGCACGCGCGCGGCCTCGGCCAACGCCTCGGCCGCAGCCTCATCGGGGAGGTGGATCTGGCTGTACCAGAAAAGGACTCCGTCGAAGGAGCCGTCGCCGAAGGGCAGGGCCGTCAGCGACCCCTCGTGCACCTCGAGGTCCGGGTGGGCGCGCCGGGCCGTCGCCAGCATCCCGGGCGACAGGTCGACGCCGACCACCGAGCACCCGCGGTCGGCGAGGAAGCGCGCCATCCGGCCGGTGCCGCAGCCGGCGTCAAGGACGCGGGTCCCCCACCGTCGTGGAGGACCCGGACGAAGTGCTCGACCATCGCGAGGTCGACCGGCGACTCGGGCTCGGTGGCGGGATAGGCCGCCGCGTAGTCCTCGGCGATCGCGTCGTAGGCGACCCGGACCTCCGCGGGGGTGCCGCCCACGACCTCCACGGACGGCTCAGCCGAGGCGGGCGCGCAGGGCGGTGGCGACGGCGTCCGGGGTGAGCCCGACGGCGTCGAGGACCTGGCCGCGCGAGGCGTGGTCGAGGAAGCGGCGCGGGATGCCGAAGGTGTCGACGGGCACGTCGAGCGCGGCGTCGCGCAGCGCCTGGGCGACCTGCGAGCCGATGCCCCCGACGACGACGTTGTCCTCGACGACGGCCACCCGGCCGGCCGACCGGGCCAGCGTGACGACCTCGTCCGGCACCGGCAGCGCCCACACGGGGTCGACGACCCGGACCCGGTGCCCCTCGGCGGCGAGCTTCTCGGCGGCGGTGAGCGCGGTGGCGGCCATCGAGCCGACCCCGACGAGCAGCACGTCGACGTCGTCCTCGTCCGGCTCGACGAGGACGTCGACGCCGCCGACGGTGCGCACGGCCTCGATCGGGTCGGCGACGGTGCCCTTGGGGAAGCGGACGACCGACGGCGCGTCGGAGATCTCGACCGCCGCCCGCACGGCGCGAGCCACCTGCTGGCCGTCGCGCGGCGCCGCGAGGTGCAGTCCCGGGACGACGCCCGAGATCGTCATGTCCCACATGCCGTGGTGCGAGGCGCCATCAGGGCCGGTGACACCGGACCGGTCGAGGACGACCGTGACGCCGGCCTTGTGCAGCGCGCAGTCCATGAGCAGCTGGTCGAAGGCCCGGTTGAGGAACGTCGCGTACACGGCGACGACGGGATGAAGCCCCGAGAAGGCCAGTCCCGCAGCCATGGTCAGCGCGTGCTGCTCGGCGATGCCGACGTCGAAGGTGCGCTCGGGGAAGCGGTCGCAGAACGGCTGGAGCCCGACGGGCATCATCATCGCGGCGGTGATGGCGACGACGTCGTCGCGCTCCTCCCCCAGCTCGACCATCGTGTCGGCGAACTCGTCGGTCCAGCTGCGCCCGGCGATCTCCAGCGGCAGACCGGTCTCGGGGTTGATGACGCCGACGGCGTGGAACTGGTCGGCCTCGTCGGTGACGGCCGGGTCGTAGCCGCGGCCCTTCTGGGTGATGACGTGGACGAGGACCGGACCGCCGAAGGCCCGGGCCTTGCGCAGCGCGTTCTCGATGGCCTGCTCGTCGTGGCCGTCGACCGGGCCGACGTACTTGAGGCCGAGGTCCTCGAACATCCCCTGCGGGGCGACGATGTCCTTGATGCCCTTCTTGACGCCGTGCAGCGTCTCGTACATCGCGCCGCCGACGACCGGCGTCCGGGACACGTTGCGCTTGCCCCAGTCGAGGAAGCGCTCGTAGCCGCGGGTGGTGCGCAGCGTCGAGAGGTGGTCGGCGAGGCCGCCGCGAGTCGGGGCGTACGAGCGCTCGTTGTCGTTGACGACGAGGACGAGCGGCAGGTCGGTCTCGGCGGCGATGTTGTTCAGCGCCTCCCAGGCCATCCCACCGGTCAGCGCGCCGTCGCCGATGACCGCGACCGTGTGCCGGTTGCGCTCACCCCGGACCACCCGTCCGGCGGCGATGCCGTGGGCCCAGGACAGCGAGGTCGAGGCGTGCGAGTTCTCCACGACGTCGTGGTCGGACTCGGCGCGGCTGGGGTAGCCGGAGAGGCCGCCCTCCTTGCGCAGGGCCGAGAAGTCGCGACGACCGGTGAGCAGCTTGTGCACGTAGGACTGGTGGCCGGTGTCGAAGACGATGGCGTCGGTGGGGCTGTCGAAGACCCGGTGGAGCGCGATGGTCAGCTCGACGACCCCGAGGTTCGGGCCGAGGTGGCCGCCGGTGCGGGCGACCTGGTCGACGAGGAACGCGCGGACCTCCTCGGCGAGGGCGGGGAGGTCCTCCACCGGGAGTGCCTTGAGGTCGCGCGGACCGCCGATCCGTTCCAGCAGGCTCACCGCGCCTACCTCCTCGTCGCTCTCGGGTCCGGTCGAACCCCCCGAGTCTAGGCGCAGGCCCCTCCCCACCCGCACCGCGCCGGGCATCTCCGGAGAACCTCCACCACCCGTCCAGGTCGCGGCCGGACGCGGGAACTCCGCGGCCCGTCCGGACGCTGGGGAGGGCGAAGCCCGGATCCCTGCCCGGGCCCCGTCACCGGAGGTCCCCCGTGCCGTCGTCGTCCCGAGCCCGCGCCCTCGCCGAGGTGCAGAAGGCCCAGCGGGCCAAGGAGCGCCGCAGCCGGCTGCTCGTCGTCGGCGGCATCTCGGCCGTCGTCCTCGTCCTCGTCGGCGTGGTCGGCGTCACCGTCTGGCGCGACACCTCGACCCGGCCGACCCTCGACGCCGTGCGCAGCTTCGAGGTCACCGCCAAGCACGTGACCACCCCCGTCACCTACGCCCAGAGCCCGCCCGTGGGTGGGGACCACAACCCGATCTGGCTCAACTGCGGGGTGTACGACCGGCCGGTGAAGAACGAGCTCGCCGTGCACGCCCTCGAGCACGGCGCCGTGTGGGTCACCTACCGCCCCGACCTCCCGGCCGCCCAGGTCGAGCAGCTCGCGTCCAGCGTCCCCGACACCTACATGGTCGTCTCCCCCTACGAGGGCCTGAGCGCCCCCGTCGTCGCCTCCGCGTGGGGCGTCCAGCTCGAGCTCACCGGGGTCGACGACCCCCGCCTCGAGGAGTTCGTCCGCGAGTACCGGCAGGGCCCGCAGACGCCCGAGCCGGGCGCGGCCTGCACCGGGGGCAGCGACGGCACCGAGGGCACCTTCCCGGCCGCCGCGGCGGGCGCACAGCCCACCTCGTGAGCACCCCCGTCGCACCCGACGAGGACGAGGCCGACCGGGCCCCGGCCCGACGCAGCCGGCGAGGGATGCTCGCCCTCGTGGCCGCGCTCGCCCTGCTCGTCGGCGTGGGCGGCACCCTGCTCGTCCAGCGGGCGAGCGACCCGGGCCGGGTCACCGAGTTCGGGGCCGACGCCGGGTTCGCCCGCGACATGCAGACCCACCACCTCCAGGCCGTCGAGATGGGGTTCCTCGTGCGCGAGCGCAGCACCGACGAGGCCGTGCGCACCCTGGCCTTCGACATCATCACGAGCCAGCAGCAGCAGGCCGGCCAGATGTACGGATGGCTCGTCCAGTGGGGCCTGCCGCAGACCGGCGAGCGCGCGCCGATGGCCTGGGTCGGGGGCGAGCACGGCACGCACGCCGCCGCCGGGACGCCGATGCCCGGCCTGGCCACCGCCGCCCAGCTCGACGAGCTGCGGGCGGCGCGCGGGGTCGAGGCCGACCGCATCTTCCTGCGGCTGATGATCGCCCACCACCGCGGCGGTGTGGAGATGGCCGATGCCGCCCTGGCCGACGCGCGCACCGACGAGGTGCTCACGCTGGCCCGGGCGATCAGCCGCGCGCAAACCGCCGAGATCACCCTCATGGAGGGGATGCTCCGCGACCGGTCGTGAGGCGCCCGCCGGTGTCAGAGGCGCGGGACGAACTCGAGCCCGCGCAGCGCGTCGTCGAGCAGCCCCGCGGCCCGGCGGGCGGCGACGAGCCGCACCCCCTCGCACTCGAGGTCGGCGAGCACCTGGGTGACCCCCTCGGGGCCGATGTCGTCGACGAGGGCGACCCGCACCTCCCGGTACGACGAGCGCATCGCCTCGAGCTGGGCGTCGAGGTGGCGCACGGTGAGCCAGCCGAGGGCGACCGGGTGGCGTCGCCACGAGGGGTAGAGCCGGTAGTCGGGCGGGCAGTGGTCGAGCAGCCAGGCGACCGCGCGGTGCTCCCACCCGCGGGTACCGGGCGGCGGCACGCCCTGCGGCCAGCCGGGCGGTCCCCCGGCGCCGGTGGCCCCGGCCCCGGAGCGGCGGCGGGCCGGCGACCCGGGGGTCGGCGCACGGAGCGGCGGCCCCCCACCCGGCCCCGCATCGTCGAACACGTGTTCGATGATAGGCCCTCCGACCGCATCGTGGACCCGGGCCCAGGGAATAACCGGGCGTTATAGGTTGCATGAACTCCCGTGAGTTCCGACCGAGTGAGGACCCCTGAGATGACGACGACCGACGCAGCGGGCCGCGCCCTGCGTCCCCCGCGTGCCGGCCGGTCCAACGGCCAGTGGTCCGTCGACGGTCGGGAGCCACTCAACGCCAACGAGGTCTGGAAGCAGCAGGACGGCGGCCTCAACGTCCGCGAGCGGATCGAGCAGGTCTACTCGCGCGAGGGCTTCGCCTCCATCCCGCCCGAGGACCTCAGCGGCCGGTTCCGCTGGTGGGGCCTCTACACCCAGCGCAAGCCCGGCATCGACGGTGGGCGCACCGCCCAGCTCGACGACACCGAGCTCTCCGACGAGTACTTCATGCTCCGCGTCCGGCTCGACGGCGGCGCCCTGACCCTCGGGCAGCTGCGCGTCCTCGCCGACATCTCCACCGAGTTCGCCCGCGGCACCGCCGACATCAGCGACCGGCAGAACATCCAGTACCACTGGATCCGCGTCGAGGACGTGCCGGAGATCTGGCGGCGGCTCGAGGACGTCGGCCTCCAGACCACCGAGGCGTGCGGCGACACCCCGCGCGTCATCCTCGGCAGCCCGCTCGCAGGCATCGCCGCCGACGAGATCCTCGACCCGACGCCGGTCATCGACGAGATCACCCGCCTGCACATCGGCGACCCCGAGCTCGCGAACCTCCCCCGCAAGTTCAAGTCGGCGATCACCGGCCACCCGAGCCTCGACGTCGTCCACGAGATCAACGACGTCTCGCTCGTCGGCGTCGTGCACCCCGAGCTCGGGGCCGGCTACGACCTCTGGGTCGGCGGCGGACTGTCCACCGCCCCGCGGCTCGCCGAGCGGGTCGGCGTCTTCGTGCGCCCCGAGGAGGCCGCCGAGGTCTGGCACGGCGTCATCCGCATCTTCCGCGACTACGGCTACCGGCGGCTGCGCACCAAGGCCCGGCTGAAGTTCCTCCTCGCCGAGTGGGGACCGGAGCGGTTCCGCGAGGTCCTCGAGACCGAGTACCTCGGGCGCGCCCTGCCCGACGGCCCTCCCCCGGCCCGCGCGACCGGCCCCGGCGACCACGTCGGCGTGCACCTCCAGAAGGACGGCAACCACTACGTCGGCGCCGCACCCGTCGTCGGCCGGATCAGCGGCGACGTCCTCCACGGCCTGGCCGACCTGATGGCGACCGCCGGCACCGACCGCGTCCGCCTCACCCCGCACCAGAAGCTCGTCGTCCTCGACGTGCCTCCGGCCGGCCTCGACGACCTCGTCACCGGGCTCGACGCGCTCGGTCTCTCGGTGTCCCCCAGCCCGTTCCGTCGCCACACGATGGCCTGCACGGGCATCGAGTACTGCAAGCTGGCCATCGTCGAGACCAAGGCCACCGCGGCCACGGCCATCGCCGAGCTCGAGCAGCGCCTCGCCGACGTCACCGCGCAGCTCGAAACCCCGGTCACGCTCAACGTCAACGGCTGCCCGAACTCGTGCGCCCGCATCCAGGTGGCCGACATCGGCCTCAAGGGGATGATCGTCACCGTGGACGGCGAGCAGCAGCCCGGCTTCCAGGTGCACCTCGGCGGCGGCCTGGCCTCGCCGGAGCGCGACGAGGCCGGTCTCGGGCGCACCGTGCGCGGGCTCAGGGTCACCGCCGAGGAGCTGCCCGACCTCGTCGAGCGCCTCGTGCGCCGCTTCCTCGACCAGCGCGAGGGCGGGGAGTCGTTCTCGACCTGGGCCCACCGCGTCGAGGAGGACGAGCTGCGATGACCGCCGTCACCACCCGCCGCAGGCGCTCCGTCGAGGAGCTGCGTGCCCTCGCCGAGGAGGGCGCCCGTGTGCTCGGTGAGGCCTCCGCCGACGAGGTCGTCGCGTGGGCCGCGCGCACCTTCCCCGGCACGCTCGGGGTCGCCTCGAGCATGGAGAACGCCGCTCTGCCGCACCTGGTCTCGCAGCACGCCCCCGGGGTCGACGTCCTCTTCCTCGACACGGGCTACCACTTCGCCGAGACCCTCGGCGCCCGCGACGAGGTCGACTTCTCGCTCGACGTCACGGTGCGCAGCATCCGGCCGAGGCTCTCGGTCGCCGAGCAGGACGCGCAGTACGGCCCGCGGTTGCACGACCGCGACCCCGGAGCCTGCTGCCGGATGCGCAAGGTCGAGCCGCTGCGCGAGACGCTGGCCGAGTACGAGTGCTGGATGTCCGGCGTGCGCCGCGACGAGTCGGCCCGCCGCGCCGACACCCCGCTCGTGACCTTCGACGAGACCAACCAGATGGTCAAGGTCAACCCGTTCGCCGCGTGGACCGCCGACGACGTCATGGGCTACGCGATGCGGAACCGGGTGCCGCTCAACCTCTTGCTGTCCGACGAGTACCCGTCGATCGGCTGCGAGCCCTGCACGGCCCGGGTCGAGCCCGGCGCCGACCCCCGCTCGGGGCGCTGGTCGGGCACCTCGAAGACGGAGTGCGGCATCCACGAGTGAGCCGCGGTGCGTCGTCAGCCGACGACGACCTCGACGCCCTCGGGAGCCACGACGTCGACGACGTCGCCCGAGGCGTCCAGTGCCACCGACCACGCGGCGCCCCCGAGGCGCAGCCCCTCGATGCGCACCGCGCCGAACGGTGACGGGGCGAGCGGCGAGAGCCGCACCCGGCCGGCGGCCGCGTCCGGACGCACCCCGAGCAGCACCTCCACGATGGCCCCCGCCGAGGCCGCGGCCCAGGCCTGCGGCCGGCAGCTCGCGGGGTACGGGACCGGCTGCCCGAGAACGGGGTCCGCGCCGTACAGCTCCGGCCAGCGGTAGTCGCTGCGGGCGGCGACGTCGACGAGCGAGCGCAGCAGCGCGGCCGCCGTGTCCTCCCGGCCGGCCCGGGCCAGCCCGAGCGCGCAGATCGCCGTGTCGTGGGTCCACACCGAGCCGGTGTGGTAGCCGATGGGGTTGAAGGCCGGGTTCGAGCGCGAGAGCGTGCTGATGCCCAGCGGCCCGAGCAGGTCCGGGCCGGACAGGGCCTGCGCGACGACGGCCTCGCGGGCGGCGTCGAGCAGTCCCGTGCCGAGCACGTGCCCGATGTTGCTGCCGAGCCCGTCGACCGGCCGGCCGCCCCCGTCGAGGGCCATCGCGAGCAGCGGCACCCCATCTCCGGGGACCCAGAACCGGTCGCGGACACGGCGGGAGAGGTCGGCGGCCCAGTCGCGCCAGCGCCCGCCGTCCTCGCCGAGGACCTGCTCGAGCAGGGTCGCGGCCCCGAGGGCGGCCTCGACCGCGTAGGCCTGGGTCTCGACGAGCGCGATGGGGCCGTCGGCGACCCGCCCGGTCGCGTCGCGCATCGAGTCGCCGGAGTCCTTCCAGCCCTGGTTGGCCAGCCCGCTGCCGCTCTCGTCGAGGTAGCGCAGCAGGCCGTCCGGGCTCTCGGCGGCCGCCCGCTCCATCCAGCCGAGACAGGCCCGCAGGGCAGGGGCGAGCTCGTGGACGACGGCGGGGTCCATCCCCCAGCGCCAGGCGTCGTGGAGCACGCAGACCCACAGCGGCGTCGCGTCGACGGTGCCGTAGTAGGTGCTGGGCAGCACCATGTGGCCCTCGGGACCGAAGGAGCCCCGGCGGACCTCGTGGGGGATCTTGCCGGGCTCCTGGGCGGTGGCGACGTCGTCGACGGTGCCCTGCCGGCGGGCCAGCGCCCGCAGCGTGCCGCGCGCGAGGTCGGTGCCGAACGGCAGGGACATCCGGGCGGCCCACAACGAGTCCCGGCCGAAGAGCGTGAGGTACCAGGGGGTGCCGGCGCCCGCGAAGACGTCGGCGGGCGCCAGCGGGTCGCGCATCGCGAGGTGGGCCAGGTCGTCGAGGGCGGTCCCGACCGTGTGGTCGAGCCGGGAGTCCTGGGCTCGCACGGCCACCCCACCGAGGTCGAGGGCCTCAGCGCCGGCCTCGGCGTCGAAGTCGGAGGCGGCCACCCGGGCCCAGCGCACCCGGACCACGAGCTCGACCGCACCACCGGCGGGCACGACGACGTCGCGGGCGAGCACTCCCCCGTCGTCGGCGGTCGAGGCCTGCGTGCCGTCGGCGGAGACCTCGACCCGGTGCCGCTCGTCGGCCCACGCGAGGGAGCTGCCGGATGCCTCGGCCGGTGTCGGGACAGGCTCTGCCGCACCGTGCTTGACGTCGTGGAGGTCGGCACCGTCACCGGCGACCGAGACCTCCACCCGGCACGCGACGTCACGGTCCCAGCGGTTGCGGACCGAGACGACCTCGTCGAGCCCGGCGTCGACGAGCACCCGGCGCCGGGCCACCTCGACCGTGGGGTCGGGGTCGGGCGACCCGAGGTGGCGCGCCACCCCGACGGTCTCGGTGACGCCGGCCCGGCTCGCGGCCGCGACGCCCGTGACGGGCAGCCCGTCGAGGTGGACGGTGAGCCGGTGCAGGACGCGCCGGTCGTCGGCGAACACGCCGGTGGCCTCACCTCCGGCACGGCCGGCGTCGATGTCGCCGTCGCCGTACGAGAGCGCCGTCACCGGCCCCCGGACGGCGACCTCGAGCTCGTGCAGCCACGGCTGGCGCGAGCGCTCGTCGGCGGACGAGGGGTCTTGACACGGCGGCGGTGACGGATGCACAGTGACGACCCTAGCCATTTGATCGTTCAAATCACACCCCCGATTGTGCGGGTTTGAACGTTCACAGCGCCGGGTCCCGCCCCGGCCGACGGTCGAGGAGGACCGATGCCGCAGCACGGTGCGCACGGCGCGAGGGTGACGATCCACGACGTCGCCCGGGCCGCCGGGGTCTCCCGGCAGACCGTGAGCAACGCGGTGAACAACCCCGAGCGCGTGCGGGCCGACACCCTCGAGCGGGTCCGCTCGGCCATCGAGGACCTCGGCTACCACCCCTCGACCTCCGCCCAGTCGCTGCGCAGCCAGCGCTCGGGCGCGATCGGCCTCGAGCTGCACACGCTCGGCACGCACAACGCGACGTCGGCACCGGTGCTCACGGCCCTCAGCGTCCGGGCCGCGCCGCACGGCTGCCACCTCGTGCCCTTCGGGTCCGCCTCCGGTGCACCGATGCTCGAGGGCTACCGCTCGATGTGGGGCGGGCGCCTCGTCGACGCGTTCCTGCTCGCCGAGACCCACCACGGCGACCCCCGCCCGCCGTGGCTGGAGGCGCAGGGCATCCCCTACGCCACCTTCGGCCGGGTGTGGGACGACCCGACGTTCACCCGCTGGGTCGACGTCGACGGCGCCGCCGGCACGCAGGCGGCCGTCCGCCACTGCGCCGAGCAGGGGTACGCCACCATCGCCTTCCTCGGCTGGCCCGAGGGCTCGGTCGTCGGTGACGACCGCCACGCGGGCTGGCTGGCGGCGTGTGCCGGGGCCGTCGCCGGACCGGTCGTGCGGGCCGAGCAGGACCTCGACGCCGCGTACGCCGCCGCCGTCCCCCTCGTCGCCTCCCTCTCACGCGGCGACGCGGTCGTCTGCGCCTCCGACGTGCTGGCCCTCGGGGTGCACCAGGCCTGCGTGCGGGCCGGGCTCGAGCCGGGCCGCGACGTCGGCATCGTCGGCTTCGACGGCTCCGAGACCGCCGGCATGCACCACATCACCTCCGTCGCCCAGCCCTACGAGGCGGTCGCCGAGGAGGCCCTGAGCCTCGTCCGGGCGGCCATGCGCGGCGAGGACGCGCCGGCCACCGGTTCCCTGCTCGTCCCCGTGCTGCGCCCCGACCGCAGCACCGTCCCCGCAGCCTGACCCCGACACCCGCACCGACTGCCCAGTCACCCCACGAAGGAGTCACCGATGACCCGCACCGCCCGATCCGCCACCCTGGCCCTGACCCTCGCCGGCGCGCTGGCCCTGAGCGCCTGCGGCGGAGGTGGTTTCGAGGAGGAGGGCGGCTCGTCCGCGCCCGCATCGGCCAGCGGCCCGGTCGACCTCACCATGCTCATCGCGTCCTCCGGCGACGCCGAGACCAACGCGGTCAAGGCCGCTGCCGACGCGTGGGCCAAGGCCAGCGGCAACAAGGTCACCGTCACCGTGGCCAGCGACATGAACCAGCAGCTCGCCCAGGGCTTCGCGAGCGGCAAGCCGGCCGACGTGTTCTACATGGACGCGGGGCGCTTCGCCGACTACGCGAAGAACGGCAGCCTCTTCCCCTACGCCGACCAGCTGTCCGACAACGCCGACTTCTACGAGCCGCTGCGCCAGACCTTCACGTACGAGGGCAAGCAGTACTGCACCCCGAAGGACTTCTCGACCCTCGCGCTGCAGATCAACACCGACTCCTGGGCCGCGGCCGGCCTCACCGACGCCGACGTGCCGACCACGTGGGACGAGCTCGAGGCCGTCTCCAAGAAGCTGACGACCGCGGACCAGGCCGGGCTCGGCATCGGTGTCGGCATCGACCGACTCGGCGCCTTCGTCGTCCAGAACGGCGGCTGGTGGCTCAAGGACGACGGCTCCGGCGCCTCGGCGAACACCCCCGAGGTCACCCAGGCCCTCGAGTACGTCCAGCGCAACGTCAAGGCCGGCAACTTCAAGATGTCCAACCAGCTCGACGCGGGCTGGGGCGGTGAGGCCTTCGGGACCAAGAAGTCCGCGATGACCATCGAGGGCAACTGGATCAAGGGCGCCGTGAAGAACGACTACCCCGACCTCAAGTACAAGACCGTCGAGCTGCCCGCCGGCCCGAAGGGCAAGGGCACCCTCCAGTTCACCCAGTGCTGGGGCATCGCCTCCGACAGCAAGGCCCAGGCCCAGGCCGTCGACCTCGTCAAGGCGCTGACCACGGTCGACCAGCAGATGGCCTTCGCCGACGCCTTCGGCGTCATGCCGAGCCGCCAGTCGGCCGCCGACGCCTACCGGACCAAGTACCCCGAGGACGCGCCGTTCATCGCCGGTGGCGAGTACGGCCACGGCCCGATCAACGCGCCGGGGATGGAGCAAGTCGTCGCCGACCTCAACTCGAAGCTCGAGAACTTCGGCGGGGCGAACCTGCCGTCGGTCCTCTCCGGCTTCGACACCAACGCCGGCGCGGCGCTCGGCAAGTGAGCTCCGCCGACGCGGCCGTGGGGTCCGGCACCCGCCGGGCCCCGCGGCCGGGCCGCCGGGGTGCGGGCCAGCGGCAGTCGGGGGCGGGATGGCTGTTCGTCACCCCCACCCTCGTCGTGCTCGGGCTCTTCCTCGTCGTCCCGATCATCATGGCGCTCTGGGTGTCCTTCACCGACTGGACCGGGCGCGGGAGCCCGTTCTCGTCGCAGGTGGGCTTCGTCGGTACCGACAACTACCAGTCGCTGCTCACCGAGCCGGGCCTCTCGCGCCAGGACTTCATGATCTCGCTGCGCAACACCTTCTACTACGTCCTCGGGGTCGTGCCGCTCCAGACCGTGCTGGCCCTGGGGCTCGCGGTCATCGTCAACCAGCGCTTCCTCAAGGGCCGCACCTTCTTCCGCACGGCCTTCTACTTCCCCTCGGTCGTCTCCTCGGTCGCCATCTCGCTCGTCTTCCTCTTCCTCTTCACCGGCACCGGCGCGGTCAACCAGTTCCTCGGTGTCTTCGGCGTCGACGGGCCGACGTGGTTCTCCGACCCCCGTGGGCTGATCCACCTCGTCGGGCAGGGCCTCGGGCTGTGGAGCATCGACACCCCTCCCTCGGCGCTCGCCGACACCCAGGTGATGAACCTGCCGCTCTGGGAGTGGCTGAGCGGACCCTCGGTCGCCCTCTCGGCGATCATGCTCCAGGTCGTCTGGACCACCGCGGGCACCTTCATGCTGATGTTCCTCGCCGCCCTCCAGGACCTGCCGACCGAGGTCGAGGAGGCCGCCCTCGTCGACGGCGCCAACGCCTGGCAGCGCTTCCGGGCGGTCACCCTCCCCCACCTGCGACCGACCGTGCTGCTCGTCGTCACCCTCGGGGTGATCGGCACCTGGCAGGTCTTCGACCAGATGTACGTCATGACCCAGGGCGGGCCGGCCAAGACGACGCTCACCCCGGCCTACCTGTCCTACACGGCGGCGTTCCGGCAGCAGCAGTGGGGCGAGGGCGCCGCGATGGCCTTCCTGCTCTTCGTCCTCATCTTCGTGCTGACGACGTTCCAGCGGTTCGTCCTGCGCGACAAGGACGAGGCGAAACGACGCAGGCTCGAGCGCGCCCAGAAGCGCGCCGCGAAGAAGGCGGTGACGGCATGAGCAACGCTGCGTCCAACGCTCCCGTCACCGACGAGTCAGGCCAGGTGTCGGCTCGTCTGGCCGCCAGCGTCAACGCCGGCGACACCCGGCGCGGCTCCGGCGACGGCGGATCCGTGGTGCACCGCAGCGGCCGGGGCAAGCGGCTGGCCGTCTACCTCGCGCTCGTCGCGTTCTCGGTCGTCTACATCTACCCGTTCATCGTCCAGGTGTCGACCTCGCTGAAGACCAACGCGGACGCCGTCGCGCACCCGCTGGCCGTGCTGCCGAGCCCCCTGACCACGGCAGCCTTCGAGCGGCTGGCCCAGACCGACTTCCCGCTGTGGTTCACCAACAGCGTCGTCGTCACGGTGTGCGTGACCATCGGGCGGGTCTTCTTCAACTCGCTCGCCGGCTACGCCCTGGCCCGGCTGAAGTTCCGTGGCCGCGACGCGGTGTTCACGGCCATCCTCGCCGTGCTCGCGGTGCCGGGCATCGTGCTGCTCATCCCGAAGTTCCTCGTGCTCAACTACCTCGGGATCTACAACACCTACCCGGCGCTCTTCGTGCCGCTGCTCGTCGACGCGGCCGGCGTGTTCATCATGAAGCAGTTCTTCGAGTCCATCCCGCCCTCGGTCGAGGAGGCGGCCCGCATCGACGGCGCCGGCACCTTCCGCACCTTCTGGTCGATCGTGCTGCCGATGGCGCGACCGGCGGTCATCACCCTCACGATCCTGTCCTTCCAGGGGTCGTGGAACGAGCTGGCGCACTTCATCATCGCCACCGACGACCCGTCGCTGTTCACCCTGACGCGCGGTGTCGGCCAGCTGACGTCGGGCGGGCTCGGGTCGGGCAACCAGTTCCCGATCTCGATGGCCGCGGCGCTGCTCATGACCATCCCGACGGCGATCGTCTTCGTCGTCTTCCAGCGCTACTTCACCCAGGGCGCGAACGCCGGAGCCGAGAAGGGCTGACCCTCTGAGCCCCCTCCCTCACCGGTCGAGAGACGAGAACATGCCGTGTGCCCCGAGGGGCACACGGCATGTTCTCGTCGTTCGTCCGGGACGTCAGCGCACGAGGCTGCGCAGCACGTACTGGAGGATGCCGCCGTTGCGGTAGTAGTCGGCCTCGCCGGGGGTGTCGATGCGCACGACCGCGTCGAACTCGACGTCCGCGCCACCGTCCTTGCTGGCCACGACCTTGACCGTGCTCGGCGTCGAGCCGTCGTTGAGTGCCTCGATCCCGGTGATGGAGAACGTCTCCGTGCCGTCGAGCCCGAGCGAGTCGGCGTTCTCACCCTGGGGGTACTGCAGGGGGATGACGCCCATGCCGATGAGGTTCGAGCGGTGGATGCGCTCGTAGCTCTCGGCGATGACCGCCTTGACGCCGAGCAGGCTCGTGCCCTTGGCCGCCCAGTCGCGCGAGGACCCGGACCCGTACTCCTTGCCCGAGAGGATGACGAGCGGGGTGCCCTCGGCGGCGTAGCTCTGCGCGGCGTCGTAGATGGTGCTCTGCTCGCCGCCCTTGGTGAAGTCGCGGGTGAAGCCGCCCTCGACGCCGTCGAGGAGGAGGTTCTTGAGCCGGATGTTCGCGAAGGTACCGCGGATCATCACCTCGTGGTTGCCGCGGCGCGAGCCGTAGGAGTTGAAGTCCTTGCGCTCGACGCCGTGCTCGGCGAGGTACCGGCCCGCCGGGCTGTCGGCCTTGATCGAGCCCGCCGGGCTGATGTGGTCGGTGGTCACCGAGTCACCGAGCTTGGCCAGCACCCGCGCACCGCTGATGTCCGAGACCGGCGTGGTCTCCATCGACATGCCGTCGAAGTACGGGGGCTTGCGGACGTAGGTGGAGTCGGCGTCCCAGGCGAAGGTGTCGCCCTCGGGCGTGGGCAGCGACTGCCAGCGCTCGTCGCCGGCGAAGACGTCGGCGTAGTCGTCGGTGAACAGCTGCTGGCTGATCGCCTGCTGGATGGTCGCCTCGACGTCGGCCGGGGCAGGCCAGATGTCCTTGAGGAAGACGTCGGCGCCGGACTCGTCCTGGCCGAGCGGCTCGGTCTCGAAGTCGAAGTCCATCGTCCCGGCGAGCGCGTAGGCGATGACCAGCGGCGGCGAGGCCAGGTAGTTCATCTTGACGTCGGGGTTGATCCGGCCCTCGAAGTTGCGGTTGCCGGAGAGCACCGAGACGACCGCGAGGTCGTTGTCGTTGATCGCCTTGCTGATCTCGTCGTTCAGCGGGCCGGAGTTGCCGATGCACGTCGTGCAGCCGTAGCCGACGAGGTGGAAGCCGAGCTTCTCGAGGTAGGGCCACATGCCGGCCTTCTCGTAGTAGCCCGTGACGACCTTGGAGCCCGGCGCCATCGAGGTCTTGACCCACGGGGCGACCGTGAGGCCCTTCTCGACGGCGTTCTTCGCGAGCATCGCGGCGGCCATCATCACCGACGGGTTCGAGGTGTTCGTGCACGAGGTGATCGAGGCGATCGAGACGATGCCGTGGTCGATCTCGAAGGACGCACCCTCGGGGGTGGTGACCGTGACCTTCCTGCTCGGGCGACCGGCGCCGGACCCGACGTGCGCCGGGGCGTCCCCGCCGTTGCGGCCGTCGGGGCTGCCCTGCGGCGTGGGGTCGGAGGCCGGGAAGGACGACGCCTCGCCGTCCGAGCCCTCCTCGTGCTTGACGTAGGTCGGCAGCACCTCGCGGAAGGAGCGCTTCGCCTCGGCGACGACGATGCGGTCCTGGGGCCGCTTCGGGCCGGCGATCGAGGGGACGACGGTCGAGAGGTCGAGCTCGAGGTACTCGCTGTAGCGGGCCTCGGGCTGGTCGGGACCGGCCGTGAGCCACATCCCCTGCTCCTTGGCGTACGCCTCGACGAGGGCGACCGACTCGGCCGAGCGGCCGGTGAGGCGCAGGTACTCGAGGGTGACGTCGTCGATCGGGAAGATCGCGCAGGTGGAGCCGAACTCGGGGCTCATGTTGCCGATGGTGGCGCGGTTGGCCAGCGGCACGGCGGAGACGCCCTCGCCGTAGAACTCGACGAACTTGCCGACGACACCGTGCTTGCGGAGCATCTCGGTGATGGTCAGGACGACGTCGGTAGCGGTGGCGCCGGACGGGATCGAGCCCGAGAGCTTGAAGCCGACGACCCGCGGGATGAGCATCGAGACGGGCTGGCCGAGCATGGCGGCCTCGGCCTCGATGCCGCCGACGCCCCAGCCGAGCACGCCGAGGCCGTTGACCATCGTCGTGTGGCTGTCGGTGCCGACGCAGGTGTCGGGGTAGGCGACACCGTCGCGGACCATGACGGTGCGCGCCAGGTGCTCGATGTTGACCTGGTGGACGATGCCGGTGCCCGGCGGGACGACCTTGAAGTCGTCGAACGCGGTCTGGCCCCAGCGGAGGAACTTGTAGCGCTCCTCGTTGCGCTCGTACTCGATGGCGACGTTGCGCTCGAAGGCGTCGGCGCGGCCGAAGACGTCGATGATCACGGAGTGGTCGATGACCAGCTCGGCCGGGGCCAGCGGGTTGATCTGGCTCGCGTCTCCGCCGAGCTCGGCGACCGCCTCGCGCATCGTCGCGAGGTCGACGACGCAGGGCACCCCGGTGAAGTCCTGCATGATGACGCGGGCCGGCGTGAACTGGATCTCGGTGTCGGGCTGGGCGTCCGCGTCCCAGCCGCCGAGGGCGCGGATGTGGTCGGCGGTGATGTTCGCGCCGTCCTCGGTCCGCAGGAGGTTCTCGAGGAGCACCTTGAGGCTGTACGGGAGGGTCTCACTGCCCTCGACCGCCGACAGCCGGTAGATCTCGTAGGACTCCTCACCCACCTCGAGCGTGCCGTGGGCGTCGAAGCTGTTCGTGCTGGCCACCGGGGCTCCCTTCGGTCGTTGCGCCGTCGCGACGACTCTCCGCGATTTATCTTGACGTCAAGATATCTAACCACACGGGGTCGACTCCGTCGAGCCTAAGCCCGCGCGCGGGGTGTCGCGAGGGGCGGTGTCAGCCCTCGCGGGGCGAGATGTCCTCGAGCAGGGCCACGGTGCGCGACCAGGCCTTCGACCCGGTGTCGATCTGGTCGAGGTGCTCGCCGGGGACCTCGACCAGGGTGGCCTCTCCCCCGGCCGCCCGGGCGGCGTCGACGTAGACCGCGGACTGGGTCGTCGGCACGGTCGAGTCGTCGCGGCCGTGCACGCACCAGACGGGCACACCGGCCGGCACCAGGCCGAGGGGGTCCGCCGCCGCGTAGGCCTCCGGCCGCTCCTGCGGGGTGCCCCCGAGGAAGTCGCGCACGGCTCCCCCACCGAGGTCCTCGGCCTCCGCGGTGCGCAGGTCGAGGACCCCGGCCTGGCTGACGACGTGGGTCGGGACGACGACCGCGTCGCGCCACCGCTCGAGGCGCCGCCGGCCCGCCGCCCAGACGGCGAGCTGGCCACCGGCGGAGTGCCCGAGCGTGACGACGGGCCGGCCGGCTGCGTCGGCCGCGCCGGCCGTACCGACGGTGAGGAGGTCGAGGGCGGAGGAGACGTCGTCGAGGGTCGCGGGGAACCCCCCGCCGTCACCGACCCGCCGGTACTCGACGTCGAGCACGCTCCAGCCGCGTCCCATGAGGTCGGCCGCGAGCGGCCGCCCGAGCGAGATGTCGTACTCGGCGAGCCAGAAGCCGCCGTGCAGGACGACCACCGTTCCGCGAGAGGGCCCCTCGGGGCGGGAGAGCTCGGCGAACTGCGAGGGGTGCGGCCCGTAGGTCAGCCGCTCGGCACCGCTGGGTGAAGGTGCCACCCGACCCGGCCCGCCGGTGCACGCCGTGAGCAGCGTGGCGGGCAGCGCGGCACCGAGGCCGAGGGCCGCCCGGCGGGAGGGTCGTGCGACCACGCTCAGGCCCGGCCGGGCTCGAAGTGGGCCACGCACTCGACGTGGTGGGTCATCGGGAAGGCGTCGAAGGCGCGCAGGGCGACCATCCGGTACCCGGCCATGACGAAGGCTGCCGTGTCGCGGGCCAGCGCCGCCGGGTCGCAGGCCACGTACGCGACGGCCCGGGGCTGCATGGCGACGAGGGCACGCACGACGGCCGCACCGGCCCCGGTGCGCGGCGGGTCGAGGACGACGACGTCGGCCCGCTGCGGCAGCAGCGGCGAGCGCACCGGCCGGCGGCCCCGCGACCGGCCGCGGTGCCGGTCGGTGCGCGGCAGGCCGAGCAGGTCGTCGACCCGGCCGCCGACGACCGCGACGTTGCCCAGGGCCGACAGGTCGCGCGTGGCCCGCTCGACCGCGTCGCGGTCGGCCTCGACGGCCACCACCTGCCCGCTCGGACCCACCGCCTCGGACAGCGCGGAGGCGAACAGCCCCACCCCGCAGTAGAGGTCGAGCGCCCGCTCGCCGGGCCGGACGGCCAGCGGGCCGAGTGCGGCCGCGAGGAAGGTGGACGCGGCGCCCGGGTGGACCTGCCAGAACCCGCGCGCCGAGACCGTGAAGTCGCGCTCGTAGGAGACCGGCCCGGCCAAGCCCGACCACGACGCCGACACCCGCTCGACGACGTCGGGCACCGCCCCCGCAGGCACCTCGACGGCCACCGGCTCACCGCCCGACGGCGCCACGGCGTCCACGGCCTCCACCCCGGGCCACTCCTGCCCGGTGACGTGGAGCGAGCTCACCCCGTCGGAGGCGATGCGGCACCGGTCGACCGGCACCACGTCGTGCGACCGGTGCCGGCGCAGCCCGGCCCGCCCGAAACCGTCGACGGCGAACTCGACGCGCGTGCGCCAGCCCAGCCCGTCGTGGTCACCCGGGACGGGCTCGACCTCGACGTCGACCTCGAGGTGGGCCAGGCGCGACATCTGCTCGGCGACCACCCCGGCCTTGAGCCGGCGCTGGGCGGCGAGCGAGACGTGCTGGAGGTCGCACCCGCCGCAGGCCCCGGGGCCGCTCCACGGACAGGGTTGGACGACGCGGTCCGCCGAGGCGTGACGGACCTCGACGGCGTCGGCGCGCACGAACCGCGAGCCCGACCCGACCTCGGTGACCCGCGCGAGGACGCGCTCCCCCGGCAGCGTGTGCCGGACGAAGAGCACCTGCCCCTCGTGCCGCGCGACGCAGTGCCCGCCGTGGGCGAAGGCGGTGGTCTCGACCTCGACCTCGTCGCCCACCGCCAGCCCGGCCCCCCGGGACGGCGTCACTCGCCGCGCCGGACGTCGCCGACGACCGGCCCGTCCATCCGCTCCTCGACGCCCTCGGACGACGCGAGCTGCCAGGGGACGGAGGACACCATGACGCCGGGTGTGAAGAGCAGACGGGTGCGCAGCCGCAGCGCACTCTGGTTGTGCAGCAGTTGTTCCCACCAGTGACCGACGACGTACTGCGGGATGTAGACGACGACGAGGTCGCGCGGGTTGTCGGTGCGGATCGACTTGACGTAGTCGACGACCGGGCGGGTGATCTCTCGGTACGGGCTGTCGAGGGCCTTGAGCAACACCGGGATGTCGCGCCGGTCCCACTCGGCCTGGAGCGTGGAGGTCTCGTCGGGGTCGACGTTGACGGTCAGCGCCTCGAGGATCGAGGGTCGGGTCGCCCGCGCGTAGGCCAGCGCGCGCAGCGTGGGCTTGTGGATCTTGGCGACGAGGACGATGGCGTGCACGCGCGAGGGGAGCAGCTGGTGCTTGGTGTCGCCCTCCTGCACGCTCAGCTCGTCGCGGACGCGGTCGTAGTGCCTGCGGATCCGGTTCATCATGACGAACAGGACGACCATCGCCGCGATCGCGAAGCCCGCGCCCTGGAAGAACTTCGTCGCGAGCACGACGAGCAGGACGGTGCCCGACATCGCCGCGCCGATGCCGTTGATGACGCGGCTGCGCAGCATCCTCGATCGGGCGGCAGGGTCCTTCTCGACCCGCAGGTGCCGGTTCCAGTGCCGCACCATGCCGACCTGGGACATCGTGAAGGACACGAAGACCCCGACGATGTAGAGCTGGATGAGGCGGGTCACCTCGGCGTCGTAGATGAGGACGAGGCCCGCGGCCGCGGCCGCCAGGATGATGATGCCGTTGGAGAAGGCCAGCCGGTCGCCGCGGGTGTGCAGCTGACGGGGCAGGAAGCCGTCGCGCGCGAGGATCGAGCCCAGCACCGGGAAGCCGTTGAACGCCGCGTTGGCGGCGAGCACGAGGATGAGGCCGGTGACGATGGAGACGAGCACGACGCCGGGGTGGAAGCCGGAGAACACCGACTTGGACACCTGTCCCATGACGGTGTCCTGGACGTAGGAGTCACCGACCGGGACCCCGTCGCGCGCCAGCTGGACGGCCGGGTCCTCGGCGTACTTGACGCCGGTCCACCGGGCGAGGGTGATCATCGACAGGAGCATCGTCACCGCGATGACGCCCATGAGCAGCAGAGTCGTCGCGGCGTTGCGGCTCTTGGGCTTCTGGAAGGCCGGCACGCCGTTGGAGATCGCCTCGACGCCGGTGAGGGCGGCGCAGCCGGAGGAGAACGCCCGCAGCATGAGGAAGGCCAGGGCCAGCCCCCCGACCGCCTCGTAGCCCGGTTCGGGCAGGAGGTCGAGGGAGGCGCTCTCGGCCGGGGGCAGGTCGCCGGTGGCGCGGCGGTAGAGCCCCACGAGCGCCATGCCGAGGACGGCGACCATGAAGAGGTAGGCCGGGATGGCGAACGCGGCCCCCGACTCCCGGACCCCGCGCAGGTTCACGGCCGTGAGCAGGACGATGAGGCCGACGGCGAAGATCGCCTCGTGCCCGCGGATGAAGCCGAAGGCCGACGCGGCGTTCTGGACCCCGGCCGAGACCGAGACGGCGACGGTGAGGACGTAGTCGACGAGCAGGGCGCTGGCCACGGTGAGGCCCGCCCGAGGCCCGAGGTTGACGCTGGCCACCTCGTAGTCGCCGCCACCGCTGGGGTAGGCGTGCACGTTCTGCCGGTAGCTCATGATGACGACGGCCATGACGACGACGACGGCCAACGCGATCTTCCACGACGAGGTGAGCGCGAGGGCCCCGCCTGCGAGGCCGAGGGTCAGCAGGATCTCGTCGGGGGCGTAGGCCACCGAGGAGAGCGCGTCGCTGGCGAAGACGGGCAGGGCGAGCTTCTTCGGCAACAGCGTCTCGCCGAGGCGGTCACTGCGCATCGCGCGACCGAGGAGGACACGCTTGACGAGCCGACCGGGTGTGGACACGAGGACAACTGTAGGCATGGCGAGCGCCCCCGGTGCACGCGTCCCGGTCATCGGCTCGACGGCCCGCCCGCCGTAGTAGCGTCGCCCCCGTGCACTTCGTCATCATGGGCTGCGGCCGCGTCGGGGCCTCGCTCGCCCGGGCCATCGAGCGGGCCGGCCACGAGGTGGCCGTCGTCGACCAGGACGAGGCGTCCTTCCGCCGCCTCGGCACCGCGTTCGAGGGCCGCACGGTGACCGGGGTGGGCTTCGACCGCGACACCCTCCGGGCCGCGGGCATCGAGAACGCCTACGCGTTCGCCGCGGTCTCCAGCGGTGACAACTCGAACATCCTCGCCGCGCGCGTGGCGCGCGAGAAGTTCGGCGTCGAGAACGTCGTCGCCCGCATCTACGACCCGGGCCGCGCCGAGATCTACCAGCGCCTCGGCATCCCCACCGTCGCCACGGTCAAGTGGACGAGCGACCAGATGCTCCGCCGCCTCCTCCCCCAGGGGCACGTGCCCGAGTTCACCGACCCCTCCGGCCGTGTCGTCATCGCCGAGATGCCCGTCGCCGCGCAGTGGATCGGACGCCGGGTCAGCGAGATCGAGCACGCGACGGGTGGCCGGCTGGCCTACCTCACCCGCCTCGGCGACGGCTTCCTGCCCGGTCCGGACACGGTCTACCAGGAGGGCGACCTCCTCCACCTGGCCCTGCTGCGCGACGACCTCGCCGCCGCCGAGCGCGTCCTCGACGCCCCGCCCCCCGCCCACTGACCCGAGAGGCCATCCTCCATGCGCGTCGTCATCGCCGGAGCCGGCAGCGTCGGGCGTTCCATCGCCCGCGAGCTGATCCGCAACGGCCACCACGTGCTCCTCGTCGACCGCGAGGCCGACGGCGAGCGGGTGTCGAAGGTTCCCGACGCGAGCTGGCTGCAGGCCGACGCGTGCGAGATCGACTCGCTGACCGAGGCCGGCCTCGCCGACTGCGACGTCGTCGTCGCCGCCACCGGTGACGACAAGGTCAACCTCGTGCTCTCGCTGCTCGCCAAGACCGAGTTCGGGGTGCCGCGCACCGTCGCCCGCGTCAACAACCCCAAGAACGAGTGGATGTTCGACGAGGCCTGGGGAGTCGACGTCGCCGTCTCCACCCCGCGCCTCATGACCGCCCTCGTCGAGGAGGCCGTGAGCGTCGGCGACCTCGTGCGCATCTTCGAGTTCCAGCAGGGCCGGGCCATGATGGTCGAGATGACCCTGCCCGTCGGCAGCCCCTACGCCGGCTCGCGCGTCGGCGACGTCCCCTTCCCCGGCGACACGGTGCTCACCGGCATCATCCGCGACGGGCACCCGATCGCCCCGAGCCGCGACGACGCCCTCGAGCCCCTCGACGAGCTGCTCTTCGTCACGACCCCCGAGGCCGAGGCCGAGCTCGAGTCGCTGCTCTCCCCCGGCCAGCGCCACAAGCGCGAGGAGGACCCGGAGGGCTGACCCTCCGGGCGCCGCCGCTCAGGCCTCGCGGTCGCCGGCGGTCGCCGCCTCGTCGTGCTCGGCGCCCGGGCCCTTCTCCGGCTCGAGCGGGGTGTGCCCCGAGACGAGCATCCACCCCATGACGGCGAGGCCGCCGACGTACAGCGGCCAGCCGAGGGCGATCTTGGCCGCCCCGAGCAGCGCGACGTGCGAGCCGAGGTAGAGCGGCACCATGATCGCGAGCCGGATGACGTAGAGCGCGACGAGCACCCAGGTGAGCCGCGAGCAGACGCGCACGAGGCCGCGGTCGCGCCGCCAGCCGAACGGGTCCTCCTGCGCGCGTGGGTCGCCCGCGCCGACGAGGAAGCCCACGACCGGCCAGCGGGTGAGGATCGAGACGAGCGTCCCGACGAGGAACCCGGCGCTGGTGAGGATGCCGGGGAGGAAGGCGTCCTCGGCCTGCCCCGAGCGCAGCGCGAAGAAGGCCGCGAGCGCGGTGGCGAAGACGGCACCGAGCACGTGCTGGAGCGAGGAGCGCTGCACCACCCGGACGGCCGCGAGCACGAGGGCGACCCCGATGGCCGCGATCGCGGCGGTGCGCACGTCGTGGTCGGTGACCGTCCAGACCCCGACGAACACGACGGTCGGGAGGGCGGTCTCGACCGAGCCGCGCCAGCCGCCGAGCGCGACGGCGAGGCGGTGGCGGATCAGGGCCTCGACGGTCTCGGGGGCGGGAGGGCCCGCGGCCGGCTCGTCGACGCTCACGGCTTCGGGATGATCTCGTAGGCGGGGTTGAAGATCGTCGGCGCGCCCTTGACCGTCGTCACGCGACCGCGGGCCCGCAGGAAGGCACCCGGCTCGATGCCGCCGATGGAGCGCCGGCCGACCCAGACGAGGTTGACGGCGCCCTGGCCGTCCCAGATCTCGGCGACGAGCGCCGGCACGCTGGCGCGCGGGGGAAGCGTGACGGTGCGGACCGTGCCGCACACGCAGGCGGAGTGCCGCGGGGCGAGGGCGGTGAGGTCGTCGCCGCCCTCGGAGACGGTCTGCTCGCGCAGCTCGTCGGCGTGCTGCTCGGTGGCGGTGCGGGAGAGCTCGCGCAGCCGCTCGCGCACGCCCATCAGCGCACCTCGGTGATCTCGGGGCCGCGTTCGAACGGGTCGAGGGTCGGCTCGTCGTCCGCGGCGTCCGCGTCGGCGTCCGCGTCGGCGGTGTCGTCGGCGTGCTCGGGGTGCGCGTCCTGCGGCAGGGTCAGCGGCAGCAGCTCGCGGGGGGCCATCGGGTCGACGCCGCGGACGACGACGACCTCGCGGAGCACCTCGAGCAGCGGCTCGGCGGCGGCCTCGTCGATCGCTGCCCGCCCGGAGAGGACACCGCGCAGGAACCAGCGGGGGCCGTCGATCCCGACGAAGATCGCCGGCGCGAACACGGTGCGACCGTCCGGGCCCGCGGAGGGCATCCGGGTACGCAGCTGGGTGCCGAGGTCGCTGGGCTGCTCCTCGACGGTGCCGCCCTGCTGCTCGACGGCCGTCGCGATCTCGCGGCGGATCTCGTCCCACAGGCCGCTCGAGCGCGGCGCGGCGAACGCCTGCAGCTGGAGGGCGGACTCGCCGAGCACCGCCGTGGCGGCGTTGACCTGCTGGGTCTCCTGCTCGACCTCGAGGCGCAGCTCCATCCCGGGGACACCCCGCACCCAGATCGCCCCGAGGTCGACCCGGCCGTCGCGGCCACCGACCTCGGCGACGTCGAAGGGTCCGCCGTCGCGGGCCGGTGCGTCCGTGGCCTCGGCGCCGGTCTCCTCGACCTCGTCGGTGGCCGGCACGTCGGCCGTCTCGGGCTCGGTGCTCTTGCTCCTGCGGAAGATGCTCACGGTGGTGGGGTCCTCGGGTGTCAGGTGGTCGGCGGGTTCACCGGCGACCGGTGGAGCCGAAACCCCCGGTGGACCCGTGTCCAGTCTCCCCCCGGTCGCTGTCCGGAAGCGAATCGGCCTCCGAGAAGTCTCCGTGGAGGTAGTCCTGGACGACGAGCTGGGCGATCCGGTCGCCGACGTGGACGGTGAACGGCTCGCGGGGGTCGAGGTTGACGAGGTTGACGAGCACCTCGCCGCGGTAGCCGGAGTCGACGGTCCCGGGGGCGTTGACGATGCTCACGCCGTGGCGGGCCGCGAGGCCGGAGCGCGGGTGCACCAGCCCGACCGTGCCCGGCGGGAGGGCCAGGGCGATCCCGGTGGGGACCAGGGCCCGCTCCCCCGGCGCGAGGGTCACCTCGGCGACACTCGTGAGGTCGGCGCCGGCGTCGCCGTCGGTGCTGTAGCGGGGCAGGACGGCGTCCGCGTGGAGGCGCCGGACGGCGACGGGGACGCGGGTCGGTGCGGCCACCGGTCGGTCGGCACCGCCGGTCAGGCGGCGCACTCCCGGCAGACCAGGACGCCGGAGCGCTCGCTGGCGAGCTGGCTGCGGTGGTGCACGAGGAAGCAGCGCGAGCACGTGAACTCGTCGGCCTGGCGCGGGAGGACCCGCACCGACAGCTCCTCGCCGGAGAGGTCGGCCCCGGGCAGCTCGAAGCCCTCGGCCTGCTCGGTCTCGTCGACGTCGACACTCGAGGCGCGCTTGTCGACCCGGCGGTTCTTCAGCTCCTCGATGGAGTCCTCGGAGAGCTCGTCGTCGGTCTTGCGCGGTGCGTCGTAGTCGGTTGCCATCGTGGATGTCCACCCTTCGTCGTGCCGATCGGCCCTGACAACGCCTGGAGCGCGGCGTTTGTGCCCGCTCGTCCGCCGTGCGCGCCAGATTGTGCACCATCGCAGGTCAGCACCGCCACGCGGGTCCATCCCGCGACCGGTCGACCCCGGGGGGACGGGTCAGCCGGGCCCGTCGAGCGAGCCCACGTGGCGGCCGGTCAGCTCGCGGACCAGCGTCGCCAGCTCGTCGGCGATGCCGGGGGCGCAGGCCCAGGTGAGGTCGCGCGTGGGCACCGCGTCGACCGGTCCGCCGACGACGGCCCCGGCCTCCGCGGCCACCAGCTCGCCGCCGGCGCGGTCCCAGGCGTTGAGCCCGGTCTCGTAGTACGCGTCGAGCCGTCCGCACGCCACCGAGCACAGGTCGAGGGCCGCACTGCCCACCCGCCGCACGTCGCGCACCCGCGGCAGCAGCTCGACGAGGAGGCGGGCCTGGCGCTCGCGCAGGTCGGCGGCGTAGCCGAACCCGGTGCCGACGAGGGAGAGACCGAGGTCGCTCACCGGGTTGACGGCCAGCGGGCGGGAGCCGGCGGGTCCGGTGAGCCGGGCGCCTCCCCCGAGGTGCGCGTGGAACAGCTCGCCGCTCGGCGGGTTGAGGACGGCCGCGGCGACCGACCGCCACGCACCGGCGACGGCGGGGTCACCGACGACCGCCGCCACCGACACGGCGTACTCCGGCATCCCGTAGAGGTAGTTCGTCGTGCCGTCGATGGGGTCGACGACCCACGTGACGCCGCTCGCGCCCGGCCGGCCT
>JAESFK010000165.1_pt1 | contig 51180 bp, 51 predicted proteins | sample 9269391 | NCBI WGS metagenome assembly JAESFK01 (sample SAMN14506231, study PRJNA617097) | algae metagenome | isolation source: Drouetiella hepatica UHER 2000/2452 and co-occurring heterotrophs from... | place: Slovakia: Slovak Paradise National Park, Hrabusice, Kosice Region | collected 2000-01-01
GAAAACTCCTCAGCAACGTCAAAATCCATAAAAGCGCCTCCAGAATCAGGGAGGCCCAAAGAATCAGATTTTTCGCAACAGCAAAATCTCGTTAACCCGAGTTCGCAGCCCTGGGTCACTTGGCCAACGCATTGACCAAGTGTGCTTTCGCGCCTAGTTTGTCTCATGGATTTCACATCGGAGCATGGCCATGACCAGAACTGTAAAGGTCGCTGAAGCCAAAACGCATTTGTCGGAATTGCTTACGAAGGTGGAGTCAGGCGAAGAAATCATTATCGCGAGAGGCGACACTCCGGTGGCACGGCTCGTGCCAATCGATGATGAAGAGCGCCGCGCAAATCTCTTCCGCTTGATCCGGCGAGACCGCGCGAAAAACAAGCCTGTCTCGCTTGAAGAGATTTTACAGTGGCGGGACGAAGGCCGTAGATGAAGCCTGATTTCGTCATTGACGCTTCGGTCGCCGCTGTGTGGTTTCTGCCAGATGAGGATAGCGATGTCGCTGACGTCGTCATGGACGCACTGCTTCGGAAAACGGCATGCGCACCCGATCTTCTACGGCACGAAGTTCGCAGTGTCCTGTTGATAGCGGAACGCCGCAAACGGATCAGCAATGATCTTGTCTTAGCATCCCTCACTCGGTTTCATCACTTGCCAATCGCGATTGCCGATTCCGGAGACGACGCCCTCGTTGTCGGCCTCGCACGCACGCATCAACTTTCAGCATATGATTCAGCTTATCTCGCGCTTGCGATCACAGAAGGGATTCCGCTTGCCACGCTTGATAAAACGCTTCGGCGAGCCGCCGCCGCAGAAGCGGTTCAGCTTTTCTCCGCATAGTTCACCCCGCGACCAGCCTCTCCCGGTTCAGCATCGCCCATTGCAACAGCATGATCGTCTTGCCATCGCAGATCTCGCCGCTCTCGATCATTGCCATGGCCCGCGTGAGCGGAACTTCCAGCACCTCGATATCCTCGTCCTCATGCGCGGCACCGCCGCCGTCTTCGGCGCGCACCGTTGCGTCAATGATCGCGGCAAAGAAATGGACGGTCTCGGTCACGGCGCCCGGCGACATGAAGGCCTGGAAGACGGGATGAACGTCCGTCACCAGATAGCCGGTCTCCTCCATCACCTCGCGCTTGATCGCCTCGGCCGGATGATCGCCATCCAGCAATCCGGCCGGCGTTTCGAGCAGCCAGCCCGAATGGCCGTTGAGATGCGGCGGCATGCGGAACTGCCGCACCAGGATGACGCTGTCGCGCCGGGGATCGTAGAGCAGGACCGTGGCGCCGTTGCCGCGATCATAGACTTCCCGCTTCAGCGTCTTGGTGACACCGTTCGAGCCGGTATAGTTGAAGGTGATGTTGCGCAGGTGGTACCAGTTTTTCGAAAGCGTCTCATCCTTGAGGATTTCGACATCAGCCTGTTCAAATATCGTCATTGATGGTTCAATCCTTGCGCAGCCATACGTGGTTGTCGTGAAAGGCAGCGCCGCCATAGGGAGCAGCCGCATCGGCGCCGGTGAGCACATTGATGCCCTCGCCGTCCAGATGCGCGTCGTTGGGCCAGAGCCCCTCGGCAATCAGCACGCCGCGCCGCGTGCCGCCGCCGATTTTCGCATGCAGGCGGATTTCGCCGCGCTCGTTGCCGATCCGCACGATATCGCCATCGGCAATTCCGAGCGCCGCCGCATCCTCCGCCTGGATCATCACTTCGGGCCGAACTTCCTTCTGCAGCGAAGACGGCGTTTCGGCGAAAGTCGAGTTCAGGAACGACCGTGCCGGTGATGTCGCCAGCCGGAACGGGTGGGCCTCGTCGGCCACTTCGATCAGGTCGACATGGTCGGGAAATTCCGGCAGCTGTGCATGTGGACCGAAGACGCCGAGCGCCTTTGGCGGCCGGTTTGGCGCCGGAGTTCCAGTCCAGTCGGCCTTGAAGCGGAATTTTCCGTCCGGATGGCCAAAACCATCGACGAAATGCGCGGTCGCGAAATCCGGCTGGATATCCAGCCACTTGTCGCGCTTCAGGCCATCGAAATCGGTGCCATGGTTGACGAGGATGCGGTCGATATGGTCGCGCTCGGTCAGGCCGAAACCGGGCTTGTCTGCCACGCCGAGCCGCTTTGCCAATTCCTCGATGACGAACAGATTGGTGCGCACGGTCGATGGCGGTTCGACCACCTTCGGGCCAAGCAAGATGTGCTGGTGGCCGCCGCCGCGGTAGAGATCGTCATGCTCGAGGAACATGGTGGCGGGCAAAACGATATCGGCGAGCTTGGCCGTGTCGGTCATGAACTGCTCGTGCACGGCAACAAACAGGTCGTCGCGCAGAAAACCGCGCTTCACCAGCCGCTGTTCCGGCGCGACATTGACCGGATTGGTGTTCTGGATGAGCATCGCCGTCACCGGGCCGCGATGGCGCAGCGCTTCCGCATCGCCGGTCAGCACCCGGCCGATCTGCGACTGGTCGAGCATGCGGATGTCCGGGTCCAGCATCGCCGTGCCGACCAGCTCGCGCTTGTCGAATTTGAAGATATCGTTGTTGGTATGGAAGGCACCGCCGCCCTCATGCTGCCAGGAGCCAAGCACGGTCGGCACCGAGGCTGCGGCATGGATGGCGACCGCGCCGTTGCGCTGGCGGGTAAAGCCGTAGCCGAGGCGGAAATAGGTTTTGGGGGTGGTGCCGACGAGCTTGCCGAACGCTTCGATCTCTTCCACCGGCAGCCCGGTGATGGCAGAGGCCCATTGCGGCGTGCGCGTCTTCAGATGCTCTTCCAGCCCGGCCGGATCATCGGCATATCGTGCCAGGTAGGCGCGGTCGGCATAGCCGTCGCGAAAGGCAATGTGCATGACGGCGCAGGCAAGGGCCGCGTCGGTTCCGGGCTTGAGCACCAGGCCCATGTCGGCCTGCTTGATCGTCGGATTGTCGTAGATGTCGATGACGACGATCTTGGCGCCGCGTTCCTTGCGGGCCTTGATCGCATGGGTCATGACGTTGACCTGGGTCGAGACCGCATTGGTGCCCCAGATGACGACGCAATCGGATTTTGCCATCTCGCGCGGATCGGGCCCACGCAGGGAGCCGGTCGCCATCGCCATTCCGGTCCAGGCAAGGTTGGTGCAGATCGAACCGAAGAAGCCGGAATAGCGCTTGGCGTGGCGCAGGCGGTCGATCGAATCGCGCTGCACCTGTCCCATCGTACCGGCGTAGAAATAGGGCCAGACGGCTTCCGAGCCATATTGCTGTTCGGCCTTGACGAAGGCATCGGCGATTTCGTCCAGCGCGTCCTCCCAGGACACCTCCTGCCAGTTTCCCCCGCCCTTGGCGCCTTTGCGGCGCTGCGGCACCATCAGCCGGCCGGGGTGATAGATGCGCTCGGAGTAGCGCGCAACCTTGGCGCAGATGACGCCGGCCGTATAGGTATTGGCGCTCGCGCCGCGCACCCGGCCGATCCGGCCGTCGGGCGTGATATCGACCTCCAGCGCGCAGGCCGAGGGACAGTCGTGCGGACAGACAGTGTGGCCGACGGACTTTTCTGGTTTTATAGGGGTCGCAACGTTCATGGCTTTTCTATATTGCATCGCGAAAGGGTGTCACAGTCCCCTACGCCATACATTCAAACATTTCATCGGGACGATAAGGGACGCGAATGAATTACCGTCACATCTACCACGCCGGAAACTTCGCCGACGTCCTGAAACACGCCGTGCTCGCCCGGCTGATCGTCTATATGGCGCAGAAGGAGAAGGCCTTTCGCGTGCTCGACACGCATGCGGGCATCGGCCTCTATGACCTGTCGAGCGAGGAAGCGCAGAAGACCGGCGAATGGGTTGACGGTATCGGCCGCATTCTCGACACCGACATTCCGGCCAAGGCGAAGGCGATCCTTGAACCCTACCTCACGGCCGTGCGCGATCTTAATCCAGATGGCGGCCTGACGCTCTATCCGGGTTCGCCAAAGCTCACCCGCATGCTGATGCGGCCGCAGGACCGGCTGTCGGCGATGGAACTGCATCCAGACGACTATGAGACGCTGCACCGCCTGTTCGACGGCGATTTCCAGAGCCGCATCACCGAACTCGACGGCTGGCTGGCGCTCGGCGCCCACCTGCCACCAAAGGAGAAGCGCGGCATCGTGCTGGTCGATCCGCCCTTCGAGATCGCGGGCGAATACGAGCGGCTGGCCGATGGCCTGCACAAGGCATACCGGCGCTTTTCGGGCGGCACGTTCTGCCTGTGGTATCCGCTGAAGCAGGGCGCGCCGATTGCGGAGTTCCATGCCGCTCTGACGGCATTGGAAATCCCCAAGATGCTCTGCGCGGAACTGTCTGTGCGCAGCGACCGCGACACGACCGGGCTTTCAGGCTCCGGCCTGATCATCGTCAATCCGCCTTTCACGCTGAAGGGCGAACTGGACATCCTGCTCCCTTTCCTGAAGGACCGGCTGAAGCAGGATCGTCACGCCTCCGCCCGCGCCTTCTGGTTGCGCGGCGAGGAGGTGCCAGAACGGGATTGAACAAGCACGCGAACAAACGGGGCTTGACGGTCCGCCTGCAAGAGACGCAATCTGACGCAAAATCGGCGGCGTGGAAGGACGGGAGACGATCATGACCAGAATGCTTGTCCCAGCTGTTCTTTTCTCATTGGCTGCGTTTGCGTGTAGCGTGGCGCCGGTGGCGGCGGCCGACTATCCCGGCGAAAGCACGGGGCCGGCCAGCGATACCTGCCGCAATCCGGCGGTGCTGGGGTTCATCACGTCCGATTTCAGCGACCGCGCCAATCATTACCTCAAGCAGCATATTGCCATCGCTGAAATCCGCGATATGCACCAGAAGCGGGTTGAACATCGCGACGAGACCCACCCTGTCCAGCGCGAATATTGCCGTGCGACGGCGACCACGACCGATGGCCAGAGGCGGCCGCTATGGTACCTGATCGAACGCGGCTGGGGTTTTGCCGGCATAGGTTCGAACGTCGAATTCTGCCTGAGCGGGCTTGATCCCTGGCATGTCTATGGTGCGCAGTGCGCGTCGCTGCGGTGAAACCGGTGATTTCAGGCCTTCGCTTCCCTGTCGCCGCCCTCTGTGGACTGCTCGTGCTTGCCGGTTGCAGCGGCGAGAGCGGAAACAATAACGCGGAGGCCAACAAGGACCCTTCGGCTTCAACCGCCAACACGCCGGTTATGAGCACACCGGCTGGCGGCACGCAGCAGAAAGCCAAGCCCGTTCCCCTTGGCAGCGGCTTTGACTTCTACGTCCTGTCGCTGTCCTGGTCGCCGAGCTGGTGCCTGGACAACGATCCATCGGGACGATCGATGCAATGCGACCCGGACAACAACCACGGCTTCATCGTCCATGGTCTCTGGCCGCAGAACGAACAGGGATATCCGGAATTCTGCCGGTCGCGCGATCCCGACCGGGTGCCGGACGCGCTCGGCCGAACTCTGTTCGACATCATGCCCTCGATGGGGCTGATCGGCCATGAATGGCGAAAACACGGCTCCTGCTCCGGGCTGAGCCAGAAGGGCTACTTTGCCGTGCTGCGCGCCGCCCGCGAAAAGCTGGTGATACCGCCTGCCCTGCAATCCGCCGGAACGGCCCAGAGGACAAATGCCACGCAGATCGAAACGGCATTGATATCGGCCAATCCGGGCCTGCGCGCCGACGCTCTCGCCGTCACCTGTGGCTCCGGCCGCGTCGAGGAAGTCCGCATCTGCTTCAACAAGGATCTCGGCTTCCGCGCCTGCGGCGAGATCGATCGCGGCGGCTGCAAGGCAAAAAACCTCGAGCTTCCGGCCATTCCCTAAATCACCTCAACGCATCGACGGCCCAACGAAAGAAAGTCGCATGAAGATCTTCTATTCCCCCACCTCCCCCTACTCGAACAAGGTGCGCATGGCCGCACGTTACGCCGGTCTATCGGTTGACACCGTTTTGACCGACACCAACGGAAACCCGCAGGACCTGACCGCCAGCAACCCGCTCGGAAAAATCCCGACCCTGCTCACCAAAGACGGAAAAGCGATCTACGACAGCCGCGCGATCATGTATTTCATCGACCGCGAGACCAAGGGCAAGCTTTACCCGCGCAACGCCGGGAAGCGCACCGACGTCGAAATTCTGGAAGCCTTGTGCGACGGCATCTGCGATTGCCTGCTGGCGATCGTTTATGAGAAGCGTTTTCACCCGCCGGAAAAGGTTCATCAGCCGTGGATCGACCGGCAGTGGGAAAAGGCCTGCCGAGGCCTCGACCTTCTCAACGCCAACATGCCGAAAACCGGCGCCAAGCTGCATGCGGGGCATTTCGCGCTGGCCGCGCTGCTGCGCTATATCGAAGTGCGTTTTGCCGGTGAATGGCAGAAGGGCCGCCCGAAACTGAAGAACTGGCCGCAGAAATTCGAAAAGTTCTTCCCGGACTACGCGCAGTTCAAGGTCTGATACCGCGCCACTCACCGGTGCAGAACGCAAAAAAGGCCGGATCGCTCCGGCCTTTCTCTCATTGCAGATCCGATGGATCAGAACTTGACGCCCATACCGACGCGGACGCTGTGTTCGTCGTAGCCCGACGAAACATTGCCGCCCGGCAGGTCGAAGCTCTTCGAACCGTAGTCGGAGTAGCGGTATTCGACGCGCGCCGTGACATTGTCGGTCACGAAGGCTTCCGCGCCGGCGCCGGCCGTCCAGCCGAGCAGCGTGTTCTTGTCCGAACCGCCGGCATTACCGGTTGCCTTGACGCTGGACGCTGCGACACCGGCAGTACCGTAAACCAGAACCGGGTTCAGGTCGTAGCCGACGCGGCCGCGAACGGAGCCGTTGACGCCCTGTTCCATGCGGCGGTCAGCGTTCTTGGCATCGTTGTCGCCGTAGTTGATGTCTGCTTCCGCACCGTAGACGATGTTGCCGCTCTGCATGTTGTAGCCGCCATAAAGACCGCCGCCGAAACCGGCAGCGCTACGGCCGCCCGTGGCGTTATACTCGCCATGGCCCCAGTTGGCGGTACCGCCGACATAGGCGCCCGACCAGTTCTTGACGGCCGGTTCGTTGTATTCGGCAGCCGGAGCAGCCGGTACTTCGTCGATCGCGTCGGCAGCCTGAACGGCGGAGAAGGCGATGAGGGATACGGCAGATGCCATGAGGGTGGTGATGAGAGTACGCATAAAAGTCTCCTTTACGAACCGATGCTCCGGACCCTCGCGGTCCCAAACTGATACATCGGGAAATTTGCAATTAACCCGCCCGGTTGACGAGGAAATTGACCACCAAATGCGGATTCTCAAGAGCCAAATTGTGAAATTTTAGTGGCACGAGCATGGCTAAAATTCGATGTTGCTTCATCGCCACAGGGTAATTATTAACCACAAAACAATATTAAAGAAAAATATACTATAACCACTCAAAACAATTCAATTTAGCGCTTTTGCATTAATTTTTCCGAAACGAATGCGTGGGGCTGTTTCGCAATATCGCCCTGCCTCCTATATCCTTGCTGCATGCAAAAAAACGAATCGCACGACGGGACGCTGCGGGCTCCTTTGAAAACGGCACTGGTGACCGGCGGCGCCCGGCGCATCGGCAAAGCTATTGTCGAGGACCTCGCAGCCAAGGGCTTTGCGATTGCCATCCACGCCAATACATCGCTGAGCGAGGCGGAGGCCCTGGTTGCGGACATTCGCGCAAGAGGCGGCAAGGCGGCGGCGATCGTGGCCGATCTTGCCGATACCGCGTCCGTGCGCACCGTCATGGAAAAAGCCGTCGCGGCGCTCGGACCCATCGGCCTGCTGGTCAACAATGCGTCGCTGTTCAAGAAAGACAGCCTGGACGATTTCGACGAAACGATCTGGGACCGGCATTTTGCCCTTCACGTCAAGGCTCCGTCGCTGCTTGCCCGCGATTTTGCCGCGCAGTTGCCCAGTGAAAATTCCGGGCTGGTCGTCAATATCATCGATCAGCGTGTCTGGGCTCCAAACCCCAGATTTTATTCCTATATGTTGTCGAAATCGGCTCTTTTGACAGCGACGAGAACGATGGCACAGGCCTTGGCACCGGCGATCCGCGTCAATGGCATCGGCCCCGGACCGACGCTGCCGAACGAGCGCCAGAACCAGGCCGATTTCGACAGCCAGATCGAGGCGCTGATCTTGAAGAGAGGCCCGCAGCTTGATGAATTCGGCCGGGCGATCCGGTTCCTGTTCGACACGCCATCGATCACCGGGCAGATGATCGCGCTTGACGGCGGCCAGCATCTGGCCTGGGAAACGCCGGATATTTTGGAGATTGTGGAATGAACGGGCGCGTGCCCAATGACGGCGGCATTCTCTACGATGAAAATGCCAGCGACGAGGAAGACCTGATCGAAGTGCCGGATGCGAGCTCGCCGGCGCCGATCCTCGATTGGGCCGAAACCAGCGCCATTCCCGACGGGTTGCGCGGCGCCGAGCTGATCCAGGCCTTTGTCAAGCTTTTGCCCAACAGCCCCGGCGTCTACCGCATGTTCAACGAGGCGGGTGACGTGCTCTATGTCGGCAAGGCGAGAAGCCTGAAGAAGCGCGTCAGCAACTATGCGCAGGGGCGGTTGCATTCCAACCGTCTCGCCAAGATGGTGCGCGAAACCGCGAATATGGAATTCGTCACGACGCGCACCGAGATCGAGGCGCTGCTGCTCGAAGCCAACCTGATCAAGCGCCTGCGGCCGCGCTTCAACGTGCTTTTGCGCGACGACAAGTCGTTTCCCTATATTCTGGTCACCGGCGACACGCGCGCGCCGGCGCTCTACAAGCATCGCGGCGCCCGCAGCCGCAAGGGGGATTTCTTCGGTCCGTTCGCGTCTGCCGGCGCCGTCGGCCGCACCATCAATTCGCTGCAGCGCGCCTTCCTCCTGCGCACCTGTACAGACAGCGTTTTTGAAAGCCGCACCCGCCCCTGTCTGCTGCACCAGATCAAGCGGTGCGCCGCCCCCTGCACCCATGAGGTCAGCGACGCCGATTATGCCGAACTGGTCACCGAGGCCAAGGACTTCCTCTCCGGCAAGAGCCAGGCGGTGAAGGCGACGATTGCGGCGGCCATGAGCGAAGCCTCCGAAAACCTCGACTTCGAACGGGCAGCGCTTTACCGCGACCGGCTGGCGGCGCTGTCGCATGTTCAGAGCCACCAGGGCATCAACCCGTCCGGGGTCGAGGAAGCTGATGTTTTCGCCATCCATCACGAGGGCGGCGTTTCCTGTATCCAGGTGTTCTTCTTCCGCACCGGCCAGAACTGGGGCAACCGAGCCTATTTCCCCAAGGCCGACCCGACGCTCACATCCGCAGAAGTGCTCAGCGCCTTCCTTGCCCAGTTCTACGACGACAAACCCTGTCCGCGGCAGCTTTTGCTTTGCGAAACAGTCGAGGAACAGGAGCTGCTGGGCGAGGCGCTGACCGAGAAATCCGGCTACAAGGTCGCCATTCTGGTGCCGCAGCGCGGCGAGAAGAAGGATCTGGTCGAGCACGCCGTTGCCAATGCCCGCGAGGCGCATGGACGCAAGCTCGCCGAGACCGCCTCGCAGTCGCGCCTGCTCGAAGGCTTTGCCGCGACGTTCAAGCTCGAGCGCACGCCGCGCCGCATCGAGATCTACGATAACTCCCACATCATGGGCACCAATGCGGTCGGCGGCATGGTGGTGGCGGGGCCGGAAGGCTTCGTCAAAGGTCAGTACCGCAAGTTCAACATCAAATCGACCGACATTACCCCCGGCGACGATTTCGGGATGATGAAGGAAGTGATGACGCGACGGTTTTCACGCCTCTTGAAGGAAGAAGGAAAGCCCGACCGCAGCATCGAGACCAACGAGGATACCGCCTTTCCGGCCTGGCCCGATGTCATCCTCATCGACGGCGGCCAGGGCCAGATGACGGCGGTACGCGCCATCCTCAAGGAACTGGATATCGAGGAGTGCGTGGTTGCCATCGGCGTCGCCAAGGGCGTCGATCGCGAGGCCGGCCGCGAGCGGTTCTTTCCGCCGGGTGGCAGCCGCGACGGCTTCTCGCTGCCGCCGCGCGATCCCGTGCTCTATTTCATCCAGCGCATGCGTGACGAGGCGCACCGGTTTGCCATCGGCTCGCACAGGGCGCGGCGCAAGAAGGAAATGGTCAAGAACCCGCTCGACGAGATCGGCGGCATCGGCCCGACGCGCAAGCGCGCCCTGCTCCACCATTTCGGCACCGCCAAGGCCGTCTCCCGCGCCGGGATCAACGACCTGATCGCCGTTGAAGGCATTTCGGAAGCGGTGGCACGGCTGGTCTACGATCATTTTCACGAGGATGGCACGAAGTAGGCCCGTTCGCGTCGAGCCTGCTTGCCGCTCGCCGATGACCGTTCAGGGCCTCCGACATCATATGCTGTATGCTGGCGCATTGACTTGATTGCGCCGCACGGATGGCGGTCTTACCGGGCGCAATGCACCCGGCCGCCGAAAAATGGGGCATCGGTTCACCGTGCGTTCAGACGAATTCCGCCATAATTTGCGCCGATCTCTAATGACCGGTTGACGCCGCTGTCACAAAGTCTTTCATCTGTCGTCAAAGAACTCGCAGAGAACCCGAATCGATGTCCACCACGCCTGCCGCCTACAACATTCCCAATCTTCTGACGTATGCCCGTATCCTGGCCGTGCCGCTGATCGTCCTGTGTTTCTTTGTCGAAGGCAGGCTGCAGAGTTCGGATTTTGCCCGTTGGACGGCGCTGGGGCTTTTTGCCGTCGCCTCGATCACCGACTTCTTCGACGGTTATCTGGCGCGCATCTGGCAACAGACATCCAATATCGGCCGCATGCTCGATCCGATCGCCGACAAACTGCTGGTGGCGTCCGTCCTGCTGCTCGTTGCCGCCGACGGCACGATTGCCGGCTGGTCGATCTGGGCTGCGATCATCATCCTGTGCCGCGAAATCCTGGTTTCGGGCCTGCGCGAATATCTCGCCGCACTGAAGGTCAGCGTGCCGGTGACCCGCATCGCCAAGTGGAAGACGACGATCCAGATGGTTGCCATCGCCTTCCTGCTGGCAGGACCTGCCGGAGACAAGGTGCTTCCCTACACGACCGAAATGGGCATCGGCCTGCTCTGGCTTGCCGCCGCCATCACACTCTATACCGGCTACGACTACTTTCGTGCCGGTCTGAAACACATGGTTGACTGATGGCAAGCGTCAACCTCGTCTATTTCGCCTGGGTGCGCGAACGGATCGGCAAGGGCGAAGAAACGCTTGAGCTTCCGGACACCGTCGTGACGGCGGGCGACCTGCTTGCCTATCTGAAGACGCTGGGTGAGGAGTATGAGGGCGCGCTGGAGCATGAGAATGTCATCCGCGTCGCCATCAACCAGGAGCATGTCGATCACGGCGAGACGATCGCCGGTGCGCGGGAAATCGCGCTTTTCCCGCCGATGACCGGAGGCTGAGACGGTGACGCGCGCTCCGGTTACGGTTCGTGTTCAGCGCGGCGATTTCGATCTGGCCGCCGAGCTGCAGGCACTGTCGGCCGGGCGTCACGATATCGGTGCCGTCGTGACGTTTTCCGGCCTTTGCCGCGGCGAAGCCGGTACGTTGAGCGCCCTTGAACTGGAACACTATCCCGGCATGGCGGAAGCGGAAATCACCCGCATCTGCGACCAGGCCATCAACCGCTTCGACCTTCAGGCGGCGACCGCCATTCATCGCTACGGCAAGATCGAACCCGGCGAAAACATCGTCCTCGTCATCACCGCCTCGCCGCACCGGCAGGCGGCCTTCGACGGTGCCAACTTCATCATGGATTTCCTCAAAACCGCAGCACCGTTCTGGAAGAAGGAACATGGCACTGACGGCACCGCGGGCGGCTGGGTCAGCGCCAAGGACGAGGACGACAGCGCCAGGGACCGCTGGTCGAAGGATTGACCGGGTCAACCGGTCAGGGCTGAAACCGCTCCTTGCGCGTCAGCACCAAAAGCAGGACCAGAAACGAGAAGATCGCAAAGTCCCGCCACAGCATCGGCCCGTAGGCGCTCCACAGCGTTTCGCTCAGTCCCATCACTGCTGCCCCCGCCGCTGCCAGCACAGGTGCTGTCTGGCCGCCGATCGCGGCAATGAACAGCACTTTCACGCCGAAGACGAGCCCGGCGCCGAAATCCATCGTTCCGTAGTAGGATGTGGCGAGAATACCGGCAATCGCGGCCAGCAGCGCCGAAGCGCCATAGGCGGCGATGAAGATGCGCCTACCGTCCACCCCGCAAAGGGCCGCCGCTCCGGCATCATCCGACACCGCCCGCCACGCGCGGCCCCAGGCGGAGCAAAGCAGGAAGAGATGCCCCGCCCCGACGATGGCGAGCATCAAAGCCGTGTTCACCAGTTGCACCACCGTCAGCGTCACCGGAAACTGCGGATCGGACCAGAGCGTTACCGGCGTGTTGAGGAAGGGCGGGAGCCACAGGCTGCGCGTCTCCGCCGCAATCCGCGACAGTTCCATCAGCACCAGCGCGATGGCGAGAGAGGCGACCACCACCGTGTTGGCAGAGGTTGCTGCCAGCCGGTGCATGGCGGAGCGGCCGATCAACAGCCCGGCCCCCAGCGTATAGACCAATGCCGAGACCGCGCCGACCGCAAGCGCTGCCGGCAGCACCAGCCACAGGCGGTTCCAGGCAAAATCGGAAAACAGCAAAAAAATCTGGCCGGCAAAACCGAACAGCGCGCCATAGGTGAGATCAGCCCGCCGGGTCACCGAAAAAGCGATGGAATAGCCAAAGGCGAGCAGCGCATAGAGGGCTGCGATAGGCAGGGCGCTGGCAAGCTGCTGCAGAAAATAGGCCATGACACATCCGCTGATGACACAATCATTATAACTGGTAAAATACGCTTTACCAGTTAGGATATGTGCATGACGTTTACCTGGACCCAGCATCGCTTTTCCGGTGGCGCGCTCGCTCTCGATGTCGCCAATTCGGTGATCCTGCGCTTCGACGCCGGGCGGCGGATCGACCGTTATGCCGATCCCGCTGCCATGAGCGACTTTGCCACTGCCGCAAACCGGTTTTCTGCGGAAAAGGAACTGTTCGGGACGCTGGAACCGGTCGCGCTGGAAAACCGCGATGCGTTTCTGGATTTGCGCGAGGCGGCCGACCGGCATTTTCGCGCCCGCGTGCTTGGCGCTTCCACCGGCGAAGACCTGGCAGACCTGCTCGATGCGGCCTCCGTCATCATCCGCAGGCATCCGGCAAAAACCGCCCGCACGCCGCTCGATGCCGCCACGGCGCGCTCGGCGCTGATGCTGGCGACATTCGCCGAGCCGGAACGGCTGAAAATCTGCCCCAACTGTCAATGGCTGTTTCTGGACCGCAGCCGCAATCGCAGCCGCACGTGGTGCGACATGACGGTCTGCGGCAACCGCATGAAGGCAAACCGCCACTACCGGCGCCAGAAGAAGGATTTTGCCGCATGAGCAGCACGCGCCTCATTCTTGCTGCGGCCCTTCTCGCAGTCCTCACGGTGCTTTCCGCCTGCCAGCGCGAGACCGGTCCGGACCCGCTGCAACTCACCGGCAAGATGTTCATCTTCAACTATCGGCTGGCCTATGCCACCTACATGATCACGCTGGTGAAGACCGAGCCAGTTGCGGATGGCAGCATCGTTGTCGCCACATTCGAAAACCCCGCCGGCGGTCCGCCCCTGACGCTCGAGCGCAAGCTTTTTCCAAAGCTCGACAAGATTGTCCTTGAAAGCCCCGACGTCACCTGCGTGAAGAAGCAAAAAACCTATGCGGTGACGATCGAAGTCAAAGGCCCCGACGGCACCATCCTGCAGACGCTGAAGACCACCGTCATTTCCAATCTCGACCAGGACATCATGCCCGCAGAAGCGCTGGTGGTCGGCCCGGCCTATGACAAGAACCCGGACGTCTTCAAGAACGGCAAGACGCCGGAGCGTTTTGCGACGGCGAAATGCCCTGTATGATACGCCATGACGCAAAAAGCCGGAGCGTTTCCGCCCCGGCCTTTTAAGCTGTCTTTTCAAAACCTTCGGGCCAAAGCCCTCAGAAATTGATTCAGCCGACGATTTCGGTGTCGGAGAACCAGTACTTGATTTCCTGGGCAGCGGTTTCAGGAGCGTCGGAGCCGTGAACCGAATTTTCGCCGATCGACAGGGCGTGGGTCTTGCGGATCGTGCCTTCGTCGGCGTTGGCCGGGTTGGTTGCGCCCATGATTTCGCGGTTCTTCAGGATGGCGCCTTCGCCTTCGAGAACCTGAACGATGGTCGGGCCTGACGTCATGCCTTCAACCAGTTCGCCGAAGAAAGGACGTTCCTTGTGAACGGCGTAGAAACCTTCGGCTTCGCGCGTGCTCATCCAGACGCGCTTGGAAGCGATGACGCGCAGACCTGCGTCTTCGAGCATCTTGGTGATGGCGCCCGTCAGGTTACGCTTGGTTGCGTCCGGCTTGATCATCGAAAATGTGCGTTCAATCGCCATTGTCTCAATTCCCTTTGCTTACATAAATCGGGGGTTTTTCCGCGAATTTGGCGGTTCAATAGCCGCCAATTCCGTGCAAAACAAGGGGGAGCGCAGAAGTTTCACGCCGCTGTCACGGAGCGCCCGGCACCGTCATGGAGATCGAGGCAGCGCTCGAACCAGTCGATCACCGGATCGCCCGGCTCAAGGATCGTCTTCGGCGAGATGATGCGGGCCCATTGTAGCGGCCCAAAGACGATATAGTCGGCAAACAGCGGCGTCTCGCCGCCGATGAACGGCTGCTTCTTCAGCATCGCGCGCAACGGCTCGAGCTTGGCGGCAAAGGTCTTCTGTTCCGCGATACCCGTTTCCGCCACCGCCTCGAGGCTCATGCCGAAGCGGGCTTCGCGGGAGGTGCGGAAATAGGCCTGATCGGCCGGCTCCAGGCTGTCGTGAATGTCCAGGAGAATGATGCGGACCAGCGATGTGTGAAGGGTCATCAGCGACCAGCTCTCGACGAACCGTGCCATCGCCTTGCCGCCCTCGCCGCCAAACAGCGATGGACGATCAGGATAGGTCTTCTCCAGATAAAGCGCGATCTCAAAACTGTCACTGACCAGTTGTTCGCCGTCGCGCAGCAGGGGCACGATCTTCGTTGCCGCATTCTCGATCACCGGGATCTGGGCGAAGCTCACGGGCTTGGTTTCGTGATGAAGGCCCTTGTGGGCCAGCGACAGGACCGTCTTCCATGTATGGGGCGAAAACGGGCGGCTCCGGTCTGCGCCGCAGAGCGTATAGAGAGTGCGGTTCATGTCGTATCCTCATGATTGTTGCGTCGCCAAAGACCTATTCGAAACCAGCGGTCACGAACAATCAAATCAGTAAATTTCATGGGTCGTATCACCCACCGCGATACGATTTGGCGCTAGACTGCCGAAAACCTCAGAGGACGCCGCCATGCTCGATCACTACCGGATGTTTGCCGACTACAATCGCTGGGCCAACCGGCTTGTCTATGACGCAGCCGGAAAGCTCGACGACGCGCAGTACCGCGAAAACAAGGGCGCCTTCTTCGGCTCGCTGCATGCGACGCTCAACCATGTGCTCGCCGCTGACCGGATCTGGATGAAGCGTTTTACCGGCACCGGCGAAGCGCCATCGACGCTCGACACCATCCTGTTCGATCATTTTGCGGATCTCTCGGCAGCACGAACAGCAGAGGACGAACGCATCGTCACCTGGATTGCCGGCCTGACCGAAGACACGCTCGCCGGCCGCTTCACCTATACGCCGGTCAGCAACCCCGTCGCCGTCACCCAGCGCCTCGCCCCGCCGCTCGCCCACTTCTTCAACCACCAGACACACCATCGCGGCCAGTGCCATATGACATTGACGGCGCTGGGGGCCCCGAGCCTTGCGCTGGACATGAGCTATTTTCTGCGGAATCCTCAATTCGCGCATTATGCGACCTGACTTGTTGAAACGCAGATATGCGTCAATGCGGAACTTGGCGTATGGCATTCAAGCTCCTGGTCACCGCAATGAGTCAGGCTGTGGATTACAGCAACTAAAAGTTATGTCCCGCCAGTATTGCAGCTAAATTGACGTTTCGAATTCACGGCGCGGCCTCTGGAGTTGAAATGTTCAAAAAGAAGACCGTTTTCATTGTCGGTGCTGGCGGAAGCAAGGAGGTCAATCTTCCCGTTGGCGATGAGCTCAAGGCGAAGATTGCCATTAAAGTGGATTTGAAGTTTGAGAACGGATACGACCTGACAACAGGCGACCGTATGATCATGCAATCGCTCGTTGGTATGGTTGAGAAGCGTGGGCAGCGGGATATAAACCCTTATTGTACAGCTGGCCGAGCAGTCGCGTCAGCCATGCCGCAATCGATATCTATCGACAACTTCCTGCACACGCATGCCGAAGACGAACGGATAGTCACAATTGGCAAGCTTGGCATTGCTGCGGCCATTTTAGAGGCTGAATCGAACAGCACAATTAAGGTTGACCCGAAAAACCGCGATATCATCAATTTCGGTGCGCATCCGAACATCTGGCATAATACGTTCTGCAAGATGCTCTGCGAAAACGTCCAGAAATCCAAACTTGAGGACATTTTTGAAAATGTCAGCTTTATCACCTTCAACTACGATCGCTGCATTGAGCATTACATCTCCCAATGGCTGGCGAACTATATGCAAATCGGACAGCACGAAGCCCAGGAACTGACAAATAAACTGACGGTCATCCACCCATATGGTCAAATTGGCAAATTACCTTGGCAGAAAGGGACTCAAGTCCCAGTTCCCTTCGCCGAAAAACCCCACGCCTCTACATTGCTGCTGGTTGCCAATCAAATCCGGACCTTCACCGAAAGGATGGAGGCTGACGCTCTTCAAAAACGTATGTTTGATTTGCTCAGTGAAGCGGAACGGATTGTGTTTTTGGGATTCTCGTACGGTGAAATGAACCTCGAGCTACTAACCTATGATAGAACTTCGGTACGGAAACGTATTTACGGGACCAGCTTAGGTATGTCCGAGCCAAACAAGGAAGTTGTTGCCCGTCAACTCGAAAGCGTTTGGCGCGGGAAGGATGGTACGATGGTAAACGGCGTGCATTTCGAGGACACTATCTCTGTAAATTTCCTTAACAATTGGTGGAAACCAATAATCCACTGACGCCCGTGCTTGCAGCCCCCTATCGGATCCCATTTGACTTCTGCGGGCGCCGGAATACCGGCATTATGCGGAGTGAGTAAACGCCGGAAATCATTTGGTTCTTCGCGGCCGTCACAGCAATGTCACAAGGCTTGAGCAAGTCAGCTACGTCATAATCCGCTTCGACTTGAAACGGAGGAGGACGAGGCAATGGATTGGTATCCCATCGAAGCGCTTGAGGCTGGCAAGCTTGCCGTTCTGCATTTTGAAAACCAGGACGAGCAGCACTGGGTCGGCTACATCCATGGCGACGGCATCTGCCATTGGCCGGAGAATGTTTCGGGGCGCCGTCCCGATGGCTGGCAGGATCTGTCCGCCCTGTTCTCGACGCTGCCGGACAGCGCAAAGCAGATCGTTTCCGCGTCGTTTTGAGGCCGGCGCCGCTATGCGGCCATGCCCGAGGCAGGCCGCAAGGCCAGATATTCCCAAAGAGCAACCACGAACAGAACCGCGGTCGCGGCAATCTGGATGGCATAGTTGGTGCTGAACGGCACGAGTGCCGCGGTTGCCGCCAGCAGAACCAGCCCGGCGATATGCGAAACCGGAATCTTGCGGGCGACCGCCATCTTCACCCAGATATTGCCGGCGAGAAACAGGATCGGGCCGCCGATCATCGCCAGCGCGTTTTTCAAAGAACTGTCCTCCTGCGCATGCGACAGGCTCAGATCCTCGCCGACCGCCGTCAGGATGATGCCGGCAATGATCGGCAGATGGCCGTAGGTGAACAGGTTGTGCGCCAGGCTTTCGGGGCGCGCGGTGTTTTCCGCCTTGTCGGCGGCGTCCGCCTGCCCATGGTGAAAATAGATCCACCACATGAAGCCGGTGCTGAGGAACGCGCTGCAGAATACCGCGAAAGTCGTATTCGAATTCATGTGCTCGGCGGCGTTTTTCCCGGTGGTCAGGATCGTTTCGCCAAGGCATATGATGACGAACAGGGCGCAGCGCTCGGCCATATGTTCGCCCGAGACATCCAGCGTTTCCGGCGGCGATTTTCCAAGACCCGGCACGGCGTAGCGAACGGCAGGCGACGCATAGTCGATGACCAGCGCAAGGCTCCACAAGGCGATCCGGCCTTCCAGCTCCATCATCGCACCTGCCAGCCAGAAGACGGACGAGGCCAGCGACCACAGGGTGATCCGCACGAATGTGGTGAAGGCAGCACCGTCAACGCCGCGATACGCATAGAGCGTGAACAGAGAGCGGCCGACCTGCATGGCGCAGTAGATCAGGGCGAACATCAGCCCATGCTCGCCAAAAGCCTTCGGCAAGGCCAGCGCCAGAAGCACGCCGCCGAACATCAGGCAGAACAGCATCAGCCGGACGGCTTCCCTGCCGGTGTGCAGCAGGTTGGTGACCCAGGTCGTGTTGATCCACACCCACCAGATTGCCAGGACGAGCAGCACGGATTCGAACGCCGCCGTTGGTCCGAAATCGGAGGCAAGCGTATGTGACAGCTGGACGAGCGCGAAGACGAAGACCAGATCGAAGAAAAGTTCGGGAAAACTGGCGCTGGTCTGATCGGGCTCTTCGGTCCGGATCCAGTTCGAGCGCTTAAGCGGCATGAGACGCCCCGCTTTCGGCGTTGGCGCCGATGTGTTTGCCGCTGCGTTTCATTCGCCCGTCTTCGCGCATGCTGTTTCCCCCGCCTGATTTTGCGGGATATAGAGCGCTGCCCGCAGCCGGCAACGGCGCAAGTGCAAGACAGCCCGGCAGTTGTGCCATGATCAAACGCTCGCGCTTTGACAGTCTTTTAATACCGATGGTTTATCTGCTGTGTCTTGCAACCACCGCGCTTCAAGCGGTTTTGTGAAGGACACGCGATGACGGACAAGCCCCAGCACGATGGCAATCAGGCGCAGAATGCCGCGATCCTGCTCAAGGTCGCCCAGACCATGGCGAAGCTTGGCGTTGCCGCGTTCCCGCGCAATTACGAGCTGTTCTACGAGGCCCTGTCCGGCAGCAATCCGCAATTGACCCGCGACGTCGCAGCGCTTGGCGCGCACCCGATGCAAAACCAGATCGAGCAGGTCGGCATCAAATATCACCTGTCCGGTTTCGCAGCGATCGAGGCCGATACGATCCGCGCCGATACCGCGCGCTCGATTTCGGCCGTCAGCCATGCGCTGAAGGACAGCATTGCCAAGAAGGAAGTCTTTGCTGCGATGCTGCGCGGTTTCATCACCCGGCTGGAGACCGATCCGGTCGCTGGCATGTCGGATTTTGCCGACGATGCCGCGCGCCTGCGCGATGCGGTCGCCGTCTTCGAGCGCGAGGAAAAGGCCTTTGCAACTGCAATGAACGAGACGGTGGCCCACCTTGGCGGCATCGAAAGCGATATCGAAACCATGCGCAAGGCAGCCACCCGCGATCCCGTCACCGGCTTGCCCAACCGCATCGCCTTCACGGCCAAGCTGACAGCGCTCTATGATGACGGCAAGGCGGTCGGCCCGGCAGCGCTGGCGCTGGTCACCATCGAGGGCCTGCGCGACATGGGCGAGCGTCATGGCGCCGCAACCGTCGAAAAGGCGCTGAAGAAGCTGGCGCCGGAATTCCGCAAATCCGTCAAAAAGAACGATTTCGTCGCCCGCATCGGCACCGACGAGTTCGCCTTCGTCTTCCACGACGTCTCGGCCGGCAATGCGGAGGCCATCGCACAACGCATCTGCGCCTCGGTCGAAGGCGTGCAGGTCGCCTTGCCCAACCGGGCGTTCACGACGCAGACCCTGTCACTCTCGACCGGCATTGCCATGGCATTCACCGCATCCGGCGGGGTCGATCTGTTCACCCAGGCCGAACTGGCGCTGCGGGCCGTGCGCAGCGGCGGCAAGCCGGGAACTCTGGTGTTTTCCGCCGCGATCGGCGGCCGGACGAAAAAAACCTACTCCCCGCACGCCGCCTGACCCTGTTGCGCTGCGGCAAACCCTTGCCTTCTGGGCTGAGTTCGGCCAAAACGCGGCCATGATCACGCTCAACAATCTCTCGGCCCGCATTGTCGGACGCCTTCTCATCGACCAGGCCACCGTCGCGCTGCCGGCCGGCATCAAAGCTGGCCTCGTCGGCAAAAACGGCGCCGGCAAGTCGACCCTGTTCAAAATCATCACCGGCGACATGGAGGCGGAGACCGGCTCGGTCTCGATCCCGAAGAATGCCCGTATCGGCCAGGTGGCGCAGGAAGCGCCCGGCACCGAGGAACCGCTGATCGAGATCGTGCTCAAGGCCGACAAAGAGCGCGAAGCGTTGCTCGCCGAATCCGAGACCGCGACCGACGCGCACCGCATTGCCGATATCCATATGCGGCTTGCCGATATCCAGGCACATTCGGCCGAATCGCGCGCCGCCAGCATCCTGGCCGGCCTCGGATTCGACGCTGCTGCGCAGCTGCGCCCGGCCTCGTCGTTCTCGGGCGGCTGGCGCATGCGCGTCGCTCTGGCGGCCGTGCTGTTTTCCGAGCCGGACCTGCTTCTGCTCGACGAACCGACCAACTATCTCGACCTTGAAGGCACGCTGTGGCTGGAAGACTATATCGCCAAGTACCCGCACACGGTCATCATCATCAGCCATGACCGCGACCTTCTGAACACCGCCGTCAACGCCATCGTCCATCTCGACCAGCAGAAGCTGACCTTCTACCGCGGCTCCTACGACCAGTTCGAGCGGCAGCGCGCCGAGGCGATGGAATTGCAGACCAAGGCCAAGGTCAAGAACGATGCGGCGCGCAAGCATTTGCAGGCCTTCATCGACCGCTTCAAGGCCAAGGCTTCAAAAGCCCGCCAGGCGCAGAGCCGCGTCAAGGCGCTGGAGCGCATGGGGACGGTCTCGGCCGTCATCGAGGATCACGTCCAGGGCTTCAAATTCCCCGATCCGGAAAAGGAAGCGGCGTCACCGATCATCGCGCTGGAACATGGCACTGTCGGCTATACGCCGGGCAAGCCGATCCTGCAGCATCTGTCGCTCCGCATCGATACCGACGACCGCATCGCGCTGCTCGGCTCGAACGGCAACGGCAAGTCCACCTTCGCCAAGCTGATCTCCGGCCGCCTGCCCGCCACCGGCGGTTCGGTGCAAACAGCACCCGGCCTGAAGATCGGTTTCTTCGCCCAGCACCAGCTGGACGACCTGATCCCCGAACACGATGCCGTCGAGCATGTGCGCCAGCGCATGCCGGGTGCCACCGAAGGCAAGGTGCGCGCCCGCGTCGCCCAGATGGGCCTTGCGACCGCCAAAATGAGCACGCCTGCCAAGGACCTGTCCGGTGGTGAAAAGGCGCGTCTCTTGATGGGGCTTGCCGCCTTCGAGGCACCGAACCTGCTCATCCTCGACGAACCGACCAACCATCTGGATATCGACAGCCGCAACGCGCTGATCCAGGCGCTGAATGAATATACCGGCGCCGTCATCCTGATCTCGCACGATCGCCACCTGATCGAGGCGACGGCCGACCGGCTTTGGCTGGTCAAGGACGGCACCGTCTCCAACTATGACGGCGACCTCGAGGATTACCGCGCAACCATTGTCCAGAGCTCCAAGGGCAAGGGCGGCAAGGGCAAGGGGAATGGCGGCGAGGAGCAGCTGAGCAAGGCCGAGCAGCGCAAGGCCAATGCCGACAAGCGCGCGACCTTCGCGCCGTTGAAGAAAAAGATCAACGATGTCGAATCCTTGACGGCAAAACTGCAGAAACAGATTCAGGTTCTCGACAAGGACCTTGAAGACCAGGACCTCTACGACAAGTTCCCGGAAAAGGCGGCCGCCAAGGTCAAGGAACGCGCCGAAGTCGTGGCCAAGCTGGGCAAGGCCGAAGAGCACTGGATGGAACTGTCCAGCCAGTATGAAGAGGCAATGGCAAGCTGATCCTGCCATTCTGGTTCATTGTTTTGAGCACCTAACCTTCTCCGTCATGCTCGCCCTTGTGGCGGGCATCCAGTGCGTTCAAGTCCTTGAACGCACGAGACTCTTTTCACGCGACAGACGTCGCGTGGCAGGATCACGGGACAAGCCCAAGGATGACGGAGGGCAGTTTTGCCTTTCAAGAACCGAATCCGGCGCACTGTTTCATCCGTCTGACGGCCGGGCAAAACCGGCTATTTTCCTTCAGTTTAAGCACCCACATTCCCCTCAGACGGACAACGCACTCTTGCGGGCCGGGATGGTCATCGCCGCGACCCCGGTGATGACGCAGGCAAGCCCCACCAGCGCGGTGCTGCTCAAACTCTCTCCCAGGAAGATGACGCCGATCGCCACGCCGATCGGGACGCGCAGATAGGCCTGCGCGGTCGTCCCGACGGAGCCCAGCGTGTGCACCAGCCGGAAATAGATGACGAAGGCCAGCGCCGTCGAAAACACCGAAAGGCACAGCAAGGCGAGAATTGAGCCCGTGGACGGGGTCAATGTCCATGGCCGGTCGATCGCCAGGCTGAGCGGCATCAGGATGACGGCGCCGCAGATCAGCGAGCCCGCCGCCGGCATCATCGGATCGAGCGACTTGAACCCGCGGCCGAAAATGGCGGCGCCCGCATAGCATATCGTCGCCGCCACGATGGCGAGCTGGGCTGGCAGTTGGTCGCCGGCACCGTTGAGCGCTTCGAGACCGACGACAAGGGTAATCCCTGCGATCCCGGCGGCGACACCGAACAGCTTGCGCCCCGTCACCGGTTCGTGGCGGGTCAGAAGGGCTGTCAGCAGGAAGGCGAAGATCGGCGTCGTCGAGTTCAGAATGGCTGCGAGACCGGCATCGACGGTCTTTTCCGCCCAGGCGATCAGCGTGAAGGGGATGGCGCTGTTCAGGCAGGCCTGAAACAGGAACCGGCCCCATGTCGCCCTGTCCTTTGGCAGAGAAAGCCCCCGGACGCGCAGAACGGCCAGCAGCAGCAAGCCGGCAATCAGGGTGCGGGTGGCAATCAGCGTGATCGGCGGAATGGTCTCCACGCCGATCTTGATGAAGGTGTAGGATGCGCCCCAGAGCGTTGCGAGCGCCATGAGCAGCGCCAGTTCTCGTTTCAGGTTTGTGGTGTCCGGTGTCATGATCGTCTCGTATCAGAGGGATTGCCAAGTTTCATCCTGCTATAGCGCCCCTGACGCCGGAATGCTTCGATGAAGACCGAAGTGTAAAGCTCTGTTGGAGACCCTCTCGCTGTGTGCCCCTACCGGGCAAACTTCCGCGCGCCCGCGACGCAGAGGATGACGGCGACGGTCACCGCCAGCATCATTGAACTCACCGGTTCATGCAACAGGGTTGCCGCCAATGCCAGACCAAAGAACGGCTGCAACAGTTGCAACTGGCCGACGGCGGCGATGCCGCCCTGCACAAGGCCACGATACCAGAAGATGAAACCGATCAGCATGCTGAACAGCGATGCATAGGCGAGGCCGAGCCAGGCCGGCAGCGCAACGCCGGAAAAGGTCGGCGGCATGAAGACAATCGACAATGCGATCATCACCGGCAGCGACAGGACTAGCGCCCAGCAGATCACCTGCCAGCCGCCGAGCGTGCGTGACAGCCGTGCCCCTTCGGCATAACCGAGCCCGCAGACGATGATGGCGGCAAGCATCAATCCATCGCCGATGGGTGACGCCGCTCCACCCTGCACCAGGGCAAAACCGGCCACCAGCGCGCTGCCGAGCGTGGAGAATATCCAGAAGGCCGGTTTCGGCCGCTCACCGCCGCGCAGCACGCCGAAGATCGCCGTCGATAGGGGAAGCAGGCCGATGAAGACGATCGAATGCGCCGAGGTAACGTGCTGGAGCGCCAGTGCCGTCAGCAACGGAAAGCCAAGGACGACGCCGAAGGCGACGACCACCAGCGAGATGATATCGCTGCGCGACGGCCGCCTCTGCCGGAAGACGAGAAGCAGGCAGAGTGCCAAGAGGCCGGCAATCGCCGCACGCGCGACCGTCAGGAACACCGGGTCCCATTGCATCACCGCGACGCGCGTCGCCGGCAGCGAGCCGCTGAAGATCACCACGCCGATCAATCCATTGATCCATCCGCTCGCCATCCGGTCCATTTTCACACTCCTTCGTTTCGCGCTTATCGGCGGCGGCTTCGTTTCGCCCTTATCGGCGGCGGCGGCTGGCAATGCCAGTAACAATCATATACAGTTTGGTTAAACTGTTATGGTATCGGATCACGTACAGATGCTCGATGAGACGAAGAACCCCACCCGTATCGCGACTGTCATTGCCGCGATACGGCAGCGTATTGCCGGCCGCAGCCTGACGGCAGGCGACAAGCTGCCGTCAATCCGTGCGTTTGCGAGGACCTTGCAGGTTTCCACCTCCACCGTGGTCGAAGCCTATGACCGTCTTGCCGCCGAAGGCGTGATCCAGGCTCGTGCGGGCTCGGGATTCTACGTGGCAAGTCAGGCGGCGCCGCTTGCCCTGTCGGAAGTCGGGCCGAAACTGGACCGGGCGGTCGATCCGTTCTGGGTGTCGCGTCAATCGCTCGATGCGGGCGGACATGATCTCAAACCGGGATGCGGCTGGCTTCCGCCCTCCTGGCTGCCAGACGACGGCGTGCGCCGCGCCTTGCGCACCTTGTCGCGCGCCGATGGTCCGTCGCTGGCCGACTACGGCACGCCGCTTGGCCTGCCGCCCTTGCGCCAGTTGATCGCCCGCAGAATGGGCGACCACGGCATCGACGCATCGCCGGACCAGATCATGCTGACGGAATCGGGAACGCAGGCGCTGGATCTTTTGTGCCGGTTCCTGCTTGAGCCCGGCGACACCGTGATGGTGGACGACCCCTGCTATTTCAATTTCCATGCGCTGCTGCGCGCCCATCGCGCCCGCATCGTCAGCGTTGCCTATACGCCCACCGGCCCGGATATCGAGCAGTTCGCAAAGGCGCTGCAGGAGAATAAGCCCAGGCTCTACATCACCAATTCAGCCATCCACAATCCGACCGGGGCGACGCTGTCGCCGGTAACGGCGCACCGGGTGCTGAAGCTTGCCGAACAGGCGGGGCTGACCATCATCGAGGACGATATCTTCGCCGATTTCGAGCATGTTGCCGCCCCAAGGCTTGCCGCCTTCGACGGCCTTGACCGCGTCATCCATATCGGGAGCTTTTCCAAGACGCTGTCGGCTTCGGCGCGCTGCGGCTTCATCGCTGCGCGGCCGGACTGGATCGAGGGGCTGATCGACCTGAAGATCGCCACCACATTCGGCGGCGGCCGCCTCACCGCCGAACTGGTGCTGAATGTGCTGCGCGACGGCAGCTACCGCAAGCATATGGAAGGGCTGCGCCAGCGCCTCTCCCGCGCCATGACCGACGTCAATGCGCGGCTGAAAAACCTTGGGCTCGTCCCCTGGATCGAGCCGCAGGCCGGCATGTTCCTGTGGAGCCGGCTGCCGGACGGTCTTGATTCGGCAGACATTGCCCGGGAAGCGCTGGCCGGCAATATCGTTCTTGCCCCCGGAAACGTCTTCAGCCTGTCGCAATCGGCAACACGCTTTTTGCGTTTCAATGTCGCGCAATCCCAGGACGAGCGCGTCTTCGCGGCCCTGCGCAAGGCCATCGCGCGCAAGCGATAGCCGGTTGCTGATACACCGGACAAACACTCATCCACAAGCAAATGCTAAAATTTTACCAAAACCTTTAAGCCACCGTTCAAATGGAGGCTTTAACTTTGCCTTCATGAAACACGAAACCCAAAATGCCTTCCGGTTCAGGCGCGTCAAATGGGGCGATCCCCGCCACGCGATGAATGCGTTGCGCAACAAGGAGCCGGTTTTCGCCGACGAGGCGCAGGCGTCAGGCCGCCTGTTCTGGATTCTCGTCGTGCTTCTGGTGATTGCCGTGTTCGCCAGCATCGTCATCTTCGGCGGCCATCGCAGCCTGCCCTTCTGGAAATGAAGCCGCGCCCTACCCCAGTTCAAACGTCGTGATCCCGTAGATCTGCCCGAGCGGCAGGTCCGGCACCGGCCCACGATACATCCTTGCCGTTTCGAACACTGGCTTCAGATTGTAGCGATCGCAGAGCGCGCGGGCTGCCGCGTTGGGCTCGGGAATATCGAGATAGACTTGTCCGCCGCCAACGCTGGTCACCAGCTTGCGGAAGATCAGATCGGCGCTTGTTTCGTTGTCGGCAAACAACGGACCGATCTTGTGGCCCTCGCGGCAGGCGCGGATGGTGCCGTAGCCGGCAACCTCGGAATTTCGCAACAGGGCAAAGCTTTCGCGCGTGTCCACCGCTTTGAGCCATTCGCGCAGGAATGCGTCGCGTCGCGCCGGATTGAACCGCGCATCATAGTCGGCCAGCATCGGTACAAGCACCGGCGACACCGAGACCAGCTCGGTGCCGGGCGGCTCCGTGCACTGGATCTCGCCACCATAGCGGAAGTTGGCATGGGCGTGGACGAAGCCCGACTTGCGGTAATTGTCCTGCTGCGCCACCACGCCGTCGAGCCCGACCGTGCGGTTTCCCGCATCCGCCACCGCCCTTTGCCAGAGCTTGAGCCCGATCCCCTGCCCACGATGGTCGGGATGCACCATGTAAAATCCGAGAAAAGCGTAGGTTTCGCCGTAGCGCACCAGCGACAGCGCCGCAGCGACAGTGCCGTCCTCCTCGGCGATCCAGTAGCCGTCCGGGTCCGCCGCCCAGAAGGCCGGCGCATCGTCGAGACCGGGATTCCAACCCTCGCTGGCTGCCCAGTCGATCAGGATATCGAGATCGGCGCGGCTGGCTTTTCGAATGATCGGGGGCATGGGCACTCCTGTTTTGACTTGCAGACTATCCAAATAGCGCGGCATTGCTATTGTCCACCACCGGCAGTCACGATTGTCCGCGTGTCATCGTTTATGCGTCGTGACAGCCGCTTGCCCGGGCTCGTCTTTCTGCTACAAAGCCCGTCATAAAGTCATACAAATCGAGCGAAACACCATGAGCCCCATCCATATCTCGATCGTCGGCGTCGGCAAGATCGTCCGCGACCAGCATCTTCCTTCCATCGCCAAGAATGCGGATTACAAGCTGATCGCCGCCGCCAGCCGCCACGGCGTCGTCGATGGCATCGACAATTTCAAGTCGATCGAAGCGATGCTTGACGCGGTTCCTGCCATCGACGCCGTGTCGCTCTGCATGCCGCCGCAGTTCCGCTATGCCGCCGCCCGCACCGCGCTCGAGGCCGGCAAGCACGTGTTCCTCGAAAAGCCGCCGGGCGCGACGCTGAGCGAAGTGGCCGACCTTCAGGCGCTGGCCGACGAAAAGGGCCTGTCGCTGTTTGCCAGCTGGCATTCGCGCTATGCTCCGGGCGTCGAAGCCGCCAAGGCATTTCTCGCGTCCACCAAGATCAACGACGTCAAGGTGATCTGGAAGGAAGACGTGCGCCACTGGCATCCGAACCAGGACTGGATCTGGGCCGCCGGCGGCCTCGGCGTCTTCGATCCGGGCATCAATGCCCTGTCGATCGTCACGCATATCCTGCCGAACCCGCTGTTCATCACCTCGGCAACCCTGGAATTCCCGGAAAACCGCGATGCCCCGATCGCCGCCTCGATCGTCTTCAGCGATGCTAAAAACCTGCCGGTCTCCGCCGAATTCGACTGGCGCCAGACCGGTCACCAGAGCTGGGACATCGTTGCCGAAACCGATGCCGGCATGATGGTTCTCTCCGAAGGCGGCGCCAAGCTGTCGATCGATGGCAAGCTGGTGCATGACGAGCCGGAGCAGGAATACCCGGCGCTTTACGCCCGCTTCGCGGACATCATCAAGGCAAAGACGTCAGATGTCGATCTGGCCCCATTGCGGCATGTAGCCGATGCGTTCATGCTCGGACGGCGCAAGTTCGTCGATGCGTTTTTCGATTGAGTCTTCAGGGCCGCGCCTGTTTTCGTGGGCGGTAGGCTGCTGACAACCCGGCATAAGATTTTATTTGCGAGAGCGGCACCCCACTCTCCGTCATCCTCGCCCTTGTGGCGGGGATCCAGTGACCCGACGTCTGTCGGGTCAAAAGACTCCTTCAGCCCAAGGACTTGGGCTGACTGGATTCCTGTGACGAGCACGGGGATGACGGAGGATTTGGCTGTCGCTTAATTTCCCCAACAACCGACAAAATGCTGGGAAAATGCCTTATCAGCGAACAGCCTTTTTTGGCATATACGATAGGATTAAATCGTGCTGCATGCTAAAATCCGGAAAAATGGAGGATCAGGCAATGCGAACAACACAGGCGCTCAGCATAACCCTTCCCATAGAAATGGCCGAAATGGTCAAGGCGAAAGTGTCGTCGGGCGAATATGCCAGCGAAAGCGAAGTCATCCGGGATGGTTTGCGCACGCTTGCCGCCCGCGACGCGGCGATTGAAAAATGGCTGATCGAGGAGGTCGTGCCGACCATCGATGCTCATGATGCCGACCCGAGCCGCGCTCTTTCTGTTGAAGAGGTGCGCAAGCGGCTCCATGCGCATATGGATGCAAGTCAGGAACAAAAACAACCTCGCCGTCCATGAGCTATGCCGTTATTTTCGACGTGGCGGCAGAAGCCGATCTCAGCGAGTTGTATGACTATCTTCTGCCGCGCGCTGGGCCGCTTGACGCCAGAGCGTATATCGACGAGATCATTGATTACTGTATGTCTTTCGCCACATTTCCCGAACGGGGCAGCCGTTCGGATAGAAGGAAAGGCCTGCGCACCGTGGGTTTCCACCGCCGGGCAACCATAGCCTTTCGCATCAAGGGTGATGTTGTCACCATCATGCGCATATTCCACCGCGGCAGGAATGTCACATTCTCTCAAGAGGACTGAGCGTTCTTCGAAGCGGTTTGATCACGCCTTCTTCACCCAGCGCCCGTCCTGGTTCTGCTGCCAGTAGGTCAGCGTATGCCCCTCGCCCTTCAGCACCTTCCAGTGCGACCGCGCGCCTTCCAGCTGCGCCTGGTCGTAACCGTCGAACATGAACACCACCCGCTCGTAGCCACCAACCGGCGGCGGCACGGCGCCGTCGATGATGAAGCGGACGGTGGCGGCGTTGCCGTTATCTTCGCTTGCGGTCAACAGGATCGGCTGGTCGGCTGAAAACTCCGTCGCATCCGTGCCATGCGGCAAAAAGCTGTCGTCGCGATAGGTCCAGAGATGATTGTCGAGCATGTCGCGCCGCTCGTCGGTCACCGTCTGCACGACGACCCGCCAGCCGCGCTCGACACAGCGGTCGAGCAGCGGCGGCAGCGCGTCTTCGAGCTTGGATTCGGTCAGGTGGTAGAACAGGATTTCGGTCACGCCGCCGGTCAGCTCTCGTAATTGGCGCGGACCAGCTCGTCGAGCAGCCGCACGCCGAAGCCCGAGGCCCAGGACTGGTTGATCTCGTCGGTCGGCGAGCCCATCGCGGTGCCGGCGATGTCGAGATGCGCCCATGGCGTATCCTTGACGAAGCGCTTGAGGAACTGGGCGGCGGTGATCGAGCCGGCATAACGGCCGCCGGTGTTCTTCATGTCGGCGAACTTGCTGTCGATCATCTTGTCGTATTCCTTGCCGAGCGGCAGGCGCCACAGGCGCTCCTGCGTCGTCAGCCCCGCCGCCGTCAGCTGGCCGGCCAGCTTGTCGTCATTGGTGAACAGGCCCGCGTGATGGCTGCCCAAGGCCACCATGACGGCCCCCGTCAGGGTCGCCAGGTTAATCATGAACTGCGGCTTGAAGCGGTCGTTGCAATACCACAGCGCATCACACAGCACGAGCCGGCCTTCCGCATCGGTATTGATGACCTCGATGGTCTGGCCCGACATCGAGGTGACGATATCGCCCGGACGCTGGGCGTTTCCATCCGGCATATTTTCCACAAGCCCGATGATGCCAACCACATTGGCCTTGGCCTTGCGGGTTGCCAGCACATGCATCAGCCCGGTGACGGCGGCGGCACCGCCCATGTCGCCCTTCATCTCCTCCATGCCGGCGCCCTGCTTGATCGAGATACCGCCACTATCGAAGACCACGCCCTTGCCGACAAAGGCGACGGGCCGGTCCTTCGGCTTGCCGCCCTTCCACTGCATGACCGCCAGGCGCGGCGGCCGCACCGACCCCTGCGCCACCCCAAGCAGCGCGCCCATGCCGAGCTTCTTCATTTCCCGCTCGGTGAGTATCTCGACTTCGACGCCGAGCTTTTCCAGTTCCTTCGCCTTGGCCGCGAATTCGACAGGTCCGAGAATATTGGCCGGCTCGTTGACGAGATCGCGGGCAATGAAGACGCCTTCGGCGATTGCCTGCGAATGGGCAGCCGCCTTCTTGGCGGCTATGACGGCGCCGGTGACAATGGTCACTTTGACCGGCTTCGGCGGCCCCTTCTGGTCGTCGTCGTCCTTCTTGGTCGTCTTGTAGGTATCGAAGCTATAGGCGTTCATCTCCATGCCGAGGGCGAAATCGGCGGCAGCCTTGCCCGAAACCTCGACGCCGGGCGCGTCGAGAAAGACCGCCACCTTCTCGGCACCCCGGATTTTCGATGCCGCCGCCCCGCCGGCCTTCAGCCAGTCATGCGCTGTCAGACCGGCGCCATCGCCGATGCCGAGCACAATGATGCGGTCGACGGGCGCGCCCTGTGGTGCGACAATGTCCAGGACGCCTAAAGACTTGCCCTTGAACTTGGCGATGCGCGCCGCCTTTGAAATAATTCCATCCGGATCGGCTTCCACGGCCCCAGCGGCCTCTTTTCCGTCAAGAGTCTTGAGCAGGATCGCCAGACCGCCGGAGAGGCGCGCTGATTTGCTGAAACCGATTTCGAATTTCAATGACATGAAGAGACTCCAGAATGGCCTTGCGCAGATGCCGGCATGTTACACGGCGGTTACATGTGGCAAACATTCGCCATCAACCGCAAGCCCGGAAACAGGTTCGTGCACCGTTCTTGGTTCCGTTGACCTTGGCAAGTCGCACCGGCGCGTTTACATGCTGTTAACTACCATTCTTTGCCAAGCCTTAGCCCTGCCCTTTTACAATTTGCCCTTGTCCTTTCTCAATTTGATCGTCGTGGAAAACTTGCAAACCGTTTCAAACAGCGCAATACGGGCAAACGAAACGGCCGGAGACCTATCGGCGGCGCTCGGCTGTCCATACGGCAGGAAGATGAGCCGGGACACAGCATGAAACTGATCGAGCGCTACATTCTCAAGCGGGCAACGGGCATGTTCCTTGCAACGCTGCTGCCGCTGATGGCGATCGTGTGGACAACACAGGCGCTGACCAGCGTTAACCTCGTCACCGATAGCGGCCAGTCGACGCTCGCGTTCATGCGCCTTGCAACACTGATCCTGCCGTCGATCATCCCGCTCATCCTGCCCTTTGCGCTGGTCATCGGCGTGGCGCAGACGCTGACGGCGATGAATTCCGATTCGGAACTGACGGTCCTCAACGCCGCCGGCGCCTCGCGCACGACCATTATTCGCCCCGTCATCTATCTCGGGATCGCGCTGAGTGTGCTGTCGTTCACGGTGGATAATTTCGTCGAGCCGTATTCGCGCATGGCCGTGCGCAAGATGATCGCCACCGCCCATGCCGACCTTCTGTCGTCGGTGGTGCAGGAAAACACATTCCGCAAGATCGCCGATGGTCTTTATGTTCAGGTTGCCTCGCGGCGCAGCGGCGGCGTCCTGAATGGCATCTTCGTCGCCGATTCGCGTGATCCCGCTTACGAACTGGTCTACTACGCCCGCGAAGGCGCCGTCGATGATAGCGGTTCGGCGCTGGTGATGAAGGATGGCGAGGTGCATCGAAAGCTGCCGGACGGCAATGTCTCGATCATCAAGTTCGACAGCTACGCCTTCGACCTGACCGACATGACGAAGATGGCCGGCGAAACCACGATCCGCGCCAAGGATCGCGACCTGCAATTCCTGCTCAACCCGGATCCGGACGATCCGGTCTACCAGAGAAATCCGTCCTCCTTCACGGCAGAGCTTCATCGCCGCCTGACAGAATGGACATTTCCTCTGCTCTTTTCTCTCATCGCGCTGGTTGCCAGCAGCGATGCCCGCTCGCATCGCGAAGCGCGCCTGCATCCGATGATAACAGCGCTTCTCATCTGCCTGTTCGTGCGCTGGGCAACATTCTATGCTGGCAACAGCGCCGAGGAATCGCGCGTCTTCATTCCGATCATGTATCTGATCCCGCTCGCGGCCGGCTTCCTGGCGGTGCGGCAGCTGATGGGCAACAAGCGGCTTGAAATTCCCGTGACCATGGAGCAGAAGGTCAACGAGATCCTGGTTCGCCTGCGCCTGACAAAGGCCACCCCGGCATCTGACGGGAAACAGGCTCCATGATCTTTACCACGCTCGGACGCTATTTTTTCAGGCGCTACGCGATAACCACCTTCTGGTTCCTGACCGGCATCTTCGCGTTGATCTTCATCATCGACTTCAGCGAGCTTTCCAACCGGATGTCGCAGCTGCCGCGCTATTCGGTGACCGGCGCACTTTTGATGACGGCGTTCCGCATTCCGACGATCCTGCAGCAGACCGTGCCTTTCGTGGCCCTGTTTGCCGGGATGGCGGCGCTGATCTCGCTCAATCGCCGCTATGAACTGGTGGTGACGCGCGCTGCGGGCATTTCCGTCTGGCAGTTCCTGCAGCCCTTCGTCATCGGCGCGTTCCTGTTCGGTGTCCTGACCGTCATCGCACTCAATCCGATCGCCGCGTGGGGCACCAAGCAGGCCGAGGCGCTGGAAGCGGAATGGGGCAGCTCCTCTTCGGCGGTTTCGGCAATCTCGATCCCCTGGCTTCGCCAGATCTATGACAAGGACGACACAATCATCGGCGCCCGGTCCGTCCAGGACGAAGGCAAGACGCTGGTCAATGTCACGGTGATCCATTTCGATCCGCTTGGCACGATCGTTTCGAGACAGGATGCAGCCACAGCAAAACTGGAAGATGGTTACTGGCTTCTTAACGATGTGACGGAAACGCGCAACGGACAGCTGCCGCGGCGTCTTGCAACGGCACAACTGCCGACTCACCTGAAGCCGGAATTTGTCCAGGAAACGCTGACAAAGGCTGATTCTATTCAGTTTTTCGACCTTCGCCGAAAAATTGAAGTGGCGAAGTCGTTCGGCTTCCCGACCAATGGCATGGAAACCCAATTCCACTCCATGCTGTCGCTTCCACTGCTTCTGGTCGCAATGACTTTGATCGCTGCAAGCGTCTCGCTAAAATTTAGCCGGTTTAACCAATCGAGACCGGTAATTCTCGGTGGAATCCTGTCGGGCTTCGTGCTTTATGTCGTCACCGTGCTTGTCAAAGCATTCGGGAGCAGCGGCATTGTGCCTCCGTTCGTTGCAGCCTGGTTGCCAGTTGTTGTAGCGATGGCGCTGGGTTCGACGATTCTATTGCATGAGGAGGATGGCTAGTGGCGGCAGGCAACCGCAAACATATCAGGCTGCTGGCGGCCATTCTGCTTTCCGGTGTTGCGCTCCAGGCGCTGACGCCGACCGCATCCGCATGGGCACAAGAAACCAATATCGATTCGCTCAATCCCACATTGCCCGAAGACGCCAAGATGCTTCTGTCGGCCAACGAGCTTGTCTACAATCAGGACGCGGAGCGCGTGATCGTGCGCGGCGCCGTGCAGATCAATTACGGCGGCTACCAGATGGTCGCCCAGCAGGTCGAATACAGCCAGAAGACCGGGCGCATTATCGCGACCGGCGAGATCGAGCTGATCGAACCGGGCGGCAACAAGGTCTATGCCGACCAGATGGACGTGACCGATGATTTCGGCAACGGCTTCATCGAGCGGCTGCGCGTGGAAACCACGGACCTGACGAAGCTTGCCGCCGTCACCGGCGAGCGGCGCAATGGCGAGGAAATGATCCTCAACAACGCCGTCTATACCGCCTGCACACCGTGCGCGACCAATCCGGACCACAAGTCGCTCTGGCACGTCAAGGCGCAGCGTATCGTCCAGAACGGCAAGACCCGGACGATCCGCATGGAGAACGCCAAGTTCGAGCTGTTCGGCAAGCCGATCCTGTACCTTCCCGTTCTTGAGGTTCCCGACCAGACGGTCAAGCGCAAGAGCGGCTTCCTGTTCCCGAAGTTCGGCTATACGCAGAAGCTCGGCGCCGGCGTCAGCATCCCCTATTACTGGGCGATTTCGCCCTATATGGATGCGACGGTCACCGCGACGGGCCTGACACGGCAGGGCTTCCTGCTGCAGGGTGAATTCCGCCAGCGATTCGAAAATGGCGAGCATATTCTCAGCATGGCCGGCATCAGCCAGATGAACCGCGACGGCTTTACCGCGGGCACGGTAGATGCCCAGGAGACCGTTCGTGGCCTGGTCGGCTCGAAGGCCAGGTTCGATATCAATCCGCGCTGGGCTTTCGGCTGGGATGTGGTCGTTCAGAGCGACAACAACTTCGCCAAGACCTATGAACTCTCGACGTTCGACGGCACAACCCTGACGAACCAGGTTTACCTGACCGGTCTCGGCAAGCGGAATTTTTTCGACGCACGGGCCTTCTACTTCGACATCCAGGATGCAGATCCTGACACCATCGCCGAAAACAAGCAGGCGGTCGCGCAGGTTCTTGACTATTCCTACACGCATCCCGAGGCGGTGCTCGGCGGTGAGCTGACTGCGGATTTCAACCTGACCAACATCAATCGCAACCGCGAGGACGGATACGTCATCGGGCCGATCGGCGATCAGGTCTATCGTTACCCCGGTCTCGAAGGCACCTACCACCGCATGTCCGCCGAGGTGGAATGGAAGCGCAATTTCATCGTTCCCGGCGGCCTGTCGCTGACACCGGTCTTTGCCGCCCGCGGCGATGCGATCGGCACGTCGATGACCGACCCCAGCAACTACAGCGGCACCTATTATGAGGGCGACGGCACCACCCGGCGCATGCTCACGGCTGGTATCGATGCCCGCTACCCGATCCTTTTGACGACCCAGTACAGCAGCCATATTCTAGAGCCGATCGCCCAGGTTTTTGCCCGTCCCGACGAGCAATATGCCGGCGGCCTGCCGAACGAGGATGCGCAGAGCTTCGTCTTCGATGCGACCTCGCTGTTCGATCGCGACAAGTTTTCAGGCTATGACCGTATCGAGGGCGGCACCCGTGCCAATCTCGGCATCCGCTATACCGGGGCACTCGGCAACGGTTACGCGCTGCGCGCAATCGCCGGACAATCGTTCCATCTGGGCGGCCTCAATTCCTTCGCGACCGATGATCTGGTCAAGGCAGGAGCAAATTCCGGTCTCGAAACGGATCGCTCCGATTATGTCACCATGATCGGGATCGATGCACCGTCGGGCCTGACCGCCAGCCTCAGCAGCCGCTTCGACGAGAGAACCCTCGACATGCGCCGTGCCGATGCCAGGCTCGGCTACCAGGGTATTTTCTGGCAGACGGCCGTGACCTATACCAGCATCCAGGCGCAACCGCTCTACGGCTCGCTTGAAGACCAGGACGAAATCCAGACGGCCGCCGCATACAAGTTCGCCGACTACTGGTCGGTGTTCGGCTCGGTCACCTACGATCTGAACAGCAATGTGATCACCCGCAACGGCATCGGCATCACCTATGACGACCGCGATACGATCTTCTCGCTCGTCTACAAGGAAGAGCGCGACACCGATCAGACCATTGCCAACGACTGGTCGATCGGCGCGCGCATCAGCTTCCGCACGCTCGGCGACATCGACGTGGGCGATACGAAGTTCGACGGCTTGAACTGAGCGCGCCGCCCTGGCGGCGCCTCACCCGGCGCTCCGGCAACCGCGCCGGAAATATTGCCGCCGCTTTACGGCAGCCGGAACCGCTATTTGCGGCGGGCGACGGGTCTTGTCATTGTTCGGCCGCATGTACTATGCATCCTTGCAAGGAAACGCGCAGGTCTATTGCGCTTGCATGACAATCATGGCCGCTGCAGATTCCAGCTGCGGCGGAAAATGAAGAGGACAAAGAATGGGCGGGAAACTCTCGATCGCGCGTACGGTTTCGGCAATGATCCTTGCTTGCAGCCTGACACTCGCTGCCGCACCGGCCACCTACGCCGCCACCAGCAAGGTCGTTGCCGTCGTCAACGGTGAGCCCATCACATCCGGCGATATCGCCAAGCGCGCTGCCTTCATGCGCCTGCAGCGGCAAAACGGCGGAGCGGCAGCGGCCCGCCAGCAGATGATCGAGGAATCGCTGAAGCGCGGCGAAGTTCTGCGGGTCGGGGCCTCCGTCAGCACCACGGAAGTCGAGGCCGCAGTCGGACGCTTTGCCGCCGGCAACAAGCTGAGCATTCAGCAACTGTCCCAGGTTCTCGACCAGGCCGGCGTCGGCATCGATCATTTCCGCAATTATGTCGCCGTTGCCATGAGCTGGCCACGTGTCGTCAATGCCCGCTACGGCGGCAGCAGTGGCGGACGCCTTTCGAACGAGGAACTCGTCCGGCGCATGCAGGAAGCCGGCGGCACCAAGCCGGTGACGACGGAATACTTCCTGCAGCAGGTAATTTTCGTGGTGCCGGCCGCCAAGCGCAACGCCATCATCGGCAAGCGCCAGGCGGAAGCCAATGCCTCGCGCGCGCAATTTCCGGGCTGCGAGCAGGCCAAGGTGTTTGCCGCGACGATGCGCGATGTCTCGATCCGCAATCTCGGCCGCATGATGGCGCAGGAACTCCCGGCCGACTGGAAGCCGCTGATCGAGAAAGCCGGCGACAGCGGCACGACCAGTACCCGAGTCACCGAACGCGGCGTCGAGTATCTCGCCATCTGCAAGAAGCGCGAAGTGTCCGACGACCTGGCCGCTGAAATGGTCTTCCGTGCGGAGGATCTCGGCAAGAAGTCCGGCGAAGAAGAGCCCAACAGCAAGCGCTATATCGAAGAACTGCGCAAGAACGCACAGATCGTTGAAAAGTAACAGCAATATCATGAGCCCGACACGCGGCAGGCCGCTCGCCCTGACCATGGGCGATCCGGCCGGGATCGGCCTCGATATCAGCCTTGATGCCTGGATCAACCGGCAATCCTGGCATACACCACCGTTCGTCTTCATCGGCGATCCCGCAGCGCTTGCCGCGCGGGCGCGTGTTCTTGGTCATACCGTGACGATCCGCGAGACGGATTGCGCCGGGGCTGTTGCAGCCTTTGACAATGCGTTGCCGGTGCTTGCGGTGGCCTGCGCCGCTGCCGTCACGCCGGGGTCGCCGGACCCGGCCAATGCCGGTGCGATCACCGGCGCCATCGAAACGGCCGTCCGGCTGACGATGGACGGCGCGGCTTCGGCCGTTGTCACCAATCCGATTGCAAAATCCGTGCTCTACGATGCGGGCTTCAAGTTTCCCGGCCACACCGAATATCTGGCCGATATCGGCGAACGCCTGACCGGAGAGCCGCTGCTGCCCGTGATGATGCTGGCCGGACCGAAGCTGATGGCCGTTCCCGTCACCATCCATATCCCGCTGAAGGATGTGCCGGAACAGCTGACCGCCGATCTGATCTACCGGACCTGCGCGATCACCGTGCGCGACCTCAAAAATCGTTTTGGCCTTGTCTCTCCGCGCGTCGCCGTTGCCGGTCTCAATCCGCATGCGGGCGAAAACGGGGCTCTCGGTCTGGAAGACGATGCGATCATCCGTCCCGTCATCGAGCGGTTGAGGGCCGAAGGCGTCGATATTACCGGCCCCCTGCCCGCCGACACCATGTTCCACGACCGCGCCCGCGCCACCTATGACGTGGCGATCTGCATGTATCACGACCAGGCGCTGATCCCGGCCAAGGCGCTTGGCTTCGACGACAGCGTCAACGTCACGCTCGGCCTGCCGTTCATCCGCACATCGCCGGATCACGGCACGGCATTCAGTCTCGCCGGCAAGGGTATTGCCCGTGCCGATAGCGTGCTGGCCGCCCTGCGCATGGCACAGCAGCTGGCCGGCAATACTGCGCGAGGGACAAACTGATGGCGGCGATCGACGGCCTGCCGCCGCTGCGCGACGTTATCGCCCGCCACGGCCTCGACGCCAAGAAAGCGCTCGGCCAAAACTTTCTCCTCGATCTCAACCTCACCCAGAAGATCGCCCGCACGGCCGGTCCGCTGGAGGGCGTGACCGTGATCGAAGTCGGTCCCGGCCCCGGCGGCCTCACCCGCGCCATCCTGTCGCTTGGCGCCAAGAAGGTCATCGCCATCGAGCGCGACGCCCGCTGCCTGCCCGCCCTTGCCGAGATCGCCGATTTCTATCCCGGCCGTCTTGAGGTGATCGAGGGCGACGCGCTGAAGACCCCGTTCGAAAACCTCGTGACCGAAGGCCCCGTCAGGATCATCGCCAACCTGCCCTACAATGTCGGCACGCAACTGCTGGTCAACTGGCTCTTGCCGAAGACATGGCCGCCCTTCTATCAGTCGATGACGCTGATGTTCCAGCGCGAGGTCGGTTTGCGCATCGTCGCTGATGCCGATGACGACCATTACGGACGCCTCGGCGTGCTCTGCGGCTGGCGCACGCATGCCCGCATGGCCTTCGACGTGCCCCCCCAGGCCTTCTCGCCGCCGCCCAAGGTCACCTCGACGGTGGTTCACCTGGAACCGATCGAAAACCCGATCCCCTGCTCGGCCGCCAATCTTGAAAAAGTGACGATGGCCGCCTTCGGCCAGCGCCGCAAGATGCTGCGCCAGAGCGTCAAGTCGATCGGCGGCGAAGCCCTGCTGGCCAAGGCCGATATCGACCCGCAACGCCGCGCCGAAACGCTTTCGGTCGAGGAATTTTGCAGGTTGGCGAATTGTCTATAGTCTGCTCCGGCTTCCCTCTTCTCCCCAGCGGGAAGAAGTGCCGAGCGCACGCGAGGCGATGAGGGGGCGGTTCGGCACAGCCTGAGTGTTTGGCCCCCTCATCCGGCCCTTCGGGCCACCTTCTCCCCGATGGGGAGAAGAGGGGGTATGCCGCTCGATTACAGCTTCGGCGTTTCCGTCAAAAGCCCATTGACGAATTCGAACAGGCCGGGGCGCCGGTCGCGGCGCAGGCGTTCGGCTTCGACAATGGCCTGGACGGACGCGAAGGCGCTGTCGAGGTCTTCGTTGACGACGATGTAGTCATATTCCAGCCAGTGTTCGATCTCGGAGCGCGAATTGGCCAGCCGCGTGGCGATGACCTCTTCGGTGTCCTCGGCGCGCCGGTGCAGGCGGGACTGCAGTTCGGCCATGGTCGGCGGCAGGATGAAGATCGAGACGACATCGCCGCCCATCTTCTCCTGCAACTGCTGGGCGCCCTGCCAGTCGATATCGAACAGCATGTCCTGTCCTTCCGACATCGCTGTCTCGACGGCGTCGCGCGGCGTGCCGTAGAAATTGCCATGAACCTCGGCCCATTCCAACAGAGCGTCGGTCTGGCGAAGGCCCTCGAATTCGCGAATGGACTTGAAGTAATAATGCCGCCCCTCAATCTCGCTCGGACGGCGCTTGCGCGTCGTCACGCTGACCGAGATGCTCATATGCGGATCGGACTCGAGCAGGTTGCGCGCGATCGTCGACTTTCCCGCGCCCGATGGCGACGAGATCACCAGCATGAGGCCGCGGCGCTGGATGGCTTTGGTAGAGGTTTGGCTCGCGGGGCTCATGGTCACTCCAGATTTTGGACCTGTTCACGGAACTGGTCGATGACGACCTTCAGTTCGATGCCGGCGGCGGTGACCGCGGCGGCATTCGACTTGGAACAGATGGTATTTGATTCGCGGTTAAATTCCTGGGAAAGGAAATCGAGTTTGCGGCCCACAGGCCCGCCTTTTTTCAACAGATCGCGGGCAGCGGTGACATGGGTACGCAGGCGGTCGATTTCCTCGCGGATATCGGCCTTGGCCGCCAGCAGCGCCACCTCGGCATACAGACGGTCCGGATCGACCGTCGAGCCGCCGTCCATTACCATGGCGATCTGGCTGGCAAGGCGTGCGGTGATCACAGCCACGCTGCGCGACGGGTCGGCCTCGATCGCGCCGGTCAGCATCTCGATCCTGTCGATCTGATCCAGAAGGACCCGGTAGAGCGCCACGCCCTCCCCCTCACGCATTGAGGTCATGTCGGCAAGCGCCAGCCGCAGTCCGGCAAGGATATCGCCGTCGCGCGCAGTGCGCTCGCCCTCCTGTTCCTCCGGCTCGCGAAAATCGACAATGCCGCGAATGGACAAAAGCGTATCGAGGCGCAGCGGTGAAGGATCGATGACATCGCGCAACTGATCGCGCAGCGACAGGACGGCCGAAAGGGCTCCCTGGTTGATCACCGGCTCGACGCTGGTCTCGCTGGTGCTGACATTGAGATTGACCTGCATGTTGCCGCGCGAAAAACAGTCGCCGGCCAGCTTGCGGACTTCGGTCTCCAGATGCTCGGTTCCCGCCGGCAGGCGTAGCCGCAGATCAAGCCCCTTGCCGTTGACGGAGCGCAGTTCCCACGCCCAGCGATAGCGCCCGCAGGTCCCCTCGCGGCGGGCAAATCCCGTCATGGATTGCAGCGGCATCGTCTTGTCCTCCGGCCCCGTCAGCGTCCGCGCGCAAAACAGGCGAAGGCGGCTGCGGAACTTTGAATTGATCAGGAATGTGTACGGCTCCGGTACGGTCAACCGCAAGGGTCAAGCGTACCGGAGCCGTGTCATCCACAAGCCTGATGCCGTATATCCAGCCTGTTACGGCTGGGCCGGTGCCGTCTCCGCCGCTTTTGCGGCAGCAGCCTTTTCAGCCTCGATCTTGCGCCAGCGGCGGACATTGCTGTTGTGCTCGTCCAGCGTGGCGGCAAACACATGCCCGCCCGTGCCGTCGGCGACGAAATAGAGGTCCGGCGTGCGCGAGGGGTTGGCGACAGCCTCCAGTGCTGCCCGGCCCGGATTGGCGATCGGCGTCGGCGGCAGGCCCTTGATCAGATAGGTATTGTAGGGCGTATCCTTTTCGAGGTCCGACTTCAGGATCGGCCGGTCGGCCGGTTTGCCGTCGCCGCCGAAGATGCCGTAGATGATCGTCGGATCGGATTGCAGCCGCATGCCCTTTTCCAGCCGGTTGATGAAGACGGAGGCGACGCGCGAGCGTTCGTCGGCAATGCCGGTCTCCTTCTCGACGATCGAGGCAAGGGTGACGAATTCGTCACGGCTCTCGATCGGCAGGTCCGGATCGCGCTTGTCCCAGATCTGGTCGACAAGCTGCTTTTGCGCCGCCGCCATCTGCGCGACGATTTCCGCCCGCTTGGTACCGCGCGAGAACTTGTAGGTATCCGGGCGCAGCGTGCCCTCTGCCGGCATCTGCCCCGGAAGGTCGCCTTCCAGGACCGGATCGCTGCTCAGCCTGCCGAACATCTGCTTGACTGTCAGGCCTTCCGGCAGCGACACCGAGTAGAGGATAGACTTGCCCGATTTCAGCAGTTGCATGATTTCCTGCATCGACGAGCCGGCCTTGATCTCGTATTCGCCGGCCTTCAGCGTGTCATTGTCCTCGAGATAGGCTTCCGACATGAAGCGGAAGACCCGGCCGTCGGAAACGATGTTGTTGCGCTCGAGGCTGCTGGCGATTTCCTGGATGCCGGCGCCATTGCGCACGATGAAATTGGTATTGGCCGTCAGCGGACCTGTGTCCTCATAGGACGACATCGCGTAATAGACCGTCCCGGCCGCCGCGATGGTCAGGCAGACGATCACGGTCATCAGGAAGTTCAGGAAGATAACGACCTGGCTTTTTGCCTTGCGCGACCGCTTCGGCGGCTGCGGCACTTTTTCCGGACGAAGAGCTTCGCTCGCCGATTTCGGGATGATCGGGCCGTTATTGCCCGCCTCGTTGCGGCCGAAAGGCGCTGCGTTGTTTTCGTTTGCGTCGTTCACTGGTGTCCTGGGTCTGGAATTCGCGTCATGCACGTCTCCATCCCTGATGCGAACTCCAGAAGAGAAACAGGAATGAGAATCACCTTGTCACGATTGTAGCGACGTTAAGCCTTTGGCCTTGTGTCAGCATGGTCACAAACGCACGGGCCGACCATACCGGCCCAGTCGCAATCGTCCGTATGCCATGTTTGACCCGAGCAATGCGGCAAAAGCACGATATTGGGAGAATTATCGTGCCGGGAGGTGACGCCGGCACATGCCGGCATTGAGAACAGGCCGCCATCCGGCAGGCCCGTTGCGTCCGAAATCAGGCGTAGCGGCGCAGAACCAGCGAGGCGTTGGTCCCCCCGAAGCCGAACGAATTCGACAGGGCCACGTTGATCTCGCGCTTGCGCGCCACATGCGGCACCAGGTCGATCCTGGTTTCGACCGAGGGATTGTCGAGATTGAGCGTCGGCGGCGCGACATTGTCACGGATCGCCAAGGCGCAGAAAATCGCTTCCACGGCACCGGCAGCGCCGAGCAGATGGCCAATGGCCGACTTGGTCGATGACATCGAGACATTGCCCGCATGCTCGCCCATCACGCGCTCGACCGCACCAAGCTCGATCGTGTCCGCCATGGTCGATGTGCCGTGGGCGTTGACATAATCGACCTCTGATGCCGAGAGACCGGCGCGCTTCAGGGCCATCTGCATGCAGCGATAGGCGCCGTCGCCATCTTCGGCCGGAGCCGTGATGTGGAAGGCGTCGCCGGACAGGCCGTAGCCGACCACTTCGGCATAGATCTTGGCGCCGCGCGCCTTGGCATGTTCGAGTTCTTCGAGAACGACGATACCGGCGCCCTCGCCCATGACGAAGCCGTCGCGATCCTTGTCATAGGGGCGCGAAGCCTTGGTCGGATCGTCATTGTGCTGGGTGGACAGCGCCTTGCAGGCGGCAAACCCGGCCAGCGCAATGCGCGAAATCGGTGATTCCGTTCCGCCAGCCACCATCACGTCGGCATCGCCCATCATGATGAAGCGCGCCGCGTCGCCGATGGCGTGCGCGCCGGTCGAACAGGCGGTGACGACGGAATGATTGGGGCCGCGCAGCTTGTGGCGGATCGATACCTGGCCGGAGGCCAGATTGATCAGACGGCCCGGAATGAAGAAGGGGGAAACCCGGCGCGGGCCCCTGTCGCGCAGCGTGATGCCGCCTTCGACGATGCCTTCGAGACCGCCGATGCCCGAGCCGATCATCACACCGGTGGCGATCTGGTCCTCGTCGGTCTTCGGATGCCAGTCAGCGTCGGCAAGCGCCATGTCGGCGGCGGCCATCGCGTAAATGATGAACGCATCGACCTTGCGCTGTTCCTTCAGCTCCATCCAGTCATCGGGATTGAAAGTGCCATCGGTGCCATCGCCGAACGGCAGGCGGCAGGCGATCTTTGCAGGCAGGTCGTCGACTTCGAATTCGGTGACTTTGCGGGCGGCATTGTCGCCGGCGATGAGCCGGGACCAAGTTGCCTCGGTTCCGCACCCCAAGGGAGATACCATGCCGGTACCGGTGATAACGACACGTCTCATAACCCGTGATCCACCTTGCCTGTTACTTCCAGAACCGGACCGGACCTCGCGCTAAAAAACCGGATCCGTACATCCATTTCCGTGATGCTATGCCGCGTGATCTCAGGTACGGAAGCCATCAGGCTTTCCTTGATCACGCTTGTCGCTCCCGAAAGGGGAGCCAGTCCCGCGTGGGGACGAAAGGCGGGCCGCAGAAGCGCCCCGCCCAACACTGCCTATATATCAGGCCTGTGCCTTTTCGATGAACTTGACGGCGTCGCCGACCGTCAGGATCGAATCCGCAGCATCGTCGGGAATTTCGACGCCGAACTCTTCTTCGAATGCCATGACCAGTTCGACGGTGTCGAGCGAGTCAGCGCCCAGATCGTCGATAAAGCTTGCGCCTTCCGAAACCTTTTCGGCATCGACGCCAAGATGATCAATAACAATTTTCTTTACGCGTTCTGCTACGTCGCTCATGTCGGATTCCTCGACCTTTGTTTTTCTCAACGATGCCGTGCTGACACCGGTACCCTATTAACGCCTGACAGATCAAGACGATCCGCCCTGCAATTCGTTCAATCGAAAGCGGGCAAACCACGCCTGCCAAAGCCAGCGTATACCGCATTTCTTCCGATCGACTGCGCACAGTCATGGCCCGCTTAACACGGTTTAAGTCTGTCGCAAAGTCCGAAAATCGCCGGGAATGGCTTGGTCAACATGCAATTCCCAGTATTTCGCCCCCACGTCTCCGATTGATGCGGAAACGCGGCGGCACAGGCCTTTGACGGCTTCAGATCATCGCCATGCCGCCATTGACATGGATGGTCTGGCCGGTGACGTAGCCGGCTTCATTGGAAGCCAGATAAGCAACTGCGGACGCCACTTCGCCGCCCGTACCCATCCGCTTCATCGGGATGGCGCCCATGATGGCGTCCTTCTGCTTGTCGTTCAGCTTGCCGGTCATGGCGCTTTCGATGAAGCCCGGAGCAACGCAGTTGACCGTGACGTTGCGGGTGGCGATTTCCTGGGCGAGCGACTTGGAAAAGCCGATCATGCCGGCCTTGGCGGCGCAATAATTGGCCTGACCCGGATTGCCGGTGACGCCGACGATCGAGGTGATGTTGATGATGCGGCCATGGCGGCGGCGCATCATCGGATGCGTCAGCTCGCGGGTCAGCCGGAAGACCGAGGTCAGGTTGACTTCGATCACGGCGTCCCAGTCGGCATCGCTCATGCGCACGAACAGGCCGTCCTTGGTGATCCCGGCATTGTTGACGAGGATATCGACGCCACCAAGTTCACTCTCGGCCTTTTCGCCGAGCGCCTTGACGGCATCGCGGTCGGCCAGGTTGGCCGGGAACAGGTGGACGCGCTCGCCGAGCGAATTGGCCAGTTCCTCCAGCTTTTCGACGCGGGTGCCGTGCAGGCCGACAATGGCGCCCTGCGCATGCAGGATACGGGCGATCTCTTCGCCGATGCCGCCGGATGCGCCGGTAACGAGGGCCTTGCGGCCAGACAGATCGAACATGTTGGTTTCCTTTTAAAGCGAATATCGAATAGAAAATAGCGAATAGGAAATAGTGAGTAGCGAATAGGGAAGAGCAATCCGTCGGTCAGCTTTTCTATTTCCCTATTCGCTATTCACTACTCGCTATTCCCTCCCCGCCCCATTCAACCCAGCAGAGTTTGAAGCGCCGCGTCGATATCGGCGGGAGAATTGACGGCAATGCCGGTGACGGACTTGTCGATACGGCGCGCAAGGCCGGTCAGCACCTTGCCGGAGCCGATCTCGTACAGCGTCGTCACATCGTTTGCGGCAAACCACTCGACGGTTTCGCGCCAGCGGACCTGGCCGGTGACCTGCTCCACGAGAAGCCTGGCGATCTCGTCGGCGTCCGTGACCGGAGCTGCGCGCACATTGGCGATCAGCGGCACCACCGGATTGCTCTTGGCAACCGTTGCCAGCGCCGCGCGCATGGCCTCGGCTGCCGGTCCCATCAGCGCCGAATGGAAAGGGGCCGAAACCGGCAAAAGGATGGCGCGCTTGGCGCCCTTCTCCGTGGCCAGGGCCGCTGCCTTTTCCACAGCCGCCTTCTCGCCGGAAATCACCAGCTGGCCGCCGCCATTGTCATTGGCGATCTGGCACGAGCCCAGGGCAGACGCCTCTGTGCAGACCGCGTCCACATCCGCATGTTCCAGCCCGATGATCGCCGCCATCGCGCCCTTGCCGACCGGAACCGCCGCCTGCATGGCATTGCCGCGAATGCGCAGCAACCGGGCGGTGTCAGCCAAAGAAAACGTACCGGCGGCACAGAGTGCGGAATATTCGCCGAGCGAATGACCGGCCACATAGGAAACCCTGGATGTCAGATCGAGTCCCTTGGCTTCCAGCACCCGCAAGGCCGCGATCGAGACGGCCATCAGCGCCGGCTGGGCGTTGGCCGTCAGCGTCAGCGTTTCTTCCGGGCCGTTCCACATGATGTCGGAGAGCTTTTCGCCGAGCGCGTCATCGACCTCGGCAAAGACGGCGGCAGCTTCGGGGAAAGCATCGGCCAAATCCTTGCCCATGCCGAGCGCCTGGCTGCCCTGTCCTGGAAATGTGAATGCAATTGCCATGAGGTTTTTCCTCGTCATGCGCGGTCTGACCGCGCCGTTTCATTCCAACCCATTACCGGCAAACATAAGGCAGGCATCGGCTTTTTCCTCTCCATTCACATTCCTGGCGCCCAAGTCAAGCTTTTGAGGTCCAAAGCCCGCGCCTGTGCACGGCACCCGCTTTTCTCTTGCGCCGCAGCAAACAGCCTCTACATTTGCCGCCGAACAAGTTTGAGGCACGTTGAGCACCATGAAATACAACACACTCGGCCGCACCGGCATCACGGTTTCGGAAATCTGCCTGGGCACCATGACCTGGGGCACGCAGAACAGCGAGGCCGAGGCGCATGAGCAGATGGATTATGCCGTCGGCGAAGGCGTCAATTTCTTCGACACCGCCGAACTCTACCCCGTCACGCCCGCCGGCCCCGAAACCATGGGCCTGACAGAAGACTATATCGGCACCTGGCTGAAGAAGAGCGGCAAGCGCAACGACATCGTCGTCGCCACCAAGGTCGCCGGTCCCGGACGCCCTTACATCCGCGGCGGTTCGCCTGCCAGCCCGAAGACCATGCGCGAGGCGCTGGAAATCAGCCTGAAACGCCTTCAGACCGATCATGTCGATCTCTACCAGATGCACTGGCCCAACCGCGGCCATTATCATTTCCGCCAGGCCTGGACCTACGATCCTTCGCATCAGGAGACATCCGCGACGGTCGAGGACCTTGCCGCCATCCTCGAAACGCTCGGCGCCTTCGTCAAGGAAGGCAAGGTCCGCGCTGTCGGCCTGTCCAACGATACCGCCTGGGGCACGATGAAGATGCTGGCGCTTGCCGAGAAACGCGGCCTGCCGCGCATCGCCTCGCTGCAAAACGAATACAACTTTCTCTACCGCGCCTTCGACCTCGACCTTGCCGAGTTAAGCCACCACGAGGAAGTCGGCCTGCTCGCCTATTCGCCGCTCGCCGCCGGCCTGATGACCGGCAAATACCTCAACGGCGCCAACCCCGAAGGCTCGCGCCTGTCGATCAACGGTGACCTCGGCGGCCGCTACACCGAATATCAGGAACCCGCCGTAAAGGCCTACGCCGCCCTTGCCCGCGAACACGGCCTCGACCTCTCCCAGATGCAGCTCGCCTTCAACCTCACTCGCCCCTTCATGACCTCGGTGATCATCGGCGCCACCAGCATGGCACAGCTGAAGACCAACGTCGCGGCGAAGGACGTGGCGCTATCGGCCGAGGTGATGAAGGGGATCGCAAGGCTGCACAGGGAGTTTCCGGCGCCGATTTGAGGGGTGCCGTCTGAGGGGCTGGTTGAGTGACCGCGTTTTGGACAGTCTCGATAGCATCGGCTGTGGACCTACTGTAGAATATGGGCCATCGCACGCCGAGAAAGCCCGACCATGGAGCGTCATCTCGCAGCAATCCTGATCGCCGATGTCGTTGGTTACGGTCGCTTGAGCCAGATCGACGAAGAAGGCACGCGTGTGCGCTTCCAGGCCGATATGCAGCATATCCTCGAGCCGGGGATTGCCGAACACAGCGGCCGGCTGGTCAAGACCATGGGCGACGGCCTGTTGGTCGAGTTCCACAGCGTCGTCGATGCCTTGCGCTGTGCGATAGACGTGCAGCAGCAGAAAGCCAAGCAGAACGCCGGCGCGCCACCCGAACAGCGGCTCGATTTCCGGATCGGCGTCAATCTCGGCGACATCATCGTCGAGGGTGAGGACATCCACGGCGACAGCGTCAACATTGCCGACCGGATACAGGCGCTGGCCGAACCGGGCGGCATCGCCATTTCCGGGAGCGCCTATGACCAGGTGAAAACGAAACTTTCGGTCGGCTACGCATCACTTGGCGAACAGAAGGTCAAAAGCATCGGTGAGCCTATTCGGGTGTACCGGATCTTGCTGGACCCGAGGGCGGCAGGCAAGACGATCGGCGCCCCGAAGAAGCGGCGCTCATGGCGGGTTCCCGCCACGGCGGCTGCGGTCGCTGCCCTCCTGTCGGCGGGGGCCGCGTTCTGGTGGCAACCTTGGACGTTTTTTCAAACGCCGGCGGCAGTGGATCGTCTGGCTTACCCGCTGCCGGACAAGCCATCGGTCGCGGTGCTGCCCTTCATCAATGTCAGCGGCGACAAAGGGCACGACCACCTTGCGGAAGGCTTGACAGACGATCTCATCACCGAACTGTCGAAAGTGTCGGGTCTGTTCGTGATCGCTCGCCATTCCGTTTTCGCGATCGGGGATACATCCGGCAAGATTCAGGACGTGGCCGCGGAACTCGGTGTCCACTATGTCCTGGAAGGCACATTGCAGCAGACGGGGGCGCGGCTGCGGATCAACGTCAAGCTTATCGATGCACTCACCGGACTGTCGCTCTGGGCCGAGCGTTACGATCGCCAGTATGCCGATCTCTTTGCAGTGCAAGACGATGTCATCGGCAAGATCATCTCCGCCCTTGCCATCAAGTTGAGCGAGGGCGAGCGGGACCAATTGGCGCGGATCCCCACCGACAATCTGGAGGCCTATGATTACTATCTGAGAGCGGAGCAGGAGGGCATAACCTACAGCGATGTCGACACTTACCGCAGGACCTTGTCGTTTTATCAGAAGGCAATCGATCTCGATCCGAACTTTGCCAATGCGCACGCCGGCATCGCCCGCGTCGCCGTCGATGTCTGGCGCAACGACTACACCTACCTTTGGTCGGCGGCTGTTGCCCGCAAGATAGCCTATGACGCGGCGGGAAAGGCTCTGAAGCTGGACGCCAAAAATGCGCGCGCACTCGCCGTACTTGCTTTGCTTCAATTGGTCGATGGCCGGGAGACAGAGGCGATGGATTCCGCCAACAAAGCCGTAGAAGCCCAGCCAAGCGACGCGGAGGCGTTTGGAAATCTGGCGCTCATTCTGGCTCACACCGGAAACCACGAAAAAGCAATCTCGGAAATCGAGGCAGCCCTGCGGCTTGATCCTTCGCCCGCGCCCAGTTTTCAGCTACTGGCCGGCATCGTCTTTTACACGGCGCGCGACAACGAACGGGCTATTCCTCTGATGGAAGCGGCAGGTATCGCTCTGCCCAACGCCGAACCCGTGCGCGAATATCTGGCCGCAGCCTATACGATCAGGGGCAATCGGGTGCGTGGCGCCGAAGAAGCTGCAAAGTTGCTCAAGCTCTTTCCGGACAGCAACCTGACCTACTACGGCTATCTCTACGACTATTGGCACGCGGAGGACCTTCAGCACCACCTCGACGGTCTTCGGGCCGCTGGCATTCCCCAATGGCCTTTCGGTTTTGAAGGGGCGCAGGCGGATCGGGTCGGCGGGGTCGACCTGCGAAATCTGGTCACCAACAAGACGTGGATCGGCAAACACAAGAACGGCACCGATTTCATCCAATATTTCGACACGACAGGAAGCACTGCCTACCGCAGCGCCAACACCAGCATCACCGGCATGACGGAGATCCAGGGCGACCGCCTATGCGAAACATTTGCCGGCTATTTTCTGGATCGCATGGTCTGCGGATACGTTTACCGCAATAAGGACGAGAAGAATTCCGCCGCGGCCTATGTCCATGTCACGCCGCAGGCTCTGAAGTTTTTCTCGCTCTCTCCCTGACAAGGGTCGGAAAAGCCAACGCCCGGCCGGTCAATTGGCGGTGTTCTTGCGCCAATCCGTATGCAATTTCTCCGAAACAAGGGTTTGCTGAACGTCGGACCAGTGCTTCTGCGAATTGACGATCTTGGTCGGGCTCTTTTCAAAACCTTCGGCGGCTCCCGGATCGTAGCTGATGTAGAGCTTGCCTTCGATAATCCGCCAGGCTTTCGGGTCGATATTGGTCGTGACAGTTCCGAGCGACACGCCGTCAGCACAATAGCCGCCATATTGCGGCGCATATTTGGCCGGCTCCTTTATGAACAGGTCACGATTTTCGGCACTGGCAAAATGCCAGGTCGCCCCCAGCCAATGATGACTGTATTTCGCGGATCCTTCCACGGCTTCATTCTGCGTGAAATAGGCCACCGGATCGAAGCCTTTGATCGCGACGTCACCGAAGTAGCCGGTATTGACCAGATCTTCGGCAATGGACGACTGGGCAAACAGCGACAAGAGCGCAGCAAACCCCAGAGCACCGGCGATCCCGTGCCGGTATTTTTGCGTGTTGTAGGACATAACATACTCCGTTTTACGGGTGCAGCCTCTGGCCGCAACGATGTCATTTTCGTTTCGTGCATTCGGCGTAAAGCCAGGGGCCGACGATTGCGGCTTCCTGACAAACGGCGCCGGCCTTCAACAGCAGCTGCGCCGCATCCCAATGCTCACGCCAGCCCGCCTGGGTCAAAGGCGTATAACCGTTTCTTTCCTTTGCTTCGATGTCGGCCTTGTTGGCCAGCAGGAACGCCACAACATCGGCGTGCCCCTCTTCAGCTGCCGCATGGAGCGGCGTCATGTGGTAGAAATTCCGACTGTCGTTCACTGCCGCGCCCTTGGCGACAAACAGCTTTACGACGTCAAGATTTCCGCCATAGGCGGCGGCATGCAAAGCGGTCAGCCCGCTTTTGTTCCGGACCTCAATGTCCGCGCCCCGTTCCAGCAAAACGGCGACAACCTCGGCATGTCCGGTAAGCGATGCAAGGACAAGGGGCGGATCACCCGCGCTATCGGGCTCCGCCACATCAACACCCTGATCCAGCAAGTGTTTTGCGCCCGCTGCATCTCCATTCTTGGACGCATCGTGCAAAGGGCCAGCCAAAACGGCCGACGTCCAAAACAGGGTACCAACAACGGAAGTGTAAAGAAAATTCATCTCGCACCACCGATCCCGCTTTGGTTCGCAAGAACTGAACCTTATTTAAGGTATCACGAATAAACATCAGGGACAAGAAAACGGGGAAGAAAAGTCGCTTTTCCGGGCCGAAGGCACCGCCGTTCCGGCCGCACATAAAAAAATCATCCCCGCAAATCCCCGCCCATATTCCCCGTGCCATACTTCCCCTCGTCCCATCACGGATACACCGGTTTGCGTTGCCGGCGAGGTGGGGCCGGTGCCCGGATGGTTTGGCGAAACGCGCGCGAAATCCCCGGGGCTGCGTGAAAGGCGGTTCTCCTC
>JAESFK010000166.1_pt1 | contig 50943 bp, 50 predicted proteins | sample 9269391 | NCBI WGS metagenome assembly JAESFK01 (sample SAMN14506231, study PRJNA617097) | algae metagenome | isolation source: Drouetiella hepatica UHER 2000/2452 and co-occurring heterotrophs from... | place: Slovakia: Slovak Paradise National Park, Hrabusice, Kosice Region | collected 2000-01-01
GGAGGTGGCCGGCGAAGCCGGTCGGAGGGGGGGCGCCGCGAGTCGCAGCGCCGGCCCTCAGGCCGCCTGCTTCAGGCCGGCCTTCTCCTGGGCGAAAGCCCAGTCGAGCCAGGGGACGAGCGCCTCGAGGTCGGCGGTCTCGACCGTCGAGCCGGCCCAGATGCGCAGGCCCGGAGGCGCGTCGCGGTAGGCGCCGATGTCGTAGGCGACGCCTTCCTTGTCGAGCCGGGCGGCGAGCGCCTTGGCGAAGGCTTCCTGGCCCTTGGCGTCGAGTGCCGTCACCTCGGGGTCGACGATCTTGAGGCACACGCTGGTGTTCGAGCGCGTCTCCGGCACGGTCGCGAGGAAGTCGACCCACGGCGTCGCCGCCACCCACGTGTCGAGCACCGCGAAGTTGCGGTCGGCCCGGGCGACGAGGCCCGAGAGCCCGCCGCACGCCTTCGCCCAGTGCAGGGCGTCGAGATAGTCCTCGACGCACAGCATCGACGGCGTGTTGATCGTCTCGCCCTCGAACAGGCCTTCGGTGATCTTGCCGCCCTTCGTCATGCGGAAGAGCTTCGGCAGCGGCCAGGCGGGAGTGTAGGTCTCGAGCCGCTCGACCGCGCGGGGCGAGAGGATGAGGATGCCGTGCGCCGCCTCGCCGCCGAGCGCCTTCTGCCAGGAGAAGGTGACGACATCGAGCTTGTCGAAGGGGAGCATCTGCGCGAAGGCCGCCGAGGTGGCGTCGCAGATCGTCAGGCCGGCGCGGTCCGCGGGGATGAAGTCGCCGTTCGGCACGCGCACGCCGGACGTGGTGCCGTTCCAGGTGAAGACGACGTCGTGGTCGAAGTTCACCGTCGAAAGGTCGGGAAGCGCGCCGTAGGGCGCCTTGATGACGCGGGCGTCGGTGAGCTTCAGCTGCTTCACCGCGTCGGTGACCCAGCCCTCGCCGAAACTCTCCCAGGCCAGAAGGTCGACCGGACGGGCGCCGAGCATCGTCCACATCGCCATCTCGACGGCGCCGGTGTCGGAGGCCGGTACGATGGCGATGCGATAGTCGGCCGGGACCTCGAGGAGGTCGCGGGTGAGATCAATGGCGAGCTTGAGCTTGGTCTTGCCGATCTTCGCCCGATGGGAGCGCCCGAGGGCGGCGTCCTGGAGGGCTTCGAGCGTCCACCCCGGGCGCTTGGCGCAGGGGCCGGACGAAAAATACGGCGTCTCCGGCCGAAGGCCGGGCTTGGCGGTCGCGGTCATGTGTCCATCCTCACAGATGGGCGCCTCTCGTTGGGGAGAGGTGTCCCGCCGCCGCGTCTACGCCTCAACCCCGTCACGGTCAATGGCGGAAGTGGCGGACCCCCGTCGTCACCATCGCGAGGCCCTTCTCGTTCGCCGCCGCAATCACCTCGTCGTCGCGCATCGAGCCGCCCGGCTGGATGACCGCGGTGGCGCCGGCCTCGGCGGCCGCCAGGAGCCCGTCGGCGAACGGGAAGAAGGCGTCGGAGGCGACCACGGAGCCGACCGTGGCCGGCTCCGCGACGCCGGCCGCCGCGGCGGCGTCGCGCGCCTTCCAGGCAGCGATGCGCGCCGAATCGACGCGGCTCATCTGGCCGGCGCCGATGCCGACGGTGGCGCCGCCCTTCGCATAGACGATGGCGTTCGACTTCACGTGCTTGACCACCCGCCAGGCGAAGCGGAGGTCGGCCCACTCCTGTTCGGTCGGCGCGCGCGCGGTGACGACCTTGAGGTCGAGATCGTCGACCACCGCATTGTCGCGCGACTGGACGAGGAGGCCGCCGGCGACAGTGCGCACCAGGAGGCCCGGTGCGCGCGGCTCCGGCAGGCCGCCGGTGACGAGGAGGCGGAGGTTCTTCTTGGCGGTGACGATTTCTACGGCCTCGTCGGTGGCGCCGGGGGCGACGATCACCTCGGTGAACACCTCGACGATGGCGCGGGCCGCCTCGGCATCGAGCGGCCGGTTGAGGGCGACGATACCGCCAAAGGCCGACACCGGATCGCAGGCGAGCGCCTTCCGGTAGGCCTCGAGGAGGCTCGCGCCCGCGGCGACGCCGCACGGGTTCGCATGCTTGATGATGGCGACGGCGGCGCTCACCTCCGGGTCGAACTCGCCGACGAGCTCGAAGGCGGCGTCGGTGTCGTTGACGTTGTTGTAGGAGAGCGCCTTGCCCTGCAGCTGGCGGGCCGTGGCGACGCCGGGGCGGGCGCTGCCGCCGATGTAGAAGCCGGCGCGCTGGTGCGGGTTCTCGCCGTAGCGCATCGCCTCGGCGAGCCGCCCGCCGAAGGCGGCGAACACCGGCATCTCGGGCGCCCCGACGTCGTCGGCGAACCAGGCGGCGATCGCCGCGTCATAGGACGCCGTGCGGGCGAAAGCCTTGGCGGCGAGCCTGCGCCGCAGTGCCGTGGTGGTGGCGCCGCCGGTCGCCTCGACGTCGTCGAGCACCGCCGGATAGTCGGCCGGGTCGACGACGACGGTGAGGTAGGCGTGGTTCTTCGCGGCGGCGCGGATCATCGCCGGGCCGCCGATGTCGATGTTCTCCACCACGGCGGCGCGGGCGGCACCGCCGGCGACGGTCGCCTCGAATGGGTAGAGGTCGACGACCAGGAGGTCGATCGCCGGAATGCCGTGGGCGGCCATGGCGGCTGCGTGCTCCGGGTCGTCGCGGACCCCGAGGAGGCCGCCGTGCACCGCCGGGTGGAGCGTCTTCACGCGGCCGTCCATGATCTCCGGGAAGCCGGTGATCGCCGAGACGTCGGTGACCGCCACGCCGGCCTCGGCGATGGTCTTCGCCGTGCCGCCGGTCGAGACGATCTCGACGCCGCGGGCCGAGAGCGCCGTGGCGAAGGACGCGACGCCGGTCTTGTCGGAGACGGAGATCAGCGCGCGGCGGAGCGGCACGTGGTCGGGCGTGGCGATCTCTTTGACCGTGACGGACATGATGGGCGGCTCCGGCGGCGGGGAAGGTCGCGCGGCCGTTAGCACGGAACCGGCCTGACCGGAACCGGTGCAAGCCGCCGGCCGGCCATGCGTGCGGCGCGGTCGCCGGCGGTCACACCAGCGTCGGCGTCTCCTCGCCTGCCCGGCCCGCCCGCCGGGTCGCCCGCGGCTTGCCCTCGGCCTGCAGCTCAAGGCGCCAGCCGAACTCCGGCACGAGGCGGGCCCGGCCGTAGAGGACGATCTGCTCGGTGCGGCGCGGCCCCTGAAGTCCGGCGAGGAACACCGAGGGCTCGAGCATCGCCTCGGTCCCGAGGGCGGTGAAGCGCCAGGCCTCGCCGTCGGGCGCGACGAGCACGACGGAATCGCCGCCGAGGGAGCGGCTCGCACGGATCGAGGGGTGGAGATGGAAGCGCACGGCGAAGCGGTCGGCGTCGACGCGCGGGCCGCCGCCGACCGGGGTGAGGCGATCGGTGCCCTCGATCAGCTCGCCGGAGGCGTGCAGCAGGAGCACGCGCTCGGCCATCAGTCCGAAACGGCGGGCGTAGCCGTCGTGGCGGGCGACGATGGCGACCCCGTCCGGCCCCTCCTCGCGCTGGGCCTCGACCAGCCCCGGCCCGTCGACGATCGGTGCGCCGACCCAGCGCACGAGGCGCGGGGTGGTGACGATCTTCGCCGTGGAGGCGTCCTCGACGACGATGGTCGAATGGGCGGCCGTCAGCCGGCAGGCCCGCCGCCAATCGCTGCGCATCTGGCCGGGCGCGCCGCAGTTGACGATGAACAGGTTGCGGCCGGAGCTCATCTCGAAGGCGAGGGTGCCGGCATGGGCATGGCCGCTCGCCCCGACCGGTGGCGGCCGGCCGACGTCGGCGACCACCACCGTGCGCCCCGCCTCGAGGCGCTGGTAGCCCGAGTGGCTGGCGTTCAGCGGCGGCGCACCGCGGGCGTCGTCGTAGGACAGGACTGTGGCGAGCAGGCCGTGCGGCGTCGCGCCCATGCCGTTGAAGCGGGCGAAGGAGCCGTCGCCGAGGCGGAAGAAGCGCAGCATCGGCAGCATGCGGTCGATGGCGCCCATGACCGTCGAACTCGGCGTCACGGCGCGCGCCGAGAGAGCCTGGCGGATCGGCAGGAGGTCGACGAGGACCTCGAGCACCGCCCCGGGGTCTCGCGACACGTGGCCGCCGTCGGGGAGGATCTGGCGCTCGAGCACCCGGTCGAGGCCGCGCAGCGCCACCCGCAGCAGCCGCTCCTGGCCGGAGATCGACACGCCGGCGGCGACGAGGGCGAGCCGGGCCTGCAGCTGCGGCAGGGTGTCGGGCATGTCCTCGATGCCGGCGCGCAGGCGCCGCACCTCGCGGCCGAGCGCCTTCAGGAAGCGGTCGTAGAAGGCGCCGTCGCAGCCATCGAGGATCAGGGGCGACTGCGACAGCCAGGAGAGCAGCCGGCGCGCCGCCACCTCGGGCCGCCGGCCGATGACCGAGAGGTTGGCGCTCGTCCGGATCCAGTCGTCGACGAGGGCGCGGGCGTTCTGGCGGGCGAGCACGGTGTCGGCGGCACGCAGGTGCCGCAGCCAGCCGAAGCCGTGCAATACCCGCTCCCACTCCTCGCTCGGCGGCTCCACCTCGAACGGCGACTGTCCGCCGACCTCGACCACCTGCCCGGAGAAGACGAAGACGCCCCCATAGATGTCGGCGGCGACCGTCGGATCGGTGGTGCGGATGTCCTGTGGGGCGATCAGCAGCCGGTCGGGGGCTGGGGTGACGAGGCCGGTGCCGACGAGACCGAACGCGCGCGCCCGCGCCTTGAGGGCGGCGGCACCGCGCTCGGCGGCGAGCCTCCACACCCGCATCCGGCGCGCCCGTCCCGGCCCCATTCCCGTCCCGCTCCAAGTGCTCCGCGTGCCCGGTCCGGCGCCCGAAGGCACCCCGTCGGCCGTGGACGATTCTAGCCGGCAATCCTTACCGCAAGAATTCCCTCCGCGACCCCCCTCGCGACTTCACGAGCCGCGGCGGCCGATGCGGCCGCCCGCTCAGCCGGGCAGGCGGCGCAGCCGCGCGGCGAAGAAGCCGTCGCATCCGGACAGGCGCGGATCGGAGGCGGCAAGATGACACGGCAGCGTCCGCACGTCGCCCGCCGCGGTGATCGCCTCGGCGAGACCGCCGACCTCGGCGGCGGTCACCGGCACGCGCTCGACCGGCGCTCCGGCGGCGAGGAGCCGTTCGACCTGCGCCTCCCCCTCCTCCGGCTCGAGCGAGCAGGTGGCGTAGACGAGGAGGCCGCCGGGCTTCACCCAGGCGACGGCCCGCTCGATGAGCCGGGCCTGCAGCGCGGCGAGGGCGGCGACGTCCTTCGGCCCCTTGGTCGAGCCAATGTCGGGATGGCGGCGAAGGGTGCCGGTCGCCGAGCACGGGGCGTCGAGGAGAACCGCGTCGAAGGCGGCCGGCGGCGCGAGTTCGGCGACGTCACCGGCGACGATCGTGGCGGAGAGGCGAAGGCGGGCGAGATTCTCGGAGAGGCGGATCAGCCGCTCCGGCGAGGCGTCGACGGCGGTGACGCGGGCGCCGGCGCTCGCGAGCTGGGCGGTCTTGCCGCCCGGGGCGGCGCAAAGGTCGGCGACCGTGCGGCCGGCGACGTCACCGAGGAGCAGGGCCGGCAGGGCCGCGGCGGCATCCTGCACCCACCAGGCGCCCTCCTCGAAACCCGGCAGCGCCTCGACGCGGCCGTGGGCGAGGAGGCGCACGCCGCCGGTCGGCAGCACGACGCCGCCAAGGCGCTCGGCCCAGCCAGCGGCATCTTCCTTGACGGAGATATCGAGCGGCGGCTCGACGAGCAGAGCCGCGGCGATGGCGCGGACGGTCTCGGCCCCATAGGCGGCCGTCCAGCGCTGGCGCAGCCAGGCCGGCAGGTTGAGCTCGGCCGCATCCTGGCCGGCGAGGATCTCCTCGCGCTGGCGGACGAGGCTGCGGAGGACGCCGTTGACGAGACCGGCCCACGGAGCGGTGCCACGGTCGGCGTTCGCCAGCGTCACCGCGAGCGACACGGCGGCGTGGGCCGGCACCTCGAGGAAGAGGATCTGGGCGGCCGCGGTGACGAGGATCGGCCGCACGTCGGCGGCCTTCTTCGGCAGGGGCTTGGCGATCAGGCGCTTCAGGGCAGCGTCGATCTGGCCGCGGCGGCGCAGCGTCGTGGCGACGATCTGGCGGACGAGGGCCCGGTCGCGGTCAGGCAGGCGCGCGACGGCGGGGGCGGCCGCCTCGGCGGCGAAGTCGACCGCCCGCCCGGCGAGGGCGCCGCCGACGATGGCCGCGGCGAGGCGGCGGGCGGGGAGGCCGGGCACGTCATCCGCGCCTAAGGAGCGGGGTCGGCCGGACGCGGCGGGCGTGCGGGACGGGCGGGATCGGGTGGACGGGGCGGTGTCGGTCATCCCCAGGGGCCGCGCCCGGACCGGCCGCCGCTCGGCGGAACGGTGCCGCCACGGCCACGGCCGTTCTGCCCGCGGTTGTTCTCGAGGTGCCGGCCGCCGCCCCACGGCCCGGACGGCCGGGCACCGGCTGGCATGGCCCCCCGCGCGGCCCGCGGTGCGAACCCTCCCGAGGGCGCAAAGCCGGCCCCGCCGCCGCCGCCGCCCCGCGCGCCCATCTCGCCGGCGAGTTGCCGCAGCGCGGCGATGCGGTTCTCGGTCGCCGGGTGGGTCGAGAAGAGGTTGTCCATGCGCGCGCCCGACAGCGGGTTGACGATGAACATGTGGGCCATCGCCGGGTTCGCCTCGGCCGGCTCGTTCTGCAGCCGCTGGGCACCGGCCTGCAGCTTCGCCAGCGCCGAGGCGAGCGACATCGGGTTGCCGCAGATCTCGGCGCCCATGCGGTCGGCGGCGTACTCGCGGGTGCGGCTCACCGCCATCTGCACGAGCATGGCGGCGAGCGGGGCGACGATCATCGTCACCAGCATGCCGATCCAGCCGAAGTGGTTGTTGCTGTCGCGGTTGCCGCCGAAGAAGAAGGCGAAGTTCGCCAGCATCGAGATGGCGCCGGCGATCGTCGCGGTGATCGTCATGATCAGCGTGTCGCGGTTCTTCACGTGGGCGAGCTCGTGCGCCATCACGCCGGCCACCTCGTCGCGCGACAAGAGGTTGAGGAGGCCCGTGGTGGCGGCGACCGCGGCGTTCTCCGGGTTGCGGCCCGTCGCGAAGGCGTTCGGCTGGTCCTCGTGGATGAGGTAGACCTTCGGCATCGGCAGCTGCGCGCGCTGGGCGAGCTGCCGCACCATGGCGAAGAGCTCCGGTGCCTGGCTCTCGTTCACCTCGACCGCATGGTTCATCGAAAGGACGAGCTTGTCGGAGTTCCAGTAGCTGAAGAAGTTCATGCCGATCGCGACGACGAGCGCGATCATCATGCCGGTCTGGCCGCCGATGACGAAGCCGACGCCCATGAAGATCGCCGTCAGGGCGGCGAGGAGAAGGGCTGTCTTGGCGAAGTTCATGGCGGCTCGGGATCCTCCGGGGACGAGATGGTTTCGGCGTCCGGGTCCGGACGTGACCCGGGGCCGGAACGACCTATATGATGGGAGCCTCCCCGGATAGCTGCAAGCCTGACCGGCCCCGTGCCGACGCCAAAATCAGCGAGATCGAGTGCCGCGATGAGCCCCGAGACGCCCGCCGAAACCGTCCTCCCCGCCACCGCCGAGGCCTCCGGGGACCAGACCCCGCAGCCGCTGTCGGCCGCCGCCGAGCGGGCGCTGGCGGAAGCGGCGGAGCGTCGCCGGCTCGCCGAGGAGGCCCGGCCGCGCGAGCTCGGCGGCCGCGGCGGCCTCGAGCCCGTCCGCTACGGCGACTGGGAGGTGAAGGGCCTCGCCTCGGACTTCTGACGGCGGTCCCGCACGCGCTGCCGACACCGAAGGACCGGTCCCGGCCGGCTGCCGTCCTCCTGCCAGTTTCGCATTGCGCCGCCGCTGTGCTTTGATTGCCCGGACGCGGCACGGGCCGCCGCGGGCGGGCCAGACCTCATGCGCCACTTCGATCCCGAGACGCTGGCGGCCTTCGTCGCCGTCGTCGACACCGGCAGCTTCACGGCCGCGGCGGCACGGCTCGGCAAGACCCAGGCGGCGATCTCGATCGCGCTGACGCGCTTCGAGGAGCGGCTCGGCCGGCGGCTGCTCGAGCGGCGGCCGCGCGGCATCCGCCTCACCGACGCCGGCGAGACGCTGATCGGCTATGCCCGGCGGATGCTGGCGCTCGAGGACGAGGCGTTCGCGGCGCTGTGGCCGGAGGAGGTCGCCGGCCGCCTGCGCATCGGCATGCCGGACGACTACCAGGCGGTATTCGGGCCGGCCCTCATCACCCGCTTCGCCGCCGAGAACCCGCGCGTCCGCCTCGAGATCATCTGCGACTTCTCCGAACGCCTCGAGCCGATGGTGGCGACGGGCGACCTCGACCTCGCCATCGTGACGCGCCAGCGGGGCAGTGCCGCCGGCGAGCTCCTGCGCCGCGAGCCGCTCGTCTGGTGCGCCGCCGCCGGCCATGCGCCGGAACGGCTCGACCCGCTGCCGCTCGCGCTCTTTCCCGAGCACTGCCGGGCCCGCCCGCGCATCCTTGCCGCTCTCGACAAGGCCGACCGGCGCTGGCGCATCGCCTGGACCTCCTCGCACCTGCCGTCGATCGAATCCGCCGTGACGCTGGGCATCGGCGTGACGGCCCTGCCGGAGTCGGTGGTCGGGCCGACGTTGCGCCGGCTCGGCCCGGCGGACGGTCTGCCGCCGCTGGAGCCGCTCGAGCTCGCCGTCATCACCGCCGAACTCGCCGGCCCGCCGGCGCGGCGGCTGCGCACCTTCGTGCGCACGAGCTTCGGCCGACCGGAACCGGCCGAGGCGCCGCTCACCCCGGCGCCGGCCTGAGCGATCTCAGGCGAGGGCGGCGGCCGCGGTCCGGAAGGCGTCCACCATCTCCGCCTCCGCCGCGTCGTCGTGGGCGAAGGAGAGGTAGTGGCGGCCGAAGGGCGAGGGCATCGAGACGACGCCGGCGCGCCTGAGCGCCACGTGCAGCCGCTCCGTCAGCGACGGGGCGAGCGACGCCACCGCGGCGGCGTAGGTGCGCGGCGGCTCGGGCGCGAACCAGACCGTGAAGACGGTGCCGGCGCCGGAGGTCGAGGCCACGTGGCCGGCCTCGCCGAGCGCCCGGACGAGCGCTGCCCGCAGGCGGTTGCCGCGGGCGAGGAGGCCGCCATAGTCGGCCTCGGCAAGGAGATCCATCGAGGCGACGACCGCCGCGGCGGCCACCGGGTTGCCGCTGTAGGTGCCGGCCCGCACGGCGCGGCCGTCCTCGGCCGCCGCCATCAGGTCGCGCCGGCCGACGACCGCCGCGACGGCGATGCCGCTGCCGATCGCCTTGCCGACGGTGGCGAGGTCCGGATCGAGGCCACAGGCGTGGGCTGCGAGGCCGGGGGCGATGCGGAAGCCCATCAGCACCTCGTCGGCGATGACGAGGGCGCCGTGTCGCCGGGCGACCGCCTGCAGGTGGGCGAGGTAGCCTGGCTCCGGCAGCACGCAGCCGGCGTTCGCCAGCATCGGCTCGACCAGCACGGCGGCGATGCCGGGGTCCTCGGCGAACAGCTGGTCGACGTCGGCGGGGTCGTTGTAGCGCAGGAGCGTCGTCCGCTCGCTCTGTGGCCGGGCGTTCGCCCGCATCAGCGCCTCCGGCGCGCCGGCGTTGCCGAAGGCGACGTCGTCGTACCAGCCGTCGTAGCCGGCAGCGACCTTGGCGATGCGCGGCCGCCCGGTGACGGCGCGGGCGATCCGGCAGGCGAGGTGGACGGCCTCCGAGCCGGCGTTGACGAAGACGACGCCCTCGAGCGGCGCGGTGCGGGCGGCGAGGGCCGCCGCGGCCGCTTCCTCGAGCGGATGGGCGAAGGCCGGCATCGGGCCCGCCTCGAGGGCGCGCCGCGCGGCCTCGACGACGGCGGGATGGGCGTGGCCCACCATCGTCGCGCCGAAGCCGAGGGCGGTGTCGAGGTATCGGCGGCCGGCGGCATCCCAGACGTGCGGGCCGGCCGAGCGGGTGACGAGGAAGGGCTCGCCGTCGATCGCCGGCAGGGCGCGGCCGGCACTCGAGATGCCGCCGACGAGGTGGCGCATGGCGAGGCTCATCCGAGCACCAGCCGTGGCAGCCATTCCGACAGGGCCGGCACGAGGGCGAGGAGGGCGAGCACGGCCGCGCTCGCCAGCCAGAACGGCACGAGTTCCTTCGACACCGCCCACATGTCGACGCGGGCGACGTTGCAGACGACGAAGATGTTGGTGCCGACCGGCGGCGTGAAGAGCCCGACCCCGAGGGCGACGGTGAAGATGACGCCGGTCTGGAACGGTCCGAGCCCGCTCGCCACCGCGATCGGCGTCAGGATCGGCGCGAGCACGATGAGGGCGGGGCCGAGGTCGATCCACAGGCCGACGAACAGGAGGACGGCGATGATCAGCGCGATGCGGGCGCTGTCCGACACGTCGAGCGCCGTCAGCCAGCCGGCGACGTCCGCCGGCACCTGCTCGACGGTGAGGATCCAGGCGAAGGGGGTGGCGAGGGCCATGATCATCATGATCGCGCCGGTGGTCGCCACCGTCTCGACGGCCGCCGGCCAGAGGGCCGAGAGCGGCAGCTCGCGGTAGACGAGGGAGCCGGCGAGGAAGGCGTAGACGACCGCGAGGGCCGCCGCCTCGGTGGTGGTGGTGAGGCCGGTGAGGATGGCGGCGAGCAGCAGCACCGGCATGGCGAGGGCCGGCAGCGCCTTCAGCGTGTCGGCGGCGATCGTCGCCGCGCCCGCCCGCCGCTCCTCGCCGCGGTAGCCGCGGCGCCGGCCGATCAGCCAGGTCGTCACCATGAAGGCGGCGGCGAGCAGCACGCCCGGCAGGACGCCGGCGACGAACAGCCCGGCGATCGAGGTGTTCGTGACGACGCCGTAGATGATGAAGACGACGCTCGGCGGCACGATGATGCCGAGGGTGCCGGACGCGGCGGTGACCGCGGCGGAGAACGGCCGCGGATAGCCCTTCTCCTCCATGGCCGGGATCATCACCCCGGCGACGGCGCCGGTGTCGGCAGTGGCCGAGCCGCTGACGCCGCCATAGACGAAGGCGGTCGCCACGTTGACGAGACCAAGCCCCCCGGTGAAGCGGCCGAAGAGGTGGCCCGCGACGCGCATGATGCGGCTCGTCAGGCCACCGCGGTTCATGAGCTCGGCGGCGAACAGGAACAGCGGCACGGCGGCGAGCGAAATCGAATCGGCGCCGCGGATGGTCTGCTGGGCGAACCAGGCGAGCGGCATCGCGAGGTCGCCGAAGGCGAGGGCGAAGAGGCTCGCGAGCCCCATCGCCCAGACGACCGGAATGCCGGCCAGCAGCGCGACGAGGAAGCTGCCGATGAGGAGGACGACCGTCATCGGCGCGACGCTCCGACGGCGGGCCGTCGCAGGAGGCCGGCGAGGCGGGCGAGGGCGATCGCCACGGCCGCGACGGCGAAGACGAGGAGCGGCAGCGAGGAGACCGCGCCGGGCCAGCGCAGCAGCGGTGTCGGCACGAGGCCGGAGCGCATCAGCACGGCGAGGCCGCTCGCGAGCAGCGCGCCGGCGACGACGAGCAGCGCCAGCGCGGACACCCCGCCGAGCAGCCGGCGGGCGGGCGGCGGAGCGGCGTCGGCGAGGAGCGAGAAGGCGACGTTGTCACCGCGCAGTTCGGCGTAGGCGACGCCGAGGAAGGTCGTCCACAGGAAGGCGATGCCGGCGAGCTCGAACGACCACTCGAAGCCGGGCAGCGAGAAGTAGCGCGCGAGGATGCCGGCGAGCGTGCTCACGAGCGTCACCGCGAAGGCGGCGACGCCCGCGGCCGCGAGCAGCGCACCGGCGAGGCGGCGCGTCCGGCCGGCGGGCGGCGGAGGGGCGTCGATGGCGGTCATGCGGTCCTCGGAACGGCGACGCCGTCGCGCGGCGAGCGCGACGGCCTTCAGCGGCAGCGGAAGAGGCTGGCAAGCGTGCCGCGGCGGTTGCTCGTCCGCGGCGGCGGTTCACTCGCCTGCGGCGGCCTTGCGGACGTTGGCGACGAAGTCGGTGCCCCACTCCTGGCCGAACTGGGCGTAGACCGGGTCGACCTTGGCGCGGAAGGGCGCCGGGTCGATCGCCTCGATCTCGATGCCCTTGCCCTTCAGCTCGGCGATGACGCCGTCATAGACGCCGCCGAGCTCGGCCCGGTACCAGATGGTCGTCTCGGCCGCTGCCTTGTCGACCGCGGCGCGCTCAGCGTCGGTCAGGCCGTCATAGCGGGCCTTGTTCATGAACCAGTAGTTCGGCGTCCAGATGTAGTTGGACAGCGAGACGTGCTTGACGATCTCGTACCACTTCTGGTCGTAGAAATCGCGCAGCTCCGGCTCGACGCCGTCGACGACGTGCGACTGCAGCGCCGTGTAGACCTCCGAGAACGGGATCGACTGGGGCAGCGCGCCGAGCGCCTTCATGGTGGCGAGGATCACCGGGTTCGGCGGCGTCCGCAGCTTCACGCCGGCCATGTCCTCGGGCACGACGATCTGCTTGTCGATGGTCGCGAACTGGCGGAAGCCCGAATCGAGCGCGCCGAGCATGTGGAAGCCGTTGTCGCCGCCGGTGGCGAAGACTTGCCTGCCGACCGGTCCGTCGAGGAAGGCGTGCGCGGCCTTGGCGTCGGCGAACAGGAAGGGCAGCGTCACGACGTTCAGCTTCGGGTCGATGGCGTCGGCGACGCCGCCGAGGCCGATGTCGATCGAGCCGGCGCCGACGCCGTCGGCGATCGGGCCCTCGTCGCCGAGCTGGGCGTCCGGATAGATGCGGACTTCGAGTGAGCCGCCGCTCTCCGCCTTCACCTTCTCGGCGAACATCTCCGCCGCCTTGTTGATGAGGCTGCCGGCGCTCGAGGCGTGGGCGAGCTTCAGCGTCGTCTCGGCGAGGGCCGGCTGCAGGAGGGCGAGCACGGCACCGAGCGAAGCCGCAAGGGCGGCCGCGCGCAGGCTGAAGGGCTTCCGGGTCGTCATGGGTCCGCCTCTGGTTCGCGCCGGGGGCTCCGGCTTTGCGACGATTGTCGGCGGATCGGCGGTCGTGGGCTCATTAAAATTCGCAATGGTGGGATAAGCGCGTGTTCGGTCGGCCGACGCTCCATTTTTGGAATCGATCCGCGAGGACTTTCGCCTCTTGCGCCCGTAGAGTCCCCGTAACCGCCATTCCGTGGCCTGGGGGATCTTCGCCATGCTCGTGTCCGCGCTTTCGTACCTGCGGCTTGCCCTGTCGTCGGTGGTTGTCGCCGCCTTTCTCGCCTTGTCGTTCGCGGCCCCGGCCGCAGCGTCCACCGATGTCGCGGCGCCGGAGGCGAAGTCGCCGCTGATCGTCTGCGAGAAGCAGACCTACGCCCTCTGCCTGACCGCGAAGTGCTTCGTCTTCGACGGCGTTTCCTACTGCAAGTGCGACGTGAAGAAGGGCGACAGCGTCAGCATCCCCCTCACCTACAAGGGCGGCAACGTCTGCTCGGTGAACGCCGAGGGCAAGGGCAACGGCTACATGGTCTCGACCTTCAGCCTGCCGAAGAGCCTGACCAAGGGCGGCGACCAGGCGCTCTACACCTGCTCCGGCAAGACCTCGACGGGCGCCTACGCCCAGTGTGATGGCGGCATCTGTTTCCGCAGTACCCAGGGCCAGGAATTCCCAGGCCTCGGCAAGGTGAAGGCGGGCGAGATCGTCTGTTCCTGCCCGATCACCACCGCCGACCCCTCGACCGACAAGGTCGGCTACCAGATCGTCGGCCCCTACCCCTGCCAGAAGAGCTTCTTCAAGTATTGCGACGGCAAGGTCGCCAACGACGACACCGGCTCGACGATCTACGTCGGCGCGCCGACCGGCTCGGCCCGGCTGTCCACGAAGACGCTCTACGGCAAGGTGCCGCCGCTCAACACCTGCGAATGAGGGCCGGCGCGGCCGTGAAGGGTCACGGCCGCGCGACCAGCCACCGACGTCCTTGCCGGCACCGACGATCGGCAGGACAGTCGAGACCACCATCACGCTGCCGGAAGAGACAAGAAATGACCCGATCGACGATGCCGAGCCTCCGCCCGTTCATCGCAGCCTTTGGCGCCCTCGCGCTGGTGGTGGCGCTCGCCCTCTCCCCCGCGGTGGCCTCGGCCGCCACCGCCCCGGCGGAGACCACCTCGCGCGGCTTCCAGATCTGTGAGAACCAGACCTACGCGCTCTGCGCCGCGGCGAGCTGCTTCGTCTTCGACGGGGTTGCCTACTGCAAGTGCGACGTCGAGAAGGGCGACAGCATCTCTCTCCCGTTCAACACCAAGGAAGGCAACGTCTGCGACATCAACGCAGACGGCGTCGGCAACGGCTACATGGTTTCGACCTACAGCCTGCCCCCGTCGGTGCTGAAGAAGGGCGGCGACCAGGCCGTCTACACCTGCCCGGCCGAGACCTCGAACGGCGCCTATGCCCAGTGCGACGGCGGCATCTGCTTCCGCAGCACCCAGGGCCAGGAGTTCCCCGGCCTCGGCAAGGTGAAGAAGGACGAGATCGTCTGCTCGTGCCCGGTCACCACCGGCGATCCCTCGACCGCCAAGGCCGGTTTCCAGATCATCGGCCCCTATCCGTGCCAGAAGAGCTTCTTCAAGAACTGCCAGGCGCCAAAGACCTCCGACAAGACCGGCAAGACCATCTATGTCGGCGCCGTCACCGGCACGCCGCGCCTCCTCACCAAGGAGCTCTACGGCCGCGTGCCGCCGCTGAACCACTGCGAGTGAGACCGCTCGGCGGCCGGGCCTGCGGCGGCTCCGGCCGTCGCAGCCCCCGCGGGCCGGGAGCGGTGGCCGGGCGGGCCGGCACCCGTGTGACCGTCCCCTGCGGGCGAAGGGCGTGCGACGATCGCCGGCGCGGGGCTCTTTCGCGTCTGGGCGGGTATCTCTTCGCGGCGCCGCCTCCCGTGGAGTGATCCCGGGACTGCCCCGATGGCCGTCGGCCGATTTTTTTCGCCGCCGCGGTGATCCGATCCCGACGGAGCTGCGTACCTCGTCCCCCTGTGCACCGGTCCGGCGCTCGCGCGCGGGCGGTGCGGAGCCGGACGGGTTGGCTGCCATGATGAGAGGAAGCTACGGTTCGACCGACACGGCGGGCGAAGCCCCGGTCGGCGAACGGGTCACCTTCGAGACCTCCGCGGTCGTGCTGATCGCGGATCTTCTGGAGCGGTCGCTGATCGAGACGATCGCGCGCTACGGCGAGGACGACCCGGCGCGCGCCCATGCCGCCCTCGACGCGGTCCTCACCCTCGTCGAGGAGACGGCCGGCACCCGCGAAGCCTCGGCCGAGACCCGCACCGACCGCACCGTCCACCAGATCGTCCGCGCCACCCTCACCGTCGTCGTCGACAGCGCAAGGGCGCGCATTCCCAAGGGATGAGGCGTATCCCCACTTCGCTTCAGCACCTGAAGAACCTTGACGCAGCACGCCTCATGCTGCGAACATACGATGAACGATTGAGGGATCCGTATGAAGGTTGCAGGGCTCTTCGCTGGTATCGGCGGACTGGAGAAGGGACTGGCCCGCTCCGGCTGTGAGGCCTTGGCCTTCTCCGAGATATGGCCTCCCGCTTCCGAGGTTCTCGCGCAACGGTTCCCTGGAGTTCCCAACCTGGGTGACGTTTCCGCAGTGGTCGGGCTACCTGGAGACACGGAAGTCGTCACGGCTGGCTTTCCCTGTCAGGATCTGAGCCAAGCCGGGCGTACCGCTGGAATCGGGGGCAGCAAGTCCGGGCTTGTGGACCATGTCTTCCGGCTATTGGACGACCAGCGGACGCCGACGGTCGTTCTCGAGAACGTGTCATTCATGCTTCGTCTCGATGCCGGAAGTGCTATGACACGCCTTGTCTCGGCGTTTGAGGATCGTGGCTATCGCTGGGCGTATCGGGTGGTCAATTCTCTCGCCTACGTCCCTCAGAGGCGGGAGCGGGTTTTCATGGTCGCGAGCCGCACGATGGACCCGGCAGAAGTTCTTTTTGCCGATGAGGCCTTTCCGCCGGAGGTCTCAACGCGCTTGGATGGGCAGGCGCACGGCTTCTACTGGACCGAAGGCGTTCGAGGACTCGGGTGGGGACCCGACTGCGTCCCGACCTTGAAGAATGGCTCGACCCTCGGAATACCCTCGCCGCCGGCGATCCTTCTGACGAACGGGGAGATCGTCACACCGGACATTCGGGACGCGGAACGCCTGCAGGGTTTCGATGCCGGATGGACAGAGCCCGCGGAAATGGTCGGCCGGCGCTCGCTGCGGTGGTCGCTGGTCGGAAATGCGGTCACGGTGGACGTCGCTGAATGGCTTGGATCGCGGTTGTTTTCGCCGGGAGAGTACGACTCGGATCGAGACGTTCCTCTTGAGCTGGCAGCGAAATGGCCGCGAGCAGCGCGCTTCGATGGTCGGCGACGCTCGGCAGTCCGCATTTCGGACTTCCCACGGTGGCGTGAACGTCTACCACTGCAGAATTTTCTTCACTTTCCGCCGCATCTCCTATCGGAGCGGGCCACCGCCGGCTTCCTGTCTCGAATCGAACGCAGCACCTTGAGGTTTGCGCCCGGCTTCAAGGATGCTGTACGTCGGCACCTTGGGCATGTGCGGGCAATGGATGCCTGCCTCGGCAGCCCTGGAATGTTCGCGGCAGCAGAATGAGTAGTCGCCTAAGCGAACCGCCTGATGCGCGCCGGTCGGCGCTCATGGGCCGCGTACGCCAGAAGAGGACGTCCGCAGAGGAATATGTCGCGACGACTCTTCGGCTCGGTCGGATATCTTATAGACGAAATGTGACGACCCTCCCCGGCTCTCCCGACTTCGCCAATAAATCGAAAAAGTGGGCGATCTTCGTCAATGGCTGCTTCTGGCACCATCATACAAATTGCAAGCGTGCAACGATCCCGAAAGCCAACAGGGACTTCTGGCATGCGAAATTCGTCATGAATCGGCAGCGAGATGCAGCGAAAATTCGCGCTCTTCGGCTTCAGGGATTCAAGGTTGTGCTGTTTTGGGAATGTGAGCTACCTTATCATGAGGATATTCGCCGCCGCTTAGGGGAGGCTCGCCAAAGTGGCTAAGCGCCGCCCAAGGATAGCTTCGAAGCCAGCTTTTCAACCTGATCAAACTGCTCTACTTTCAAGTACTATTAGGAGTGAACTTGGTTGGGCTGGCCCAAAGCCAGCAAATTCTGCAGAACAGGCCGCCAAGAAGAACTACGCCGAGGCTTTGTCTCGTGCACTCGCTCAGCGGTTTGCAGATGCTTTGAGGCCGGAATTTGCGGGGATTCTACCAAGGTCCGACGGAAGCGGACAGGAATCTAGAGCTAGAACCGGTAAGGGCCTGAAGAAGCTTGACGTCAACTACTCGACTGCTGAGCTCGGCCTCGGTCTCGGATTGTCCGTTAAAACTCTGAATTTTCGAGACGGAAAATCGAGGAGATACACGAAAAATTACACTCGAATTGACAATGAGTTGCGCGCTGAAGCCGCAGACTACCATGAGCGCCAGCCATACGCTGTTATGGTGGCAGTAATTTTTTTGCCAAGAGATTCTTGCTCTGACGGGGGGCGATCTCCGTCGAGCTTTGGTCAGGCAGTCCAGATATTCAGGAGCCGCGCCGGCAGGCGAAATCAGTCGGACGATCCGACATTATTCGAGCGGGTAATCATTGGCCTATATGAGGCCGCCGAGGATAATGCCGACTTTGGGACAGTCGAGTTCTTCGACGTTGAAGTCGCTCCCCCGCGGACCGGACACCCGCGCGACTCATTTAGCCTTGGGGAATGTATTGCTCTTGTAATCCGGACATATGACGCCAGAAATAAGGCGACATTCGTATGGGCCGATGGCAAGGAGGAGGTTCTCGCTCCACCGCCGGCCGAATCCCCTGAGGAGGGTGTCTAGATTACGTGGCTGTCGCGTCACACGTCCACCTTCAGCGCCGCGATGAAGGCTTCCTGGGGGATCTCGACGCGGCCGAACTGGCGCATGCGCTTCTTGCCCTCCTTCTGCTTGTCGAGGAGCTTGCGCTTGCGCGTGGCGTCGCCGCCGTAGCACTTGGCCGTCACATCCTTGCGGAGCGCCCGGATCGTCTCGCGGGCGATGATCTTGCCGCCGATCGCCGCCTGCACGGGGATCTGGAACATGTGCGGCGGGATCAGTTCCTTCAGCTTCTCGCACATTGCCCGGCCGCGCCGCTCCGCCTGGGTGCGGTGGACGAGCATCGACAGGGCGTCGACCGGCTCGGCGTTGACGAGGATCTGCATCTTCACGAGGTCGCCCGACTGGTAGTCGGTGAGCTGGTAGTCGAACGAGGCGTAGCCCTTCGAGATCGACTTCAGGCGGTCATAGAAGTCGAAGACCACCTCGTTCAGCGGCAGGTCATAGGTCGCCATCGCGCGCTTGCCGACATAGCTGAGGTCGACCTGCACGCCGCGCCGCTCCTGGCAGAGCTTGAGCACGGCGCCGAGATAGTCGTCGGGGGTGAGGATCGTGGCACGGATCCACGGCTCGGCGATGTCCTCGATCTTCACGGGATCGGGCATGTCGGCCGGGTTGTGCAGCTCGAGCACATCGCCGTTCGTCTGCGTCACCTTGTAGACGACGGAGGGGGCAGTCGCGATGAGGTCGAGGTTGAACTCGCGCTCGAGCCGCTCCTGGATGATCTCGAGGTGCAGGAGGCCGAGGAAGCCGCAGCGGAAGCCGAAGCCGAGGGCGGCCGAGGATTCCATCTCGAAGGAGAAGCTCGCGTCGTTGAGGCGGAGCTTCCCCATGGCGGCGCGCAGATCCTCGAAGTCGGCGGCGTCGACCGGAAAGAGCCCGCAGAACACCACCGGCTGGGCCGGCCGGAAGCCCGGCAGCATCTCCGCGCACGGCTTCCGCTCGTCGGTGATGGTGTCGCCGACGCGGGTGTCCGCCACCTCCTTGATGGAGGCGGTGAGGAAGCCGACCTCGCCGGGGCCGAGGACGTCCATCGTCACCATCTTCGGCGTGAAGGCGCCGAGGCGCTCCACCTCGTAGGCGGCGCCGGTGCCCATCATCAGAATGCGCTGGCCCTTGCGCAGCTTGCCGTCGACGACGCGGACGAGAACGATGACGCCGAGATAGGCGTCGTACCAGCTGTCGACGAGCATCGCCTTGAGGGGGGCGTCCGGGTCGCCTTCCGGCGGCGGCAGGCGCGTGACGATCGCCTCGAGCACGTCGTCGATGCCGAGCCCGGTCTTCGCGGAGATCATCACCGCCTCGGAGGCGTCGAGGCCGATGACCTCCTCGATCTGCTCCTTGATGCGCTCCGGCTCGGCGGCCGGCAGGTCGATCTTGTTGAGGACCGGGACGATCTCGTGGTCGTTGTCGAGCGCCTTGTAGACGTTCGCCAGCGTCTGCGCCTCGACGCCCTGGCTCGCGTCGACGACGAGCAGCGATCCCTCGCAGGCGGCGAGCGAGCGCGAGACCTCGTAGGCGAAGTCGACGTGGCCGGGGGTGTCCATCAGGTTGAGGACGTAGGTGTTGCCGTCCTTCGCCGGATAGGCGAGGCGCACCGTCTGCGCCTTGATCGTGATGCCGCGCTCGCGTTCGATCTCCATGGAGTCGAGCACCTGGTCCTTCATCTCCCGGTCCGTCAGGCCGCCGGTGCGCTGGATGAGCCTGTCGGCCAGCGTCGACTTGCCGTGATCGATGTGGGCGATGATCGAGAAGTTGCGGATGAGCGGCTGCTTGGCGCGGGTCATGGCGTGCCAGATAGCACCCGGCCCCCGGCGCGCCAAGCGGCCCCGCGCCGCGGCCTCGCTCAGGCGGCGGCAGGCGTGCGGGCGACGCGAACCGCCGACACTGCCGACAGGAGCACAAGCGCCCCGGCGACGAGCTCAAGCGCCTCCTCGCCGATCATGTCGGCGGTGCGTCCGACCGGCAGGTAGTGGTGGTCGAACAGCGAGCCGATCAGGAGCAGGACGGCAGCGCCGAGAAGCGGAAGCCCGCCGCGGCCGCGGATCCACAAGACACCGGTCGCGACCAGCCCGGGCGCCTTCCGCCAGGCACTCACGGCGAACGCGACCCAGGCGACGCCGGCGATGATCATCGCCACCGGACCGTTCACCACAGCGGCGAGCAACGGCATCTCCGAATGGGTAAAGTCGAGTTCGCGCAGCATGATGCAGGCGACGAACAGGGCGAGCCCGATGAACGTCAACCGGTGCAGCGGCTGGCGAGAGGAAACGCCGGCGAAGCCGAACAGCAGCGCCGAGAGGCCGTAGAGACCGACCTGAACGTTCTCGATCGGTCCGTTCTCCCGACACATTTCGGCGAGGCTTTGATGGGAGAGCGAGGCCACGGCGATGCAGACGAGGATGATCGCAGCGATCAACCCGAAAATGGCAAGCAGCAGCGGAGGGGTCAGTCGGTCGAGCGGGAAGTCGGGGGGCCGTGCCGCTTGCAGGAATGCCATAGAATCGCCTCGCCGTAGGCGCGACCCCGGCGCGCCCGTTCATCCCGCCGTTACATTGTGACGGAATTGCGAATGCGATTCACGCCGGCGGTGGACGGCGAGCCACGCCCTCAGGCGGCGAGGGCGATGCCGGCGACGAGGCGGCCGTAATCGGCCTCGCCGCGGTGCGTCATGCGCCGGTAGGAGAAGAACCGCGCCTCGTCGTGGTAGGTGCAGAGGCCGAGGTCCTCGACGGCGCCGAGGCCTGCCTCGCCGAGGCGCATCGCCACATAGCCCGGCAGGTCGAACATGGAATGGCCCGCCCGCTCGGCGCGGGCGAAGAAGGGCGCGCTGCGGCCGTCCTCCTCAAGGAAGCGGGCGACGAACTCCGGCCCCACCTCATAGGCGTCGGCGGAGATCGTCGGGCCGATGACGGCAACGATCTGCTCCCGCTTCGCCCCGAGCCCTTCCATCGCCGCGACCGTCGATTCGAGCACACCGCGCAGCGCCCCGCGCCAGCCGGCGTGGGCGGCGCCGACGACCCCTGCCTCGGGGTCGGCGAACAGTACCGGCGTGCAGTCTGCGGTGGTGACCGCCATCGCAAGGCCGGGCACGTCGGTGACGACGGCGTCGGCTCGCGGCCGGTCGCCTTCGCCCCACGGCGCCCGCACCACGACGGCGTCCGGCGAGTGGATCTGATAGGGCAGCGCCAGCGCCGCCGGCTCGACGCCGAGGGCGCGGGCGACGCGGGCGCGGTTCTCGTGGACGTTCTCCGGCCGGTCTGAGGAGCCGAGGCCGACGTTGAGGCTCGCATAGAGGCCTTCGGAGACGCCGCCCTCGCGGGTGAAGAAGGCGTGGCGCACGGCCGGCATCGCGGTGAGGGCAGGGGCGCGGATCATCGACGGTCCGGAAGGCTCGTGACGGAGGGATTCGGCGGGCTGGACGAAGGTGGGTGCGCCGAAGCGGCCTGTCAAACCGCGAAGGGCGGGGGTGGCGGGGCGCCGAGCGGCGTTACCGCCAGCACCTTGAAGAGCGTGCCCATCTGGTCGGGCGCCGACAGCCGGTCCGCCGCCGCGGCGATCGCCGCCCGTGTCGCCGCGTCGGCGTCTCGCGACAGCCGTTCGGCCCGCCGCGCAAGGCCGAGGGCGGCGAGGAAGGGCCCCTGTCCGATCGGCCCGTGCGCCGCCGCGCCGGCCGAACGGGCGGCCCGCGACAGGGCGGCGAAATCGACGTGGGCGGTGAGGTCGGCTTCGCCGGGGGCGGCGAGCGGATCGGCGTAGGCGTGGCGGGCAACGGCCTGCAGGGTCTCTCCGAGCCCTGTCTCGGCGTGGCCGTAGTCGATGACGAGGGCGGCGCCGCCTGCCCGGGCGATGCGGCCGGCGAGGGTCTGCATCACCGCGATCGAGGCGGGCGACACCTCGAGGACCGCGCCCGCCGGCGCCTCGCGGAGGCGCGGCGGCAGTTCGCAGGCGGCGAGCGCGCCGGGTCCGAGGCCGAAGGCGAGGCCGCCCTCCGGCGACAGCCCGACGACCCGCTCGCGCCACGCCCCCTCGGCGCGCACGAACTGGCGCACCGGCAGGGCGTCGAAGAACTCGTTGGCGACCGCGAGGGTGAAGCCGGCCGGGACGTCGCCCAGCCGGTCGTGCCAGTGCGGGACGAGGGGGGCGGAGGCGAGCGTCGCCGCCTGGTGACGCCGAAGGCGCGGGCTCGTCTCGACGAGGTGGAGCGTGGCGACTGTAAGGAGGTCCGGCACGAGGCGGAGGGTCCGCAGGATGTCCGCGGCGAGGGTGCCGCGCCCTGGTCCGAGTTCGACCAGGCGGACCGTCGCCGGCCGCCCGGCGGCGAGCCACGCCTCGGCGAGCCACGCGCCGACGAGTTCGCCGAACATCTGCGAGATCTCGGGGGCGGTGACGAAGTCGCCGCCCCGACCGAAGGGCTCGCGGGCGAGGTAGTAGCCGTGTTCCGGGTCGCCGAGGCAGTGGGCCATGTAGTCGGCCACCGTGATCGGCCCCGTCTCGGCGATGAGGCGGGCGAGCCGGCGGCCGAGGGGGGTGTCGCCGCTCACGGTGCCGTGCCGGCCGCCACCGCCGGCCGCCGCGCCGCCCACGCCATCAGGATCGCCCCGACGAGCACCATCGGGATCGACAGCAACATCCCCATCGTCAGCCATCCGGCGAAGAAGCCGATGTGGGCGTCCGGCATGCGGAAGAACTCGACGAAGGTGCGGGCGAGGCCGTAGCCGCAGACGAAGGCGCCGGTGGCGAACCACGGCCGCTTCAGGATGCCGAAGCGGTGGGTGAGGAGGCGCAGCACCAGGAACAGCACGAGGCCCTCGAGGGCCGCCTCGTAGAGCTGGCTCGGATGGCGCGGTTCCGGCCCCGCCTTCGGGAAGACGAAGGCCCACGGCACGTCGGTCGGCCGGCCCCAGAGCTCGCCGTTGACGAAGTTGGCGAGGCGCCCGAACAGCAGGCCGAACGGCGTCGAGACGGCGACGATGTCGGAGAGCGAGCCGAGCGGCACGCGCCGCCGCCAGGCAAACAGCGCGACGGCGAGCACGACGCCGAGGAAGCCGCCGTGGAAGGACATGCCGCCCTCCCAGATGACGAAGATCTCGGCGGGATTCTGCAGAAAGTAGAGCGGGTTGTAGAAGAGCACGTAGCCGAGCCGGCCGCCGAGCACGATGCCGAGCGTCGCCCACAGGATCACGTCGTCGACATCCACGAGGCTCGGCCGCGGCTGGCCCGGCGCCCACAGGCGGTCGGTGCGGACGAGCCGGCGCATGTACCACCAGCCGAGGAGGATGCCGGCCACGTAGGCGAGGGCGTACCAGCGCAGCGCGAACGGCCCGATCTCGACGAGGACCGGGTCGATGGCGGGAAACGGCAAAGCGAGGAACATCGGTCGGGGGGTCTCCGGGAGCGCACGGACCCTGCACCCGGGCACGCCGGCGGGTCAATCGGCGGCCCGCCGCAGCCCCCTGACCGGCTGGCCGGCGCCATCGGGTCGCCTTGTGAAGCCCGTCCGCCGTCCCCATAGTCTTCCTCGCACGCGCGCCGACGGAGTGACGCCGATGACCCAGACCAGCAACCGCCTGCTCGACGAGTTCGCCAAGCTCGCGACCGATGCCGCCGCCGTCGCGCAAGGGGTGCGCCGCGAGGCCGAGACGGCGTTCCGCGCCCAGGCCGAGCGCTTCCTCTCGGACATGGACGTCGTCAGCCGCGACGAGCACGAGGCCGTCAAGGAGATGGCGGTGAAGGCCCGCGCCGAAGCGGACGCGCTGAAGCTCGCCCTCGCCGAGCTCGAGGGCCGAGTGGCGGCGCTCGAGGTGGCCGCGAAGGCCCCGCCCGCCCCGATGGGCGGCGCCGACGCAGGCTGAGGCCCTGCGTCATCCACCGCAGCCGGGTGCCGCGCCGGCACTTTCCCTGTCGTCGAGTGCGGACGACCTGCTAGACTTTGCCCAAACGGAGATTCGCGCTCGCGGACGCTGCGTGCGTCGGCTGACGGGGCTCTGCCCCCCGAGCGCCTTCTGGCTCCGTCCGGCGGACCGGCCGGTCGGTAACGTGTGGGGGCGGCGCACCCTCCCCGTGTCGCGCCCGCATTCCTCGTAACCGAGAGGAACGGTCATGAGTCTCATCGACTTCGAGATCGAGCGTCCGAGCAATCCCGTCGACACCATCGAGCGGGTGGCGACCACCAACGACTGGACGTTCGAGCGTGACGGCGAGGACGAGATCACCATCTCCGTCGCCGGCACCATGAGCGACTACCACCTCTCGTTCTCCTGGCTCGACAGCTTCGAGGCCCTTCATCTCGCCTGCGCCTTCGACCTCAAGGTGCCGGCGCCGCGCCGCACCGAGATCTGCCGGCTGCTCGCCCTCGTCAACGAGCGCATGCTGATGGGCCACTTCGACCTGTGGACCGAGGAAGGCGTCGTCATGTACCGGCAGTCGCTGCTGCTCGCCGGCGACCTCGAGCCTTCGCCGGCGCAGATCGAGGGCATGCTCGCCCACGCCCTCGAGACCTGCGAGCAGCACTACCAGGCCTTCCAGTTCGTCGTCTGGGCCGGCAAGACGGCCAACGAGGCGCTGGAGACCGTCCTGTTCGAGACCGCCGGCCAGGCCTGACGGCCGGCCGCGTCGTCCCGCCGGCGCTGCCGCGCCGGACCGCCACGATCGGGGAGGCCGGGCCGCGGGGTCCGGCCTTCTCCACATCTGCAGCCCTTCGCCCCTGGAGTTCCCGATGTCGCTCTCGGCCGCCGCCCCGCTCCTCCTCCTCGGCGCTGGAAAGATGGGCGGTGCCCTCCTCGCCGGCTGGATCGACGGCGGCCTGCCCCCGCGCGACGTGACCGTCGTCGACCCCCAGCCTTCCGCGGAGATGGCGGACTTCCTCCGCCGCCACGGCATCCGCCACGAGACCGCCATCCCGGCCGATATCGCCCCACGCGTTGCCGTCGTCGCCGTGAAGCCGCAGACGATGGGGGCGGCCCTGCCGGCCCTCGCCGCGGTGATCGGGCCGCAGACGCTGGTGGTGTCGATCGCCGCCGGCACGCCGATCGCCCGCTTCGAGCGCGATCTCCGCGCCCGCGCGGTCGTCCGGGCGATGCCGAACACGCCGGCGCAGGTTCACCGCGGGGTCACGGTCTGCGTCGCCGGGGAGGGTGTCAGCCAGGAGCAGCGCCACACCGCCGGCGCCCTGATGGCGGCGGTCGGCCGGGTCGAGTGGGTGGACGACGAGGCGCTCATCGACGCCGTCACCGCCGTCTCCGGCTCCGGCCCCGCCTACGTCTTCCTGCTCGCCGAGGCGATGGCGGCGGCCGGCGCGGCGGCGGGCCTGCCCGCCGATCTCGCCGCCCGGCTCGCCCGCGACACCGTGTCGGGCGCCGGCGAACTCCTCGCCCGCTCCGGCGAATCCGCCGAGACGCTGCGGCGCAACGTCACCTCGCCGGGCGGCACCACGGCCGCGGCGCTCGCCGTGCTGATGGCCGACCACGGCGTCCCGCGGCTCGTCCACGACGCCGTGCGGGCGGCGGCGGCGCGCTCGCGCGAACTCTCCGCCGGCGACTAAGCCCGCGGCCGAGCCTTGCACCGGCGGCTGGCGTCCCTAGCTCTAAGGGAGCCCGCACCGGGCGATGAAGATGGAGGCCGGCATGGCGACCGAGAAGCAGCGGCAGCGCATCGTCGAGGCTCTGATGACCCTCGCCGGCGAGCGGGCGTGGGACCGGATCTCCCTCGCCGACGTGGCGGCCCGGGCCGAGGTGCCGCTCGCGACCCTGCGCGGCGCCTATGACGGCCGCCGCGCCATCCTCGCCGACTTCGTCGCCCGCATCGACGCGAAACTCCTTGACGAGGCGGAGAAGGACCGCGCCACCGACGAGGGCCTCGGCGACGGCGAGTTCGAACAGCCGGCCCGCGACCGCCTGCTCGACGTGGTGATGCGCCGCCTCGACCTGCTCACCCCCTACAAGCCGGCGATCCGCAATCTCGCGAAGGCCGCCCGCCGCGACCCGGGCCTCGCCGCCTGCCTCGCCGGCATCGGCCTCAACGCCCAGCCGTGGACCCTCGCCGCCGCCGGCATCGAGGCCTCGAGCCCGCTCGGGCGCCTGCGCGCCGCCGGCCTTGCGGTGGTGATGGCGCGAGTGATGCCGGTGTGGCTCGACGACGACGATCCCGGCCTCGGCCGCACCATGGCTGCCCTCGACCGCACCCTCGCCCGCGGCGAAACGATGCTGAAGCGCGCCGAGACCGTCGGCTGCCGCGTTGTCGGCTTCCTCGACAAGCTGCGCGAACGCGGCCGCGCCGCCCGCCGGGAGCGCGGGGCCACCCGCGATCCGGGCGCGGACGCCGCAGCGGCCGACGCCGGGGCGGTGTGAGGGACGAGCCCTTTTCCCTTGGCGTGTGGCGCGCGGTTCATTGCGATTCCGCCGGGCGGCCGCGGGCCAAGAAAATGCGGCTGGTTGGCAGCCCAGCAACGAGCGGCTAAGCCTCCGGCAACCCTCCCAGCGCCGAGGCTTCTCCCATGTCCGACACCACCCCCGCCGCGCCCATCACCTTCGACGATTTCCTGAAGGTCGATGTGCGTGTCGGCGTCGTCCGCGCGGTGCATCCGTTCCCGGAGGCGCGGAAGCCCGCCTACAAGCTGGACATCGATTTCGGGCCGGAGATCGGCGTGAAGAAGTCGTCGGCGCAGATCACCGTGCACTACACGCCCGAGGACCTCGTCGGCCGGCGGGTGATGGCGGTGGTCAACTTCCCGCCGCGGCAGATCGGCAAGTTCATGTCGGAGGTGCTGACGCTCGGCGTGCCCGACGAGAACGGCGCAGTCGTGCTGGTGCGGCCCGACCTCGACGTGCCGATCGGCGGCCGGCTCTACTGAGGGCGGCAGTGGCCGTTCACGGCCTCAGCCGGCGAAGCGCCAGACGCGCGTCACCTTGATCTCCGAATCCTCGAGCGCCCGCGTCACCGGCACGCGGTATTCGGCGACGGCCTCGAGGCGGTCCTTCGGCAAGTAGGAGCGGCCGGGGTCGCCGACGAGGACGGTGGCGCCGGCGGCACGCTCACGGTCGAGCCAGGCGAGCACCTTTTCGGCCATCGGCTTCTCGTAGAACACGTCGCCGCAGAGCACGACGTCGAAGCGCCCGGCGGGCTCGGCCGTGGTGTCCTCGGCGCGGGCAGTGACCGCGACGCCGTTGAGGGCGGCGTTTGCCGCGATCGCGGCGAGGGCGAAGCCTTCGATCTCTGTGGAGACCACCGAGGCGGCGCCGGCCCGCATGGCCGCGATGCCGACGACGCCCGAACCGGCGGCGAAGTCGAGCACGGAGCGGCCCGACACGATCTCCGGATTGTCGAGCACGTAGCGGGCGAGCGCCTGGCCGCCGGCCCAGGCGAAGGCCCAGTAGGGCGGCGGCAGGCCCATCGCGCCGAGCTCTTCCTCGGTCTTCTCCCACAGGGCCGTCGCCTCGTCGGCGAGGTGCAGGCGGAGCTCCGGAACGTGCGGCGGCGCGAGGATGCGGGTGTTGTCGCGGACGAAGGCGGCGCGGTCGATCGGCGCCGCCTCGCTCACGGTTCGATGCCGCCCATCTCGCAGACGAGCGCCCATTCGGCGTCGGTGACCGGCTGCACGGAGAGGCGCGAGAACTTGATCAGCGCCATCTCCTTCAGCCGCGGCTCGGCCTTGACCGCCTCGAGGCTGACCGGCCGCTTCAGCGGCTTCACCGCCTTGAGGTCGACCATCACGAACACGCCCTTCTCGTCCTTCGGATCGGGATAGGCCTGCTTGATCACCTCGACGATGCCGACGATCTCCTTGCCCTCGTTGGAGTGGTAGAAGAAGCCGCGCTCGCCCTTCTTCATCGCCATCAGGTTGAGCTTGGCGGCGTGGTTGCGCACGCCGTCCCAGTGCGTGCCCTTGGCGCCGGCCTTGACCTGGTCGTCCCACGACCAGACCGACGGCTCGGACTTGTAGAGCCAGTGCGCCATGGCCTCCTCCCCCGCGGTCCCGGCGTGCTCAGCCGAGCTTGCCGATGCCGACGCGCCAGGGCCGAATGTCAATGGACGCGAACATGTTGGCCTCTTCGTAGGGATCCCCCGTGAGCATCGTCCTCGCGGCGTCGAGATCGGCCGCTTCGACGATCAGCAGGGAGCCGACCGGCTTCTGGCCGGTGGAGTCGAGAAAGGGTCCGGTGAGCTTGAGCGCATCGCCGTGGCCCTTCAGCCAGGCTTCGCGTGCCGGACGGGTGGCCGCCCGGGTCTCGTGCATGTCCGGCTTATCGAGGCAGATGGCGACAAACAGCATGGATCCCTCCGTTCCATCCCTGGGCGCACCGTTCCAGGCGATGGCGATGGCGCACGCGGCGCCTTTGCGCACGCTCTTGCGGACCCCGTGGTTAGCCGGTTCCGGCTGGCTTTGCACGCGGTTCCCGCGGCGGCGGCCGCCTGGGAGAAGGCTCTGTGCTCAGCCGAGCTTGCCGATGCCGACGCGCCAGGGCTTCACCTCGACGGAGGCGAAGATGCCGAGCTTGGCGTAGGGGTCCTCGGCGAGCATCGCCTTCACCGCGTCGATGTCGGCGCCCTCGATGATCAGCATGGAGCCGACCGGGTTCTGGCCGGCGGGGTCGAGGAACGGACCGGCGAGCTTCACCGCGCCGGCGGTGCCCTCCATCCAGGCGACATGCGCCGGGCGGTTGGTGACGCGGGTCTCGAGCATGCCCGGCTTGTCCGAGCAGAGGGCGACAAACAGCATCGGCGAACTCTCCGTTTCCAGCCCCTGCGGCGTCCTCGGGCGAGGCCGCCGGCCCCGCGGCCGGCCCTCGAACGGGGCGCGCGACGCGGCCCCCGTGGTTAGCCGGTTCGCGGCGAATTTGCACGCCCCTCGGCGGCAGGGCGCACGCTGGAGGTGCACGGCGCGCAGATGTCGGATGAAGCCTCGCAGCGAGGGAGCACGATCTGTGCTAGGTTGAAGGGTCTCTGGTACGCGGATTTTCCCCATGGCTCGTCCGATCGTCGTCCGTGCCGACTGGGACCCGGAAGCCGAAGTCTGGGTCGCCGAAAGCGCCGATCTCCCTGCGCTCATCACGGAGGCCGAGAGCATCGAGGCGCTGCGGGCGAAGCTGCAGGTGATGATTCCGGAACTCCTCGATCTGGATGGTGGAGCCGAGACTGGGAATGTCCCCATCGAGATCGTCGCCTATGCTCGAGACACCGTAGAAGTTGGATCAGCGGCATAGTTCGGTGAGCTAACGCTTGCGGTAACAATAAATTTAGCCTGAGCCGCGGTATCGTCCGCCAGAAACGCCTTCCGACGGAGTGCGCGATGGCCGACTACGCACCAGAGATCAGGAGATTGCTGATTTCAGCGGGCTGGGAGCGTCTAAGGGCCGGCAAGGGTGATCATGCGATCTGGTGGAACCCAGTCTCTGGCGCCAAGGTGACCGTCGACAGTAAGATCAAGTCTCGCCACACCGCCAACGGCATTCTGAAGCGGGCTGGGATCGAGAAGAAGTTCTGAAGGTCGTTTCTCTTCTCGCAGCAGGTTGAGAGAGGGGGACAATGCCGCGTCGGAACTGGACCCCTCAGAAATCCCGCTGCACCCGGAGCATGCCGACGAGGCCGCTGCGGTCGTCGCCCTGGTCGGGCTGCACGTATTTCCACTCCACCTCGGTGCCGATCTGCAGGCCCTTCACCGGGCGGAAGACGAGGTTCGCCTGCAGGTCGATGTTGGAGAAGTCGGTGCCGGGGTTCGGCGCCTGGACGTCGAGATAGGAGGCACCGAGCGCCGAGGACCATTCGGGCGTCCAGTTGTGGATGCCGCTCGCGCCGATCGCCCAGGCGCTGGTGAGCTTGAGGTTGCCGTTCTTCACGACGCCGTCGACCACCGAGGGCCCCTGCGCCTGCGGTCCGACATATTGCAGCGCGCCGTCGGCATAGCCGCCCTGGAGGCCGATGCGGTCGCCCTTGGCGAGCATCGGCAGGTTGACGATGAGGCCGGCGCCGACCGAGAAGCCAAGCTCCGAGTTGGCGCGGCCCGTCGAGGTGCGCACCTCGTGGGTCGCCGCCATCAGCTGCGCGGCGCCCCAGTCCTGCTTCAGGTTGATGTTGGCGACGATGTCGGGGACCTGTGCGCCGCCCTGGCTGGTGGTGCCGGTCGCCGTCTGGATGCCGAAGCGGCGGTAGACCGTGTCCTCGAGGGCGAAGGTCGCGGAGAAGCCGGAGCCGAAGTCGGCCGTGTAGCCGAGGAGGTTGGTGGCGAAGTCAGGATTGCCCATGCCCGACATCTTGAAGACGGTGTTGTAGGTGTCGCCGAAATAGAGGTCGTAGAACGACGTTCCGCGCCCCGCCGTCAGGCCGCCGAACTGGATATAGGCGTTGCGGATGAAGACGGACGGATCCGGTGCATTGGTGTCGACGGTGAACCAGATCTCGCTGTAGGTGCGCAGCAGGCCGTATTCCGTGTTGGTGCGCGAGTCCTGATAGAGGTAGCCGCGCGCGCGGAAGACATAGCCGTCGGAATCCCGCGAATAGAACCCGGGGCCGCCATAGGCCGCATCGCTGCCATAGACGCGGTAGTCCGCGCGGACGCGGCCCATGATGCGGAAGCAGGTCTCCGTGCCCGGCACGTAGAGAAACCCGCTGCCGAAGGCGTCGCAGACCCGGACATAGTCGACCGGCTCGGCGGCCAGCGGGGCGTCCGCCGCCCCGGCATCCGGCTGCCGAGCGAAAGCAAAGACGATCAGCAGGGCGGCGGTGAACGCCGCGCGTTTCGAGCCGCGTCGCATCGCAACCCTCGCCTCCGGAGGTGGAGCGGACGCCGAAGGTAGCGCGCCCCGTGCGGGAGAGGAGACCCGTCGCGCGTTACGCGGTGATGACGACGCCCGAAGGCGCCGCCGCCCTCAGTGGCCGTTGCGGGCGGAAGGGGAACTCGCCGCCGCGAGCCCGTCGGGTCCGTCCGTCCGGTCGTCCCTTCGGCCGGTTCCCTGGCCCGCTGCCTGTCCGTCGCCGAAGCGACGGCGTGCCACGACCTCGAGCGGGATCGGCATCGTCTTGCCGTCCGGTCCCGTTGGCAAGGTGACCGTCTGGTAGTTGAACGGGATCTCGATGCCCTCGGCGTCGAAGGCCCGCTTGATGCGGCCGTTGAACTCGCGGGTGATCGTCCACTGGCTACCCGCAAGCGTCTTGATGCGCGTCTTGATGAGGAGCGCCGACGCGCCGAAGGAATCGAGGCCGAAGATCTCGAGGTCGCCGAGCAGCATCGGTGCGAAGGCCGGATCGGCGCGGAGTTCCTCGCCGAGGTGCTTCAGCACCGCCATCACCCGGTCGATGTCCTCCTTGTAGGCGACGCCCACATCGAAGACCGAATAGGCGAAGCCGCGCGTCAGGTTCTTCACGCGGTCGACGCTCGAGAACGGGATGACGTGCACCGTGCCGGAGAAGTCGCGCAGGCGGATGGTGCGGATGGTCATCGCCTCGACGGCGCCGGAGTTGCCGTTGAGGTCGACCACGTCGCCGACCTGCACCTGGTCCTCCATCAGGATGAAGAGGCCGGTGATGACGTCCTTCACCAGCGTCTGGGCGCCGAAGCCGACGGCAAGGCCGATGACGCCGGCACCGGCGAGCAGCGGACCGATGTCGACGCCGATCTCCGACAGGATGATCAGCGTCACCATCAGCAGGATCACCACCATCACCACGTTGCGGAGGAACTGCAGCAGCGTGCGGCCGCGCTGGCCGAGGGCCTTGCGCGGCGAGGCGGCGTTCAGCTTCCCCTCGATGACGATGTTGGCGATCTCCCAGGCGATGAAGCCGGCGAAGACGACGATCAGGATGCGGGTGAAGACCGCCACCAGCGTGGCGCCCGCATCCGACTGGACGAAGTCGAGGATGCCGAGATGCCAGCCCTCGAGGAGCGCGACGATCCCGGCCGTCCAGAGGAGCACCACGACGACGCGCCGCAGGAGGGCGCGGTAGCGGAGCCCGCGCGGCGTCGCGAGCACCGGCAGGCCGAGGTCCGAGCCTTCGACGGCGGCGCCGAGGCGGTTGGCGACGAGCGGCACGAGGGCGAGCACCAGCACGGTGACGAGGGTGCCGCGGACGAGGAAGGCGAAGCCGCCCGAAATCTGCAGGGCGAAGACCGCCGTCACCAGCACGATGTAGAGGATGGCGATGCGGTGCCAGCTGGCAGCGAGGTGGCGGGCCGGGCCGGAGTACCAGCGCCCGGCCGGAACGTGCTCGCCGAGCCAGCGCGAGAAGGATGTCCGCCAGCGCAGCACGAAGCGGATCGCCACCACGGCGACAAGCACGCCGAGGATGAACAGGAGACCCCAGCGGACCGCCGGCGTCAGCCCGAGCAGCCACAGCGACCCGACGAACAGATAGCCCCAGATGGCGAAGGCGGCGGTGCGGACGATCGAGCGATGCAGTCGGACGGCCGTCTCGTCGCCAGCCGGGAGCGCGCGGAGGGCCGGCGTCCGCGGGGCGAGGATCATCCGCACGAGAGCCGACAGGACGCCGGTGGCGGCACCCGCGTTGAGGATGGTGAGGGCGAGCGCCTCGACCGGCCGGCTCGGCTGCAGGGCGCCGAGCGCGACGAGGCCACCGGCGACGAAGGCGCCGATCGGCAGGAGGTCGAGAATGAGCCGCGCGAGGGCGATCATCACGCGCGCCGGCCAGGACGCGCCGGCCGCCCGCCGTCCGAGCATGTCGCGCAGGCGCCCCAGCAGCGAGGCGACGAGCCACCAGGCGAGGAGGGCGGCGGCGATCGCGCCCGCGAGCCGCGCCGCGCCGTCGAGGGCCGTCGTCCGCTCCACCGGATCGGCCAGGGTGGCGATGATCTCGTCGCCCACCGCCGGCAGCGCCGACACGGCGAACTCGAGGCGTCCGATCGCTTCCTCGACGCCAGAGAACACCGATGCGGCATAGGCGACGGCAGCCGTGCCCACCGTGGAGAAATCGGATGGATCCTCCGAGGCGGCGCCCGTCTGTGCCGCCGTCAGCAGCCGCAGGCGCTCGACGAGGGCCGCGCGCCGCTCCGGATCCTCGATCTCGGCGACGAGAGCCTCGATCTCCTCGGCGCTCGGCGCCGCTGCGGCTGCCTCCGGGGCGCTCTCTGACGCGGCGGGGAGCGGCAGCGTCTGTGCCCGCGCCGGCGAGGCGCCGCCGGCAAGGAGCGGCAGTGACAAGACCAGGACGGCGAGCAGGCAGGTGAGAGGGCGGGCGAGGAGCGGGAGGAGGCGGGGCAGGCGGGGGCGCTGGCGGACGTGATCCGGCATCGAGAGGGAAACTCCACAGAACCCCCCGGGTCGCAAAGTCCCCGGGCGGCGATCGGGTTCCCTCCGGCCTGTCGCGCGGCCAGCGCCAAAGCGTGGCGGCGCTTGACAGCCCGGTCGCCAGGCGGTCAATCGGCGCGCGGCGCCGCTCGGGGCCCGCGCGGCACGAAGGTTCGGTCTTCAGGCGATGTCGGGCGCAGGCGGCTCGCAGGTGAGCGCGGCGACGAGCCGGCGCAAGCAGCGCGCGGTGGCGATCTCGATCGCCGTCTCGCTGGTGCTCGCCGTCGCCAAGGGCATCGTCGGCCTCGCCACCGGCAGTCTCGCGATCCTCTCCGACGCGGCCCAGACCGTGCTCGACCTCGGCACCAGCGCCCTGACGTTCTACGCGGTGCGCGTCGGCGACAAGCCCGCCGACAGCGACCACCACTTCGGCCACGCCAAGGTGGAGAGCGTCGCGGCGCTGATCGAAACCGGGCTCCTCCTTGCCACCGGCATCGCCTTCGTCTGGGAGGCCGGCAAGCAGCTCGTCTATGGCGGCGAGCCCTTCGAGGTGACGTGGTGGGTGGCGGGGCTCTTCGTCGTCTCCATCGTCGCCGACTTCTTCCGTGCCCGGATGCTGAAGAAGGTCGCCCGCGAGACCGGCTCGGAGGCGCTCGAGGCCGACGCGCTCAACTTCACCACCGACATGGTGAGCGCCGGCCTCGTGCTCCTCAGTCTCGCCGGCGTCCACTTCGGGCTGCCGGCGGCGGACGCCCTCGTCGCCCTCGTCATCGCCGGCTTCATCGGCTGGAACGGCGTCCGCCTCGCGCGGCGTACCATCGACACCCTCGTCGACACGGCGCCCGCCGGCGTCGTCGAGACGATCGAGAAGCTCGCCGAGGACAGCGAGGACGTGCTGGCGCTGCGGCGCGCGCGTGTGCGTGTCTCCGGCGCGACGCTGTTCGCCGCCATCGACGTCGCGGTTCGCCGTACGCTGCCCTTCGACCGCGTCGACGCCATCAAGGCGCGCTTCGAGGACGTGGTCCGCGACGCCTATCCGAACGCCGACGTGACGGTGACCGCCCATCCCGTCGCCCTCGACGACGAGACGGTGTTCGACAAGGTCATGCTCATCGCCGCCCGGCGCGGCCTCGCCGTCCACCATGTCACGGTCCAGCACCTGACGCGGCCGGAGGACGGCACCGAGCGCCTGTCCGTCAGCCTCGACCTCGAGGTGGATGGGGCGATGAGCTTCTCCACCGCCCACGACGTGGCGAGCGGCCTCGAGGCAGCGGTGCGCCGCGAGCTCGGCGAGGACGTGGAGGTCGAGAGCCACATCGAGCCGATGCTCGTCGCCGGCCTCGATGCCCGCGACGCCGGCGCCGTCACCCGCATGACGTTCTCCGGCATCCTCTCGGAACTCGCCGCCGAGACCGGCCGGCTCGCCTTCGTCCACGACGTGCGCGTGCGGGTGAACGACGAGGGGCTGTTCGTCACCTGCCACTGCCATGCCCAGCCGGGCCAGAGCGTCGCGGAGGTTCACGATGCGGTCGACGCCCTCGAGCGCGGCTTCCGCCGCCGCGTGCCCGAGGTGCGCCGGATGATCGTGCACGCCGAGCCACGCCTCTGAGGGGCGGATCACCGAGAGTGGAAGGTCGCCCGCGACTTCGACTTGGAAAAACTCTCGCCACCGCGCTAGATCGCTCCGCCCCTGCGCGGAGAACAACAGAATGAGCGCGAAACGTGTCCGGGCCTACGCCTTTGCCGCCATGCCGCTGCTGGCCGCCGCTCTCCTCGCGGCGCCGGCCGTCGCGGAGACGCCGCTCGAGCGTGGCACCTATCTCGCCAACTCCATCCTCGCCTGCGGCAACTGCCACACGCCGATGGGGCCGAACGGTCCGGAGGCGGGCAAGACCCTCGCCGGCGGCACGCCGTTCGAGACCCCCGCCTTCACCGTCCACGCCTCCAACATCACGCCCGACGAGCGCACAGGCGTCGGCGGCTGGAGCGATGCGGAGCTGAAGACCGCGATCGTCGGCGGCGTCCGCCCCGACGGCGTGCCGCTCGCGCCGATCATGCCCTACGCCTTCTATCAGGTGATGCGGCCCGGCGACCTCGATGCCCTCATCGCGTACCTCCGCAGCGTGCCGGCCGTCGACCACGCGATCCCGCCACCGGACTATCGCCACGCCATCCGCGCCGCGCCGCCGCCCGGCTTCGAGCGGCCAGCAACGGATGCCGACCTCGCCACCGCCGAGGGGCGCGGCAAGTATCTCGTCGGCATCGGCCACTGCATGGAGTGCCACACGAGCCGCGGTCCGCATGGCGAGCCGGACTTGGCCACCGGCTTCGGCGCCGGCGGGATGGAGTTTCCGGGGCCGTGGGGCGTCTCCGTCGCCCCGAACATCACGAGCAGCAGGGCGAAGGGTCTCGGCGACTGGACGGACACGGAGATCCGGCGGGCGATCGCCGAAGGCGTCGGCCGCGACGGCCGCAAGCTGAAGCCGCCGATGGGGTTTGCCTTCTATGCCCGGCTGAAGCCGGGCGATCTCGACGACATCGTCGCCTACCTTCGCACGGTGCCGGCGGTGGAGTGAGCGGCGTGGCGGCGGGGCCAGCCCCCGCCCTTACCACACGAGCTTGATCAGCTGCGTCTCGCCGCGTCCGCAGATGTAGCAGCACCCGCTGCATCCGTGCCGGTCGCGGTAGCCGACCCCCCAGTAGGTCCGGGTGTTATTGGCGAGCCAGGCGCCGTAACAGATCTTCTCGTTCCTCTTGCAACTGATGTCGATCGTGTAGCGCTTGCCGTTCGGGAACACATAGACGCGGTTCGCGCTGGGCCACACCCAGCGCCGGTCCTGCGAATAGAGCTGCAGCTCGATCCGGCGGCCGCTGCGGTTCTCGATGTTCCAGCGCAGCCGCTTGTTCGACTGCGCGACGCCCGTCTTCAGGGGCACCTCGACCGACGGGCGCTGCTCCCCGCCCGCGGCGGGCGCCTTTGTCGGTGCAGGACCCGTGGCGGGACAGGCGTGGCCTGCCGGACAGGACGTGGTGCGGGGCTCGGCGGTGGCCGACGTGGCTGCGGCGAGACCGCCGGCCAGCACCACGGCGATCACCATCGCCCACATCCGCCTCGATGGATTCACCGGATTGCTCACGCCGCTTCCTCCTCCCTTGATCGTTGGAGCGAGTGTGCGGCCACGAACACCTTCATGCCAAGGCCCTCGTCACGCCGCGGCGCACCCGGTGGTGAGGAGCCGCCGTCCCGCCGGCCGCTGCGCCACGCCGTGCTCGGTCTTCGCCCAGAAGTGCGGGCGACGCACGAGGTCGACGACGGCGAGGACGAGCGCGAAGGCGTGCAGCCACCAGTAGACCGGCAGCCAGAGGAGGGCGGCCGGCCTGATCGCGTTCGGCCGCAACCGGAGCGCCGCGAGGGCGAGCAGCACCATCGCCGCCTGGCCACCGAAGAAGGCCGTCGTCAGCAGGGCGAAGCGGAGATCGTCCGTGAAGCTCCCGTCGGGACCCAAGGGCAGCGCGCCGATCGCGTAGCCGGCGGCGAGGAACCACGACAGCGGATAGGCGACGACCGCGACGAGGGAGCCGAGGAGCTGCAGCCCGAGCGCCGCGAGACCATCCGGCCCGACGCCGCGCGCGAGGCCCGGAAGATCCCGTCCATGAACCAGGACCGTCTGAAGCCAGCCCTTGTACCAGCGCGAGCGCTGCTTCAGCCAGGCCGCCACCTCGAGCGGCGCCTCCTCGTGTGTGGTCGAGGCGATGACGGTCGAGCCATAGCCGCGCCGGGCGAGGCGCACGGCGAGGTCGGCGTCCTCGGTGACGTTGAAGGCGTCCCACCCGCCGACGGCGAGCAGGGCGGTCCGGCGGAAATGGTTCGAGGTGCCGCCGAGGAGAAAAGGCAGGCGGTGGCGCGCCAGCCACGGCAGCATCGCGTCGAACAGCATCGCGTATTCGAGGGCGAACATCGCCGTGATCCAGGTGTCGCCGGCGTGGTCGGTGGCGAGCCGGGCCTGGACGCAGGCGAGGCTCGGCCCGGCAGCGGCGAAGGTCTCGGCGGCCCGGCGCAACTGATCCGGGTCCGGCCGGTCCTCGGCGTCGAAGATCGTCACCAGCTGCCCGCGGGAGAGGGCGAGGCCGACGTCGAGCGCCTTCGGCTTCGTCAGCGGTCCGATCTTCGGCACCACCACCACGTCGAAGCGGCCGGCGAGCGCGTGCCGCTCGACGGCGGCGATCGTCTCCCGGTCGCTCGCCTCGAGGAGGAGCTTCAGGTCGAGCTTCTCGGCGGGGTAGTCGAGGGCGGTGAGGGCCGCCAGCAGTCGCGGGACGACGCGCGCCTCCCGGTGCAGCGGCACGAGCACCGTATAGTCGGGCAGGTCGAGGTCGGCGAGGGCGGCCGCCGGAGGCCGGAAGCCGCCTGCCGCGCCGTCGACTGCCGCGGCCATTCGCAAGGCCGCGAGCCCGACGAAGCAGAGTGCCGCAAGACCGACGGTGGCACCGAGGGCGACCGTCGGCCAGATCGCGACCGCCGTGATCCAGGCGAGCGCCGCCCCCGCGAGGACGAGGGCCTGGCGGGACGTCATGGTCCGCTCGGCGCCGCAACCGGCCGCAGCGGTGCGGAAGGTGGCAAGCGCCGCCTCGACGCGCCGCCTCCCGACCACCCGCAGGGCCGGTCGTCGGAGAGCGTCCGGCGGAGAGGCCGGGAGCCCGTCGTCGTCGGCGAGTGTTGCGTCCCACAACGAACTCGGCGCCTCGGCTGCGGTCGAAGCGCCGCCGGCTGTCGCCGCCACAGCGAGGGCAGCAGCGAAGGCATCGGGGTCGGCAAGGCGGATGCGCCGCGCCGTCGCGGGATCGGCGGCGAGGAGACGGGCGAGATCGCCGAGGCGCGCCGGGGTCGCCGGCACCGCAAGGACGGGTCCGTGCTCACAGTGACCGACGGCGATGAGCGTCACCGGGTCGCCGTCGGGGCGGTCGACGCGGACGAGCCGGGCGGCTCCGGCCGCAAGTTGTTCCGCCGTGGCCACCGAGACGCCGAGGGCGCGCGCCATCAGGTCGAGGGACGAGGGAACCGGCCGGGGTGGTTCGGCGGAGGGGTGATCGGCGTGGGAGCCGAGACCGGTGACGGCGCCGATGCCGCGTCGGCGGCGCGCGCGGGATCGGTCGCCCGCCGCCGCCGTCGACCAGTCGGAAGGGTCCTGCAGAGCCCCCACGCGCACCCCCCATGCACGTCCCGCCGAAAAGTGCCAGAGGCGGTGGCGCCCTGCAATCTCAAGATGTCGGACGGCATGCGGGAATCCTATGCGCGCAGCGGGATCGCGCCGGGCCACCGTTCTTTTGCCCGTGTTCTCCTGCTATGGGATCCGCCAGGCGCGGGGGATCACGAGGACGGCGGCCTCGGACGCGTAGCCGGTGCAACGAAGACCAGGAGACCACGTCCGTGAGCCAGGCTTTCCTGCGCGATCCCGCCGTCCCGCCGCGCCGCGGCACGCTCGTGCTCGCGCACGGCGCGAGCGCGGCGATGGACACGCAGTTCATGCAGCGCTTCGCGGTGCATGCGGCGAAGGCGGGGCTCGATGTCGTCCGCTTCGAGTTCGGCTACATGGCGCAGCGGCGAGTGGACGGGGTGCGACGGCCACCGCCGAAGGTCGAGACGGTCGTGCCGGAGTTCGCCGCCGCCCTCGAGACGGTGCTCGCCGAGAGCGAGGGTCCGGTGCTCATCGGTGGCAAGTCGATGGGCGGGCGGATCGCCGCGATGGTCGGCGGCCTGCCGGACCTCGACCCGCGCGTGAAGGCCGTCGTCTGCCTCGGCTACCCCTTCCACCCGACCGGCCAGCCGGAGAAGCTGCGCCTCGGCCCCCTCAAGGCGCTGCGGATCCCGGCGCTGGTGGTGCAGGGCACCCGCGATCCCTACGGTGACGAGAAGGAGGTGGCGACCTACGCGCTGCCGCCAAAGGTGACGATCGTCTGGAGCGAGAACGGCAACCACGACCTCGCCCCGACGGGCGCCTCGCCGGCGACGTGGAACGGCAACATCGAGGCGGCCGCGAAGGCCGCGGCGGGGCTGCTGGGGTAGGGGCAGGGTGCGACCGGCACAGATGGCCGTCCTTGGGAAGCCTTCATCCAGCCGACCTTCCGCGCTAAGTTGGCTCGCATAGGAGCCTCAGATGCCCGCAAAACCCTTCCAGCTGAACGATGACCTCGTCGATCTGGTGCGCGCCAAGGTAGACGGTGAGCGCTTCAAGTCGGAAAGCGACGTCGTCCGCGAGAGCCTGATCGCCCTCGAGCAGCGAGACCAGTCCTTCGAGGACTGGCTGCGTGAGGCCGTGGTGCCGGTTGCGGAAGAGATGGAGGCGCACCCTGAGCGCGCATTGAGCTTCGAGGACGTCCAGGCCTCTCTCGATCGGCATCACCGGGAGCGGCTGCAGGCGAAGTAGAGCAATACGTGCACCGAGTGGTCTTTTCTGAGCGGGCGCGTCGGCAGCTGCTGGAGCTTTACGATTTCATTGCAGACACTTCGTCAGCCGAAAGTGCCTATCGCTTCACAGCAGCCCTCAACCAGCATTGCCATTCGCTCGCCGATTTTCCGTTCCGCGGCGTCGCCCACCACCGCGTTCGTCCCGGCTTGCGCACTCTCGTCTTTCGGGGCCGTGCCACGATCACCTATAGTGTCAGAGCCGACATCGTGACCATCCTCGGCATCTTCTACGCTGGTAAAGATTGGCAGGGTGACGTGGAACGCTGAAGCGCCCTCCTGGGCGCACGCTGCCGCCCGGCTCACTCGTACCTCAGTGCCTCGATCGGATCGAGGCGGCTCGCCTTGCGGGCGGGGTAGAAGCCGAAGAAGACGCCGACGGCCGCGGCGAAGCCGCAGGCGAGCGCCACGGCGGAGGGCTCGACGAGGACCGGCCAGTCCGCCGCCCGGGCGATCGCCACCGACGCGCCGATGCCGAGGGCCGCGCCGATCAGCCCGCCGGTGAAGGCGAGCACGACGGACTCCACGAGGAACTGGGACAGGATGTCCCGCTTTCGCGCGCCGACCGCCATCCTGAGGCCGATCTCGCGCGTCCGCTCGGTCACCGAGACGAGCATGATGTTCATGATGCCGATGCCACCGACGACGAGCGAGATCGAGGCGACGGCGGCGAGGAGCAGCGCCAGAACACGCGAGGTGCTCGCCTGCGCCTCGAGCAGCTGGCCGAGGTTGCGGATGTTGTAGCCCTCGCCGGCGTCCGTCGGTGGGTGGCGGGCACTCAGCACCTCGTGCAGGTCCGCCTCCAGCCGGGAGAGGGACTCGGCCGACGCGCCCTTCACGGTGATGCCGTCGACCATGTCGGGGCGGCTCGCGAAGCGGCCGAAAAGGCGCTGGCGGGCGGTGTCGAGCGGCACGAAGACGGCGTCGTCCTGGTCTTGCCCGAACGGCGTCTGCCCCTTCTCGGCGAGGACGCCGACCACCGTGAACGGCACCCGGTTGACCCGCACCACCTGGCCCATCGGCGAGGTGTCCGGAAACATCTCGCGCGCCACCGTGGCGCCGAGCACCACCACCTTGCCGCCGCGCATCTCGGTGGGCTCGAACAGGCGGCCCTCGCCGATCGACCATTCGCGCGCCGCAAAGAACGCGTCCGTGACGCCGAAGGCGGTGGTTGGCCAGTTGAGGTTGCCGGCGATGATCTGCGCCGTGCCGCGCACGAACGGCGCAACCAGCACGGCATCGGGCGCGCCGTCCCGGATCGCCGGTACGTCGCGCTCGGTGATGAGGTTGGAGGCGGCGCGGACGCCGGAGAAGCTTCGCGCCCCCGGCAGCACCTGGATGAGGTTCGAGCCGAGGCTCTGGATGACGCCGTCGACCCGCGAGCGGGCGCCGGAACCGATCGCCACCATGACGATGACCGCGGCAACGCCGATGATGATGCCGAGCGTCGTCAGCACGCTGCGGAGCGGGTTGCCGCCGAGCGCGGCGATGGCGGCCCGGAGGCTGTCGAGGATCGTCATGCCGCGGCCTCGGCGGGGGCCGGCAGGGCGGCAAGTTCCGTCCGTGCGTCGAGCGGCGCGTCCGTCCGCTCGTCGGCGACGAGGCGGCCGTCGTGGAAGCGCAGCACGCGGCCGGCATGGCGGGCGATGCCGGCATCGTGGGTGACGAGCACCACCGTCCGCCCGTCCTCGCGATTGAGCTTCTGCAGGAGGGCGAGGATCTCGAGGCCGGTGCGGCTGTCGAGGGCGCCGGTCGGCTCGTCGGCGAGGATCAGCTTCGGATCATTGACGAGGGCGCGGGCGATCGCCACGCGCTGCTTCTGGCCGCCGGAGAGCTCGGTCGGCCGGTGATGGCCGCGGTCGGCGAGCCCGACCGCGGCGAGCAACGTCTCGGCCCGGCGCCGGCGCTCGCGGGCCGGCAGGCCGGCATAGATCGTCGGCATGGCGACGTTGTCGCGCGCCGTCAGCCGCGGCAGGAGGTTGAAGGACTGGAAGACGAAGCCCACCGTCCGCCGCCGCAGGAGCGCGAGGGCGTCGGCGTCGAGGCGCGCCACGTCGGCGCCGTCGATCGACAGGCGCCCGGAGGTGGGCCGGTCGAGGCAGCCGAGGATGTTCATCAGGGTGGACTTGCCGGAGCCCGACGGCCCCATGACGGCGACGAACTCGCCGGCCGCCACGCTGAACGACACGTCGAGCAGGGCCGCCACCTCGAGGGCGCCGGTGCGGTAGCGCTTGCCGACACCCTCGGCGGCGATGACGGGCGCGGTGGCGACGGGGGCGGCCATGGACGAACTCCGGCCGGCTCAGAAGCCGAACATGCTGCGCGGCCGGCGCGGGCGGCCGTCGTCATCGGCGGCGACGATCACCGCCTCACCCTCCTCGATCCCCGAGACGATCTCGACGAGCCCGTCGCTGACGAGGCCGGTCTCGACCGGCCGCCGTGCCGCCTCGCCGCCGGCGCCGGGCACGAAGACCGCGGAGCCGGGCGCGCGGCCAGCGTCGGCGCCGTCGCCCTGGTGGCGCCGCGCCCCTTCCGGGCGGAAGCGCAGGGCGGCCGCCGGCACGCGAACCACGTCCTCGCGCCGGTCCTCGATGATCCGCACGCTCGCCGTCATGCCGGGCAGGAGGTCCATCTCCGGGTTCTCCGTCGCCACCACCACCGTGTAGGTGGTGACGTTGGAGACGACGGTCGGCGCCTTGCGGATCTGCTCGACGACACCGTCGAAACGGCGGTCGGGGAAGGCATCGACGCTGAAGGTCACGGTCTGGCCCGGCTTCACCCGGCCGATGTCCGCTTCGTCGACGCTCGCCTCGAGGCGCATCTCGCGCAGGTCCCGGGCGATCTCGAAGAGGATCGGCGCCTGCAGGCTCGCCGCCACCGTCTGGCCGATGTCGACCTGGCGGTTGACCACCACCCCGGTCTCCGGCGAACGGATCACGGTGCGGTCGAGGTCGGTGCGGGCGATGGCGACGGCGGCGCGCTTCTGCTCCACCTGGGCACGGGCGACGTCGAGATCGGCCTCCGCCATGCGGATCTGCGCCTCCGCCTTGCCGATCGCCTCCTGCGCCTGCAGGCGGGCGAAGGCATCGAGCTGCAGCTGGCGCTCGGTGGCGTGGCCGGCCTTCGACAGGCGGGCGGTGCGGTCGTGGGTCTGCTCGGCGTCGGCGAGGGCGTTCCTCGCCGTGCGCAGATCCGCCTCGGCGGCCGCGAGGGCAGCCGCCTTGGCGCTGATCGTCGCCTCGGCGACGGTCAGGTCCGCCTGCGCCTGGTCGAGCTTGCCACGGTAGCTCGCGGGGTCGAGCCGCGCGATCACCTGGTCCTTCGTCACGGCGGAGTTGAAGTCCGCCTCGAGGGCGATGATCTGGCCGGAGATCTGGCTGCCGACCTGGACCGTGACGACGGGAGCGAGGGTGCCGGTGGCGAGGACGGCCGCCTCGATCGGGCCGCGCGTCGCGACGTCCGTGCGGTAGCGGGCCGGCGCCTGCTCGGGTCCGCCGACCGCCTGGACGACGGCGAAGCCGGCGCCGGCAAGGGCCGCCACGACGACAGCGAAACGGACGAAGGTGCGGGTCGACGACATCGGGGCGCTCCGTCGAGCGGCCCGGCCGGGTGCCGGCCGCCGACCCATTCTATACGCAGCCGCGGGGGAATCCCTACGGCGGCGCGGCGCCGGTCAGTCCATCACCTCTTCCGCCGCGAAGTGGTACTTCGTCGAGCAGAACTCGCAGGTCACCACGATGGCGCCGTCGACCACCATGTCGGCGCGCTCCTCCGGGGTGAAGCCCTTCAAGACGCCGAAGACGCGCTCGCGCGAGCAGCGGCAGCGGTCGGCGAGCGGCTGCGGATCGAAGACGCGCACGCCGCGCTCATGGAAGAGCCGGTAGAGGAGGCGTTCCGGCGTCACCTCCGGATCGGTCAGCTCGATGTCCTCGACCGTCTCGACGAGGGCGCGGGCCTCCACCCAGGCGTCGTCGTCGGGCGCTCCCTCGTCCTCGTCGCCCTCCGGCCGGTCGCCCGGATCGAGGTCGCGATGGGTGACCCGGTCGGACGCCTCCGGCAGGAACTGCACGAGGATGCCGCCGGCCCGCCAGGCGTGCGCCGGTGCCTCGCCGGGGCGGCGGCTCATCACCTCGGCCACGGCGAGCCGGACGCAGGTCGGGATCTGCTCGGACTGCTCGAAATAGTGATGCGCCACCGCTTCGAGGCCGTCGCCGTCGAGCGGCACGATGCCCTGGTAGCGGCTCGCCGCCGTGCCCTGGTCGACTGTCATGGCGAGGTGCCCCTTGCCGAGCAGTCGCCCGCCGAGGCCGCGGATATCTCCCGCCACCACGTCCGCCACCACCTCGGCCACCCGGTCGGCGTCGAAGCGCGCATAGGCGCGCAGCGCGTCCGGGGTGGCGAAGTCGACCACGAGGAGGTCGACCGGCCCGTCGGTGGAGGTCTGCAGGGTGAAGCGCCCCTCGAACTTGAGCGAGGCGCCGAGCAGCGCGGTCAGGGCGATCGCCTCGCCGAGGAGGCGCGACACCGCCGGCGGATAGGCGTGGCGGGCGAGCATGGCATCGACCGCCGGCCCGAGCCGGACGACGCGGCCGCGCACGTCGAGCGCCTCCACCTGGAAGGGCAGCACGAGATCGTCCGGTGCCCCGAGGGGCTCCGTCGTGTCCACGTCCGTCACCGGTCCGCTCCGTTCACTGACCCGTCGCGCCGGCGAGGCACCAGGCGAGGATGCCCTTCTGGGCGTGCAGGCGGTTCTCCGCCTCGTCGAAGACGACGGACTGCGGCCCGTCCATGACCGCCGCCGTCACCTCCTCGTCGCGGTGCGCCGGCAGGCAGTGCATGAACACCGCGTCCTTCGCTGCCGCCGCCATCAGGCGCTCGTTCACCTGGTAGGGCATCAGGAGATTGTGGCGACGCTCGCGCTCCTTGTCGCCCATCGACACCCAGGTGTCGGTGACGACGCAGTCGACCCCGTCCACCGCCTCGAAGGGATCGGTGGTGACGACGATGCGGCCGCCGGCGGCCCGCGCTTCGGCGACGAGCGCCTCGGGTGGGGCGAGTTCCGGCGGGGTGGCGACGCGCAGCTCGAAGTCGAGCGGCGCCGCCGCGTGCATCCACGAGGTCAGCACGTTGTTGAAGTCACCCGTCCAGGCGACCTTGCGTCCGGCGATCGGCCCGACGTGTTCCTCGAAGGTCAGCACGTCGGCCATGATCTGGCAGGGGTGCGAGACCTTCGTCAGCCCGTTGATGACCGGCACCGTGGCGTTCTCGGCGAGTTCGACGAGAGCGGCATGGTCGAGGATGCGGATCATGATCGCGTCGACGAAGCGGGAGAGGACGCGCGCCGTGTCGGCGATCGTCTCGCCGCGGCCGAGCTGCATCTCCGCGCCGGTCAGCATGATCGTCTCGCCGCCGAGCTCGCGCATGCCGACGTCGAAGGACACGCGGGTGCGCGTCGAGGGCCGCTCGAACACCATGGCGAGCACGAGGCCGGCGAGCGGCCCCTCGCCGGGAGGGGGAATGCGGCGCTTGCCCGCACGCTCCGCCTTCATCCGCCGGCTGTCGTCGAGGATGCGCCGCAGCTCCGTCGCCGGGATCGCGTCGAGGTCGAGGAAATGGCGCGCGGCCGGCAAGCCCGTCATGACGGGCTCTCCACCGGGCCGAGCGCCGCCTCCACCCGGCCAGCCGCCGCCTCGAGGCGCTCGATGGCCGAGTCGATCTCGCCCTGGCGGACGGTGAGCGGGGGCAGCAGGCGCACGACGTTGTCGCCGGCGGCGACGCCGAGAAGACCCTCGGCGCGCATCGCCGCGATGACGTCGCCGGCGGGCGGACGGCACTTCAGGCCGAGCATCAGGCCTTCGCCGCGCACGAGTTCGAAGACGCGCGGATGGGAATCGACCACCGACGCCAGCCGCTGCTTGAGGAGCGACCCGGCCTCGGCGACCTCCTCGAGGAAGCCGGGCGCGAGCACCACGTCGAGCACGGCGTTGCCCACCGCCATCGCCAGCGGGTTGCCGCCGAAGGTGGTGCCGTGGGTGCCGGGGGTCATGGAGGCCGAGGCTGCATCGGTGGCAAGGCACGCGCCGAGCGGGAAGCCGGCGCCGATGCCCTTGGCGGTGGCGAGGATGTCCGGGGCGACGCCCGACCACTCGTAGGCGAAGAGCTTGCCCGTGCGGCCCATGCCGCACTGGACCTCGTCGTAGACGAGCAGCAGGCCGTGCCGGTCGCAGAGGGCGCGCAGGCCCTTCAGGAAGCCGGCCGGCGCCGGGCGGATGCCGCCCTCGCCCTGGATCGGCTCGACGAGGATCGCCGCCGTCTCCGGCCCGACCATCGCCTCCGCCGCCGCGAGATCGCCATAGGGCACCTGGTCGAAGCCCTCGACCTTCGGGCCGAAGCCCTCGAGGTACTTCGCCTGGCCGCCGGCGGCGATGGTCGCGAGCGTCCGCCCGTGGAAGGCGCCCTCGAAGGTGACGATGCGGAAGCGCTCGGGGCGGCCTTCCGCGAACTGGTAGTGGCGCGCCGTCTTGATCGCCGCCTCCAGCGCCTCGGCGCCGGAGTTGGTGAAGAAGACGCGGTCGGCGAAGCTCGCCGCCGTCAGCCGGTCGGCGAGGCGCTCGCCGTCCGGAATGCGGTAGAGATTGGAGACGTGCCACACCTTCGCCGCCTGCTCCTGCAGGGCGGCGACGAGGTGCGGATGCGAATGGCCGAGCGCGTTCACCGCGATGCCGGCGCCGAAATCGAGATAGCGTCGCCCGTCCGAGCCTTCGAGCCAGGCGCCCTCGCCTCGCTCGAAGGCGAGGTCGACGCGCGCGAACGTGCGGAACAGGTGCTCCGACGGCGCGCCGATCGGCGCAGGGGTGGCGACGGGGGTCTCGATCCTGGCAGTGCTGGTGTTGCCGCTGGACATGGCCGCGGGCCTCTCGCTCCGGCTCGTGAGAACTCCGGGGATCAGCCGCGTCGGTCGAGGCGCCGGCGGCGACGGGCCCCCGAAAACAAATCGTGCCGCCCCGGTGAGGCGGCACGTCCACGCGGACCTTTAAGCCGCAGGGCGGCTGCCCTGTCAATGGCGGGGGCGTGGGGACGCCGCCGCCCCGTCTAATCGATTGACGGCCCGCCGCGCGGTTGCTTGATGACGGCGGCTTGCCTGTCAGTTCGAAACCGAGGACCCACCATGCCGATGAAGTCCGCCCGCCGCCGCACCGCCGTCGCCCTCGCCGCTGCGCTGTTCCTCGGCGGGGCCTCCGCCGCCCTCGCCGCCGTCACCTCCCTGACGCTGCCGGGGTTCGGCACCGTCGCCGTCCAGTCCTTCATCGTCACCATCGTCAAGGTGGACCCGGCGACCCGCGAGGTCATCGTCAAGGCTCAGAACGGCAACCAGTTCGCCTACCAGGTGGCGCCCTTCGTCGTCGGGCTCGACCAGGCGCGGCCGAACGACCACGTCGACGTCTCGGTGATCCCGGGCACCATCACCGACCTCGAGAAGGCCCAGACCGGCACGATCGGACGCCTCGACACCGACGTCGTCGACGCCTCGGTGTTCGGCGTCGCCCTGCCGGAGAACTTCTTCGCCACCGAGGTGGTCGAGAACGCCATGCTGGTCGAGGTCGACCCGGTCGCCCGCACCGTGATGTTCAAGGGCGCCGACGGCCTCGTCCGCACCATGCCGGCCGCCAACGACGAGGTCGCCGGCGACCTGCCGGGCGTCCAGCCGGGCGACCTCTTCCAGCTCACCTACATCGAGGCGATGGCGCTGAAGCTGCACCAGTGACGAGGCGAGGCGCCTCTGCCGAAGGCGAGGCGCCTGTTCCGGCAACTGGCGGGAGCAGAAACGAAAAGGGCCCCCGAAGCGGGGGCCCGATCGCGCCGTCAGGCTGCCGGAGCAAGGGTCAGTAGACCACGCCCTTGCAGACCGGCTGGTTGTAGTAGGGGCTGTAGGCGCAGTTGACCGCCGGCGGCGGCGCCACGACGACCGTCGGCGAGGCGGCGGCCGCGCCGATCGCGACGCCCGCGGCGGCACCCACGGCCGCACCGGCCGCGACGCCACCCCAGCCCGGGCCACGCCAGCCCCAGCCGCCGGCATGCCAGCCGCCGCCCCAGCCGTGGGCGACCCAGGGGTCGATGAACAGGGCGACCGGACCGCCGCTCGCCGGCAGCGTGCCCTCGAGCACGTTGATCGTGTAGGTCAGGCCGCCGCCGTCGGCCGCCTGCACGTCCTCGATCTCGACGACGACCGGCTGGTTGTTGTCGTTGACGAAGGACAGCGACGCGTTCGGCGGGTCGGCCTTGAAGCCGTCCTTCTCGGCGCCCCACAGCTTGACGAAGTGGTCCTGGTTGATGTGACCGACGATGCGCTGCGGCCGGTCGGAGAAGAAGGTCGTGGCCGGCGCCATGCCGGTCAGGGTCAGCGTCCGGTTTCCGTCGAACGTCATGCCCGTCGCCTGCTGGACGAACATCAGCTCGATCGGCGGGCCCTGTGGCGCCGGCGCGGCGTCCTGGGCGAGCGCGGAGGTGGCGATGGCGGCCGCACCGATCGAGGCCGCCAGGATAGCGATCTTCATGGGAGACAATCTCCTGGAATGGTCGGGCCGCCCCGGCGGCGCCGACGAGTGCCGGTCCGCCGACCGCCCCCGATCGCGCGCAACCGCGGCGGCGACATTAGGCCGGGGACCGGAAAACGCAACGCGCCGCCCCGTCCGCTGCCGCCGACGGGTTGACGTTGAGCGCCGGACCGCGACGCTATTGTGGCAAGGGACAAAAGAATCGAGGGCGGAATGCGGACGCACGAGGTGACGGGCGGGGGCGGCTGCCAGCTCCACGTGGAGGAGGCGGGCGATCCGGACGGCGCGCCGATCCTGTTCCTGCACGGCTTCAGCCAGAGCCGGCTCTGCTGGCGGCGGCAGTTCGACGACGGCCGCCTCGCTGGCCACCGCCTCGTCCGCTTCGACCTGCGCGGCCACGGCCTCTCGGGCCGGCCCGCCGAGGGCTACGGCGACCGCGCCCTGTGGGCGGCCGACGTCGCCGCCGTGATCGCGGCGCTCGGCCTCGACCGGCCGGTGGTGGTCGGCTGGTCCTACGGCACCATCGTCACGCTCGACTATCTCAGCGTCTTCGGCGGCGCGGCGCTCGGCGGCTTCGTCATGGTGGCCGGATCGTCGAAGATCGGGCCGGAGATGCTCGCCTTCCGCGGCGACGCCTTTCTGCCCCTTCTCGGCGGCTTCTATTCCGACGACGCGGCCGAAAGCGTCGGCGCCCTGTCGGCCTTCATCCGCGCCTGCATGGCGGAGGAGCCGAGCCCCGAAGAGTTCTGCCTGATGCTCGGCTACAACGTGATGGTGCCGCCGTTCGTCCGCCGCGGCCTGTTCAAGCGGACGCCGCTCGACAACGACGACCTCCTCGGCCGCCTCGCCCTGCCGGGCCTCGTCGTCCACGGCGCTCGCGACCGCATCACCTTGCCAACGATGGCCGAGCACAACGCCCGCCTCTGGCCGGGCGCCCGCCTCGCGCTCTACCCGGACGTCGGCCACTCGCCCTTCCTCGAGGCCCCGGAACGCTTCGACCGCGACCTCGCCGCCTTCGTGGCCAGCACGCGACAGCCGGCTGCGACGAAGGGATGAGGCTGCCGGCGCGCCGCGGTTGATCCACCGCAAGGACGCGGGCCGCGCCCGCCCGGACATTGCGGCCTGAGCGCACGGGCGACCAAAGTCGGGGACGGGGCATGTGGACGGCCCCGCGCCGGCCGCGCATATAATCCCGCCCAAAGGGACGGAACGGGCGCCGCAAACGAAGGCGCCGTGGGGAGGAGCCTTCCGATGACCGACACCGTGATCCCCGTGCCGGCGGACGTCGCCGCCGCCGCCCTCGTCGACGGGGCGGCCTATCAGGCGATGTACGATCGCTCGGTGCGCGACCCCGACGGTTTCTGGGGCGAGCACGGCAAGCGGATCGACTGGATCCGCCCCTACACGAAGGTGAAGAACACCTCCTACGACCCGCACCGGGTGTCGATCCGCTGGTACGAGGACGGCACGCTGAACGTCGCCGCCAACTGCGTCGACCGCCACGTGGCGACCCGCGGCGACCAGCCCGCCATCATCTGGGAGGGCGACGACCCGAAGGACCACAAGGTCATCACCTACCGCGAGCTGAAGGAGCACGTCAGCCGCTTCGCCAACGTCCTCAAGGCGCACGGCGTCGCCAAGGGCGACCGGGTGACGATCTACCTGCCGATGATCCCCGAGGCGGCCTATGCGATGCTCGCCTGCGCCCGCATCGGCGCCATCCATTCGGTCGTCTTCGGCGGCTTCTCGCCCGACAGCCTCGCCGGCCGCATCGACGACTGCCGCTCGAAGCTGCTGATCACCGCCGACGAGGGCCTGCGCGGCGGCCGCCCGGTGCCGCTGAAGGCGAACGCCGACGCGGCGCTCGAGAAGGTGAAGGGCGTCAAGACGGTCATCGTCGTGCGCCGCACCGGCGGCAAGGTGGCGATGACCCCCGGCCGCGACGTCTGGTACGACGAGTGCGCCGCCGCCGTCGCCCCGGAGTGCCCGCCGGCGGAGATGAACGCGGAGGATCCGCTGTTCATCCTCTACACCTCCGGCTCCACCGGCAAGCCGAAGGGCGTGCTGCACACCTCCGGCGGCTATCTCGTCTACGCCTCGATGACGCACCAGTACGTCTTCGACTACAGGCCCGGCGAGGTCTACTGGTGCACGGCTGACGTCGGCTGGGTCACCGGCCACTCCTACATCGTCTACGGGCCGCTCGCGAACGGCGCCACGACACTGATGTTCGAGGGCATCCCGACCTATCCCTCGAACAGCCGGTTCTGGGAGGTCATCGACAAGCACAAGGTCAAAATCTTCTACACCGCCCCGACGGCGATCCGCGCCTTGATGGGCGCCGGCGACGCCCCGGTGAAGAAGACCTCGCGGGAAAGCCTCAGGATCCTCGGCTCGGTCGGCGAACCGATCAATCCGGAAGCCTGGCTCTGGTACTACAACACCGTCGGCGACGCCCGCTGCCCGGTGGTCGACACGTGGTGGCAGACGGAGACCGGCGGCATCCTGATCACCCCGCTGCCGGGCGCGACGCCCCTGAAGCCGGGCTCGGCGACGCGGCCCTTCTTCGGCGTGCAGCCGGCGGTGGTCGACGCCGAGGGCAGGACGCTCGAGGGCGCCTGCGAGGGCAACCTCATCCTCACCGACAGCTGGCCGGGGCAGATGCGCACGGTCTACGGCGACCACGAGCGCTTCGTCACCACCTACTTCTCGACCTACAAGGGCGCCTACTTCACCGGCGACGGCTGCCGGCGCGACGCCGACGGCTACTACT
>JAESFK010000167.1_pt1 | contig 50466 bp, 38 predicted proteins | sample 9269391 | NCBI WGS metagenome assembly JAESFK01 (sample SAMN14506231, study PRJNA617097) | algae metagenome | isolation source: Drouetiella hepatica UHER 2000/2452 and co-occurring heterotrophs from... | place: Slovakia: Slovak Paradise National Park, Hrabusice, Kosice Region | collected 2000-01-01
TAAGATCATTAAATCTCAATTTAATCGTCTCCTAGAATCTTTATTAAATATTTTGATAGTCAATTCACCATCACTATACTCTCTCTCAAATCAATAAATGGAGCTGAGTATTAATTGAAGGTTGAGTAGCATGATTTTGAGGTGAATAGTCTCAAAATCTAAAAGTTTTCCAGCACTAGATGCAGAATCCTTAGCCAGAACTGGAGCAATGGATAGATTTAATCAACTTGCGCAGAGTAATACAAGGCTACCAATTCCAAAAACACATAAAGTGATATGTTTAACGTTAATGGAGTTTCTATTTTCAGAGTAGTGCTGCTAATTATCTACAACTGCATATAGAAACATCTTGCATCCCGCAACAGCATTGCTCTTGTATTCAAGATTATTACTGCTGTATCCGGATCATCTAATTTTGGTGAACTATATTTCCGTATCACTCAAGTTAAGCTCTTTAAAGCAGAAATTCCTATTCAAGATTGGTAGCCTTCACACAAACTTCAGGTACCTCGAAAAACCTATTAAGAGACAGCTAAGAAATCATTAATCTGCTGTCAAGCTACGTGTAAGGAAGAAATTAACGAAACGCTAGAAAATAACTACGGTAGTAAAGTATTTGAGTAAAAAAGTTTATTCGCAAAAAGTCTTAGTCTCATAAGCCTTTCCGAAGGCATGTTTACTTCTCTTTGCAAGGATTGAACCCTAGCTCATATCTAAGCTACATAAGTGCGGCAACCTTTGAAGACGGAGGCAGGTTCCGAAGTTTTATGATTCAGCAAGGCTCTTTTTTCCCAGACCTTCAGGACAGGGAGTTACCCTTGAAGCTGCTTTTCGGCTGGAGGGTTTAAGGCATAAAGCGAATAGGCTACCCCATGCCATTAGGGTTGTAGGTCGGCTTATGATTGACCTGACCGCAGTAGTAAGAGCTTGCCATTTATGCCCAGCTTGATGTTCTTGCCAAGCTCGATGAATTAGTAGCTTTTGTATATGTTCCCCAGTCTTCATAGCTTTTCTTTCTGTACTTTGAGGTAGAGCTGGTGGACAGCCCCGCTCTAGGTCATCGCTACCTTGGAGGAGACGCTGCTGTTGAAATTCGATCGCCACCAAACTAAAAAATTCTCTTTCAACATTGCTTTGAACATGAGTAATTGAAGCGTCATGAAGGCGATATCTATAGAAGATTTCAGGCAGATAACAGACTCTACATGTTTCTCCGATCCGCAACTGCAAATCAATATCTTCTGCCGTTTTGAAATATTGCCGACAGCCACCTATTTTTCTCAAGACTCTGGTTCGTACCGCATAAGTACAAAAGTGAGTTGAAGTTACACCAGCCCGCAATTCATCAGTAATTTCTCTGTGATCGCTGTGAACATCAAACTGAGCAATCAGACGCCCAGATAGATCAATGGTTGAGAATCCGCCACACACCGCATCATACTCTGGATGTTGAAACAACCAATTCACCTGTGTTGCTATTCGTCCAAGAGGATAGTGATCATCAGCATCGCACCGCATGATAATGTCGGACTTTGCAGCTGCCAATCCAGCGTTCAAGGAGGCTGAAATTCCTTGGCAAGGTCCATCTATAACTCTGATTCGCTCATCCTTGACAGCAAGCACGTGACTAAGTGACCTGTCTGTAGAACCATCGTTAACAACGATTACTTCTAGATCAATGGTTTGCTCTTGCAAGATCGAATTTAAAGTACTCGATATGAATGCTTCAGCGTTGTACATCGGTATAACAACACTCACTAATGGCATAATTATGTATTTCCAAAGAATAGAATAAGTGTTGTAGACAGCATGAAAACTCTGTTATGGCATCTCTCAGTAGATCACAAGAGGATTCTAAGCCGTGAAGCGAAGACATCTCCACTTTTCATAACCTATCTCAACAGGTTTATCTAAGATATGAGTAAAACCATTACTGGTTCATCAAAGTTCTTTAGTAATCCTATTAAGCGTTTAAGTGAAGTATGGGAGGCCTACTCCTATGCAGGAATAAACCTCCTGAACTCTCTGTTCACAGACTATTTCAGCTCACCATAGCAGACTTAATACTGATGCTTCAATGTGTTGTACTAGACACCGATGTAAGACTCTGCCTTCACGAGAGAAATGGGCTTACCATCAAAATGTGAGGGAATTTCGACATCCATGAGCTTCATGATTGTCGGAGCGATATCAACGGCTTGTCCATCTGGAATACTAGAACCTGGAGTAATTCCTGGTCCTTTTGCCATCAAGAATCCTCGTGACAAATAGTGCCCTCCGGTTCGATCATAAACAACAGGCCCAATGCGCCCACAATCTGGGCTATCCACTACATCGCTGATACCGGGTTTCCAAAGAACTACAAGATCGGAATCTGGCAGCTTCGGATCGTTATCGGCAGGCGATCGTCTTGTCCGCACAACCTCATCAACAATAGGTTCTCCCGTTCTGGCATCTTTGACTCGATAGAGAAATTGGGTAATCTCTTCACACAAAGCATCATACTCAGAATGCTTGACAATACCGTCTTTCTCACGCCCCTCTAAGTTGATCCGGATATGTCCATCTGAGAAAGCCGGTAGCGCAAAAGCTTTCATCTGAGGCCAAGCAGAGCGATACCACATACCTGGCATCCAGTTTAAGTTGGCTGACGAACCCTCTAGCTTAGACATATCTGTGAGCTGAGGTTCGGGCCAGAGACGAGAGAATAGCCCAGGCACCAGCTTTTTCACAAGTCGCTGCATCAGGGTGGGATTTGCCATGGTCGTGGTCTTCAGAATCTCGACCGGCCAAGGTAAGGAAGCGTCGGTAATGATAGGCGGTGGCGCATCTCCCGATTTGCCGGGTGCCAGAGCAACTTTTCCAGGGAAGCTAAATCGATAGAGAAGCTCAGGCAAAAAGACCAAGCTAAAGAGGTCAGTGTTATTAGCAGCAATACCGTGAACTGCGTAAACAAACACGTAAGCATCTTCGGGGGCTTCGGCAAGAATCTCCCCAACCGCCTGATCCACTGCTTCGTAGCAAGCCAGCATAGGGTCTTTCGCGGGATCATTGTCGCTTCTAAAGTGATCATACAAAGGATGATCGGACTGGCTGAGGTACCAGAAATTATGCCCTGCGCTATGGGTTTCCCCAAACGTGGTTAGGAACAGATCCCAGTCCTGACGCTTCATCAAATCGCGAATGATTTCTGAACGAGTTGCGACTGCATCTTTGATTCCCTTCTCAACCCATTCCTCATACTCTTTATCCCACCAGAATCCAGCATCTTTGTAGAATACGGGATGTTCCCCATACTTCTGGATAATCTCTGGCAGAAGTTCAGGAGGACTAGAGCAATTATCTGTTGCCGGAAAATGCCCCCCCCAACCCAAGACTTGCAATCCATTAACTTTGTCGTACAGCGAGGCGGACAACAGATCAAATAGGATGACACGGCGGTCTTCCATCAATCCGTAGAAGGGCGGATACTCCTTGAAGTCATAGGCCCCTCGAATGTCAAGGCTCATATCATAGGTTTCTGGATAAAACTTTTCAATCCCCCAGTAACCCGTCTTGTTGCTGGTGCAGCCAGTCCAAGTGTTCGCCCAAAGCCGTTCAGTAATGGAGGTTTCTCTGACTTGATCACAGTAAGTGACAGTGTTGGTCAAATGCCCGTAGGCTCCTTCGCTGCGGAGTTGGCTCAGGTTTTTGAGATGTCCTTGATCCATCCATTTTTCCATGACCCGATAATCAGCCGCATCTAGCCCAATTGCAATCACACGCTTTTTCATGATTGTTCTCCGTTGTGAATCTTTTACAAACTTTTGAGTTAAGCCTTTTGAGCTACCCCTGGTAGTAGCTTCAAGGCAGAAGACGTCAGTAGCTTCCAACCTCCTGCTGCGAAAGGAAGCGCCGCGATCGCCTTCGTTCCATAAAGACTGGCGGTTCCAAGGTGTCCACTATTGAAAGCCCACCAGCCATACTGAAGCATGAAGCGGTATTGAGATGCAGCATCTTGGGTCGGTCGCCAAGGCTCTTCTGCCTCAAAATGCCCCTCAATCCCTCGTCGTAACCAGGCTCTTTCACAGATCTCTCTGGCTGCTTGACGCTGCAAGACTCCATTCTTTTCACTAATAGAACTCTTGAGCAGCCGATATTTCAAGATTGTGTCTTTAAGATTTGCTAGCGCACCAACTTCACCTAATTTGAGCCACACATCCAAATCTTCAGCGCATGCCAGAGTTTCGTCATACCCGCCAATTTCTATTAGCGCTGTCCGACGAATCATAGCGCAGGGATTACAGATACTCCCATGTCCTGCTAGCGCCAATTTCTGAATCTGATTGTCATGCTCAGGAAGAAGAAGCCGCGTCAAAAAACGTCCCTTTTCGTCAATTAACTCGTGGGCGCCCCCAACACAAACAACGTTGGAGTTGGCGTTAAGAAACTCGACTTGCAGGGTAAAACGATTGGGCAAAGCAACATCGTCAGCATCCATGACTGCAATGAGTTCACCCGTTGCCTGTGCTAGTAATTCGTTCCTCGTTCGGATAACGCCTTTGTTCTCTCGACTGATTAAGTGAATCCGCCTATCTTTAGCAGCATACTCCTCCAAAATCTTCAGGGAGGCATCTTTTGAGCCGTCATCTAAAATGACGAACTCAAAATCTTTAAAGGTCTGCGACAGAATACTCTCTACCGCCTGAGCGACGTAGCGTTCAGCATTGTAAACTGGCATCAGAACTGAAACTAAAGGCTTGTGACTCATTGGAATTTAACTAGAAATTTCAACAGGGTGTATGGATCAAGGTATGCGGATAGACAGTCTATAAAATGTGACTTAGCTAAAGAAGTTGAAGAAGTAGAGGCTTCCGACGACTGAAGTTGCTAGAGCAATAATTGGCAAATCTACTTCGGGTTGCCAGATTGAGAGGCGTGCAAAGAAGATAGCTTTAAGAGGATAGAGAACCCAGGCAAAGCAAGATATTCCAATAATTACGCCGTTTTCGCCCCATATGTACCCTCCTACTACCATTGCCGTTAGCTCTACTGCTACCTGAACTGCCAGAAGGCTAGTCATCGTAAACGTTTTACCCATCGCCATTAAAGCATCGTCGTAGGTGAAAATCAGGACTCCAATTAGTGCGTTAATTGGAAGAACCTTCAGCATCCATCCTGCCTTGGCATAGCGATCGTCATAGAGAAAGCTAATGAGTGTCTCCCCAAACGCCATCAAGAACAAAGAAGCAACCCAGCTACCTGCAATTAAGAAGAGTCGAGTTTTTCGCAGTGTAACGTAGAGCTGTTCTGGACGCTCCCGAATTAGCTCGGAGTAGGAGGGGAACAGGACTTTACTCCCTAACTTCATAATTGTCTCGTTCACCAGACGAGCCATCGTAATGGCAACTGTATAGATTCCGAGCGCTTTTACATCTAGCAAACGACCGATGACTATGCGATCGCCCTGCCCTGCAAAAAAGGTCAGAACCGTACTCAGAAATATCCATCGACCAAACTGCTGGAGCGATCTGAATGCTTCCTTATCCCAGTGAAAGTAATTTCTTTCCCCTTTGAGGTACACATGGCTAAGGATCATTTTGGCAAGAGCAGCCACGATCCCACCACCTACCAGAGACCAGACAGACGGAAAAATCCAAGCCCAAACCACCATCACAGTGAGTCCTAAGACATAAGACCCTAAATCAAGTAGGGTTAGTCTACCCACTGATAGTTTGCGGTTTTCAGTCGCTAGCTTAGTGGAGTTAAATCCTGCGATCAGAGCCGTTAGCCCGCTGATGGGCAACAACTGCATGAGCATAGGTTCGCGATAGAACTGTGACGCAGGTACAGCGATTACACAGGCAAAGATCCACAGCATTATTCCCCGACCGACCTGGATTGTCCAGGCAGTATTAAGGAATGCAGGCTCGTCACCCCGCTTGTTTTGGATAATGCCTGGAATGATACCCACATCCGAGAACATTTCCAGCCCCATGATAAAGACCTGGACGAGGGACATGAGTCCAAATGCCTCAGGAAAAAGCAAGCGAGTAAGGACAAGATTTCCCCCTAGGCGCAGAACATATTGAGTGCATTCGCCGGCGAGCGTCCAGGCAGAGCCACTAATGGCTCTGCTCTTAAGCGATGGAGGTGGGTTGTTCTCGGCTTCAAGTGGCGAGTTTTCTGATTCTGCCCTAGACATTCCGTGCTCCTAGCGACTTGAGTGATGATGCAATGGTCATTGAAAAATCCATGATTTTATGCATCTCATTGAACCCTGATTCTCTCTGGGCCTTCTGGCAAAAGTCCAGCTGCTTTGGGAGCTGCTAGATACCCTACGTCAAAAACTCGCATAGGGATATGCTAACCTCAACCCCTAAATCTCAGAAGAGTAGGTTTACTGTAAGGCTCACCTGCTGGTACTCAAAGTTCAGATTGGATAGAGTTCGGACGAAGACATTGAGAGATACAGATAACCCGAACCTAGGGCACAGGTTAATCTGTGAATCGATATCATCCATCAAATACCAAAGGTGTAGGGTAAAGCCACTAGATAAGTCGATCTTCACCTATTCTTTGCTTCTGATCGCTGTTATTTTGAGCGATCGTAAAGCTTAAATAAAGCGCAGCTTCATTTGAAGGGTAAGTCTCCCTCCTATCCTGTAATTACCAGCAATACCCGTCAGAATTTAGAATTATCAGTGCAAATCTTCATATACTTAAAAAGTTTGTATATGAGGTCAACATCTGAAATTCCACTGGATTACTGCTTTCATGCAAAGACTTCTGAAAAAGAGACTAAGCTTAATCCATACAAAGGTTATAACCTATAGGGACTACACTCCTAGAGTTATGTGAAATCTCTCTAAAACAACAGACTTAAAAGCTTAAGATTAAATCTTTTAAGCTACATAACTGACCAATTTTAACGCTTTGGTAAGTTGCATTAGTTCTCTTTTCATGTTAATTGCCTTTGGAAATCCCAGCTCGGAGATATATAGTATCAAGCTCTATAAATTAAGAGGATTTAATCTTATTTTTCTCTAAAATTATTGCAATAGTTTTAGAGAAAAAGTTGGAGTGGTAGAACAATTTTCACTTCTCTTCAAACGTGGGATAAATCAATTCTCAACCCATGAAGACTGACAAGAAGTCTATGAGTAATCTGTAAAGGCAAAGTCAATGAAGTGAATAAACGGATTACCTCTGTAAAGCCTGCATGAAATGGTAATGGAATCACAGTACGTCTGCGATCGTATAGAGATGTAGGCTGTGCGGAGAATCTTACAAGCTCAGTAGTTTCATCTATATCACTGTGAGGATGCTAAATGGACAGACTTCATCGACATCTTGATGAGATCAAGTAACAGCCTTTTCAGTAATCCTATGGGTGGAACAAACCTTAACCTCACAAAAGCCATGTAGGATGCGCAGAATCACGGATGTAGATTTCTCTTGCCATCCGCATAACTGGATAGGATTCTAATTTGTACGGAGAGAGCAACCAGAAAAGTTTGAATCCTCTTCTGGGTTGTCCTAGGATAAAGGCTGAACTTAGAGCCCTGCGTAGTCTGCCGCCACAGGAGATTTATTTAGCGATGGCAAATCAAAAAGTCCTGATTATCGATGACAGCAAGACTATCCGAATGCAGGTTAGGGATATGCTCCCAAAAGGCAATTTTGAAGTTTTGGAAGCCGTCGATGGCGTTGAAGGGCTAGAAATTGTTAGTCGAGAAAATCTCAGCTTGATCTTAGTAGATTTCTTTATGCCTCGGATGAATGGCTGGGAGGTGGTGCAAAAGCTGCAAGATAATCCCAGGCTGAAGAGCATCCCAGTTGTGCTGATGTCTGGACGCAGAGAGGATGTCGAGAAAGCGGTTCCTGACCAGTTTGGCTATTTTGAATTTATCGGCAAGCCCTTTGAGCAGCCCGTGCTAGTCCAGGCTATTAAGTCAGCGATGGCAAAAGCTAGAAGTCGCCAGCAGCTACTTCAAAAAGCTCCACCAGCCGTTTCGCCAATTGAGCCTGTTGCTCCAACCGCTCAACCTATGGGAGTGCCTACGCCATCTTCTGCCAATCCTGAAATTCAAACGTTACAGGCTGAGGTTAAAGCACTTCGCCATGAAAATGTGCAGTTAAAAACTGAAGTGGATGGATTGAAGAAGCAAGTCGCCCAAATTATGACATTTATTCGTCAGAAAATGAAATAAAAGAAGAGCAAAGGTAAGCTACCTTTGCTCTTCTTTAAGAAATTGCTGCTTCGGTATCGGAGAGATAAGCGTTAGAGAAATCACTAATCTTCGGTTTCTAACCCAGCAACAATGACGGCACAAATGCTAAAAGCTGCCACCAAAGGCATAGGGCAATCTAAAAGGTAGGTAGAAACGATCGCTACAACGCTGGCTCCGATCGCCGTCAAGTATCCAACCTTCTCGTGAGTCGTCAAGCCATTCTCTTGCTTCAGATGATGAAGCACCTGGGCAGGAATAGGGACAGGCATTACGCCATTAGGTGGGAACGCCCAGAACTCGTTGCGTCGTTCTGCGAACGGTTCAGACCAACCATTTTCAAAGCACCAGTTTTCGATCCAGGTTAGACAATAGTGATTCATAAAGCCATTTTCTATGGGGTAATGATGAGCTAGTTAAAAGTAATGACTAAATATCAGCTCAAGCTTCTGTAGGAAGGAAAGCACCTCAAGACTCCTGAGCGAGTTTATTTATTTGAGAGCCAGGTTAAAGAACAAAAATCTTTATTTATAAAGACTATCAGAGCTACCTCAAAGTCAGGTTTGAGGGAAATTAAAGTTTACGCAATGGGCGATCGAGTTTAAGTTGAGTAAAGTGCGATCGCTAACTCTGGCTATTTTTGCTTAATTTTTTGTCAAAATCAGCTTGCAGAGCGTGACTGAATCCGGCATGATTTTCAGCATTGGTTTATTCACTAATTTTCAAAGAAGTTTTGTTAACAAAAGTTTCATTCTATTTTCTAAGGTCAATATTTCTCCTATGAACAGCCTCGCGCGAAAAGATTTTTTCTTCTGTTTGGGAATTTGGTTGGCGATCGAGATTGTCTGCTTTGCGCTATTACCGATGTTGAACTTAGCAGAATCCAGCCCACCGCTTGAGGTGTGGTTTATGGTGAGCTTAGTTTGCGGCATTGGCGGAGCAGCGCTGATTGCTTACGGTACCCATATTGCAGCAAGAGGAAGAGCGCCCAGACGAATCACTCGTCTGACTATTTCGCTCTTGAGCTGGCTAGGGCTGGTGGGAATTGCTTTTCCATTAATGTTTGCGAGTGCCCAAATTTTTGCCAAGCTGTTTGCCCTGGCAAAAATCTAGCGGTTTGTGGCTAACGTTTTAAGGTGTCGGCGCTGTGGGTTCAGGCTGAACGGGTACAGGTTGAGTAGCCTGTTCAATTTGAGTCGTAAAGTAACCGACCTTATAATTCAGCTGCTGAGCAATCTGAAGCGCCTGTCGGAAGGCAGCGATCGCCTGACTCGTATTACCTGAGGCGCGGTAGAGCTGACCCATTTGATCATAGGTGTTCAGCTTACCCAACGTGTTGTAGGACTGCTGCTGCACGTCTATGAGAAGCTGATACACGACAATTGCATCTTCTGGACGGTTTAAGGAGCGGTAGAGCGCTGCCAGCCGCTCTAGGGCATCACTTGCCTGAGCATATTGCTGAACCGATCGCGCCGTTGCAAACGCCTCTTGATAGCTGGGAGCCGCTAGGTCAGCTCTTCCCATGGCAACATAACTGTCTCCCATGTCAATTTTAAGTAGAGGAATGGGGATAAAGTTCTTTTGCTTTCTATAGAGATCAACCAACTGCTGCTGCATGGCAACTGCCTGAGTCGGCTGGCTATTTTGCTGATAGATATATGCCAACTGTTTTAAGTAAATTTCCTCGTTGGGGCGATCGCTCTGCTGTTGAGCAATTCCCAAAAGCTGCTCGTAGGCAGCGGCAGCACTAGGGTAATCAAAATAGGCGAGCTGCATTTCTGCCAGTGCCGTAAGGATTTGCTGCTCTAGCGCCTTATTTTGCTGCTGCCGAGCCTGGGCAAGGAGTTGATCATATAGCGTCACGGCAGGTGTACGGGCACGCATGGTCTGGTATGCCTGGGCAATTTTGAGCAGCAGGTCATAATCTATAGGGGTCTGAGCCTGCACCTGCTGTTGAATTTCTTGCAGCCGCGCGGTGATCACTCGAACCTCGGTCGTTTCGCTTTGTCGCCATGCCACCTCGCCTACCCGGCTAAGGGATTTAACTTCTTCGGCAGTTCCCAAGAAGCGACGCAGCCGTAGCTCCCGGTTCCAGGTTTCTAGTGCGCCTGGTAGATCGCCTGCCTGCAGTTTAGCTAATCCCTGACGCTGCAATTCATCTAGAGCCGTTGTCAGGACAATCTTTTCTTGAGCGCTCAGCGGACGATCGACTACCATTTCAGGCAGCAGCGGATCAGGGGCAGTAATTTCTAGAGGACTGGGTGGGAGAGCATCAGAGGCTTCTTCTGCTAGAGCGGGTAAGCCCATACAGAGCAGAGCGAGCGCTACTCCCAAAGCTCTAAACACCCTTTTCTGCTTGCCCTGATTGATCGATCGCCCTACTTGAAAATTCATAGACCCGACTTCCAAAGCGATTAGGTTTAGTGACAAAATCTAGCCAACTTAATTTTCGCCAATTTCAACCCTACTTCGGGACTTTCAGAAAAGTCTTAATCTGAAATAGACATTTATGAATCGGCTTAAATTAATTATTCTAAGGTATGGTTGATTCTGCCCACGTGATTCTCTGACGTTAAATCTTTTGTCTAAAGAATTTTTCTAAAGAAGTAGGTTTTAGGACGTATCTTTGCTTCAGAGCTTCAAATTATGGGAATTATTTGGGTGAAAGGTCAAGAAATGCCAGCAAGGGTGAACAAAGCGTGAGAGTTTTGGTAGTTGGGAACGGTGGACGAGAACACGCCCTTGCATGGAAGCTTCTGCAATCGCCACGAGTCCAAGAAGTTTTCTGCGTTCCTGGCAATGGGGGTACGGCACAGCTCGATCGCTGTCGCAATATTGCCATGGGGGTTAGTGATTTTGAAGGTATTGCCCGTCTGGCATTGGTCAACAACACGGGCTTGATTGTCGTCGGGCCGGAAGTTCCCCTAGCAGAAGGAATTACGGACTACTTACAGCAGCAGAATCTAACCGTCTTTGGTCCTACTCAGGCTGGGGCGCAAATTGAGTCTAGCAAGGCTTGGGCAAAGGCGTTGATGCGAGAAGCCAAGATTTCAACGGCGGCATCAGAAGTGTTCACAGATGCCGCTAGTGCGATCGCCTACATCAAATCTCAGGATGCCGAATCTCAGGATGCCGAATCTCAGAGCGTAAGAACTCAAGGCACACCGATCGTTATCAAGGCAGATGGCTTGGCTGCTGGGAAGGGCGTAACGGTGGCTATGACCGTAGAGGAAGCGATCGCTGCTGTAGAAGAAAGCTTTGGTGGTCAGTTTGGGGCAGCGGGTCAGCAAGTTTTGATTGAGGAATACCTGATAGGGCAGGAAGTATCTATTCTGGCAATCACAGATGGTCTGACGATTCGTCCGCTGCTGCCCGCCCAAGATCACAAACAAGTTGGTGAGGGCGATACGGGAGCCAACACAGGCGGCATGGGTGCCTACGCCCCCACGCCAGTAGTTTCTCTGTCGCTAATGGAGCGGATTCAGACTGAGATATTGGAGCCAGCGATCGCCGCTTTACGCCGCCGAGGCATTGACTATCGGGGCGTTCTCTATGCAGGGTTAATGATCACGCCTGAGGGAGAGCCAAAGGTGATTGAATTTAACTGTCGCTTTGGCGATCCTGAAACTCAGGTGGTGCTGCCGCTGTTGGAGACTCCGCTAGATGAGGTGCTGCTTGCCTGCGTCGAGCAGCGTTTAGAACAGTTGCCGCCCCTAGCCTGGAAAGCTGAATCCGCTGCCTGTGTGGTAATTGCGGCAGGCGGCTACCCTGAAACCTACAAGAAGGGCTATCCCATCCAGGGCATTGAACAAGCAGAAGCATCGGGTGTGGCATCTGGAACGATCGTTTTCCATGCTGGAACTAAGCTGAAGCAAGATCAGCTGGTGAGCGATGGAGGGCGAGTCTTGGCGGTGACGGCTCTAGGGGAAACTTTTGAGACGGCGATTGCCCATGCCTATGAAGCCGTGGAATGTATAGAGTTTAGAGACTTGTATTACCGCAAAGATATTGGTCATCGGATTCTGAAGAGCAGAGCGAGGTAACTGCCCTGCGCCTTTATGGGTTAGAGTCGAACGAGGTAAAGTATTCTTAAGCAACGTTAAAATTAAGCAAAGTCAAAGTAAGCAACCTTGGTAGCCCTGCTGATCAAAATTCGAGAAACGATCGCCCGCTGGTGGTCAGACTTCACCCTTCAGACTCGTCTTATGGCGGCAGCAACTCTGGTGGTGTCGCTGCTGATGAGCGGTTTGACCTTTTGGGCGGTCAACACCATTCAGCAGGATGCTCGCTTGAATGACACTCGTTTTGGGCGAGATTTAGGGCTGTTGCTGGCAGCCAATGTCGCTCCTTTAGTCAGCGAGAGCAACCGGACAGAACTTGCCCGTTTTTCCCACAGCTTCTTCGGCAGCACCTCTAGCGTTCGCTACATGATTTACGCGGACGAAGACGGCGAGATTTTCTTTGGCATTCCCTACTCAGAGTCTGAGGTTCAAAATTCTCTGACGATCCGACGGCGGATTCAGCTTCCTGAAAATTATGCTGAGAACGCTGAGGAACCCATGGTGCGGCAACATATTACGCCCGATGGAGAAGTGACAGATGTATTTGTGCCCCTGAATCACAACGGCAAATATCTGGGCGTAATGGCGATCGGCATTAACCCCAATCCCACAGTAGTTGCCTCTTCGTACTTGACGCGAGACGTGACGATCGCCGTATTTATCTCGATCTGGGTCATGGTGATTCTGGGCGCCGTATTTAACGCGCTCATTATCACGAAGCCGATTAAAGAGCTGCTGTTGGGCGTGAAAAACATTGCAGCCGGAAATTTTAGGCAGCGAGTCGATCTGCCTGTGCGGGGTGAGTTGGGAGAGCTAATTCTCAATTTCAATGAAATGGCAGAGCGCTTAGAGAGCTATGACGAACAGAATATTGATGAACTGACCGCCGAAAAAGCCAAGCTGGAAACTCTAGTATCGACGATCGCTGATGGGGCGGTTTTGCTAGATACCGACATGAACGTTATCCTCACGAATCCGACGGCTCAGCGGATTTTTGGCTGGGAGAGCCATGAGGAAATCATCGGTAAAAATGTGCTCTACCATCTGCCCAACGCGGTCAAAGTGGAGCTGACTCGCCCCCTCTACCAGTTGGCTTCTGGCAGCGCCTCCGATGAGCTGAAGGACGGCGCAGAGTACCGCATTACGATTCCTGATCCGATCAGTCGCACGGTACGAATATTGCTGAATACGGTCTTTGATCAGTACCGTGAGAATATTCGCGGCATTGCTATTACAGTGCAAGACATCACTCGTGAAGTCGAGTTAAACGAAGCTAAGAGCCAGTTCATCAGCAACGTCTCCCACGAATTACGTACGCCTTTGTTCAACATAAAGTCGTTTATCGAAACGCTGCATGAGTACGGCGAAGATCTGAGTGAGGTAGAAAAACGCGAATTTCTAGAAACGGCTAACCGAGAGACCGATCGCCTCACCCGTTTGGTTAATGACGTTCTCGATTTGTCTAAGCTAGAGTCTCACCGCCGCTACAACCTGGAACCTGTTGAGATTGTTCAACCGATCGAGCAGACTTTGCGAACCCATCGCCTCAACGCCAGAGATAAGGGAATTGAGCTGATGCAGGATATTCAGCCAGATCTGCCTTCTGTGTTAGGTAATTACGATTTGCTGCTGCAAGTGTTCTCTAATTTAGTCGGGAATGGGCTGAAGTTTACGGAAGCAGGTGGCTCAGTAACGATTCGAGCCTATGCCTTGGAGCCAGAGCCTAGTCATCAGCTCAGCCATGACTCATCCAGCCATCACCAGTCCGTCCAACCCGTTCAGCCCCAACCCATGCAGGTTCGAATTGAGGTTGTCGATACAGGAATCGGCATCGATCCAGAAGATCAGCAGGCTATTTTCGATCGCTTCTTCCGAGTCGAAAATCGAGTCCACACTCTAGAGGGTACTGGGCTGGGATTATCGATCGTGCAGAACATTATCGAGAAGCACCACAGTCAAGTGCACTTAGTTAGCGAAGTGGGAGCTGGCACCACCTTTTGGTTTGATTTACCGATCTATCAAGAAGGCACAGTGCTGTTTGATGAATTGCCGATTCCTGAAGCCATTGCCTCAGCGCAGGCTGCCTCATCTGTAAGTGCTACTGCTTAACATCGCCATTGAACAGCTCAAAAATCTGGCGACAAAAGAGCTTCAGCTTCTCTCTAACCTCATCTGTTGGCGCCTTGGAGCCGATAAACCTCCAGTCTTTGATGGTGGACAGCCTCCACTGCTCGCCCAAATGCGTGAATCCTGCTACCTCTAGACCGATCGCCCGTCGAGATGCAGCAGCATCCTCTACTGAATCACTGTAGAAGCGAATTTGCACCAAAATACTACGGCTTTGAATAGAGCGACTCCAGCCCGGTAAATGAAAGCCAATATCAATGGAGTCAGGATCGGTTTGTTCTCTGGTATCAGGATCATTTGCCCAGGGCTTCAGGTCTGCGCGCGCATCGGGAAACTGCGCTTTAAATAGAGTCACAACAGCCGCAATTTTAGTGGCTAAGTCTAGACCGATCGCCTGCTCTGCTGCGTTCACTCCAATCTCTCCTTCATCCTTTGTCACATTATGGGCAGATCACGCTAGGAATGGGCAGTACCGACTGATACGATTTGGGCAGATTTTGGCTAGCCAAGATTTTCAAGGGAGTCAAGGAGGTGAAACCCCTTTTGCAAAGATAGAGTCTGGCAAAGTAGCTTCTCAGAAGCAACACAGTATTTGTAAAGAATTGTAGACTTAGGAAATTTTGTAGCAAAGATCACGAATGTTACCGATAGAAAATCAGCAGTGCTGAGCCAAAATGCAGGTTGAACCTGCTACATTAAGCTGAAATTTATGCCTGATTACAAAACCTTCCATCAAAGAGCTGATGACTCATTTGAGAAAATTATGGCTCGAATCTTACCTGAAGCAAAAGTCACCTTCACCGCCGACCAACTTAGTGCGCTAAAGCTTGCCTGTCATCAAGTGAATTGGAAAAATAGCCACTCGATTGATATTCGCTTATCCATTCCTAGCTATCCTCGTCGTTTTTATGTGGTTTTTCTAGCGGGTAGAGAACGCCGCTCGGCTCAAAGATACTCCCTAGGCAATAGTCATAAAGCCCTTGCTACTCTGACTGCTTTAATAATCTTGTCACTAGGATGCACAGTCATCTATGGGTTGCTTCAGCTCGCTCTTGCCGCGTCTCAGCGTGACAATATTTACCCAACTGCGATTCCCTGGCTACAAACCCAAGACGCCTGTGAGCAAACGGGCAGATTTTGGGAAGAGGGAAGATGCTGGGACGCGATGCAGAGTCCAGATTTTTAGTTGTGAGCAACAATGGACAACTTTGAAAAAATTGCTCCGCTCTCTCGAAGGGGGGAAGCGCGATCGCTATTCTGAGGATATTGTTACAAAGGTATACTAACGTTCCATGTTTTTCTAAGGATGCGTTAGCGTTAATTTACTGGATTTCGATCGCCTATTTTAGAGTTAGCTATGCGTCCTGGATCTGGAGATTGTGTAGAACCTGAATCCCTGCTCAGCTTTTGTCGCTACAGAGTTGAATCAGGGCTAAATCGGTCTTATCGCATCAATCTTTCATCCTTCAGAGCCACCGCAGAGTTGATCGCAAGCTTTTAGTTGCAATTATTGTCAGGAGCAGATTCATGATTATTGCCCATCAACCTAGCGCGAACCCGATTAGTCAGGGTTCTAGGGAAAAGTCTTTGGTTCTTTGGTTTGAAGAAGTGGGCATTGCAGATATCCATTTAGTAGGTGGAAAAAATGCCTCCTTGGGAGAAATGATTGGGCAGCTCCTATCCAAAGGGGTGAATGTCCCAACAGGATTTGCCACCACTGCTTATTCATTTCGCTACTTCATTGAAAATGCAGGATTGGAAGCGCGGCTGCGGCAGCTTTTATCTGACTTAGATGTTGATGATATTGCCAATTTGCAAGAGCGGGGTAAGCAAGCCCGATCGCTGATTCTCAACACTCCTTTTCCAACTGAGCTAGAAGATGCCATCACGAAAGCCTATCTCGAACTCTCTCAGCGCTATGGAGTTGATCAGGGAGCAGATCTGGATGTAGCGGTTCGCTCTAGTGCTACAGCTGAAGACTTACCAGATGCTAGCTTTGCCGGACAGCAGGAAACCTATCTCAATATTCAAGGTGTGAATGCGGTGCTAGAAGCCTGTCATCGCTGCTACGCCTCTTTATTCACCGATCGCGCTCTTTCCTATCGAGTCACCCAAGGCTTTGATCATCTGGATGTGGCGCTGTCTGTAGGCGTACAAAAGATGGTGCGATCGGATTTGGCTACCGCTGGCGTTATGTTTTCGATCGACACAGAGACAGGCTTCAAAAACGCGGCGCTCATTACAGCAGCCTATGGTCTGGGCGAAAACGTGGTTCAGGGTGCTGTTGTGCCAGATGAGTACTATGTCTTCAAACCGACGCTCAAGACTGGATTTAAGCCGATTCTGGAGAAGCGGCTGGGCAGTAAAGATATGCGAATGGTCTATGACACGACTGGCGGTAAGCTAGTTAAAAATATTCCTGTGGAGGAGAGCGATCGCCAGAAATTTGCTCTCAGCGACGACGAAATTCTTACCCTGGCACGTTGGGCTTGTACGATTGAAGACCACTATTCCAGCGTGCATGGCGGGGATACGCCAATGGATATGGAATGGGCAAAAGATGGGCATACAGGTGAACTGTTTATTGTCCAAGCGCGTCCAGAAACGGTGCAGTCGCGCAAATCTGGAACCGTTCTGCGTACCTACAAATTGAAGGATTCCCATCCGCCAGAGCCGCTGTTTACCGGACGGGCAGTGGGCGACTTGATTGGGCAAGGTCAGGTGAGGGTGCTGACGCAGGTCGATCGCCTGGATGAGTTCCAGCCCGGAGAAGTTCTAGTCGCCGATAAGACTGATCCCGACTGGGAGCCGATTATGAAAAAAGCTAGCGCCCTGGTGACAAAGCAGGGCGGGCGTACCTGCCATGCAGCGATCATTGCCCGTGAGCTGGGCATCCCGGCGGTAGTGGGTTGCGGTGATGCGATCGAGACTTTGCAAGATGGTCAGGAGATTACGGTTTCTTGTGCTGACAGTGATGAAGGCAAAATCTACGCGGGGCTATTGCCCTATGAAGTTGAGGAGCTGCATCTGGATGAGCTGCCTCAGATCCGCACCAAGATTTTGATGAATGTTGGCAATCCGCAGGAGGCATTTTCTCTAGCGGCACTGCCTTCTAACGGTGTGGGACTAGCAAGATCAGAGTTCATTATTGCCAATCAGATTAAGGTTCATCCTCTTGCTCTGATCTACTTTGATCAACTGCGAGACAAGGGCGCTAAGTGGGAAATTTCTCAGCTCACAGCGCACTATGCCCACAAGCCTGATTTCTTTGTGGATAAGTTAGCTCAGGGCATTGGCAAGCTGGCAGCCGCTTTTTATCCCAATCCGGTGATCGTCCGTATGTCGGATTTGAAAAGCAATGAGTATGCCAACTTAATTGGCGGCAGACAGTTTGAACCCGATGAGGAAAATCCGATGCTGGGCTGGCGCGGTGCCTCTCGTTATTACGACCCCAAGTACAGTGAGGCATTTGGGCTGGAGTGCAAGGCGATGAAGCGCGTCCGGGATGAGATGGGTTTGACCAATGCCATTTCTATGATTCCGTTCTGCCGCACTCCCGAAGAAGGGCGAAAGGTCTTGGCAGAAATGGCGAAGAACGGGCTGGTGCAGGGCGAAAACGGATTGCAGGTCTATGTCATGTGTGAGCTGCCCAGCAACGTCATCTTGGCGGATGAGTTTGGCGACATCTTTGACGGTTTCTCGATCGGCTCCAATGATTTGACGCAGTTAACTTTAGGGGTCGATCGCGATTCTTCGCTGGTAGCTCACGTGTTTGACGAGCGCAGTGAAGCCGTCAAGACTATGGTGCGGGTTGTGATTCAAAAGGCGAAGGCAAAGGGTCGTAAGGTCGGCATTTGCGGTCAGGCACCCAGCGACTACCCAGAGTTTGCCAAGTTTTTGGTAGAGCAAGGGATTGATAGCATCAGCCTCAATCCTGACTCGGTGGTAAAAACGCTGCTGGCGATCGCTCAGACTGAATCTGAGGTAGTGAGATAAGCCAGATGGCTCTGTGAGATTGATCGGAAAACGTTTGTGGTCAAGCTTTTATAGCTGTCGCCAGTTTACTTAGGACATTTTGGGTGGGGCGCTTCGCGCCCCACCCAAAATGTCCCCGTCCTAACCGCCAAGGCGGTTGCCATATTTTTAGTCCCTTTCCTGTTTAGGAGAGGGATTTTTCATGTCTCTACTCAGCCATGCCTTATATAAGCTTCTCCCTTTTACTTTTCCTTTGCGGTTACAAGATGCATTAACTTTTGCAACAGGTGATCAGGACGCACAGGTTGGGGTAGCCAGCCGTCTACATCTAGGTCTCCAGTATTAAGTTTAGAGTTTTGCTCTTCGGAGCTAAATTCTGGAACGGTTGACATTAAAGCAATAATCTTCAAGTGCTGAGTGGACGGATTACGTCGCAAGCGATGAATCAGCCGATCGCCATCCATGTCGGGCAGCTGCATATTGGTGATAACGGCGATCGGTCGCAGAGCCTCAATCTGGCTGACTGCGGTAGAGCCTTCCAGCATCCAAATCACCTGATAACCCGCGGCAGTGAGGACATCGCAGATTAGGTTTGCCGTTTCCTCATTGTGTTCGATCAAAACCACCCGTCCTTGCGGCGGTTCGGGCAGACCTTCCTTGAGTAGAGGCTCTTGCTGATCCGATCGCTGCATGGGAATACAAACGGTGAAAACTGTACCAATGCCTTCGATCGATTTCACCTGAATCGAGCCGCTATGCAAATCGACAAGCTGTTTAGTCAGCGCCAAACCCAACCCTGTGCCTTCATACTGACGACGGTAGCCCGTGTCTAGCTGCTGAAATTTTTGAAACAGCTCAGGAATTAAAGGTTCAGGAATGCCAATGCCTGTATCCTTTACCTGAAAAACTGCCAGATTATCTTCCACAAATACGCACAGCGTCACTTTGCCGCCCTTGGGCGTAAACTTGATAGCGTTGCCCAGCAAGTTGAACAAGATTTGCCGAATTCGATGCGGATCGGCAATGAAGCGATCGCCCGCAGGTTCAATTTGCAGATCAAGTCCTAGGCTCACCTCTTGTAAGACAGCCTGCCCAGTGAAGGTTTTCAGAGCTTGCTGAGCTAGCCGAGAAAGGGAAAATTCCTCCAAATTCAGAGCAATCTTACTGGCTTCGGCTTGAGACAAGTCTAAAATGTCGTTGATCATCGCCAGCAGATGCTTACCGCTATCGTGGATGGTCTGCAAAAAGCTTTGCTGACGATCGCTCAACGTCTCTGCTGACCAGCGCTGGAGGGTTGCCGACATGCCGATAATACAGGTCAGCGGCGTACGCAATTCGTGACTGACGGAAGCCAAGAATTCGCTCTTGGCTCGGTTGGCAGACTGCGAGGCAAGTACCATGTCTTGCAGGGCTTGTGTTCGTTCAATGACGCGCTGTTCCAGAGTTTGTTTTTGCTGTTGCAGTTCAGCATAGAGCTGGGCTTGGCTAATGGCAATTGCCAGATGTTCGGCTATCTGCTGCAAGAATTTCTGCTCACCCTCCTGCCACTGGCGTGGCTCAAAGCACTGGTGGGCAATCAGCAATCCCCAAATCCGATCGCCAATGGTGATCGGCGCAACCAGCTTTGATCGGATCTGTGCCCGCTGGAGAAACTCAAGAAAACAGGGCATTTTTCTGTAGCGAGCCTCCACATCTTGGACAGCAATTGCCAAATTTTGCCGCTGGACATTTTGGTAGCGCGAAGTTTGCACAAAGCAATGTGCCTCAGAAAAGTCCAGAACTGAAGGAATTTCTGTAGACAAGCGGGCTTCGTAAATAACTGAGCCGCCCTGCTGAGCGGGGTAATCAGACGATTCTTGAATCTCTACAGGTTTGGCGTCAGAAACCGCTTGATTCAGGCGATAGATTACCAGGCGATCGACCTCTAAGCACTGCTGCATCTGCTCTACAGCCGTTTGCAAAATAATAGGCAGCTCTAGACTTTGACGAATTTGAGCCGCAACCTGATTGAGTAAACGCTCTTGCTTTATCTGCTGAAGCAACGCCTTTTCAGTCGAGGAGGCGGAACTGACCTGATCGAGAGGCTGAGGCATGGGTAGCTGAGCTGAGAGGGCTGCCACTAAGCGCAGCGTAAATTCACTTTGAGTCCCGGCATGATTAGGCTGAACCTGCGTATGAACCTGCTGAAATGTCCTCTGTAGCAGAGCTTGAGGTCGCGCTAGCGCGATCGCCTGATCTAGAAAATCGCGGATTGCCTCTGGCTCAAAGGTCAGCGTCATGGGGGCAACGGTTTCCGTTTGAGAGAACGCTATCTTGCCCAGCAATAGAATGCTAAAAGCGGGCGAGACCATGAGCGTAAAATGAGTGACATGCAGGTGAGTCGCGATCGCCTCTGCGGTCAAGCCTTCGTTTAGCAGATTGACTTCTGAAAAGACCTCTGCCCTCAGCTCTTCAGCCATTTGCCGAATCAACGTTTGCAAGAGGGAAAATGCCGAAAAGGGGAAAGATTGACTAAGATTTGAACAGTAATTGGGCATCATCACGCCAAAATCAAGGCTCTGCGTCATGTCTAACTGCTAGAACAGGGAGCATTTAGGTAGTGTTTCAAATGTGTTGTTGATTTTTTTGAAAGGGGCGCGGAGCGCCCCTTTCAAAAAAATCAACAACATGTCTAGAACATCACCAAGCGTTTGCTAGTTCATCCAGCGAAGAATACTTATATATCTAGCTTAGCGGATGCCCTGTGCCTAAAAAGGTTCGCTGTCCTTAACGATCGTTTTTCTAAAGCTTTCACCTCAGTTTTTGCAAGGAAAAGCCTCGATCGCTACATAATTCCAGCTAGGATGCTCTAGTGCCCTTTTCAATAAATCCGCTTAGGCATATGGTTGCTGCAAACGTTTCTCCTAACAATTCTTCCAACACGCTATCTCGCCTGATCAACGGCATCTTATCCATCAAGCCCCTCTCTGATCTGGCTAAGCATCAGGCGAGATCGATGATGATTAAACGCGCTGAGTCGATTGGGGTGTATTGGCGCAAAGAAGTGGAGGTTTTGCGATCGCGCCACAGTGCAGCCGAGTTTTCGCCTGAATGGGATGATGCTCTACGCCAGACTCTTAACCCTGATCTGGTCTATCCAGACTACTATTTGCGATCGTTTCATGCCTATGAGCAGGGAAACCTGAGCTGGGAAGCCGCAATGGAGGTCGAGGTGGCGGCTCATGCCGTTCATGCGCGGATTTTTCCAGATGCGGGGGCACAAGGCGATGCCATGCTGCGGCAAAGCTACCATGCCGTGATGCAGCCAGCGATCGCAACGCCGCCTCAAGATATTCTCGATCTCGGCTGTAGCGTCGGCATGAGCACGTTTGCTCTACAAGATATCTATCCGCACGCGCAGATTACAGGTTTGGACTTGTCACCCTATTTTTTAGCGATCGCCCAATACCGCGCTCAGAATGTCGTCAGCACCGAAAAGCCGATTCACTGGCTCCATGCCGCTGCCGAATCAACTGGGCTGCCGGATGCCTCATTTGACCTGGTATCCACCCATCTGATGTTTCATGAATTGCCTCAGAGTGCAGCGATCGCCATTCTGAAAGAGGCGCGTCGCTTGCTGCGTCCGGGCGGGCACCTCAGCATCATGGACATGAACCCGAAATCGGAGATATACGCCAAGATGCCGCCCTACATCTTGACGCTGCTCAAAAGTACGGAACCCTATTTAGATCAATACTTCACGCTGGATCTAGAGCAGGCGATCGCCGATGCCGGATTCACGCCACCGACCCTGACCTGCAACAGTCCGCGCCACCGCACGGTGATTGCTCAAGTCCGCTAGGGGGAAGCAAAGGATGGGTGGATGAGTCGATGGGTGGATGAGTCGATGGGTGGATGAGTCGATTCCCATCTACCCACACACCCATCTATCCCTCTATCCCTTGACGCAAACCACCTGCTTTAGGGTGGCGACGACATCCACCAGATCTGCCTGGTTTTTCATCACCTGGGCGATCGGCTTGTAGGCTCCCGGAATTTCGTCCAGAACGCCCTCGTCTTTGCGGCACTCTACGTCTCGCGTTTGCTGGATCAGGTCATCTAGGGTGAAGTTGAGCTTGGCTTTGTTGCGCGACATCAGCCGCCCTGCCCCATGAGAGCAAGAGCAATAGCTATCGGCGCAGCCTTTCCCTTTCACAATGAAGGACTGTGCCCCCATTGAACCCGGAATGATACCATAGTCTTCCTCACGGGCGCGCACAGCTCCCTTGCGAGTCACATAGACCTCTTCGCCAAAGTGGACTTCCTTTTCGGCATAGTTGTGATGGCAGTTGACTTGCAGCAGCGGCTTGGTAGGCTTGCCGCCCGCTACATGCTTCTCCACCACCTTTTGGAAACGCGCCATCATCACCTCACGGTTAAATTTGGCGTATCCCTGTGCCCATTGCAGATCGCGCCAATAGGCGACAAATTCTGTTGTGCCCTGGACGAAGTATGCCAGATCGGGGTCGGGCAACTGGGTATCGCTCAGCTTCATTAGGTCTTTGGCAGTGCCAATATGACGCTGTGCCAGCATATTGCCGATGTTGCGGGAGCCAGAGTGCAGCATCAGCCACACCTGATTATTAGCGTCCAGACAAACCTCCAGAAAGTGGTTGCCGCCGCCGAGGGAGCCAAGCTGTTTCATGGCTTTTGACTCTAGATGCTGCACTCCCATATGCAGTTCTTTAAAGTCTTGCCAGCCCTGCCAATTAGTGACAGATTTCTCGATCTCCTTGTTTTCGCTGAAGCCAACAGGAATTGCTGCCTCTAGATCAAGGCGAATTTGCTTCAGCTTGCCCTCCAGGCGATCGCCCTCAAAAGGCAATTTGATCGCCGCCATGCCACAGCCAATATCCACCCCAACCGCTGCGGGGACGATCGCCTCCTGCGTCGCCACCACCGAACCCACCAATGCCCCTTTGCCGAGATGAACATCCGGCATCAGCGCCACATGCTTAAACACGAAAGGTAGAGAGGCGACATTTTTCGCCATTTTGATTTCTTCATTGCCTAGCTCATGATTTGCCCAGGAAAGGACGGGCGCACGAGTTTTAAAGGGAACCTGTTCGTAAGGCATTTGAGTTTACCTGCGCTTGTTTATTGATGCTTATAGTGTTGTTTTCAGGTCTTATGTGCCTGCTTCCAACGAGCTTTTTCTTCGAGCTGTGCCCGCTGATTCTGTCTGCGCGTTAGAGGGTTCGGCTCTTGCTGGAATTTTGGGTGGCTAAGCGGGAAAGGTTTAGTCTTCCCTAGGCGATCGCCTCCTGCACTCTGGTCGTTCCTGTTGACAGTCCTGAAAGCGGCGAGCCTCAAGTATCAGCAAAGACTTTCTGAAGACTATCTTCACCTGCCCAGATTTGTAGCTCTCGCAGACCGGGCGTATTGATGGTCAATGCGTTTCAGCATAGTAAGAATCAGCCTGTTTCCCCTAACCCACCCTCGCCTTCAATAGACCAGCATTTGGTAGTAACAGTACGCAGTACACGGTACAGATGTAACAGTACTGGGCGTAACTTGTGAGAGAACCCCTGCCCCTAGTGGGTCAACGGATTGGAACCCTTGGGTACCAAGTAAGCTATGCTCGCTTCTATCGAGTTGGCTACCAACAGGCTGATTTTTGATCAAGATTTCATTCAGCTACTCCATCAGTTCTATATTCCAATTAGCTTGCTGAATTTGCGTATCTAACTGCCGAATTTCGCGGGCAAGGCGATCGGTTTGGGTCTGCAAATCTGCCACATTAACGGTGCTGATCAGCTTAATTTCTGAAGCGCTGTAGCGGTTAACGGTGCTAGCCGCCGCATCAACCAAAGTGTTGTAGGCGCGTTGCTTCAGTAACAGGGTATCTCGTGCAGCCAGAGCATCGGCGATCGTCTCCTCGTTTTGAAACACGGTCAGGGCATTGGTTTTGTTAATTTGCTGAATCAGGCGCGTCAGCTGAGTGACGATTGCATCCACTTCGGCAATGAGAACCTGTGGATTTTCAGGAGGGGCTTCACCCTCTTGAATAACGGCGCTTCTAACTAGGCGCTGCTGCAACTGTGCCAGCCGCTTTTGGCAGTCGGCTCTCAGAATCAGGGCTTCAGCAAGTTTCATGGCAACAGCTCTCACCAGATATAGACATATACTACATATATGCTACAAGCACTACAATTGTCAATAGCTTGCTGCAAGGAATCCCCGTTTTGAGTTGGGATTTATTAAACTTTTCAACAGAGCCTCGCAAACCTATCCTCACAGTGATTCTTATGGCGGTTCGCAAAGACACGATTTTTGAACGCTTTCTTGCCCCAATCTTCCAGAATTTCTTGATCGATCGCGATGCCCTGATGCGCTACTACAAGAGCCGCGATTGGGAACAGGTCAGCAATCGCTTCCGCCAGCCCAACTTCACCTATCCTAACTACTACCAGGCACACAACTTTCATGGCGTGGAAGGGGGCTATCTTAGCCTAGGAGCCGCTCTGTCCTATGATCCGATTACCCAGTATGTGCTGCCGCCCAATGAAGCCTGGGTGCGGCAGGAGTTGATCGATCGCATTCGCTGCTATCCGCGTCGCATTCTGGATTTGGGCTGTGGCACAGGTTCGATGACGCTGATGCTGAAGCAGAAATTCCCCCAGGCTGAGGTGATTGGGCTAGATTTCTCGCCCTATATGCTGGCTGTTGCCGACGACAAGGCCAACGCTGCTGAAGTAGCGATCGCGTTTTTGCAGGGCAACGCTGAAGCCACAAACTTTGCCACCGAAAGTTTTGATGTGGTGACGGCGGCACTTCTATTTCACGAAACGCCACCCGAAGTTTCAAAAAATATCCTACGCGAGGGCTTGCGTCTGCTGAAATCCGGTGGAGAAGCGCTAATTTTTGACGGCAATCAGTCCACGCTGCGCCAAACTGAATGGCTAACGGAAATTTTTGAAGAGCCTTACATCAAAGCCTATGCCAAAGGCAACCTTGATGCCTGGATGGGGGCGGCTGGATTTGAGGATGTGCGAACAGAGCAAGTGTGGTGGGTTCATCAGATAACGCGTGGAGTGAAGCCCTTACCCGCTCGATCGCCCGATCATCCCAATGTAGCGGCAGAAAACAATCCTGCCTTCGCGTTCTAAAGCAAATAAGCTAAAAGAGCTGCCCCGTCTATAAAACAGACAAAGCAGCTCTTTTAGCCGCATCTTACTTGTTAGGCTGAGGAGTCATCCGCAGGTAAGGCTTAACCGCCGTATAGCCCTTAGGGAACTTCTGTTCTAGCTCTGCCGGATCGGTGATGGAAGGCACAATGACGCAATCGTCGCCATCTTTCCAGTCTGCCGGGGTCGCAACACTATAATAATCTGTCAGCTGGAGTGAGTCAATCACCCGCAGTAGCTCGTCAAAGTTGCGTCCGGTGCTGGCTGGATAGGTCAAGGTCAGGCGAAGCTTTTTGTTGGGGTCGATGATGAATACCGATCGCACCGTCAGCGTGTTGTTGGCATTGGGGTGGATCATGTCATAGAGATCAGACACCTTGCGATCGGGATCTGCCAAAATCGGGTAGTTGAGCGCGGTGCCCTGGGTTTCTTCAATGTCACCCACCCAGCTCTTGTGAGAGTCTACGTCATCAACGCTAAGCGCCAATGCCTTAACGTTGCGCTTGTCAAATTCGGGCTTGAGCTTTGCCACTGTACCCAGCTCAGTGGTGCAAACTGGAGTAAAGTCTTTGGGGTGAGAGAAGAGAATAACCCAGCTATCGCCTGCCCATGCGAAGAAATCAATGTCGCCGTGGGTAGAGGCTTGAGTAAAGTTGGGGACTGTGTCGCCGAGTCGGAGTGCCATAACTGAACTTCCTGTCTGTCGCTTTAAGTACGAAATTCGCTTTAACTGCAAAATTCTAGACCATTACTGATCATCTCACAAACCCCGGTATTCCGCCCGGAGTTTAGACCTTTCTTTATGTTTCGAGAGTTCTAAATATTAGATTTATTGCAAATTAAGCTGCAAGTTAAGCTGGGTGGAGGCGCAGCCTTCACCAAACTTAATCCCAAAACTTTAATCTGCGAGAAGTCTATTTCAGAAAGTAGGTTCAGAGGCGATATCTTTAGCTACTATTACTTTCTCTGAATATCGTGCTTTGAATATCGTGCTCTGGACATTACACCCCCTATGGCAGAACCGACCTCCAAAAACCAGCAGCCTAAAGATCAGCAGCATCCCCAGTGGGAGAGCGATCGCCAGGTTGCCAATACGCTTCTAGCCGGAGAGCCTAGCGATTACAATTTGGCAGAACTGGCTCGTCTACGCATCCGCTATCGGGGCTTTCCCGGAGCCAGAGATATTCAGGCCGACATGGAAAAAGTACTGAACCGATGGCAGCTTACTGAGGAAGCGCTATTTGCCAAAACCCGCCAAATTCATCAGACCTCTCAGATTTACCGAGGGCGCAGCAACCAGCGAGAAGACTGGAGCTAACTTGCTTTGGCGGTCGTATATGTGTCGCGCATATTTGCAGGTGCATATATGCGCAGGTGTACCTTGAATCAGAGAATCAGAACATTTGTCGCTTCGCCATGCCTCCCCTAGATCCTACAGATTGGTTCAGTACCCTAGCTCGATTGAGCCTTGCCCTTTTTGTGGGTGGCTTGGTGGGGCTAGAGAGACAGATCGATCGCAAACCCGCAGGTCTGCGTACCCACATGCTCGTCAGCCTAGGAGCCTCTCTATTTGTGATGACAGGGCTGCAACTCAGCCCCAATGCTCTCGAAAACACCAGCCGCATCATTCAAGGCATCGTGTCTGGCATTGGCTTCTTAGGAGCCGGAGAAATTTTTGCAAAATCCAGAACCACTCCCGATGAGGTCAAAATCCAGGGACTCACCTCCGCAGCGGCAATCTGGGTATCGGCATCTTTGGGCGTGGCAGCGGGTTGTGGGCTGTGGTTTATGGCATTGAGTGGGGCGATCGCCACCATCTTTGTCTTACTGGTGATTAAACGCACCGAAAAGAAACTCGATCGCAATAGCTAACCTCAGTGGATCGCAAAGCTTACACTCGATCCCCCCAATCCCTTAAAAAGGAGGCTACAGAAATTTCACTTGAGTTCGAGAAACAAGTCTACCAGCGACAGCACAATTTCTACCACAATCAAGATCACCACATACCACTCCATCCGCAGGCCTGTATTGTGCTGAAGCAAATCCAGCACTGTTTCTGCCGTGCGCGAAATCAGATCTAGCTTGCGTTCTAGTACGGTGTGCCGCTCCCGAATTTCATATTCGTTTTCCAAGCGTGCATAGAGCCGCTCTAGGGCAGGAGAGTCCCATAGCAGCTCTGGCTTGTCAATAATTTCTACCCGCCCAACAATCTTGTGCTGAATCATCAGAGTTCTGCCGAGCTGTCGCAACAGCTCCTTCCCCCAGCGCTCGTCTCTGGCACTGCGTTGAAGGCTATCGGCAAAGGGTTCAATTTGGTCAAAGACTTTGGCGGTGCCACCTTCATAGTGAGCCAAAACAACACTCTTACCCAGCACGTCAGCAACGATTTGGAACCGACTAATATCAAATTCTTGCAGCCAAATTGTGCCGTTCTCAATTCGCCCGCCAACGTTATCCTGCATCAGAACGGCTTCCTCTGTCTCAGGCTTGGCAAATGGCTCAATTACTAACGGCTTTAGGTAAGACAGAAAAGAAGCCTCTTCAATCGGGTTTAGCCCAAACAGGACAACGGCTCCGTATCGGAAAAGCACTGCACAACCCCGATCGCCCGCTTCTACCACCAGGGGCAGCGTTGCCAAATGAGCTGTCGTTTCCAGTGATTTGAGATCTAGCCGCTCTCCCAAAAACAGAGCGCGACCCTTGACCATAGCTTTGTCGGTGAAGAGTAGTTTCTCCATACTCCGATTATGAACGGTCTTCTTCAGATAAAACAGTGCCTGGTGTGGCGAAAGACAAAGTAGACAGCAAAATGCAGTACGGACAGCGCTCTTATTCAATCGCCTCTGGTTTTTTGTTGGCTTCGGGCTGGTAGTAATCTTGGGCTTGAATGGTGCCTATTCGATCGCGATCCTGATTGATGCAGGCTGGAGTTTTGGCATACTGGCAAACCCTTGCCCAGAGAACGGCGCGGGTGCCCGGAGCACCAGTGGAAAATAGGACGCGATCGCCACCAATCATTTTGATGATTTTTACCTTGCAGGTAGGGCAGACCTGAACTCCGGCTTCTGTCATAGCACTCTCTCTTTTCTAGTACCGCTCTAAAGTCCAAACAGGGTAGATATTTTTTGAGAGCCGCGCTTCGCGCGGCTCTCAAAAAATATCTACCTCACAATCAGTTTAAATGGGTATGCCTTTTTCTGAGTAATTGCTCAATCATGCTGGACAAAATCACGCTTTGCGACTCCCATATGAGTACGTAATTCTCAGTAGTTTTTTTGGTTTTCAAGTAATCTTTGAATAAGACTATCTGCTAGCCCTTAGACGAAATTCTCATCTTTTAGCGTGATTTTGCCAGTGAGTATACTGCTTTCAGACTTTCAAGACTAAAAACATGAGTAATAACCAGGATGACTTAGGCGGTACGATTAGGCACTCTAGCCTAGAGAGCATCTATCATCCGTCTATGCCTGAAGCTTATGGTTCTCGCTACATCCATCCTCCCATCCCATGCCACTTCCTTCCTTTTCACTGAAGTGATAAGGGATCTAGCAAGCGACCCCAATTCCCTCCGCATTAAGAAACTGCTTTTGTTTGCCTCTACACAAAATTGGGAAAATGATCTGCGCCAGCTAGAACAGATAGATTTTATAGATCTGGTGGGAAGCTTACTGGCGATCGCTCCCACGCTAGAACGGCTCCAGTCGCACATTCATGCTATTGCTGGCTCTCTCAATAAATCGGCTGAATATACTCTCGTAGCCAACACCATTATCAATCGCGTCAGTCGGCTGTATCTAGACTGTCCCGTAAGAGCGAGCGGACAAAAAGACTATGAAGCAGTCATACAAAGGCTGGCATGTGACCCTGACTCCCTTCGAATCAAGAAACTCCTGGTTCTAGCCAGTAGAAATATCTGGGAGACTGACGTAAAGCGGCTTGACGATCTGACTTTTCTGGATCTAGTTCAAGAAATCTATAGCCTAATGCCTACCCTAGAGAGTCTTAAGGCAGTTCTAGACAACTTGGCTAAGACCTTGAGTAAGCAAGCTGAGTATGGCGCGATCGCCGAGCGAGTTTGCCTCATCTTTCAGCCGCTTTATTCACCTAAACTGCCGCTAGCATCACAGGCGTATGAGCCGATAGAAATGACCTTGACAGAAGGCATGGAAGAATCATCCTTGATGCAACTACTCAGAGAGCCACCCATCGGGTCAGTTGAGTCAGCCATGCCGCCTGCTCAGGCAGCTGAATATGCTTACATCCGACAGTCGTTGCTCCCCGACCTCTTTGATTTGCGGCTTAACATCATCCAATCTGCTAACCCTCTACGGGTGAAAATTCTCCTCTTTTCTCTACTGCATGAAGTGTTTACACCCGGTGCTGAGCATGATTTACTGCTCAAAAATCATGAGCTAGATGACTTGTTGAATATCTTGCTGCAAACTCATAAACTTCTACATGAGCTGGAGTCGAGGCTGCTGAGTACCGCAAAATCACTCAAGGAGCCAAATGACTATATTCAGATTGCTCAGGTGATTGTGCGATCGCTTAAGCCTTTGTATATTTATCTGCCACTCAAGGCAGTTGCCGCCTCCGTACCCAAAGATGAAAGCCCCACCAATATCATCAGCGTAGAGGCAGATCTCCCTGAAATAACGGAGCCAGATGCTGTGAAACCAGATGCTTTGAAACCAGATGCTCTGAAAGGCGATCGCTCCCTGCATGAGCAATCTGAGTACACCTGTCAGGTGCTGTCTTTCCCCATCTGCAAAGAGGTGAACTCATGATCAAGGTGAATGAACTGCTCAAGCGCTACAAAGCAGGTGAACTTAGCTTCTGCGGCGAAAACCTCACGGGAATCAATTTGGCTCATGCCGATCTCATTGGCATCAATTTGCAGGAATCAGATTTACACAGCGCTACTTTTGTCCTGGCGTACCTCAACCGAGCCAAACTGACCAAAGCTAACTTGATGGCAACTCGACTGGGGGGTGTCAATCTCAGCCAAGCCGATCTGGTTCGAGCTAATCTGCGGGATGCCGACCTACATGGAGCTATTCTTCAGGGAGCCGATCTGCGTAGCGCTGACCTAACCCTGGCTAACCTGCTAGATGCCAACCTCATTGACGCTGACTTACGCAATACCAATCTGAGTGGCGCTAACCTGACGGGAGCCTGCTTGCGAGGAGCAAATCTGCGGGAAGAAAATCGTAAATATGCAGCAAATTTGCGAGGAGCCACCTTGAGAAAAGCAGATTTACGAGGGGCTAATCTGACGGGAGCCGACCTAGCACGGGTTGATTTGCGGGGTGCCAATCTCAGCGAGGCTACTTTACGAGGAGCCGATCTCAGCGGAGCCGATCTGACGGAAGCTACGCTCAAAGCAACCACCCTGACGGAAGCTAATTTAGAACGGGCCGTCCTGCGGGGTGCAAATTTGATGAACGCTAGGCTAGAGCGTACCAATTTGACGGAAGCTGACTTGGCTAGCGTCAACCTTCAAGGCGCAAACCTTGCTGATGCCAAGCTGATACGATCGCATTTGGCAAAAGCTAACCTGACGCTTGCTCGCCTAAACCGAGCTGACCTCAGCCGCGCTAACCTCTGGGGAGCCACACTCCGCGATGCGCACCTAATTGAAGCCTATTTAGCGAGAGCAATTCTCACCAACGCCGATCTCACAAATGCCAACCTGATGAGAGCAGAAATGAGCAGCGCCAACTTAACAGAGGCAATTTTGACAGGCGCAACCTTACCCGACGGCAGAATTCACCAATAGGCTGAGCTATTCACTCAGCCGCAATCTATCCTAAATGTCCTAAGCAAACTGGCACAGCTACAAAACCTAAAGATAGGCTATCCTGATCTCTAGCTGCGCTGATTTGCTTCTATGGTTTCTAGCCCTCAATCCATTCGGTCTACTCCTGGATTAACGTTAGGGAAACTGCGACGGGTTCACCATATTGCTTTGCATGTTCAAGACATCAACGCCTCTCGCTGTTTCTATGGCAAGCTGTTAGGGCTACGTGAGCTGCAAGGCGACGAAGTACCCGAAACTCTACGGCAAGCTTTTGAAGCTGGAGAAGTCGCCAACTTCATCACGCCCGATGGCACTATTCTGGATCTGTTCTGGAAACCCAACCTCACTCCGCCTCACCCCGATCCAAATCAGGAGTTTACCCGCGCTGGGCACTTGGCGTTTGACATTGATCCTCAGTGGTTTGACCAGGCGGTGGATGTGCTGCACCAAAATGAAGTTGCGATCGCTCATGGCCCTGTGACTCGCCCCACGGGTCGCGGTGTCTATTTTTACGATCCAGATGGTTTTCTGGTAGAAATCCGCTGCGATCCGTCATAGGTTCAGAAGTTTCTTAAATTATCCCTCCCTATTTCCCCCTCCAATTCTCTTAACTCTCTCATGACAGAAACCTCAGAATTTATGATTGGCGATCGCGTCCGGGTGAAATCTATTCCCCCCTATGTCAAAACCGCAGAACCTATGCCGATGATGCGTCCCTCCAACGTAATTCATCTGGGTGAGGAAGGAATTGTGATCGATCGTCGTCCGGGAGGATTCTGGGGAGTACGGTTTTCAAGAGGCATGTTTTTGATGGACAGCCAGTTTATTGAGGCGGCAGAGTAAAATCTAATCCTGACATTGCTTCTAGATGTTTTTGCGTAATGGCTTGTTGGGTAATGGTCTAAAGGAGTGAACGAAGGCGGATCGGATGGCTTCATTTCGTCATTCAGCAACGCTTGCTTAGTTCATCCAAAATGCTTAGCTCATCCAAAATGCTTAGCTCATCCAAAATGCTTAGCTCACCCAGATCTCCATCTAGACGAGCAGAAATGCCCACAGGCAGGGCGGCATTCTCGCCATCGTGCCCAAATAGCAGACCTGAAACGACCGGGATGCCTAAACCGCCCAAACGATCGCGTAGCACTTCAGCAACGGTGAAACTGGGAATATGGGCAGGCGGCTCACACTGACTAAATCGCCCTAGGGCAATCCCTCGCACGTCCTTAAGAGCGCCGCTCATACGCCACTGGGTTAACATGCGATCGATCCGGTAGGGCGCTTCAGAAACATCTTCAAAGGCTAGAATCACGCCTGCTAAGTTGGGTTGAGCTGGAGTATTTAACAGGTGCGTTGCTACAGTGAGATTGGCGGGCAGCAGAATGCCCTCGGCTTTCCCTCCTCCCCAGCCCTCTCCCTTTAAAGGTGGTAGCGATCGCCCTTCTACCCAATCAAATAATCGCTGGAGTGACCATTCGGGTTCAGCGGCGATCGTCGTCAACAAAGGGGCGTGAACGCCAGAAATTCCCTGAATACTGAGGCTCCATAGCAGGCTTGTGATATCTGAAAAGCCAATCAGCCACTTAGGTTCAGTCGTTTTATAATCAGCGGATTCAGGTGCAGCCCACCGCCAATCTTCCAGAATTCTTGTGCCACCGTAACCGCCACGGGTACACAGGATACCCCGACAGTCCGGATCGGTGAGGGCATGGGCAAGCTGCGATCGCCTCTCTTCATCAGTTCCCGCCAAATAGCCCCAGCGCCGATCGTAACCCGGACTTATCTCAACTTGGTAGCCGCGCGATCGCCAAATTTTTACGCCCTCTTGAAATGCTTTTTGCTCTCGTAAAGCTCCGCTGGGCGCAATTACCCGCAGTAAATCCCCTGCCTGAAGCGGAGCAGGAACCCTTGCGGCGACTCGTACTTGAGCATCTTTCAAAGCGTGCAGCAGCTAAGTGGACGCTTACGATTGTTCCGCATTTGGGAATCAGAAGCAACTGGTTTTGGAAAAACGGTTTCCCCTGCTACAAACCTTTCATGCTCTGAGGTAGGGGCTAATAGCGTTCTAACGTAAATAGTTTTGAGGTCTGGGCATTTGAGGTCTGGGCATCGTTAGCATTCATGTAGAGGTGATATTTATTACGACCTGCTTCTTTAGCACAATAGAGAGCCGTATCTGCATTCTTGAGCAACGTTTCTGTATCCTCTCCATCTTGAGGATAGGCAGCAATGCCAATGCTGATGCTGATGTGCAGCCGATGACCTGCCAGATTAAATTCTTCACGCAGAGATTCCAAAATTCGTTGGGCGATCGTCGTTGCATCCCTAATGTCGTGGATATTGGGTAGTAGCAGGGTAAATTCATCGCCTGCCCAGCGGGCAACAATATCGCTTTCTCTCAGACATTGGGTGAGTCGTTCTGCTACGCTTTGCAGCAGTAAATCTCCGGCCGCATGTCCTAGCGTGTCGTTGATGTTTTTGAATCGATCTAAATCTAAAAACATGACGGACAGCTGAGTTTTGTCTTGTTTTGCCCGATCCAGCGTTGCCTTTAGCCGCTCATTAAACAGCATCCGATTGGGCAGTCCAGTCAATAAATCGTGGGAAGCCTGATAGCGAATGATAGCCTCATTGCTATGACGAAGGGTGACATCTCTAAAGCTCCAAACTCGACCCACAATTTTGCCATTTAGCCACTGTGGCAAAGAATAACGCTCAAAGATTCGACCATCTTTCAGCTTCAACACGTCTTCATAGGTAGCTGCCGATGAGCTAAGTGCAGCCTCGGCTGAGCTAAAGCCCTCACTCGTAAAAAACGCATTGGGATCTTGAAGTTGATCCAAAATGGTATGGAACGGAATGGAGTTCTGTTGATCCAGATGTTTCGCGGTAGGTTGCGCGGTAAATCTTACGGTAGGTTCTGCCGTGATACCCCACATTTCTACGAATTTTTGATTAAAGCCTTCGATCCTACCCGTTTTGCTAATGACCAAAATGCCGTCTACGGTCGATTCGAGGGTGGCTTGCAGCCGCGAAAGAGCATGTTCTAGTTCTAAGTGAGTGCAGTGGCGATCGCTAATGTCTCGTTTAATCGCCACATAGTTTGTGATTTCACCCATGCCGTCATAAACCGGAAAAACAGTCGCATCTTGATGGTAGGTTGAGCCATCTTTGCGTTTCCCAGTGCAGCAACCTGTCCAGGATTTGCCGGAGGCGATCGTGCCCCAAATATCTTGGGATACCTCTTCATACGGCTCTATTCGCAGCAAAGTAGCAGGCGTTTGCCCCAGAACCTCCTCGCGCCGATACCCTGTAATCCTCTCGAAAGCCCGATTCACATAAACCAGCTGGAACTGAAGATCACAGATCTCGATCGCGTCTGTTGCTTGCTCTAAGATGGCGGTTGCCAGTGACGGATGAACCATGTCATGAGGAAAAGCTTTAGCGAGAGAGGAAGTTGAGAGCATAAGATTCAAGAAACATTGATCTAAAACCGCTCCCACAACTGGCAGCACATCTTCCGTCATTAGCATTTCCATCCCAATCCTCGGTTTTACGCACCCTGACTTGAACTTGGCAGAAAATCTTTGACTCGTCTGTGGCTAATCTTTGACCGGGTAAGTATCCGTGTTTGAAAAGATTTTTTATATAATATTATATACATGTAAGCATCAGTATAGCCGTCTTCGGATTTGCCGCACTAAGCCCTTTGGCGGATATGCAAGCAAATGTTTATTGGTTTGAAAAGGTCACTACAGACAGCTTTCAAACCAATAAACCGACAGAATGCGATCGATAAATTGGATTCAGAAGAGCAAGCATGAACCTTGCAACTTTTATGAACTCAACATTTCACCAACTCAAAGACGGGCATCACCCAAAACACAAATTTATACCGCTTCTCCCCGCCACAAAAAGCCATAGCTTAGCGGGTAGCACACAGTAAACCAAAGCGGATCAGACCTTGACGATAGCCCTGCTGCATCAGACCTAGGGAAAGCGCAGCTTGGATAGTTGTCCAGCCAGAACTGAGTAGACCCAAGACCGCAGCGGGCGTGATGGCAGAATCAATGACAACATCCCAGAAAGGCGCAACGGCTGTAGACCAATCGGCAGTGCGAATGGTTTGGAACCCTTGAGCTTGGGCGATCGCCTCATATTCCGGCAGAGAAATTACGTAAGGCAAGCAGTATACCTGGTAGATTTTCTCTAAAAGCTTTTGCTCATCGGAAGTCAAAGGCGGATTGGGAGGCGCGATCGGACGGTGGCACCAGGTCACAAAAATAAACTTGCCGCCCGGTTTCAGCACCCGGTAGCATTCCTGCAAAAATTTCTGCTTGTCAGGCATATGTTCGCCGCTCTCTAGCGACCACACCAAGTCAAACGACTGATCGGCAAACGGCATTTCTAAAGCATCAGCCACCTGAAAGACTGTGCGATCGCCCAAACCTGCGGCTTGGGCACGCGCGATCGCCCGATTTGACTGCACCGGACTCAGCGTAATGCCCGTTGCCGCAGCGTTATATTTCTGGGCTAGGTATAGCGAACTGCCGCCAATACCGCAGCCCACATCCAGGATCTGAGTCGCCTGTTGGACATCCGCCCACTTTAAAAGCTCTTCAATCAGGTCAATTTGCGCTTGCCGTCGCTCTTTGCGATCGGTGCCTGCTTCACCGTAGTAGCCGTGGTGCATATGCTCACCCCAAATCTGCTCCCACAGACCGGAAGATGCGTCGTAAAACTGCTGAATTTGCTGCTGAAGAGTGGGCATAGATAAAAAGAGTGCATGGCTTCTTGCTTAGTTTACGACGTGCCTTGCCCTCAGTTTGCGAATCCTCCCAGCCAAATCTCCCAGCCAAACCTCCCAGTAAAACCCGCAGTTCGATCAGCGCCTCGATCAGCTCACTCATACGAAGCGCCGAGGGGATAGGGGGGACGGCATTCCCCGCCGGGAGTTTTGGGAAGATCCTCAAGGCTATTGGTCTGTCTTCCAGACCTTCATTTCTCGTTAGCCTACTTAGGTTAACGGGAACAACTAGAGAGAGAAAATCCAGACGGGATAGGGCCAAACCTGTGTTGAAAACTCATCAAACACCCCATCCAATCCCTGTGGATCAGCCTGCTCCGGCTGGCTCTACAAGTCAATCCAAAAGCAAATCCAAAAGCAAGTCCAAAAGCAAATCTAAAAGTAAATCTAAAAGTAAATCTAAAAGCAAATCTAAGTGCCAAACTGTTAGCGCTAAGCCACCTCTGAGCTTGAAAGAGCAGAGGGCTGAAAAGCGAAAATACGATCGCATCCGCAAAGAAATCATTAGCTTTGCAGTCAGCGCGCTCTGCTTCGGCGGCATCATTGGCGTATTGGTGGGCATCCTTGGCGGCATCAAAATGGCGATCGCCAGCACACTAGGTGTCGTCATCTTGGCACTCGCCTTCAAATACCCCCGCTTCGCCCTATGGGCATTTTTGATCTACGTCCCCTTTGGCGGCACCATCACCTACGCGATCGGCAACAGTCCCTTGCTGCAATTGGCAAAAGATGGACTATACATTCCGGCTCTAATTGGCGTCATGCAGCACTGCAAACGCGATCGCCTCCCCTTTCTGATCCCTAAGCAAATCTTGCCCGCGCTGATGGCGCTACTCATGCTGTGCGGCATGACGTTGCTCGTGGTCAACGGCTATCAGCAGTTTTTTGGCAAAGGCGGAGAACAGCCGATCGCCATGGGCATTCTAGGACTCAAGGTGATGTTGGGCTATCTGCCGCTGATCCCTTGCGCTTACTACCTGCTGCGTACCAAGCAGGAGTTTTATTTCCTGATGCGTCTGATGCTAGTGCTAATCATTATCTGCTGCGCGCTGGCAATGGTGCAGTACCTCATGCTGCTGACGGGTAAATGTGCTGGAACCCGACTCTCCACAGGCAGCAGTCTATTCAAAGCCTCGCTAGAAGCCCGATGTGTGGTGGGTGGAGCATTACTCTATAGCCCGCAGGAAGGAGTGATTCGCTTACCCGGAACCTTTGTAGCCCCCTGGCAGTGGGGCTGGTTCTTGATTTCCAGCAGCTTCCTAGCGTTTCCTTCTGCCTTCAACGAACCCAAACCTCTCTGGCGAATTCTGGGGCTGGTGGCGCTGGGCAGCGTCTTTGTCATGGCGGTGATTTCGGGACAGCGGATTGCTCTGGCATTGGTGCCTATCATCATTGCTCTGCTGCTGCTCGTGACCGGACAAGTCGCTAACCTCAAACGATTTATCCCGATCGCCGCTGGATTAGCGCTCATTCTCAGCGTTGTTGCCCTGCAAAACCCCGCAACCGTGCAAGAGCGCATTGATAGTTTTGTTAGTCGCTGGAACGCTGCTCCACCCTACGAATTCATTTTTGGACAATTTCACTGGGCGATGAAAGACGGCAATCTTCTGGGCAATGGTCTGGGACGTGCCACCAACTCAGCTCGTGCCCTGGGCGAAACTCAGCTCGTCGAAACCTACTACCCAAAAATGATCTATGAGATTGGACCTTTTGGCACGATCGCCTTCCTTGTCCTAGTTTCTGTCCTCACCTACACCGCCTTCAAAGCCTATGGCTTGGTGCGCGATCGCAGTCTACGAGCCTATGGAGCCGCCCTTGCCTGGTTCATTTTATTCATCAGCTACAACACCTACTACTACCCGCTAGATGTCGATCCGGTTGCGGTTTACTACTGGTTCTTTGCTGGAGCCGTATTGAAACTCCCCGAACTTGATCGGCTTGCCCAGCTCGAAGTCGCCCAGCCAGAGGTGCTGTCGTCCCCAAAACGCGCCCGGAAAAAACAGCTAAAGCGATCGGCTTTCACCTAGTTTAGGAAACTAATCCAAAATGCTCCTCTCTCTCATCATCCCCACTTACGGACGCGAAACGGTTTTGTGCGAGACGATCGCCAGCGTATTGCAGCAAAACTATTCCCACTATGAAGTGCTGGTGATTGACCAGACTTCTACCCACACGCCAGACACTCAGGCTTATCTAGAAACTTTAGCAGCAGCGCAGAAAATTCGCTGGTTTCGGTTGAATTGGGCAAGCCTGCCCGGAGCGCGTAACTACGGCGTGAGGCGGGCTTTAGGAGAAATTATTTTATTTTTGGACGATGATGTGCTGCTGCCGCAAGGGTTTCTAGAAGCCCATGCGCAAAACTATACCAATCCTCAGATTGGCGCGGTTGCAGGCAGAGTGTTCGATCGCCTAAAGCTAGCTGATGCAATACCCGGACTGCAAATTGAGTACCTGCCGCCTGAAGCCATGGATGCCGGAATTGCTTGGTATCACATTGATCTGGTTCATACCGTCAAACCCCAACAGGTGATTACGGCAAGGGGCTGCAATATGTCCTTTCGGCGATCGCTTTTCTATGACCATGGCATCTGGTTTGACGAGCGCTTCAAAGGCAGCGCCGTGCGAGAAGAATCTGATTTTTGTCTGCACATTCGCCAGACGGGGTTAAAAATCTGGTACGACCCAGCTGCGCATCTGGTGCATTTGGGCGAGGAAACGGGGGGATGTCACGATGTCAGCACGCGATCGCTGCAATACCAGATCACTTTTTACCACAACCATTTTCTGATGGCGCTGAAAAACCTGACGCTCTGGCAAGGGCTACGTTTGGCTGCCAAGCTGTTTGACTGCCATGTATTGGGACATCCGCCCTGCTACAAAAGCGGCTCTCCGCTCAAAATCATCACGCGCGGTCTGTTTTACGCTGTGGGTTTTGGCAGCGCAGTGGGAACGCTAATCAAGTCCCTCAGCCATAACGGACAGGTCTATAGCCAGGGCGATCGCGCCTTGAAAAATAGTTAAAACCCTGTTCCCACTCCCTGCTCCCCCTATCTCCCCATTCTCTATGGCATCCCTGAGCCACCCTACTCAACCGATCGCCTCCCTATTCACTCCGTCACCGCTGCGAATTCTGGTAGTCAGCCACACCTACATTGTCGATCTCAACTGCGAGAAGCTGAGGGCAATGACACAAGAACCCGGTGTCGAAGTGACGGTGGTTGTGCCCCGGCAATGGCGACCGGGCGGAGTGCAAAATCACGTTGTCAAACCTCGACCCTGGCAGGACGGCAATTTTCGAGTGGTGCCTGTGGCTAACTTCAGTCAAAACAATCAGGGGCTACTGTGTTTTGGAGCAGGAATTGTGACGCTGCTGCAAGAATTTCGTCCTCACATCATCCAGGTAGAGCAAGGCTCAAAGTCGATCGCCTATGCCCAACTCATTACCCTCAATCGCATACTGGGACTCGGCGCCAAAAATCTGTTCTTTACCTGGTGGAATTTGCCCTACACCCTTAGGTTCCCGGTTTCAGCATTGGAGGCCTACAACCTGCACCATACCGACGGGGCGATCGTCGGCAATCAGGATGGCGTAGAGGTTTTGCGCCAGCGCGGCTATGCAGGCGCGGCTCAGGTGATACCGCAGTTAGGAATCGATGAAACCCGGTTTTGTCCGCAGCCGCAGCCGGAACTTGCCGCTGCTCTGGGCATTCAGCCCCACGAGTTTGTGGTGGGGTTTGTCGGGCGGTTTGTGCCTGAAAAGGGATTGCTGACCCTGTGTGATGCTTTAGCAGGGCTGGTGGACGGCAGACCTTGGAAATGGCTGCTGCTGGGGCGAGGTGAGCTGAAGACGGCTTTGATGGCAAAAGCTGGGGCGGCAGGAATAGGCGATCGCCTCATCTGGGTTGAGAGCGTCCCCCATGACGATGTGCCCCGCTACATTAACCTGATGAACGTGCTGGTGCTGCCCTCTGAAACCAGTGAACAGTTCACCACGCTAACTTCTAAAGGCTGGAAAGAGCAGTTTGGGCATGTGCTGATTGAAGCCATGGCGTGCCAGGTGCCCGTGATTGGCTCGGATTCTGGCGAAATTCCCTACGTGATTGACGAATCTGGACTGATCTTTCCTGAAGGCAATGTCGTTGCCCTGAGAGAAAGTCTGCTGTGGCTGATGCAGCAGCCGCAGGTGGCAACACTCTTCTCAAAGCAAGCCTACGATCGCGCTCTAACCTGCTACACCAATCGGGCTTTGGCTCAGCAGCAGCTTGGATTTTATCAACAGTTGCTCAGCGGGGAGAAGTCATGAGTCGATCGCTGCGGGTTTTACAAATTGTGCCGTCAATCTCGCTAGTCTACGGCGGTCCCAGCCAGATGGTATTGGGTTTTTCGCAGGGTTTAGCAGCACAGGGCGCAGAGGTGACGATTCTGACCACCGATGCCAACGGCGATGTGGATCAAGACCCGCTAGACGTGCCGCTAAACTGTGCGATCGCGCAAGATGGCTACCAAATTCGCTACTTCCGCTCTGCGCCCTTTCGCCGCTACAAGTTTTCTTTAGGGCTGCTCACCTGGCTGGCGCTCTATGCCCATGAGTTTGATATTGCCCATATTCACGCGCTGTTTTCTCCAGTTAGCTCGATAGCGGCGGCGATCGCCCGTTCTCAAAACTTGCCCTATGTCCTGCGTCCTTTAGGCACTCTCGATCCGGCAGATTTGCAGAAAAAGCGGCAGTTAAAGCGACTTTACGCGGCGCTCCTGGAACGCCACAATCTTGCCGGGGCGGCAGCGCTACATTTCACCAGCGATCAGGAAGCCAAAGTCTCCGAGCGGTTTGGGGTGGTGACGCGAGACTGGGTGATGCCTCTAGGCGTAACCGCTGGGGATGCAGTCAGCGCTGAGGCGATCGCTGCAACGCGACAAGAATACAGAGTTTCGAGCGATCGTCCCCTGGTTTTATTCATGTCTCGGATCGATCCCAAGAAGGGGCTGGATTTGCTGCTGCCCGCCCTCGAACAGCTCTATGCCGAAGGTCGCACATTTCATCTAGTGATAGCTGGAGCCAATCCGCAGGATGCTAGCTACGAGAATCAGATTCGCGCTCAGGTGCAGGCTTCGCCTCTAGCAAACTGCACCACCTTCACAGGATTTGTCTCTGGCGAGGCTAAATCCGCGCTGCTTCAGGCGGCTGACCTGTTTGTGCTGCCCTCCTACTATGAAAACTTTGGCGTTGCCGTTGCCGAAGCCATGGCAGCAGGGGTGCCTGTTGTGATCTCAGATCAGGTGCATATCTGGTCAGGCATTCAGCGATCGCACTCTGGCTGGGTTGTCCCCTGCGCCATCCCGGCGCTCACAGAAGCAATTCGTCTGGCGCTGCATCATCCCGGCGATCGCCGTCAGCGGGGAGCCAACGCTCAAGCTTATGCCAGACAGCACTTTAGCTGGGAAGCGATCGCCCAGCAGATGCTAGGAGCCTACGAGCAGGTTGTGCATTACCAGCCCTAGCTCATAACGCCTAAGGTCAACACCACAAGGATTTTATAATCCGAAATCGCACCCCTTAGGTTAGACTCAGCATCAAGTCTTTTTTTGCAGATGCTATGCGATCGCCTTCTGCTCGGCTGAGCTTCCAGACACTGCCGCTACGCTTCCTGTTGATGGTGCCCCTTATCCTGCAAATTATCTTGCAGCTAGGGTGGTTTGCAGAGCTGAAGCGTTATCCCTCGTACTGGCTGAGTTTGATATCACTGGCGATCGCTGCTCTTGTCGGTTCCCTGACTGTCCTTAGAGTTTCAGGGCTTGCCCTGCATCGGGTAGAAGAGGCTACTCAGGCTGCTTTTGAAAACAGTATGTTTGAAAATGCGCTAGATGGTATGTTTCAAACCAGTTTGGAAGGCAACTATCTCAGGGTCAATTCTGCCTTAGCCAAGATGTATGGCTACAGCTCCCCAGAAGCGCTGATTGCAGACCAGCCCAACGCGGCCAATCATCTCTATACTGAGGGCGATCGCCGTAGCGAATTTGTGACTTTGATGCAGCAGCAGGGTGCAGTCTCTAACTTTGAATCTCAGATTTATCGACAGAATGGCGACATCCTCTGGATTTCAGAAACGGCGTGGGTTGTGCGAGATCAGGTGGGGCAACCTGTCTACTTTGAAGGCACTGTTAAAGACATTACCGCAGCAAAATACATTGAAGCCGATCGCCAGCGCATCGAGCAAGAGCGGCAGCAGGTTGAAGCCGAGCTAAGCGCCCAGCAGGCTTTCTTACGCAAAGTCATTGATGCGGTGCCCAGCGCCATCTTTGTCAAAGATCAGCAGGGTAAATTTTTGGTGGTTAACCAGGCGGGCGCGGCAATGTACGGCAATACCGTCGAAGAAACCTTGGGTCTGCGGGATGTAGACTTTAATCCTCACCACGAAGAGATAAAAGATTTTTTGGACAGCAACCAGCAGGTGATGGCGACGCGCCAGCCGCTCAGCTTTTCGGCTCAGCCCATGACCAATGCCAAAGGAGAAGTGCATTGGTATAAAACGGTGATCAGCCCTTTCATTGATGACAACGAGCAGGTGCAGGGCATTATTGGCTCTGCGACCAACGTGACTGAACTGAAGCAGGTTGAAGAGGCGCTGCGACTGAGTGAAGCCAAAAATCGCGCTATGCTATCAGCGATTCCAGATGTCATGGGGCACCTTCGAGGGGATGGCACTCACATCAGCTATGTGATATCCAAACACAGCACCCACGATCTGCTGCCCTCCGGCTATAACGTTGTGGGTAAGAGCATTTTTGAAACGCTGCCGTTGGATCTGGCACAGCAGCGCATGGAGGCGATTCAACGAACGCTGGAAACTGGGGAGCTTCAATCCTATGAACAGATTGTCCAGATGGGCGATCGCTTGCAATACGAAGAGGTGCGAATTGTCGTTAGCGGTGACGATGAAGTGCTGGTGATCATTCGAGACATCAGCGATCGTAAACAGGCTGAACTCGCCCTGCAAGCTAGCGAAGCCAAAAATCGCGCCATTCTGTCCGCTGTTCCCGATCTGATGATGCGAGTCAGCGCTGAAGGTTACTACCTGGACTACGTCAGATCCGATCAGATTACGGATTTGATGCCTACTGACTACACGCCTTTGGGTAGGAGCATTTTTGAGGTGATGCCCCCTGACGCAGCCCAGCAGCGACTGCACTATATTCAGCAGACTCTAGCAACGGGCATGCCTCAAGTCTATGAACAGGAAATCCATGTGGGCGATCGGCTGCAATACGAAGAAGTGCGGATCGTGGTCAGCGGCGAGAACGAAGTGCTGGTGATGGTGCGAGATGTGAGCGATCGCAAACGAGCCGAACGGGCGCTGGTGCAAAAAAATCACGAGCTAGCAGAAGCCTTGCAGCAGCTGCAATCCGCTCAGCAAGGGCTAATTCAGGCGGAGAAACTGGCGGCTCTGGGGCAACTCGTGGCGGGCATTGCCCACGAAATTAATACGCCGCTAGGAGCCATTCGCGCCGCTAGCAGCAACACCGCCAAAGCCCTAGAAGAATCGCTGCAACAGTTGCCCAAGCTTTTCCAAGTGCTTTCAGCCGATCAGCAAGCTCGCTTTTTTGCGCTGGTCGATCGGATCTTGCACAGCAATATCCAGGCAACGGCTCGTGAAAAGCGCCAATGGAAGCGATCGCTCACCGAGCAGTTAGAAGGTCACGGCATTGCCGATGCCCGCACCGTTGCCGATACGCTAGTGGATGTTGGCATTTATGACCAGACTGAGCCATTCTTGCCGCTGCTCCAAGATGCAAACGCCGATTTTATTCTTCAGCTTGCCTACAATCTGGCTCGGTTGCAGGGCAATAGCCAAAACATCACCATTGCCGTCGAACGCGCCGCCAAAGTCGTGTTTGCGCTGAAGAACTATGCTCGCTACGATCACAGCGGACAAAAAACGCTAGCCCAACTCACAGACGGACTGGAAACGATCCTGACGCTCTACCAAAACCCAATTAAGCAAGGCATCGAAGTGACGCGTTGCTATGACGCTCTACCGCCCATGCTCTGCTATCCTGACGAGCTAAATCAGGTCTGGACAAATCTGATCCACAATGCTATTCAGGCAATGGAGGGCAAGGGTCAGCTGACTATTGGCACAAGGCAAGCCCTTCAGGCGGGAAGAAACTTCGCGATCGTCACGATTGCCGACACGGGCTGCGGCATTCCGCCAGAGGTGCTGCCCCGAATTTTTGAGCCGTTCTTCACCACCAAGCTAGCGGGAGAAGGCAATGGGCTAGGGCTGGATATTAGCCGTAAAATCATCGATCGCCACTCAGGACACATCGCGATCGAGAGCCAGCCTGGATGCACAGTCTTTGAAGTCTGGCTACCTATCGAGTGAATGTCATCGAGCAAATGTCATAGAGTAACTCCTGGGAGAATATGCTGGTTTAAGTGATGGCAGAGCAGCTTTAAATTAATGGTAGAGAAGCCGACTAAAGCGATATTGTTTGTAGATGACGAAGGAGTGATCCTGGAAACGCTGAAGGAGCAGCTTAAGCGATTATTTGGGCATCAGTATATTTATGAAGCCGCAAGCAGCGCTGACGAAGCCTGGGAAGTTTTAGAAGATTTATTGACGGAGAACGTCGAGGTTTTAATTTTAGTTTCAGATTGGCTGATGCCCGGTACCAAGGGAGACGAATTTCTGATTCAAATTCATCAAAAATATCCCCATATCGTCAAAGTGATGCTGACCGGACAGGCAGATGAAGTGGCGATCGCCCGTGCCTACGAACAGGCAAACCTCCATCGCTGCCTCAGTAAACCCTGGTCTGAGGAGGATCTAGCCGATGCGATTTTGTCCGGGCTTGAGCAAGGTGGATTGCGCCAAAAGTAACCATGCCTCAATTTGCAATTCTCTGTATCGACGATGAAAACATAGTGCTAGAAAGCCTGAAGGAGCAGCTCAAGCGTCCTTTTGGCAAAAATTATTACATTGAAGTGGCTCAGAGCAGCGAAGATGCCCTAGACATTCTGGAAGAATTGCAGCTAGAAGAGGTCGAAGTAGCGCTGATTATTTCCGACCAGATTATGCCAGGAATGAAGGGCGATGAGCTGCTGATCCAGGTTCACAGCCGCTTTCCTCAGATTCTTAAGGTGCTGTTGACCGGACAAGCCAGCGCCGAAGCTGTGGGCAATGCCGTCAACCATGCCAACCTGTATCGATATATTGCCAAACCCTGGGACGAGGCAGACCTGATCTTGACGGTGACAGAGGCTCTGCGCCGCCATCGTCAGGATCAGCAGTTGGCACAGCAAAATCAACAGCTTCAGCAGATTAACCACGAGCTGGAGCAGCTCAACTCATCTTTAGAGCAGAAAGTGAGCGATCGCACCGCAGAGCTAGTCACCGCCAAAGATGCTGCTGAGGTAGCAAACCGGGCAAAGAGCGCCTTTCTTGCCAACATGAGCCACGAGCTACGGACGCCGCTGAATGGCATTCTGGGCTATACCCAAATTCTCCTGCGCGATCGCACCCTGACGACCAAGCAAAAAGCCGGAATCCAAGTCATTCAACAAAGCGGATCGCACCTGCTAACGCTGATTAACGACATTCTCGATATCGCCAAAATTGAGGCGGAAAAGCTAGAGCTAGTCACACAAGATTTCTATCTCCCTGCCTGCCTAGAAAGCGCGATCGATCTATGCCACATCAAGGCTGAGCAGAAAGACGTAGCGTTAGTTTATCAGGCTGAAGGGTTGCCCCAAATAGTCCATGGCGACGACAAGCGGCTCCGGCAAGTTTTGCTGAATCTATTGAGCAATGCCATTAAATTTACGCAGCAGGGCACAGTGACGCTGAAGGTGACAAGCAGGAGGCAGGAGGCAGGAGCCGGGAGGCAGGAGGCAGGAGCCGGGAGCCGGGAGCCAGCTTATTTAGTCTGCTTTCAGATTGAAGATACGGGCGCGGGAATTGCCTCAGACGATTTAGAAGATATCTTTTTGCCGTTTGAGCGGGTGGGCGATCGGCATCAGCACATTGAAGGCACAGGGCTGGGGCTAACCATTACCCGCAAGCTTGTAGAGCTAATGGGTGGAGCGTTACAGGTCAAAAGCCAGCTTGGAAAAGGCAGTCAATTTTGGTTTGAGCTAGCGTTACCAGGGGCGATCGGGACCCTCTTGCCCTCGTTACACTCTCTGGCAACTATCCAAGGCTATGAAGGCGCAAGGCGCAAAATTTTGGTGGCGGACGATCGCCCAGACAATCGAGCGGTAATTATTGATTTGTTGCAGCCGCTAGGATTTCATCTGATTGAGGTCAACAATGGACAAGAGGGGCTAGCCTGTGCCTTACAGCAGTGTCCTGATGCTATCATTGCGGACTTGGTGATGCCTGGAATGGATGGGTTTGAATTGACTCGTCAGTTGCGTCAGATTCCAGAATTTCGGGAAATTCCAATCATTGCTTCTTCTGCTAGCGTGTTTGAATTTAATCGCAAAGCGAGTCAGGATGCAGGATTTAGTGACTTTTTACCCAAACCTATTCAAATAGAAGATTTGTTGAAGATTTTGCAGCATTATTTAAGCCTAGAGTGGATTTGCGAGAATGAACCAGATTCACCGCCTCCGCTCTATTTAACAAAAGAGCTGATTATGCCCCCTCGGTCAGAGCTAGAGATTTTGTATGAGGCGGCGCAAATTGGGCATATTGAGAGAGTTATTCAAGAAGCGGAGCGCTTAGAAACCTTAGATCTCTGTTATGAAGCCTTTGCTGACCGGGTAAAGCAATTTGCTGAACAGTTCGATGATGTGGCGATCGTTAAATTGATTGAGACTCAGACTGATCGAGTCCCAGACTGATTGAGACTCAGGCTGATTGAGACTCAGGCTGATTGAGACTCAGGCTGATCGAGCGCCAGATTGTGCCAACTGCGTCAAGCTCCTCAAGTTCGCTTCTTCCGCCAATTGTGTGCGACCCATGAATCTAGCCTCAAGACCCCGAATTTTGATTGTCGATGACCTCCCCACCAACATTAAAGTCCTGTCGGACTTGTTGCTCGACTATGGGTTTGAGGTGCTGATTGCCAAGGATGGTGAGAATGCCCTGCAAAAATTGCAGCGGGTGGTGCCTGATTTAATTTTGCTGGATGTGCTGATGCCTGGCTTAGACGGGTTTGAAACCTGCCGATTGCTGAAAGGCTCGCCGATGACGCAAAATATTCCCGTAATTTTTATGACGGCGCTCTCCGATCCGGTAGACAAAATTAAGGGCTTGATGCTAGGAGCCGTGGATTACGTCACCAAGCCGTTGCAACATGAAGAAGTGATTGCCCGTGTCAATGTCCATCTGAAGCTTCGCATTCTTACCCGGCAGCTAGAAGAACAAAATGCCTTGCTGCAAGAGGAAGTGCGATCGCGCAAACTTGCAGAGACTGCCCTACGCAGTTCGGAGGAAAAGTTTTCCAAAGCCTTCCGCTCTAATCCAGGGCCAATGATCATTACCACCCTGGCTGATAGGCGATTTTTGGAGGCAAACCAAAACTTTTGCAGCATCACCCACTATGCTCAGGAAGAAATTCACGGCAAAACGGTCAGCGAACTCAACCTATGGGTAGATCCAGAGGCGGGCGATCGCTTTTTTCAAACCCTGCAAACAGAAGGTGTTGTCCACAAGCAAGAGCTAGAAATTCGCACCCAGCCCGGAGAAATTCGTACGCTTCAAGTGTCTGCTGAAGTTATTCAGGTGAACGACACACCCTGCGCTTTAGCAATGACCTATGACATCACCCACTGTAAGCAGGCGGCGGCTGCCCTGCAAGAAAAGGAGCAGTTTCTTCGCAGCATCTATGAAGGGATAGGCATTTCCATTTTTATCGTGGATGTGTCGGAAAGCGGCGAATTTCGCAACGCAGGAGTTAACGCCCGACATGAGGAAGTAACGGGTTACGGCAGCCATGATTTTTTGGGTAAGTCCTACGAAGATCTATTTCCGGCAGACATTGTTGCCGCTTGGTATCAAAATTACCGAGCCTGCATTGCAGCGGGCAAAACCATTCTCTACGAAGAGTTTGTGCCGTTTCAAGGGATTGATCACTGGTGGCTGACCACACTTACCCCCCTACGTAACTCCCAGGGGCGAATTCATCAGCTTGTGGGCACTTGTTTAGAGATTACCGATCGCAAAAAGGCGGAGGCAGCCCTACGCAAAAGTCAGTCAGACCTGGCTACTGCTCAGCGAGTTGCCCATATTGGCAGCTGGGAATACGACTTCATCGCAGGCAAAATCACCTGGTCAGAAGAGAAGTTCCGTATTTTTGGGCGCAATCCCAGTTTGTCAGAACCTAGCGTCGAAGAACTATTGATGTATTACCATCCAGACGATCGTTTGCGGGTGAAAGAGCAAATCGATCGGGCGATCGAAAGGGGTGAGATGCTGGAGTTTGAAGCTCGGATCTGCCGTCCAGATGGCGAAATTCGGTATACAAGGGTTAAGGGAGAAGCTATTCGGAGTGAAGCTGGACAGGTTGTAGGGCTATTTGGCGTAGTGCTGGATATCACCGATCGCCAGCAGGCTGAAGCAGCACTCCGTCAGAGCGAAGCGCGCTACCGAGCGATCGTCCAAGATCAGACTGAGCTGATTATGCGCCTGCAAAAAGATGGCACCATTACGTTTGTTAACGACGCATTCTGCCGCTATTTTCAGCTCACACCTGAAGCGATCGTGGGCACCCGGTTTCATCCTGAAGTGTCAGAAGACGATCGCGCCAGAATTGCCGCTCAGCTCCATTCCCTAACGGCAGAATGCCCGGTGAAAACGATCGATCACCCGGTGATTGTGGACGGTCAGGTGCGCTGGACGCAGTGGATTAACCGCTGGATTGGCGATGACCAGGGCAATTTTTTGGAATTTCAGAGCGTGGGAAGGGATATTAGCGATCGCAAGCAAATGGAGGCGGAACTGCAAAACGCCAGGGATGTGGCGGATGCTGCAAACCTTGCCAAAAGCACTTTTTTAGCCAACATGAGTCATGAGCTGCGTACGCCGCTCCATGCCATTCTGGGTTTTACAGAGCTATTGGCTCTAGAAGAAAACCTGTCTGAATTTCAGACGGACAGCCTCAAAATTATCAACAACAGCGGCGAACATCTGCTGGAGTTAATCAATGACGTGTTGGAGGTCTCCAAAATTGAGGCGGGTAAGGCAGTCGTCAGCCTAAGCATGGTTGACCTACGAGGTCTCTTCAAAAATCTGGAGGATATGCTTCAGCTCAGAGCTGTGGCAAAAGGTCTAGAGCTGCTGTTTCAGCTAGCAGACGACTTGCCGCATTATGTCCAAACCGATGAGGGCAAACTCCGGCAAATTTTGCTCAATCTACTGGGAAATGCCATAAAGTTTACGCCGTCGGGTCGCGTAACGCTGCGGGCTGAAGTCAGGGCGATCGTCCCTCCTCGCCTCGATTCCGCTCTATCCCATCAGCTGATCTTTGAAGTTGAAGATACCGGATTAGGCATTGCCGACGACGAACTGAATACCTTATTTGATGCCTTTACCCAGACTGAGGCAGGTCGTCAATCTCAGAAAGGGACAGGTCTGGGGTTATTTATTAGCCGTCAGCTTGTGCGGCTTTTGCAGGGCGACATTGCGGTTGAGAGCAGGGTTGGACAGGGAACTTGCTTCAAGTGCAATATTGCTGTGGGTTTGCCCAGCGCCCAGGCAGATGCTCCAGATCAGCCGATGCGTCGGGCGATCGGGTTACAGCCCAACCATCCCAGCCTACGAATTCTAGTGGCAGAAGACACGCTAGCCAATCAGCTCTTGTTTGTTCAGTTGCTCTCTAATATCGGCTTTGAAGTGCGAACCGCAGAAGACGGACGGGAAGCGATCGCCCTTTGGAACAACTGGAACCCTCACCTGATTTTAATGGACATGCGGATGCCCAATATGGACGGCTACGAGGCAACCCGGCAGATCAAAGCTACTGCAAGGGGCTGGAAAACGGTGATTATCGCTGTTACGGCTAGCGTTTTAGAGGAGGAACGCACCGATATTCTTGCGGCGGGCTGTGATGATTTACTGTGCAAGCCCTTCAAAGAGCAGATGCTATTGCAGAAGTTAGCTGAATATCTAGATGTGCATTACGTCTATGCCGAATAGCACATGCCGGATAGCACAAACTGATCTATCCATAGCTGTCGCCAGCTTGCTTATATCAATTTATAGCGCTACGAGAACGAGTTAGGACATTATTGTAGAGGTAGAGAAGCGTTCAAATACGACTATGCCTGCTCCTTACAGTTACGACCTGCGCCAAAAAGCAATCGAAGCCGTTAAAGGCGGTG
>JAESFK010000077.1_pt1 | contig 50395 bp, 43 predicted proteins | sample 9269391 | NCBI WGS metagenome assembly JAESFK01 (sample SAMN14506231, study PRJNA617097) | algae metagenome | isolation source: Drouetiella hepatica UHER 2000/2452 and co-occurring heterotrophs from... | place: Slovakia: Slovak Paradise National Park, Hrabusice, Kosice Region | collected 2000-01-01
TAGACGCGAAGTCGGCAGATTTACAGTCTGCTGCCATTGACCGCTCGGCCACCCCTCCGTCCCAACGGGCAAAACGGAAAAAGCCTGTAGGCGCGCGGGTTTACAGAACCTCCGGTTCGCGAGCAAGCACTTGTTTGCAAAAGAACGGAACGCGAATTTCAGAGCGCGCCCCAAAAGGTCCCGACTCCTGCCGCCAGGCACCCGGATTGCCGGCCGGATTTGCCCCCATGGGCTCGGCGCCATACAAGGCTCGCCATGGCCCCCCGTCCCAATCGTCCCCATCGCCAGTCCCGCACCGGCAACCAATCCATATGGATTTTCGGCCGTCACGCGGTGCTCGCCGCCCTCGCCAATCCCGACCGGCGCATCGAACGCGTATTCGCCACGAAGGAGATGGCCGACAACCACGCCGCCGAGATCGGCAAGACCGCCATGACCATCACCTCGCGCGAGGACCTGAACCAGCGCCTGCCCAACGGCTCCGTCCATCAGGGCATCGCGGCCCTCGTGGCGCCGCTGGAAGACCCCGCCATGGAAGACATTCTGGCCCGTTGCGGCGACAACGCCCTGGTCCTCGCGCTCGACCAGGTGAGCGATCCGCATAATGTCGGTGCCATCCTGCGCTCGGCGGCGGCCTTTGGTGCCGCAGGCGTGATCGTGACCGACCGCCACACCCCCTCCGACACCGGCACTCTGGCGAAGGCCGCCTCCGGCGCGCTCGAAATCGTGCCGCTGGTGCGTGCCGTCAACCTCGCCCGCTCGCTCGACCAGCTCAAGGAAGCGGGATTCTGGACCTACGGGCTGGCCGAGAGCGGCGACGCCCGCATCGACAGCCTGGACCTCAAGGGCCGGACTTGCATCGTGCTTGGCGCCGAAGGCGAAGGCCTGCGCCGCCTGACCAGCGAGAAATGCGACCGGTTGGTAACGATTCCCACCAGCGACGCCCTCTCTGCGCTCAATGTTTCCAATGCCGCCGCCGTCGCGGCCTACGAATGGGCCCGTCAGCGACCGAAGTGATGCGACATTCGCGGAGTTCGGTTATCTATCCATCGAAGTCAGGTCTAGGGCCGGGTTAGCACAGCGGTAGTGCAGCGGTTTTGTAAACCGAAGGTCGGGGGTTCGATCCCCTCACCCGGCACCATTTTCAGCAAATTGCACAGTCTTGGCCAAGACGCGCCTGCCGAGGCTCTGGCGCGCGCCAGACCGACACGTTCACAGATTGGCCCAGCACCGAACATTTGAATTCCATTGAGCCGACCCGCTTGTTAGTCAGTGTAATCTGATTCGAAAGCACGCCCAGATCGATGCAATTTCAACGACTGGACCTGTCTTGACTGCGAGCGACAGGTTTTGGCCCGCTCGGTGGTTCAACCGAAGAGCCTCGACGCCGCCGCTGCAAGAGAGCAGTGCGATGGGAGCGTCTCGACCCGACCTCGAACCGAAAATCAACGATGTCGTGTTCGTCCACATCCCGAAAACCGCCGGCACGTCGATGCGCAATATGCTGTCAGAGTCGCTGCCGACCGCCACCAAGATTTTCGAGTATGGCTCCGACACGGCTACGCTGATCGCCGCGCGGCGAAACACCGTGGGTACGTTGCATACTGGGGCCGACGCCGCCACGGCGTCCGGAGACTTCATCGATGCTTTTGCGTCCGACATCCGAACGCCTGAGCAGATCGCCGCGCTGCGGGGTGAAGCGCCTCGGGGTCAGCGATTTCTGGTCAGCAGCCATTGGCCCATCCGTCACTGGACCGGTGCCTTTCACCCGGCATCGGTCGTCACCTTCCTGCGCGATCCCGTCGATCGCGTCGCGTCCAGCTATAGGATGCACGTCAGAGCGAAAAGCTTTATCGGTTCGTTTGCCGAATTCTATGAGTCACCGGACCAAATCAATGTTCAGTGCCGGAAGCTGAGGGGAACGGACCTGCACCATCTGGGCTTTGTCGGGCTGGTTGAATGCATGCCGGACATGGTCAAAGCCCTGTCGCGGCAACTTGGCGTGGAACTTCGGATGCGCCACGACAATGACGCCGGCCGCTCTCCCCGACCCAGAATCGACGCCGCAACCCGCTCCCGGATTCTTTCGCTCAATGAGGACGATATGTGCCTCTATCGTTATGTCGAGGCCAACCTGGACTACTTCACGAACCATCGCGAGCGGCCCCCGAGCATCAGTTCCAAGCTTGCCAGAGGCAGGGTGCATCGAACGGAAGATGGTACCCTCAGAGGTTGGGCCCTGGCTCACGATCCGAACCAGCTGACAACAATCGAAGTCCGGGTCGGTGGGCAAGCTGTTCAGCGCTGCTATGCCGATCAGTTTCTACCGTGGCTGAAGAAGGTAACGCCCCATGGGGTTGGCGGCTTCGAGATGTCCTTGCCCGCAGACTTGGCGCTGGGAAAAGGCCCCATACGCGTAGTGATCGCCGGGACGGAAAAGGATCTCGAAGGCTCTCCGCTCACCCTTTGAATCAACCAGACCTTTTCAGGGTCGACAGGCGCTTGTCCAACAGTTCGAGCGCCAGCAGAACTTCTGCGAGCAGGCGCTGGAAGGCGTAGAACCAGCCCGCCTTTCCATCGAGAATCGCGCCCTTCGCGAACAGCACGTAGCCCAGCACCAGGATCGGCGCGGGCCAGCCCATCAGGCGTATCCGGTCGACGCGGCCCAGCCGTTCGCGCGGGGTCTCGAGAAGATGCGCCGCCTCGCGCGCCGCGTATTTGAGCTGCGAGGCCAGCCAGCGCGACAGCGGCTTGCGGTCGTCGTGATAGATCGCGCCCTTGAGGTTCGAGACTCGTCCCTGCAGGCGGATGCGATGCCCGTGGCCCTCATTCTCGTAGCGCGCGCCGGCGACGCGATAGAGCACGGTGCGCGGCGGATAGAGCGTGCCGCGCAGGGCGTGCCCGTGGATGCGATAGACGAAGGCCGCCTTGTAGCCTGTGTCCACGGGGGTGGGAGCAAGCCCCACCAGTTCCGAAACGAAGGCCTCGCTCAGCTCGTAGTCGGCGTCGAGCGACAGGACCCAGTCGGTGCCGATGTGCGCCAGCCCGAAATTGCACTGTTCGGCGAAGCTGTCGAACGGCCGGTGGATCACCTCGATGCGCGGATCCTTCGCCAGGATGTCGAGCGTGCCGTCGGTGCTGCCGCTGTCGACCACGACGATCCTCCGGGCCCAGTCGAGCCTGGCCAGCGTCCGCCCGATGTTCTGGATCTCGTTGAAGGTGATCAGCAGCGGCGTGACGATGTCGCGGTCCATGCGTGGGGCCTCAGCGGCTCCGGGCCTGCATGGCGCACGACCGGCTCTCCGTCATCCAGGTCCAGGCCGTGCGAACGATGTCTTCGATCGACGAGTGGACCGGCGCCCACTCGAGTGTCTTCCGGGCCAGCGCCACGTCGGCCACCAGCATCGGGGGATCGCCGGCCCGCCGCGGCGCGTCGACGGTACGAATCTCGCGGCCGGTGAGCGCCCGCGCCCGCGCGATCAGTTCGCCGATGCTGGCACCGTGGCCGGCGCCGAGATTGCAGGCCTGGAAGCTGCCGGGCTTGCAGCGCGTCAGCGCCGCGACATGGGCCGCCGCCAGGTCGGTCACGTGGACATAGTCGCGAACGCAGGTCCCGTCCGGCGTGTCGTAGTCGGTGCCGAAGACGGAGATGTCCGGCCGGAGTCCCTGCGCGGCCTGCAGCACCAGCGGGATGATGTGGGTTTCCGGATCGTGCTCCTCGCCCAGCTCGCCCTCGGGATCGGCGCCACCGGCATTGAAATAGCGCAGCGCCATGGCTCCGAGACCGTGCGCGGCACAGGCGTCGCGAAGGATCTGCTCGCCCATCAGCTTGGTGCGACCGTAGGTGTTGATGGGGTTCTGCCACGTGCCCTCGACGACCGGCAGCCGCTCGGGAACGCCGTAGGTCGCGCAGCTGCTGGAGAACACGAGGGAGCCCACGTCGTATTTTCGCATGACCTCGATCAGCGTGATCATGCCGGCGACGTTGGCGCGATAGTATCGGATCGGCTCGACCATCGATTCGCCCACGTAGGCCAGGGCGGCGAAGTTGATGACCGCGTCGGGCCTGTGCTCGCGGAAGGCGGCGGCGAGCGCCACGGGATCGTTGATATCGCCCTGGACCAGCGGGCCCCACTTCACCGCCCAGGCATGGCCGGTGTGCAGGTTGTCGTAGACGATCGGCAGGTGGCCTGAGCGGGCGAGCGCCTTGCACGTATGCGAACCGATATAGCCTGCGCCTCCAGCCACCAATACCCGCACTATGCCGTCCCCCTATCGGATGCCTTTTGGGCAGGATAGCTCAATTGCATGGCTAGCGCTGGATCAGCATGTCGCCCAGCACTAGGACATCCATCTTGGTGCGCAGGAAGCAGTCGATCGCCTCCTCGGGCTTGCAGACCACCGGCTCGTTCTCGTTGAAGCTGGTGTTGAGCACGATCGGCACGCCGGTAAGGTCGCGAAACGCCGAGATCAGGCGCGCGTAGCGCGGGTTGCCCGCCCAGGTGACCGTCTGCAGACGGCCGGTCCCGTCGACATGGGTGACAGCGGGGATCTCCTTCCGCCTTTCCTCGCGGATGCGGAAGACCTGCATCATGAACGGCACGTCGGCGTCGGTCTCGAACCACTCGGGCACCGCCTCACGCAGGATCGAAGGGGCGAAGGGCCGGAAGGATTCCCGACGCTTGATCTTGAGGTTGAGGATGTCCTTCATGTCGGCGCGGCGTGGATCGCCCAGGATCGAGCGGTTTCCAAGGGCGCGCGGGCCCCATTCCAGGCGCCCCTGGAACCAGCCGATCACCTTGCCCTCCGAGATCGCCTGCGCCGTGTGGCGGCAGAGCGTCGCCTCGTCGGCGATGCGCTCGATGCGGCAGCCCGCCGCGTCGAAGTCGGCGCGCCGCCGGGCGATGGCGGCCGCAATCTCGTCCGGTGTCGCCGAGGGCCCCCAGTAGGCGTGGTCCATCACGAAGCGACGCCTGGCCGTCGTGCCGCCGGTCCTGTGCCAGGTCGCGAAGGCGGCGCCGATCGCGCCGCCGGCATCGCCGCCCGCCGACTGGACATAGAGCTTCCTGAACGGCGTGCGCTCCAGCACCTTGCCATTGGCCACCGAATTGTAGGCACAGCCGCCGGCCAGCACGACCGCATCGGCGCCGTAGCGTGCATGCAGCGCGTTCAACAGGTTGAAGAAGGCGTCCTCGTAGGTGACCTGGGCCGAGCGCGCGATATCGCGGTGCTTGTCCTCCAGCGGCGCGGCGGGGTCGCGGGCCGGACCGAGCAGCTTCACGAGTTCGTCGCTCCAAAGGCGGCCGCCCGACGGGATGCCGTCCTTCACCTGGTAGTTGGCACCCTCTCCCGAGGCGTGCCGAAAGAAGCGCAGGTCGAGCGCGAAAGTCCCATCATTCCTCAGCCGGACGATCTCCTTCATCTGCTCGACGAAGGACGGCTGGCCGTAGGGCGCGAGGCCCATAACCTTGTACTCGTCGCCATAGTGCGGGAAGCCGATGAACTGCGTCATCGCTTCGTAGAAGACGCCCAGCGAATGCGGGAAATAGACCCGCCCATCGACCGACAGGGAGCCCCCCTCGCCCAGTCCCCAGGCCGCGGACGAGAAGTCGCCGAACCCGTCGACCGAGACCGCCACGGCCTTGTCGTACGGGGAGACCAGGAAGGCCGAGGCGAGATGGCAGAGATGATGCTCGACCGCGTGCGCCGTGCCGCGGAATTCCTGCTCCGGCAGGTGGCGCTTCAAGTTCCCCGCGATGTCGGCCCGCTCGCCGCGATTGCGCAAACGGCTCATCACGTAGTTCAGGCTGACGCCCGAGGTCAGAGCGTAGGCAAGCTTGCGCCAGCGATTGGCCTTGTTGTCGCTGTTGACCGCGACATGGTCGACATCGCCCAGCGATATTCCTGCCTCGGCGAGGCAGTAGCGGATCGATTCGCTGGGGAAACCGCCCCAATGCTTGATGCGACGAAACCGCTCCTCCTCGACCGCCGCAACCAGTTCTCCATCCTTTACAAGACAGGCTGCCGCATCAGCGTGGTAGGCGTTGAGGCCGAGAATGTAAGTCATGCGTGAGGTTCGGACACCGAGGAGGCGATTACGGCTATGTTGTTGGTATAGATCAATTTTTGTGGCGGACCATCATTTTCACCGGCCTTGCAGATTTGGTAATTCTCGTTTCGCCACGACATAACGCATGCACCGCGCAAATCTTCCACAACTTGACGAGGCCGGCACTTCCGAGCAAACCGACACCCTCGCGCGGCCCGGTCTACCCCGGCGCCCCGATCGCGTGCTCGAACCGAGGCGCGGCGACACCCTCGCAAGTCGTTGATAAGTCGGATAAAACCCTTCGCTTCGATCGAAAGGCTTTCGTGAATGTCCAAGAATGATCTCGTCGTCGTCACCGGGGCCGGTGGCTTTATCGGCGGCCATCTGGTGAAGGTCCTGCAGCAGCGCGGGCACACCAAGATCCGCGCGGTCGACGTGAAACCGCTAGAGGAATGGTACCAGAAAACCCCCGGCGTCGAGAACCAGGTGGGCGACCTCGCCCTGCTCGAGCCGTGTCGCAAGGCCGCCAAGGGTGCCGCGATGATTTACAACCTGGCCGCCGACATGGGCGGCATGGGCTTCATCGAGACCCACAAGGCCGAGTGCATGCTGTCGGTGCTGACCAGCACCCACATGCTTGTGGCTGCGAAGGAAGCCGGCGTGCCTCGCTTCTTCTATTCGTCCTCGGCCTGCGTCTACAACGGCGACAAGCAGACCGACGCCAACGTCACGGCGCTGAAGGAAGAGGACGCCTACCCGGCACTGCCGGAAGACGGTTACGGCTGGGAGAAGCTGTTCAGCGAGCGCATGGCTCGCCACTACCGCGAAGACTACGGCATGGCCACCCGCGTGGCGCGCTACCACAACGTCTACGGTCCGGAAGGCACCTATGACGGCGGCCGCGAGAAGGCCCCGGCCGCGATGTGCCGCAAGGTCATCGCCGCCAAGCTCTCGGGCAAGCACGAGATCGAGATCTGGGGCGACGGCGAGCAGACCCGTTCGTTCATGTACATCGACGACTGCACCGAGGGCACGATCAAGCTCGCGGAGAGCGACATCATCGAGCCGCTGAACATCGGCAGCGACGAGCTGGTCAGCATCAACACGCTGGTCGACATGGTCGAGAAGATCGCCGGCATCAAGCTGAAGCGCAGCTACAAGCTCGACGCGCCCAAGGGCGTGCGTGGCCGCAACAGCGACAACACGCTGATCAAGAAGCTGATGAACTGGGCCCCGTCCATCCGTCTCGAGGACGGCATGGAGAAGACCTACAAGTGGATCTACGACGAGATGACCTCGGGCAAGGCCTCGGTCGTCAACGCCCTGCCGAAGCAGGCCCTCGCCGCGCAGTAAGCTTTCGGCAGATCGACGACGCCAAATGCGCCGCGAAGGAAACTTCGCGGCGCTTTGCATATGAGCTAGCGCCCGATACCGCTCACGCCCCTGTTGCTCTTCAGCAGCTCGTCGAAGAAGGCGATGGTCCTGGTGAGACCATCGTCGAGGGCAACCTTGGGCTCCCACTTCAGCATGTCGCGCGCCAGGGTGATGTCCGGGCAGCGCTGCATCGGATCGTCGACCGGCAGCGGCTCGAACACGAGCCGGCTGTGGCCGCCGACCTTGTCCAGGATCTTCTCGGCCAGGTGCCGGATCGGCATCTCGACCGGGTTGCCGATGTTCACCGGTCCCGTGAAGTCGTCGGGCGTGTGGTCCATCAGGCGCAGCCAGCCGTCGAGCAGGTCGTCGACATAGCAGAAGGCCCGGGTCTGCATGCCGTCGCCGTAGATCGTGATGTCCTCGCCCTTGAGGGCCTGCACGATGAAGTTCGACACCACGCGCCCGTCGTTGGGGTGCATGCGCGGGCCGTAGGTGTTGAAGATCCGCGCCACCTTGATGCGCAGCTTGTGCTGGCGGTGATAGTCGAAGAACAGCGTCTCCGCGCAGCGCTTGCCCTCGTCGTAGCAGGCCCGCGGCCCCAGCGGATTGACGTTGCCGCGGTAGCTCTCGACCTGCGGATGCACCGTCGGGTCGCCATAGACCTCGCTGGTCGAGGCCTGGAAGATCTTGGCGCGCACCCGCTTGGCCAGCCCCAGCATGTTGATGGCGCCGTGCACGCTGGTCTTGGTCGTCTGCACCGGATCGTGCTGGTAGTGGATCGGCGAGGCCGGACACGCGAGATTGTAGATCTCGTCGACCTCGACATAGAGCGGGAAGGTCACGTCGTGGCGCAGCAGCTCGAAGCGCCGATTGTCGAGGCAGGCCATCAGGTTGGCCTTGCTGCCCGTGAAATAGTTGTCGACGCAGAGCACGTCGTGGCCCGCCTCGAGCAGGCGCTCGCAGAGATGCGAGCCGAGGAACCCCGCCCCGCCCGTGACCAGAATACGCTTGCCCATGATGCCTCTTGGAATCGCCTCTGACGTCGGGAGCGACACTAGGCGATCAAGCTCTTGAATTCACTCCAAAACCACCGAAGGATGCCCCTGCCCGGCCGTGGAGAGGGACGGGCCAATATCGCAGGGGAAACGTCCTATGAGTATCGAGATGGTTGGCCTAGCCGACATTGCACGCGCCCATGGCGCGGCACGGCCGGACACGGTGGCGATCGTCCATGAAGGCCGGGCCACGACCTATGGCGCACTCGATCGCGCCTCGAGCCGTGTCGCCAACGGCCTCATCGCCGAGGGTATCAAGCCGCAGGTCCGGGTTGCCCACCTGGACAAGAGCAGCGACGTCTTTTTCGAACTGCTGTTTGGCACAGCCAAGGCCGGTGCCGTGATGGTTTCGGTGAACTGGCGGCTCGCGCCCCCGGAGGTGCTGCAGATCGTCAACGATGCCGAGGCCGAGATCCTGTTCGTCGGCGAGGAATATTTCCCGGTCGTCGAGAAGATCCGCGACCAGCTGTCGACCGTGCGCAGGATCGTGACATTGGGCCCACGCCACGACGATTGGCAGGCCTTCGCCGAGTGGCGCGACCGCCACCCCGACACCGACCCTCGCCTGCCCGCCCGCCCCCAGGACACGGCCGTGCAGTTCTACACCAGCGGCACCACAGGCCTGCCCAAGGGAGCCGAGCTCACCAATGCCAACTTCGCCTTCATGTTCGAGCAATGGACGAGAAGCTGGCTGCTGAAACCCGGCACCCAGAACATCGTTTGCCTGCCGATGTTCCATATCGGGGGCGCGGGTTGGGCGATCGCCGGCCTCTTCGCCGGCGCCACCAACCACGTGGTGCGCGAGTTCGTCCCCGCCCGCGTGCTCGAGATCATCGAGCGGGACCGGATCGAGGTCATGCTGCTGGTCCCGGCCATGATCCTGTTCCTGGTTCAGGCGCCGCAGATCCGCGAGACGGACCTGTCCAGCCTGCGCCTGATCGTCTATGGCGCCGCCCCCATTCCGGCGGACCTGTTGAAGCAGGCGATGGCGGCCTTCGGGTGCGGCTTTCAGCAGGTCTACGGCCTCACCGAGACGACGGGCGCGATCACCCTGCTTCCGCCCGAGGATCACGATCCGTCTGACGCCAAAAAACTCCTCTCCTGCGGCTATGCCCAGGTGGGTGTCGACCTGCGCATCGTCGACGATGCCGGAGCGGACCTGCCCGCCGGCGCGGTCGGTGAGATCGCAATCCGTTCGCCGCAGGTCATGCGCGGCTATTGGCGCCTGCCAGACGCCACCAAGCGCGCCATCCAGGGCGACTGGTTCCTGACCGGCGACGCGGGCTACCTCGACGAAAAGGGCTACCTTTTCATCTACGACCGCGTGAAGGACATGATCGTGTCAGGCGGCGAGAATATCTATCCGGCCGAGGTCGAAAGCGCGCTGTTCGGCCACCCCGACGTCGCCGACGTGGCGGTCATCGGCATCCCCGACGAGCGCTGGGGCGAGGCCGTCAAGGCGGTCGTGGTGCGAAAACCCGGCGTGGACGTCTCTCCCGCCGACCTGATCGGCTGGGCGCGCGAGCGCATCGCCGGCTACAAGCTGCCCAAGTCGGTCGACTTCATCGACGCCCTGCCGCGCAATCCGACCGGCAAGATCCTGAAGCGGGAACTGCGCAAACCCTACTGGGAAGGCCGGCAGCGCAACATCAATTGACCCTCCCGATGTGACCGCCCTGCGGACCCAACCGCAAACGCGTCTCGAATTCCCGATCCCACGGTTCTAGAAGAGTCTCATGTCCAACCTGCCCGACAATCTCACGCCCGTCCGCCCGGCCCACGTCTTCGACGAAACAAGGCTCGCCGACTACATGAAGGCCAACGTCGAAGGCTATCGCGGCCCGATCAGCATCCTCCAGTTCGAGGGCGGGCAGAGCAATCCGACGTTCCACGTCACCGACGGCGCCGGGACCCAGTATGTCCTGCGCAAGAAGCCGCCCGGCAAGCTGCTGCCCTCGGCGCACCAGGTCGACCGCGAATATCGCGTGATCAAGGCGCTGGCGGACCATACCGACGTGCCGGTGCCCAAGCCCTACGCGCTCTGCCAGGACGATTCGGTGATCGGCACGGCCTTCTACATCATGCAGTTCCTGCCGGGTCGCGTCTTCGCCGACGTGCGCATGCCGGGCGTCTCGCCGGCGGATCGCGGCAAGATTTTCGACTCGATGAACGACGTTCTGGCGCGGCTGCATACTGTCGACTATCGCGCCGTCGGCCTCGGCGACTATGGCCGCGAAGGCCAGTACATCCAGCGCCAGCTCGCGCGCTGGTCGAGCCAGTACGACCTCGCCCGCACCGAAGACATCGACTCGATGGAAGCCCTCAAGAAGTGGCTGCCGGAGAACATCCCTCCAGGCGACGAGACGCGGATCAATCACGGCGACTATCGCCTCGGCAACACGATCGTGCACCCGACCGAGCCGCGCGTCATCGCCGTGCTCGACTGGGAACTCTCGACGCTCGGCCATCCGCTGGCCGACCTCGGCTACAACTGCATGATGTATCATTTCGGCGAGGGCTTCGGGGCATCCGGCGGCTATGCCGGCCAGGATCTCAAGGCCTTCGGCATCCCGACCGAGCAGGAATATCTCGCCGCCTATGCCCGTCGGACCGGGCGCAAGGACGTGCCGGCCTGGAACTTCTACCTCGCCTTCTCGCTGTTCCGTCTCGCTGCCATCGTGCAGGGCGTCTACAAGCGCGGCCTCGACGGCAATGCCTCGTCGGAGACGGCGACCAAGTACGGCAACCGCGCCCGCGCGATGGCCGACCTAGCTTGGTCGATGGTCGAAAAGCGCGCCTGAGGGCGCTTCCCGTCCCTATTCGTCGGTGTAGGGCACCATAGAGGCGTCGTGGCCCCTGGGGCAATTCGCACTGTCGATAACGGCGTTCGCCGGATTGCGATAGCGCGCAATGTCATAGGGCGCCGATTCGCTCGGGGGCTGCACCGGCGGCGTCCGGAGTGTCCAGGACACCAGCTGCTTGATCACGCTGCCCAAGGCCTGGTCGAAGGCTTCGACGACCTTGGGCACCTTGTCGGCGCGGGCCCGGACGCAGCGCTCGAAGGAGGCGACGCCGATGATCTGGCGGTCGGGCATGCGCACCAGCTTGGCGATGATGCGGACCTTCACGATCGGCGGCTGGCCGTAGAAGTACATCGCCTCGAAATTGCGCAGGTCGGGCTGCAGCACGTAGTTGGCCCGCAGGGCGATCGATTCGCGGGAAACAGCCACGATCTTGCGCGTGTTCTCGAACGAATCGACGATGCGGGTCTGCACCATCAGAGGCGCCCGGTCCGTCCACGCCACCTTGGCATAGTAGTCCGTCGAGGTCGGAGTCATGGCGATGGCGATGCGGCCGGTATTGAGGTTGGCCGCCGCCACCGGCGCCTCGACCGCGAGTTGCCAATAGACCGAGGGAAGGTCGGAGTCGAAGGTGCTCTTCGGCGAGATGGTATAGAGGTCGGTCGGCTCGCCCACCGAATCCACGGCACTGACGAACGAGCAGCCAGACAAGAGGGCAACAGCGGCTGCGCAGGCGGCCAGGCAACGGATCATTTCGGCGTGTATCCCTGCTTGCCGCTGAACACGAAGTTGGCCGGATCGCGCTCCAGCCGTGTGGCGATGACGTTCAGATTGGCAGTGAGCTGGCGCAGATCGCGCAGCGCCAGCGAGAATTCGGTGAGGCCGGTCTCGGTGAAATTCTTGATCGGGCGGCTGTTGTCCGTGACCAGCTTGTTGAGTTGGCCGGCCGCCGAGTTGATGTTGGCCAGGGCCGCCCGTGTCTCGTTCAGCGTCTTGCGCAGTTCCCCCGGGTCCTTGCCGGCCAGCGCCTTGCGGGTCTCGGCATCCTGCGGACCGATCTCCTGGGCGATCAGCGTGATCGACTCCGAGAGGTCGTTGAGCTTGGCGAAGGTCTTGCGGAACTCGGCGACGGCCTGCGGCAGCTCGGCCAGGGTGGTCTGGATGGCGGTATCGGACTTGGCAAAGGCGTTGGTCGCGGTCTGCAGGTTGCGCAGCGTGTCGGTGACGGCGCCGATATTGTCGGGGCTCAGCAGGTCATTCAGCCGGTCCACCGTCGTGCTGGCCTTGGTCAGCAGCTCCTGCGCCGAAGTCGAGGTCGCCTGCAGGAACGAGGCACCCTCGCGGATCTCCGGGTAGGGCTTCTCGCCCAGCTTCTTCTTGGGCTTCACCTGGTCGACGTCGAGACGCCCCACGATCTGGATGAACGGCGCGCCGGCAATGAACGGCTTCTCGAAGACCGCATAGGAGCGGTCGCGGATGTCGATCGACCAGTCGACCGCCACCGTGACCTCGATCTTTTCCGTGAGGCGCTCCCGGCCGGTCGAGCGCTGCGTATCGACCCGGGAGGTGAGTTGGATGTCCGCGACGCGGCCCACCCGCAAACCGCGATAGAAGACCGGCGAATCCTTGGTCAGTCCCTGCACGTCGCCCGAGAAGAGAATGTCGTAATAGGCATATGCCGTACGATCACCCGCGCGCAGCTTCCAGATGACGAATCCGGCCAAGGCGGCGACGAACAGGATCATCGCCGCGCCAATCAGCACGTAGGGCGATTTTCTTTCCATCCGATACTACTTCTGCTCCCGCCGTGCTGCGCGTCCTCGCGGCCCATGGAAATATTCCCGAACCCAGGGATGGTCGTATTCCAGCAACTCCGCCATCGTACCCACCACGACGCGCTTGTCGAGAAGGACTGCAATGCGGTCGCAAATCGCGTTGAGGCTATCCAGGTCGTGCGTGACCATGAGGACCGTCAGCCCGAGGTTGCGGCTGAGACCCTTCACCAGCTCGTCGTAATGGGACGCACCGATCGGATCGAGACCTGCCGTGGGCTCGTCCAGGAACAGGAGTTCCGGATCGAGCGCGAGCGCCCGGGCGAGGCTGGCACGTTTGCGCATGCCGCCGGAAAGTTCGGAGGGCTTCTTTTCGCCGGTATCGGCGGGAAGACCGACCAGAGCCACCTTGAGGGCCGCGATCTCGCGCATCATCTCTTCCTCGAGCCCGGCATGCTCGCGGATCGGGACGATGATGTTCTCCGTGACGTTGAGCGAGGAAAACAGCGCGCCGTCCTGGAACTGGACGCCGGTATGGGCCAGCATCTGGCGCTGGGCTTTGCCCTGCAGGGTGCTGGTATCGACGCCCAGCATTTCGATCGTGCCCTCGCGCGCCTGGTTCAAGCCGATGATGGTCCTCAGAAGGACGGACTTTCCGGTCCCGGAACCGCCGACCAGACCGACAATCTCGCCGCGGAATACGTCGAAATCTAGATGGTCGTGGATCACCTTGTCGCCGAACTGCGTGCGGATTCCTCGCAGGCGCAGGACGACCTCCCGGCCGTCGCTGTGATCGACGATCTGCCCCCCTTCCAACTTGGCGCCTTCACCCATCAGACGCCGGCAAGCAGGAAGATGACCGAGAAAATCGCGTCGAGCACGATCACGCAGAAAATCGATTCGACCACGGCCTTGGTCGTGAGCTGCCCGACGCTCTCGGCGCTGCCGCGAACCTGGAGCCCCTCGAAGCAACCGATCGTGGCGATCACAATGCCGAAGACCGGCGCCTTGATCATGCCCGTATAGAAGTGCCATGGGCCGACCATGTCGCGCAGCCGGTCGAAGAACTGCACGAAGGTGAAGTCGAGGTAGATGGTGCAGGCGACCGCGCCGCCCAGCAGGCCCGCCATGTCGCCCCAGAAGGCGAGCAGCGGCATCGAGATCAGCAGCGCGGTGATGCGCGGCAGGACCAGCCATTCGATCGGATTGAGGCCGATCGTGCGCATCGCATCGACCTCCTGGTTGACCTGCATCGTGCCGATCTGCGCCGTGAAGGCGCTCCCCGAGCGGCCCGCGACGATGATCGCGGTCAGCAGCGGCCCCAGCTCGCGGAACATGCCGATACCGACCGCCTCGACGGTGAAAATCTCCGCGCCGAACTGGCGCAGCTGCTGGACGCCCTGGTAGGCGATGACCACGCCGATCAGAAAGCAGAGGACGCCCACGATCACGAGGGCGCGGATCCAGACCTCGTACATCTGCCGGATGACCGCGCTCGGCCGGAACCGCTTGGGCTGCAGGATGGCTTCGACCACCACGACCAGGATTTCGCCGAAGAAGGCGCAGAGATTCAGAATCTGCTTGTAGAAGTCGATCGTTCCGTGCCCGACCTCCTCCAGCCAGTGCGCCAGCCAGTTGACCTTACGGTCTGGCTGGGCCTGGCACATGTTCTCCCGGACCACCTTGAAGAGGGCCGCCTGCGCCTCGTTCCGGGTCTCGACCTCGGCATCGGGCCCGCACCCGGCGATTTCGAGGATCTCGAGGGCCCCTGCCGTGTCGACACGCTCGAGCCCCGTCGCATCGACGGCGCGACGGTCCTTCGAACGGGTGCCGGTAGCCGCTAGAGCGCTCTCGGCCTTCTTGCGGATGCCGCGGATGCTGAACACCGTCCACGTCCCGCCGACTTCCACGACGAGCTTGCCCGCGCGCTCCGTGTAACGAATTGTGGGTTCCGCTTCGGCCATCGGCGAAGATTAGTCGTCGCGCGGGTTCGTGCTGTCAATCTCTGTGCATTGCCTCCGCGCCTCGCCGCTGTCACGATCCGGCCGGGAGGACCGGATGGGCAAGTGGCCACGGCTGGACAAGATCGAGTTGATCGACGGTCCGATCGACAAGCAGAGTTACGAACGCCAGATCAAGAAGTTGCAGGAACGGCTGCTCGACCTCCAGGTCCACGATCTGCGGACGGGCGGCCGGGCGCTGATCTGCCTCGACGGCTGGGACGCCGCCGGCAAGGGCGGCATGATCGAGCGGCTGGTGGCGGGACTGGAGCCGAAATCGGTGCAGGTCTGGCGCATCGGCGCGCCGACACCCGAAGAGCAGGGCCGACACTATCTCTGGCGCTTCTGGAACCGGCTGCCCGCCCCCGGCAACTGGGCGATTTTCGACCGGACATGGTACGGCCGCGTCCTGGTGGAGCGCATCGAGGGCTTCTGCGAGAAATCCGCCTGGGAGCGCGCCTACCGCGAGATAAACGAATTCGAGCGTCAGCTCGCCGACGATGGCGTGCGGATCGTGAAGCTGCTCGTGCATGTGAGCGCCGAGGAACAGAAGCAGCGGATGATCGAACGGCTGAGCAAGCCCAGCAAACACTACAAGATCGGCCTCGAGGATTTTCGCAACATCGCCAAGCGCAAGCAGTATCTGGACGCATACGACGACATGCTGGAACGTACCGACACAGAGCATGCTCCCTGGAACGTCATCGCCAGCGACGACAAGATGCATGCCCGCCTGAAGGGCCTGCGGATCATCGCGGACCGGCTGGGCGAAGGCGTCAGGATCGAGGACCACGAGCTGGATCCGAGGATCCTCGAAGCCGCCTACGAAACCTGGGGCTGGCGGCCGGACAAAGCCGGCAACGGCAGGAAATAGCGCCGCGCCATCACTTGCTCATGCCTGGGCCGGGGTGCTGCCTGGCGACGCGACCAAGCGGGACCCAGCGCCGTCTCCGAGACGGGCGGCGATCCAGGGTAACGCCTCGCGCATCGCCTCTTCGAATTTCCAGGGCGGATTGATGACGACGAGCTCGCAGGCTGCGAGCTTCCCCTCCGGGGTGCGCGGGCCGAGATCGAGTTCCATGCGCAGATATTGCGTCTCCGCCAGCGACTGGATGAAGGCTTCGACGGCCGGCTCGTCCTTGACCGGATACCAGATCGCATAGCAGCCGGTGGCGAAGCGGCGGAGCCCGTGGCGAACCGCGCGCGCGAGCACCTCGAATTCGCCGGTCGCCTCGAAGGGCGGATCGATCAGCACCAGGGCACGGCGCTCGACCGGCGGCAGTGTCGACTTGATCGCGTGATAACCGTCGGCCTGACGCACCTCCACGGCCCGGTCGCCGGCGAACTCGCGCTTCAGCAGCAACGCCTCCTCGGGATGCTTTTCGCAGGCGATGAAGCGGTCTCCCGGCCGCAGGGCCGCCCGGACCAGGCGCGGCGAGCCGGGATAGCGATGGAGCGCACCGCCCGGCGGCCCGAACTTGCGGTCGTAGGCCTGGACCGCCGCGAGATAGCGCGCGACGGCGGCCGGCATCCCGGCCCGGCTCTCGGCCATCAGGCGCCCGATTCCCGCCTCCGCCTCACCCGTGCGCCGCGCCTGCGAGCCGCCGAGGTCGTAACCTCCGGCGCCGGCATGCGTGTCGAGCACGAACAGCTTCTTGTCCTTGGCCGTCAGCAGCCGCAGCAGCTCGCAGAGCGCGGTGTGCTTCAGCAGGTCGGCGAAGTTGCCGGCGTGATAGCCGTGGCGGTAGTTCACGGAAGACTTTCTGGCTCGATTTGAGATGCTTTCCCGGGCACGGTATGTGCTTCGGGCGCCGGACACTACAGTTGAGGATCGAAATGGCCAACCACGAGCTGCATTCTTCGCCCGAGACCTGCCACTGGGGCTATTTCGACAGCCAGCTGCCGCCGCAGCTTCGCATCAAGTCGGGCGACACGGCCACCATCCACTGCGTGTCGGGCGCCGCCGAGATCCTGCCGGGCGAGCCCTTCAACGTGCTGCCGGAGCATCGCGAGATCCTTTCCAAGCTGAAGCCGCATATCGGACGGCACATCCTGACCGGGCCGGTCCACGTCGAGGGCGCCGAGCGCGGCGACGTGCTGGCGGTCGAGGTGCTCGACATCAAGTTCCGCACCAATTGGGGGTGGAACGTGCAGCGGCCGCTGATGGGCACCCTGCCGGAGGACTTCCCCTTCTTCCGCCTGACTCACATTCCGATCGATTCCAACCGCGGCGTCTGCACCATGCCGTGGGGGACCGAGCTCGAACTCAAGCCCTTCTTCGGCATCATGGGCGTCGCCCCGCCGCCGGAATGGGGCCAGTGCAGCTCGGTCGAGCCGCGCGCCTTCGGCGGCAACATCGACAACAAGCATTTCCGGGTCGGCACCACGGTCTACTTCCCCGTCTTCGCCGATGGCGGCCTGTTCTCGACCGGCGACGGCCATGGCGTGCAGGGCGACGGCGAGGTCAACCTGACGGCGCTGGAGACCAGCCTGAGCGGCACCTTCAAGTTCACGCTGCACAAGGGCATGAAGCTCAACAACCCGCGGGCCGAGACGGCGACCCACTGGATCACGCACGGCTTCGACCAGGATCTCGACGACGCCGCCAAGGAGGCCCTGCGCGACATGATCCGGCTAATCACCGCCAAGACCGGCCTCAAGCCCGAGGATGCCTACATGCTCTGCAGCCTGCAGGCCGACCTGCACGTGACGCAGACGGTCGACGGCAACAAGGGCATCCACTGCATGATCGAGAAGAAGATCATCGGCGGCTGACGCCGGCAACCGGGCGCGGGCAAGCGGACCATGACGCACATGCAGCTTCTCGACGAGGCGGTCGCCCGTCACAACGATGCCGAATGGTCACGTCGCGCGCTGGACCTGATCCGCAACGACCAGCGCCGCTCGGCCGATACGCACCTGCTGCGGCTCGACCTGCCGGTGCTCGAGGGCATCGACGTCTATCTCAAGGACGAATCGACCCATCCCACGGGCAGCCTCAAGCACCGGCTGGCCCGCTCGCTGTTCCTGTACGGGATCTGCAACGGCCGGATCCGGCAGGACACGCCGATCGTCGAGGCCTCGTCGGGCTCGACGGCGATCTCGGAGGCCTACTTTGCGCGGCTGCTGGGCCTGCCCTTCCATGCCGTCATGTCGGCTTCGACGTCGGCCGAAAAGATCGCGGAGATCGAAAGGCAGCACGGCAAGTGCCACCTGGTCGCGGACGGGCGCGGAATTTATGCCGCCGCCGAGGCCCTGGCGACCGAGTTGCGCGGCGTCTACGTCGACCAGTTCACCTACGCTGAGCGGGCCACGGACTGGCGCGGCAACAACAACATTGCCGAATCGATCTTCGAGCAGATGAGCCGCGAGCCCCATCCCGTTCCGACCTGGATCGTCATGAGCGCCGGGACCGGCGGCACCACCGCGACGCTCGGCCGGTACATCCGCTACATGCGTTACGCCACCCGTCTCTGCGTCGCCGATCCGGAATTCTCCGCCTTCTTCGAGGCCTTCGCCAACGGCAACCTCGAAGCGACCTGCGAGCGCGGCTCGCGCATCGAAGGGATCGGTCGGCCGAGGGTCGAGCCATCGTTCCTACCCAACATGATCGATCGCATGATGCGCGTGCCCGACGCCCAGTCCCTGGCCGGCATGCGGGTGCTGTCGCGGCTGCTCGGCCGCAAGGTGGGCGGCTCGACCGGCACCAACTTCGTAGCGCTCTGCATCCTGACGTCGCGCATGAAGGCCGAGGGCCGCACCGGCTCTCTGGTGTCGCTGATCTGCGACGCCGGCGAACGCTACGGTCACACCTACTACAACGACGATTGGGTCGCCGCGCAGGGCCTCGATCTTGAGCCGCACGAGCGCGCGCTCGAAGCCTTCCTGAAGGACGGCGAGGCGATCATCTGACGTTACTGCTGGGCCCGGCGAGGCTGCTGCCGAACGGGCGGTGCCGTCGGCTTTGTCACGATGGGTTCCTCCGCCATCGGGTAGAGGGGCACCTGGCTGATCTCGGTGGAGCCGGGCATCGGGACAATCGCCTGGTTCTTCCAGTTCGGTCCGGCCGTGGCACCGTTCCCACCCGCGACGGGCGGGCCCGACTCCTGCATCGCGCTGAAGTCGGAATTGAAGCGCTGGGGCTGGGCCTGCGCGGCGCTACCGGCAGCCGAAAGGACAAGCAGGAAAGGCAGGACCATCTTCATCGCACTCTCCGGGTTGTGTCACCGGATCAACTCGCAAAATGGTCCCGCCGTTGCGTCGCCTGCGCAGATTTATGCCGGCTGCACTTCCGGCCTGCGTTGGGTCGAAGATGGCGTTGGAAAGGCCAGCGCAATGGCGACGGCCGCCAGACCCATGCCGAACGACGCAATGTAGAGATAGCCGTAACCGTGGAACGTATCGAAGATCCAGCCGCCGGCGGCCGGTCCCAGCGCCATGCCAAGGCTGGAGATCATTGCGGCGGCGCCGAACACCGTCCCCATGATCCGCATGGGGAAGTTCTCGCGGGCCAGAACAGCATAGAGGGGCATGACGCCGCCATAGGCCATGCCGAACAGGATCGCGACGGCATAGAACTCCCCCGCGTCGCGCGTGAAGTAGTAGCTGCCGGCGCCCACGGCCTGGACCATCAACCCGGCGACGACCACTCTGCGGGCGCCGAACCGGTCGCCCAGCAGGCCGAACAGGAGGCGGCCGCCGAGGCCCGCCAGACCCTCGACGCTGTAGATCGTGACCGCCGTCATGGCCGGCAGGCCGCAGGCCAGCGCGTAGCTCACCGTGTGGAAGATCGGACCGGAATGGGCGGCGCAACAGCAGAAGAAGGTGAGCCCGAGGACGATGAATTGCGGGGAGCGCAGCGCCTGCGCAACCGTCATCCCCTCCCCGCCTTCCGGCGGCATGCCAGGCGATGAGGCCGTCATCTCCGGGGGACGGCGGACCAGCAGGGCTGCCGGCACCACCAGGGCCCAGGCACCGATGGCGATGGTCAACATGGCGGTCCGCCAGTCGTAGACCGAGATCAGCCATTGCGCGAAGGGCGAGATGGTCATGGGCGCCACGCCCATTCCGGCGGAGACCAGTGAGACGGCGAGACTGCGGTGCCTGTCGAACCAGCCGGTGACGGTGGCGATCATCGGGGCGAACACCGCGCCGGCGGCGACGCCGACCACGATCCCGTAGATCAGCTGGAATTCGAGCAGGCTGGTGGCCCGGCTGGCCAGCGCCAGGCCGAGACCCAGCAGGAGAGCGCCGGCGAGGACGACGATGCGCGGCCCGAACCGGTCGCTGAGCGCCCCCCATCCGAAGGCCGCGACGCCCATCGTCAGGAAATCCAGCGTCATGGCGCTGGAAATGCCGGTGCGCGTCCAGCCCGTCGCCTCGGACATGGGCTGCAGGAAGACTGCGAGCGAGAACAGCGCCCCGATCGCGACACACCCCATCAGCGCGCCCGCGCCGACGATCACCCAGCCGTAGGACCGTTCCATCGTTATTCTCCCGAAACCGGACCACAGTTAACCATATAGTTAACCATAGGCAAGCCCGAGGGTCAGGAGGCCGGCTCCACGGCGAGTTCGGTGCCGCTCACCGACTTCACACGCACCTTGGCGCCCTTGACCATGTCGGGCCCGGTCACGCTCCAGCTTCCGTCCCCGAGGATGACTCGACCGCGCCCGTTCAGGATGGGCGCGTCCAGCACGAGTATCCTGCCGATCAGGGCGTCGCCGCGGGCATTGAGCGTGGAGGTCGGCGGATTGTCGGCATGCTGCAGGCGCCGCAAGGTCCGGCGCAGCCCGACGGCCGCGACGACCGAGATCACGGCAAAGGTCAGGAGCTGCAGCTCGATCGAGAGGTCGGACACGACCAGCAGGAACAGGCCCGCCGCCGCCGCCCCGATGGCGAGGAACAGGAAGACGACGCCCGGCAGCATCATCTCGAAGACGAGCAGCACGGCCGCGACCGCCCACCAGTACCAAAAGACCACCTTGAACATCGCGAATCAGCCCGCGGTGGGAACGGAACCGCGCGACCGCGTGGCGTCGACGCCGCGCGCTTGCGCTTCCTTGGCGAGCTCGCCGATGCCGGCGATCGAGGCCATCACGCCGGCCGCCTCGACCGGCAGGAAGAAGACCTTGGCGTTGGGACTGGAGCCCATCTTCGACAGCGCCTCGACGTATTTGGTCCCGAGGAAGTAGTTGGTCGCCTGCACACCGTTGCCGGCGATCGCCTCGGCCACGACGGAGGTGGCCTTGGCCTCCGCCTCCGCCATGCGCTCACGCGCCTCGGCGTCGCGGAAAGCAGCCTCGCGGCGGCCCTCGGCGGTAAGGATCGCCGACTGCTTCTCGCCTTCCGCGCGCTGGATGCTGGATTCGCGAATGCCCTCGGCCTCGAGGATGGTCGCCCGCTTCTCCCGCTCGGCCTTCATCTGGCGGCCCATCGCCACCACGATATCCTCGGGCGGGGCGATGTCCTTGACCTCGATGCGCAGCACCTTGACTCCCCAGGGCCCGGTTGCCTGGTCGATCACGGCGAGCAGCGTGTTGTTGATGTCGTTGCGCTTCGACAGGGCCTCATCGAGCGCCATGTTGCCCATGACCGAGCGGATGTTGGTCAGCACGAGGTTGGTGATGGCCTGATGGAGGTTCTGGACCTCGTAGGCGGCGCGGGCGGCGTCCACCACCTGATAAAAGGCCACGGCATCGACCTGCACGGTGGCATTGTCCTTGGTGATCACCTTCTGCGCCGGAATGTCGAAGACATTCTCCTGCATGTTCATCTTGCGGCCGATCGTATCGATGAAGGGCACGATGAAATGCAGGCCGGGCGCCAGCGTGCGCGTGTAGCGACCGAACCGCTCGACCGTCCAGTTCGTGCCCTGCGTCACCGTCTTGACGCCGGCGAAGATCAGCACCAGCGCCACGAGGACGACGGCCAGCACGAAAATCAGCGCACCCGATATCATTCTGCGTCTCCTCTGGATTGGGGGAGACACTAGCCCAAGGGCGGGCGCAGGACCATCGCGTGGCTAGTCGGCGGCGGCGGCGAACTCGGTCTGGAGGACGGGGACTTCCGTCGACACCGGCGCGATCCGCTGGTCGGTGGCGAGCCAGCGGTCGAGGAAGCCGTTGATCCAGCGGTCGAGCGGCGGATCGTACAGCGCATGCATGGACAGATGGACACCACGCTGCTGTGCGCCGGGCATCTTCAGGCGCTCGGCAGCCTTCAACGTCCAGATGGTCTTCATCTCGAGCGTCACCTCGGGATGGAACTGGAAGCCAAACGCGTTGGGACCGCACCGGAATCCCTGCACGGGATAGCGGTCGTTGGTGGCCAACAGCTCGCAGCAATCCGGGATGGTCATGCCCTCACGGTGCCACTGATAGACTTTCATGGGTGACCTGAACCAGGCGCGGCCCGCTTCGGTCGGCTCGACATCGACATAGCCGATCTCGACAACGCCCTCGGGATGCGGGGCGACCCGACCACCGGCGGCCCGCGTCAGGAGCTGGGCGCCCAGGCACAATCCGAGAAAGGGAACGCCGGCGTCGACGACCTTGGGTATCCACTCGAGCTCGCACTTGATGCCGGCCAGAGTGCCGCAATCGTTGGCGGACATGGGACCGCCGAAGACCACCACGCCCGCATAGTCGGACATGTCTTCGGGCAGGTTGCAGCCCAGATTGGGGCACAGTCTGTGAAGTTCGTAACCGCGCTTCTCGAGCAGTGCGCCGACCCGTCCGGGCCGCGAATGCTCCTGATGCACGACGATGGCGATCTTTTTGGGGCCCATTTCTCTACACTGGCCAGTCTGTACCGTCATGGATTTGCAAGATACGCGCCATGTATGGCAACGACAAGGCGAACGGCTTTCAGGGGGGACGAAATGGCGCGCCAGCTCGACTTCTACTTCGATTGTTCCAGCCCGTGGACCTATCTCGCCTTCCACGCGATCCAGCCGCTGGTGCAGGAAGCGCGCGCGGGGATCGTCTGGAAGCCGATCCTGGTCGGCGGTGTGTTCAACGCCGTGAACCAGACCGTCTACGAGAGCCGCGCCAGGCCCAACCCGCTGAAGCAGGCCTATATGCAGAAGGACATGCAGGACTGGGCGCGTCTCTACGGGCTCGCCATCAAGTTCCCGCCGACGGTCTTCCCGGTGAACAGCGTCAAGGCAATGCGCGGTGCCTTCGTAGCACTCGACGAGGACAAGCTCGTGCCGTATGCGGCCGCCGCCTTCGAGGCCTATTGGGGCGACGATCGCGACCTGTCCAAGGAGGACGTTCTGGCCGACATCGCCCTGCAGGCCGGCATCGAGCGCCAGCGCTTCTTCGCCGGCATCGAGACCGATTCCTGCAAGGCGCGGCTGCGCGCCAACACCGACGAACTGATCGCCCGCGGCGGTTTCGGCAGCCCGACGATCTTCGTCGGCAACGACATGTTTTTCGGCAATGACCGCATGCCGCTGGTCAGAGCCGCTCTGGAGGCCATCGCCGCATGAGCAAGAACGCCGATCCCGATTTCTGGGCCAAGGCCCGTGCCCACCTGGTGCGCTATGGCGGCGCCTTCTCGCCGCTGATCGCCGAGAGCGCCGCCGGCAACTACTTCACCGATGCCGATGGACGGAAGATCCTCGATTTCACGTCGGGCCAGATGAGCGCCATCCTGGGCCACAGCCACCGGGAAATCGTCGAGGTGGCGCGACGGTATATCGGCGAACTCGACCATCTCTACTCGACGATCCTGTCGCGACCCGTCGTCGAGCTGGCGGCGCTGATCGCCAAGGTGTCGCCCGGGAAACTCGACCGCGTGCTGCTGGTCTCGACCGGGGGCGAGTCGAACGAGGCGGCCCTGCGCATGGCCAAGCTGGTGACCGGCCGTCACGAGATCGTGGCGATGAGCCGGTCCTGGCACGGCGTCACGGGGGGTGCCGCGTCCGCGACCTATTCGTCGAGCCGCAAGGGGTACGGGCCGCCGCAGCCTGGGGCGCTCGTCCTCCCGGCGCCGGACACGTACCGCTCGCGCTTCATCGACGATCGCGGTGTCTACGACTGGCAGGGCGAGCTCGATTTCGGCTTCGAGCTGGTCGACCGCCAGTCGAGCGGCGCCCTGGCGGCCTGCATCGTCGAGCCGATCCTGAGTTCGGGCGGTGTGCTGGAACCGCCGGAAGGCTGGATGGCGGCGCTGGCCGCGAAGTGCCGCGAACGCGACATGCAGCTCATCTTCGACGAGGCGCAGACAGGTCTCGGCCGCACCGGCAGCCTCTTCGCCTGCGAGCGCGACGGCGTGGCGCCGGATTATCTCACCCTCTCCAAAACCCTGGGCGCCGGGCTGCCTCTTGCCGCCATGCTGACGACGCCGGCGATCGAGGACGTGGCGGCCGAACGCGGGTTCCTCTTCTATACGACGCACGCCTCCGATCCCCTGCCCGCCGCCGTCGGCCTGAAGGTCATCGAGGTCATTCTCCGCGACCGCTTCACGGAGCGCGCGGCAGCTCTCGGCAAGCGCCTGAAAGAGGGGTTGCTGGCGCTCCAGCAACGCCACGAGTGCATCGGCGACGTGCGCGGACGCGGTCTCCTGCTTGGGCTGGACCTGGTGAAGGACCGGCGCTCGCGAACCCCCGATCCGGATCTTGCCCAGGCGGTGGCCATGAACTGCCTGGAACTGGGAATGATGACCAGCACCGTCCGCGGCGGGTTCGGGATCTTCCGCATCGTACCACCCCTCACGGTGGCCGAGGCGGAGATCGACCTCGGGTTGGAGATCTTCGACCGGGCGCTCACCAAAGCTTTACACTGAGAAATGAGGGAAATCGGCGCATCCGGTCCCTTAATTGGTATTAGCGTTTGAAACGGGCGGCTAACTGTTGTACCCGCTGGCGGTTTCCGGCCAACGGCGTTTGGAGTTTGCGGATGATCAAGAGGCTTACACAGGCGGCAATTCTCACGGCGGGTCTTCTCGCCATGGGCGGCTGCACGCTCGGGCAGACGAAGACGGCGGCCGCACCCGTGAAGCCGGCGGCGGCCGACTACCAGGCACCCGTTCCGCCGTCGCCTCCGGCGGGCCAGACCCGGGCCATCTGCTACAATGCGGCAGACCTTTCGATTGTGCGCGCACGCATGGTGCAGCAGGAGCTTCAGGTCGTGACGCTCCAGTGCCAGGGTCCTGGCGGAGCCCGCGCATACGAGAAGCTCTATGCAGACTTCGTCGGAAAGTTCCGCGAAGAGTTCGCGACCAATGCCCGCTCGCTCTCGCAGATCGCCGGCCGCAAGCGCTTCAACACAGATGTCTTCGTGACCGAAGTCGCCAACCGCACGGCGCAGCGCGCGCCGACGGACAAGGAATTCTGCTCGCGCGGCAAGCGCGCCTTCGACTGGGCGATGGATCCGAAGGTCACGGCCCTCTCGCAGGTGCCGCCGCCTTACGATCTCGGCCCCGAGATGAACATCTACGCCTGCCCGGCCCAGTAAGCGGTCCAGGTAAGCACCAGTCGAAAAGGCGGTCCCACGGACCGCCTTTTCTTTGTGCGATGGCGGCAAATCTAGATGTGCTGCGCGGTTCGCTCGCCGGGGCTGCGCCCGCCGCCCTTTGCGCCGGTAGTCGCGGCTCGGAGCACGGCCAGATAGCCGGGCTTCAGTTCCATCGACAGACGATGGCCACCGTCCAGCAAGGCGCGGTGCGCCTGCGGCAGGCGCCAGCAGGGCACGAACATGAACAGATGATGCTCGAGGTGGTAGTTGACCCAGAAGGGCGCCACCAGCAGCCTCATCAGCGGGTTGGCGTAGGTTGTCCGCGTATTGCGCAGCGGATCGTCGTTGTCCGGCACGACGGCGTGCTCGGCGATGTTCCGGATGCGACTCACGAGCTGGTACCAGGTGGCAAGCGGCAGAAGCCACATCACGGGGTAGAGCCACCAATACCCCGCAGCCGAGAGCCCCGCGAGCAGGCCGATGTTCACAATCAGCGGCCCCTTCTCGGTGCGCCACAGGTTTCGGAGTTGATCCCGGATCGGTGCTTCCGCCGGTCCCAGCGCCCGGCGGACCTGTTCGCCGCGCCTCAGGAACGCCGTCTGTCCGGTGAGGTCGCGGAGGATCTTGCGGCGCAGGCTGGCCCGGCTGGTCGGGAAGGCCTGCGACAGGCCCAGGTCCGGATCCTCAGCTTGCTGTGTGAACCGGTGATGCTGCAGGTGATACGGCCGGTAGAGCGTGAGACTGGTGAACACCGGAAAGGCGCAGAGCCAGCTGCCCACCCGATCGTTGAGGCGGCGGTCGGCGAACAGCAGCCCGTGGGCGGCATCGTGCATCAGGATGGCGAGACCGAGCTGGCGCCCGCCGATCACCATGACGCCCAGCAGGAAGCTGAAAGGGTTGGGCCACAAGGCGAACAGCGCCATGCTGCCCGCGATCAGAGCCCAGGCCTCCAGCACGAGCAGCGCCCCTACGAGGTTCGACTTCGCGCCGAGCCTGCGCGTCTGCTCCAGGGTAAGGAAATTGCCGATCCGGCTCATTCTTCGAGGCTGGTCGCGGCACGCGCGACTGTCAACGGCGGCGCGGGGCCGCTATACGTTCAGCAGATGCACCGCAAATCCGTCCGCACCGACGTTCTCGACGTCGCCTATGAGGAGCACGGGCCGCCCGATGGCGCGCCGGTGATCCTGCTGCACGGCTTCCCCTACGACGTGCGCGCCTATGACGAGGTTGCGCCGGCGCTGGCGGCCGACGGCAACCGCGTGCTGGTGCCGTATCTGCGCGGCTACGGTCCCACTCGGTTCCTGTCGCTCGAGACGCTTCGATCGGGCGAACAGGCGGCGCTGGGCCACGACCTGCTGCAGCTGTTGGACGCTCTTGGCATCCGGCGCGCCGCGCTGGCGGGCTACGACTGGGGTGGCCGCGCGGCCTGTATCGTGTCCGCCCTGTGGCCCGAGCGCGCCCGCTGTCTCGTGAGCTGCACCGGCTACAATCTCCAGAATATTGCGGCGTCGGTCGAGCCTGCTCCCGCGGCCGCCGAACACCGGCTCTGGTACCAGTATTATTTCAACACCGAGCGCGGACGCGCCGGCCTCACGAAGAACCGCCGCGACGTCTGCAAGCTTCTCTGGAGCCTGTGGTCTCCGGAATGGACGTTCGACGATGCGACGTTCGAAAAGACGGCATCCTCGTTCGATAACCCCGACTTCGTCGACGTCGTGATCCAGTCCTACCGCCATCGCTACGGCTACACCAAGGGCGACCCCCTGCTGGAGCCGATCGAGGCGCTCCTCGCCAGGCAGCCGGTCATCTCTGTGCCCACCATCAATCTCCACGGCGCCGCCGACGGTGTGGGACCGGCCTCCGACCGCGACGGCCAGTCCGACAAGTTCACGGGCGGTTACGAGCGGCGGATGCTGCCGCGCATCGGCCACAACGTTCCGCAGGAGGCGCCGGCGGAAACAGTGGCGGCCCTGCGCCATCTCATGAAGGAAACGCCGCAATGACCGCCATCGCCCTCATCGGCTCCACCGGCAATATCGGCAGCCGTGTGCTCGACGAAGCCTTGAACCGAAAGCACAGCGTCACCGCCATCACGCGCGACGCCTCCAAGCTGAAGCCGCGCCCCGGCATGACCATACGGCAGGGCAGCACGACCGACGTCGTGACCATGTCGGCCATCCTCAAGGGCCACGACATCGTCGTGGCTTCGGTGAAGTGGAACGAAGCGAGCGTCCATCACGTACTGGAGGCGGTGCGCAACAGCGGCGTGAAGCGCGTCCTCTTCGTGGTCGGCGCCGGCAGCCTGCTGCGCTCCGACGGCCGCACCCATCTCGACCACATGGCCGACCGTGGCATTCAGCCCCCGACCTCCAAGCCCGCATCGCTGGCGCTGGTAGAGGTGCGCAAGGCCAAGGACCTCGACTGGACGGCGATCTCGCCCCCCGCGTCGATCCAGCCGGGGGACCGCACCGGCAAGTTCCGTCTCGGCAAGGATCACCTGCTCGAGGACAAGGAAGGCCAGAGCGCCATCAGCCGCGAGGACTTCGCGGTCGCCATCATGAACGAGATCGAGAAGCCGAAGCACCTCCACAAGCGCTTCACGGCGGCGTACTGAGCCGTTTTGTCATCCTGAGCGCAGCGAAGGATCTCGCGTCCGCCACCCAGTCGTCTGTTCGCGATGCGAGGTCCTTCGCTGCGCTCAGGACGACATGCAGCTCCTACTCCAGCGTCTCCAGCAGGCGCGCGCAGAGGTAGGTGCGCGGCTCCAGCGACGAGTAGTAGATCTGCTCGGTGATGGCGTGGGCGCCCTTGCCGTCGGCGCCCAGCCCGTCGAGCGTCGGGATGCCCAGCGCCGCCGTGAAATTGCCGTCGCTGCCGCCGCCGGTCAGCGGCACGTCGTTGAGTTCCTTGCCAATCTCGCGATAGATCGCCTGCGCCTTCTGGAAAAGATCGGTGATGCCGGCATCCTTCTGGTAGGGCGGCCGGTTCATGCCGCCCTCGACCGTCAGCTCGACCTCCTTGCCGATCGGCTCGAGGTTCAGAAACCAGTGCGTCATCTCCTCGGCCAGCTGCATGCTGGGCACGCGGAGGTCAACGTCGATCGAGCACTCGGCCGGCGTCACGTTCACGCCCGACCCGCCGCGGATCAGGCCGACGTTGCAGGTGATGCCGCGGGCATAATCCGTCTTCTCCTCGATGCGCACGATCTGGCGGGCGATCTCCAGGATGGCGCTGCGGCCGTCCTCGTGGCGCACGCCGGCATGGGCGGCGCGCCCCTTCGCGGTCAGGGTGAAGCGGCCGACGCCCTTGCGCGAGGTCACGACCTTGTCGCCATCGCGGCCAGGCTCCATGACCAGCGCATACTTGTGACCCTTGGCGGCTTCCTCGATTCGGGCGCGCGAGGTCGGGCTGCCGACCTCTTCCTCGGGAATGAACAGGAAGGTGACGGGCAGCTTGGTGCGCTTGCCCTGACGGAGCAGGTGCCTGAGCGCGTAGTAGGCGATGTAGCCACCCGCCTTCATGTCGTAGATGCCGGGGCCGTAAACGCTGTCGCCTTCCTGGCGGATCTTCAGCTCCTTCTCCTTCATCCCGAGCGGATGGACCGTGTCGAGATGGGCAAGGACCAGAATGCCCTTGCCCTGCCCCGTGCTCCATTCCGCCGGGGTCCTGGCCTCGAAGATGTCCCCGAAGCCATCACGACCCGGCGTGCGATCCAGGTCGAGACCGAGGTCGCGGAACTGGCCCTCGACCTTGTCGACCATGAGATTGACTGCCGTCGCGTCGTGGCTCGGGCTCTCGATTTCGATCCACTCGACGATACCCTCCAGGATCTCCTTGGGATCGATCCTGGGCTCGTTCTTCATTTGCTCGGCAGCCATTGTCTCAGTCCTTCAGGGTCAGATCGGATCCCAGGTGAAGTACTCGGGCGAGCGCTTCAGGTCGGTGAAGTAGGGTTTCATCGACGGCACCGCGTGCTCGGCAATGTCCTCCAGCGTCCAGCCTTCGGAGTTATGCACGGACCGTACCGGACGGTTGGCGTTGAACAGCATGATCTCGTTCATGCGCACGCCGAAAATCTGCGAGCTGATGCCCTGCTCCTGGGCCGAGTCCGACAGGAGGTACACCGCCATCGGCGCGATCTTGGCCGGGGTCATCTTCTTGGAGCGCTCCAGGCGCGCCTTCTGGGCCTCGGTATCGGCGGGGATCGTGCCGATCATGCGCGTCCAGGCGAACGGCGAGATGCAGTTGGAGCGGACGTTGAACGCCGCCATGTCGAGGGCGATCGAGCGCGACAAGCCGATGATGCCCATCTTGGCCGCCGAGTAGTTGGCCTGGCCGAAATTGCCGACGAGGCCGGAGGTCGAGGTGAAGTGCACGAAGGCGCCGGACCTCTGTTCCTTGAAGTAGTTGGCGGCCGCGCGGCTGGTGTTGAACGAGCCGTTGAGATGCACGTCGATGACCATCTTCCAGTCCATGTGGCTCATGCGATGGAAGATGCGGTCGCGCAGGATGCCTGCATTGTTGATGACGCCGTCGATGCGGCCGAAATTCTCGACCGCCGCCTTGACCATGCGCTCCGCGCCGGCCGGATCGGACACGCTGTCGCCGTTCGGGACGGCATGGCCGCCGGCCGCCTTGATCTCCTCGCAGACCTTCTCGGCCGCCGTCGCGCTGCCGCTGCCCTCGCCGTCGACCGCGCCGCCGAGATCGTTGACCACGACCTTCGCGCCCTCGCGAGCCGCCAGCAGCGCCATCTCGCGGCCGATGCCGCCGCCCGCGCCGGTCACAAGCACGACCTTGTCCTTCAGCATGTTCGTCATCGTCTTCTCTCTCCCTCTTTTAATCGTCCAGTTTCGGGGCGCGCGGCTCACCGCGCAACAGTCGGGCACTCAACACCGTCGCGATCGCGAACGGCGCAAGCCCGATCACCATCGGCATCGCGATGTAGCGGCTGCCCACCACGGACAGGGCCGCGACCGCGACCGTGCCCATGGCGCCCATGCCCATCTGCGCGAGGCCGGCCAGCGACGAGGCCGTGCCGGCGAGGCGCGGATAGAGGCCGACCGCACCGGCGTTGGCGTTTGCCACGATCATGCCCGTCCCGAAGCTCAACAGCATGTGCGGGCCGACGATGGCCCACCACGTCACGATGCCGGAGAGCGAAAGAGCCGCCATGCCGATCAGTGCCGCCACGTGAAACCAGCCCGAGAACATGATGATGTCGACCGGCGCGACGCGGCCGACCAGACGGTTGTTCACGAAGGTACCGAGCGTGAAGCCGCCGACCGAGAGCAGCACGATGAGTCCGAACTCGCGCGGGCTGAAGCCCATGCTCTCCTGGAGCACGAAGGGCACGCCTGCCAGCATCCCGAAATTCAGCGCGAAGGCAAAGCCCAAGGGGAGGATATGGCCGAGGAAGCGGCGGTCGCGCAGCATCTCGCCCGATCCGCGCAGCAGACTCGACAGGTTGATGCGCTCGCTGCGGAACTTGTTCGTCTCGCGCAGGCCCGCCAGCGTCACCAGGAACAGGATGGCGCCGAATCCGCCCACGAACCAGAAGGTCGCCCGCCAGCTCGACCATTCGCCGAGGAAGCCACCGATCATCGGCGCCAGCGACGGCGCGATGTTCTGGCCGAGCGAGATCCAGCTCATCACCAGGGGCATTTCCTTGTACGTGTAGGCGTCGCGCGTCAGGGCGCGGCCCAGCACCGATCCGGACGCCGCCCCCAGCCCCTGCAGGATGCGCAACCCGATCAGCCCGCCGATCGAGGGCGCAAAGGCGCAGGCGAAGCTGGTGATCGTAAAGAACAGCAGGCCGCCCAGCAGGACCGGCCGCCGCCCGTAGCGGTCGCTCAGCGGGCCGTAGAAGAGCTGTCCAACCGCAAAGCCCAGCATGTAGGTGGTGAGCGTCAGCTTCACATTGTCGGGGGTCGCCAGCAGCTCGTGACCGACCGACGGCATGACCGGCGTGTAGATGCTCATGGTGAGCGGGCCAAAACTGCCCAGCGCCACCAGAAGCGCGATGTAGGCGGGCGACCGCGGCGTCAGGTTCACTTGGTCTTCGCCCCGGTGGCCGCCTCAGCCGCACCCTCCGCGCCGAAATCGCCGCCCGGCGCCATCTCCTCCTGCGCCTTCGACAGGCGCGGGTAGTAGTGCCGGAAGGCGCCGCGGATCTCCTCGAACGGGATGTCGGCGAACACTCCGCGATAAGCGAGATATTCCATGTGCCGGCGGCCGCCGAGGTCGAACGGGTGGTAGATCGAATCGCCCACGGCGTCCCAGTCGAGAGGCTTCAGGCCGAATTTGTCGGTCAGTTCCCGGTTGAAGGCCGGCGTCGCCTTGACCCAGCGCCCGCCCAGCCAGACGTCGGTGTAGCCGTGATAGTAGAAGACGTCGCTGCCCATCAGTTCGGACAGCCGGCGGGTCGTCATGTGGTTGCGCACGTCGGCATAGCCCAGCCGCGCCGGAATGCCGGCCGCGCGGCAGACCGCGGCCATGAGGCCGGCCTTGTTCACGCAGTAGCCGTGCCCGGCCGCGAGGGTGGTGCTGGCGCGATAGGCGTCGCGTTTCATCGGGGTGTTGTAGGGATCGTAGCGCAGCTCGTCGCGCACGGCGTAATACAGGCGCAGTGCCTTCTCCCGGTCACTGCCCTGGCCGGCCACGCGCCTTGCATACGCCACGATTATCGGGTGTTGTGAATCGATCAAGTCGCCTGGGAGCCGATAGGCCTCGAAGCTGGCATCGTCACGAACGACGTCGTCGGCCGGGGTCTTGAGGGATTCGTAATCCATGTGCGGCAATTTCTTTAAGCCAAGAGGCGGGAAAGTCCATGAGCGACGGCGCGCAATTCACCCATGCGCATATGGTGCGCTTCGAGCGGCACCTTCCGGTTCCCCCCTCGCAGGCGTGGCGTTATCTGGCCGACACCGGCCATCTGCCTGGATGGTACGGCGACGGCCGCATCGAGCCGAGGGTCGGTGGCGCCGTCTCGCTGATGGGCGGCCACATCCGCGGAGTCGTCACGCAATGGCAGCCGCCCGGCCGGCTCGCCTACACATGGAACGTGTACAATCCGGGCGACGCGACGTCGCCCTACCCCGAATCGTACGTCATCCTGACGATGGCGCCCACCGTTGAGGGGACTCTGCTGACGCTCGAGCACCTCCCGGTGCTGGAGTCCTTCGTAAAGCTGAACGCCATGGGCTGGCACACCTTCGTCGACATGGTCGACGCCGCCGTCCGAGGCGAGCCCGTCCACGGCCGCGACCAGCACATGGCACGGAACGCCCAGCGATACGGCGTGGATCTGGGCAACCGGCCGGGCTGATCGCTACTCGATCGACACGGTGCGGCGGATCTCATCGCTCCTGAAGCCGATCATCATCGGCCGTGCGAGGCCCGGCAGGGCCACGAGGTCGTAGAGTTCGTTGACGACACCTTCGAGCCGCAGCCAGTGCATGACGTCGCCCGTCCGCGTGTCGATCACGAACACGCCGCAGCGCGGGCCGATCTTGGCAGCGGCCAGACGGTCCTGCAGCGGCAGGCCGGCGAAGGTGCGGTTCTCGCGCGGCTCCGACAGGCCCACGAGCGCATAGGGGCCGACGAAGTCGAGCCCGCGAAGATAGCCCGGGCAGAAGGCCAGCGGCTCGAAGCGGCCGCTGGCGAGGTCGACCGTGCCGACCTCGCCAGCGCCGGAGTTCAGCACCCAGAGTCTGCCCTCATGCAGGCGTGGCGAATGGGGCATCGACAGGCCCCGGCACACGACCTCGCCCGAGGCGACGTCGACCACGACACCGCCGCTGGTGCGGTGCTCGCGCCAACCGTCGGTGACATCGGTCTCGGCGACGCAGGTCACATAGGCCGGCTCGCCATCACGCATCGCCAGACCGTTCAGATGGCAGCGATCCTCCGGCGCCAGCCGCGAAATGAAGGGCGGCTTCCACAACGGCTTGAAGCTGTGCGTCTCGCTGGTGGTCGCGAGGCAGGAAAACAGCGTGTTGACAAAAACCAGCTTGCCGTCGGCACCGAAGGCGACGTCGTGAACGTCGAGATCGGCGGTGTAGGCCGCCGATTGCGGCACGAACAGCGCGTCGTAGCCGGCGGCGCCCGGTGTACCGCGCGCGGCATCGACGAAGCTGGTGATCTGGATCATCGACGCGACGACCAGACGCGAGTCATGGAAGGCCATGCCCATCGGCCGCTCCAGCGTCCGCTCGAATACCGACAGCCTCCCCGACTGCCCGTTGGTGCCGACCAGGATGACCTTGCCGCTCTGGTAGGTCGAGATCGCGAGGCTGCCGCCGCTATCGGCCAGCCAGCTCGGGAACTGCCGCGAGGTCGTGACGACGAAGGCCGGCGTGTCCTTGCCCGTGAGCGCGGCGGCAGGGCTTGCCGCCAGCTCGGTTGTGTCCGCCGCCGCGACACCGATCACCGTCGCGGCGGCTTTTGTCTCGTCCTTTGCACTCATGAGAAATCGCTATCCAATGCCGTGATCCCGTGCCGCAGTCAGCGCGACGGGATCTTAGATCAGGAAGTAGCCGAGGTCTGCATCGCCGAGCGTGGTGACGCCCCGCAGCAGGATCTCCATGCTGGCGCCGTTGGTGGTCTGCGCGACAGTGGTATCGTTGACGTAGAGCACCGTGTTGCCGTTCGCGACGAAGGCCACCAGCGAGTGGGCGTCGATCGTCGCCGGCGCCGACGTCACGGTCTGCAGCGCATGGAACCCGCCGCCGCTGAGCATCTGCCTGAAGTCGATGCTGTCCGTCCCGACCGTGAAATCGAGGATCATGTCGCGCGACCCGCGCGTCGAGTCCAGGGCGTCGCGGAACACGAAGGCGTCGGCCCCGGCACCGCCCGTCAGCCTGTCGGCCCCCCAGCCGCCGATCAGCAGGTCGCCGCCCTCGCCGCCGTTCAGCCTGTCCCTGCCGAGGCCGCCGTCCAGCGTGTCGTCGCCGGTGCCGCCCGCCAGGGCATTGGCGAGCTCGTTGCCGGTGCCGGCGAACCCGCCGGGTCCGAAGTACCCGAGGTTCTCGACGTCGGCGCCCAGCGTGTAGGACGACAGGGTCGTGTAGACCGTGTCGATACCGCCGCCCGCCGCCTCGACGACGACATCCCCGGCATCGGTGACACGGTAGCGGTCGTTGCCGATACCGCCGATCATGAGGTCCGCGCCTGCGCCGCCCTCCAGCGTGTCGTCGCCCGCGCCGCCGTCCAGCGTGTCGTCGCCGATGCCGCTTGCCAGGACATTGGCGAGCTCGTTGCCGGTGCCGGCGAACCCGCCGGTTCCCAAGTACCTGAGGTTCTCGACATCGGCGCCCAGCGTATAGGACGACAGGGTCGTGTAGACCCTGTCGATGCCGCCGCCTGCCGCCTCGACGACGACATCCCCGGCATCGCTGACACTGTAAGTGTCGTTGCCGGTACCGCCGGTCATGAGATCGGCGCCCGCGCCGCCCTCCAGCCTGTCGTCGCCCGCGCCGCCGTCCAGCGTGTCGCCGCCGGTGCCGCCCGCCAGGACATTGGCGAGCTCGTTGCCGGTGCCGGCGAACCCGCCGGTTCCCAGGTACTTGAGGTTCTCGACTTCGGCGCCCAGCGTGTAGGACGACAGGGTCGTGCAGACCGTGTCGATGCCGCCGCCCGCCGCCTCGACGACGCCATCCCCGGCGTCGGTGACACGGTAGCGGTCGTTGCCGATACCGCCGACCATGAGGTCCGCGCCCGCGCCACCGATCAGCTTATCCTTGCCGCTTAGGCCATAAAGCGTGTCGTCGCCTGCCGTGCCGACCAACCGGTCGGCGCCGGGGCCTCCGGTGATCGCGGCAGTCACGCCGACACCCTGCTGGATGTCGACAACCGCACTGCCTTGCTCCCAGCGGTCGAACAGGGTGCCGCCCTCATCGAAGAAGCCGGTCCTCGTCCAGCCCGCCCCCGCGAACAGGACGCTGTCGTCGGGATTGCCCAGGACGGTCAGCACGTGTTTGCCGCCGCCGACCGCCCCGATGCCGCCCAGCACGGCTGCGCTGTCGATCCTCAGCACGTTGGCACCCGATCCGGTCAACTCGATGCGCTCGATGCCCTCGAGCTTCCCGGCCGCCAGGGCCGTGGTCAGGTCGAAAACGAGTCCTGCGCCGCCAAGCGCCAACGTGTCGGTCCCGGTACCGCCGTCAGCCAGGCGGAACGTGAGATCCGACACGACCAGCCGGTCGTTGCCCGCACCGGCGTGGAATACGTCGGCGCCGCCGCCGCCCGTCAGGATGTCGGCGCCGTTGCCGCCGATCAGCATCTCGGCCGCCGCCGTGCCGGTGGTCGTCACCGTAGCGCCGAACATGCCGCCGAACATGACGTAGCTCGCGCCGGAATTGGTCCCGTTGGGATCCGCCTGCGGGGCTCCGACGACCAGGTCGTCGTAGCCGTCGCCGTTCACGTCGCCCGCCGACGCAACCGACAAGCCGGCACGGTCGAGCGCCGCGACGCCCATCAGCTCGAAGCCGTCAACGCCGTTCAGGAGGGAGAGGTTGTTGTCGGGGGCAAAGCCAGAAGCCTTACCAAAGATGATATACGTCGCGCCGGCGTTGGTCACACCGCTCGGATCGGCCGAAGAAGCGCCGACGATCAGGTCATCGTAACCGTCGCCGTTGATGTCGCCCGCCGACGCGACCGAGTTTCCGGAGAAGTCGAACGCAGCGGCACCACTCACCCTGAAGCCGGTGGTGCCGTCCAGGGTCGACAGGTTGAGGGTAGCGGCAAAGCCCGATGCCTTGCCGAACACGACATAGCTCGCACCGGAATAGCTGCCGTTCGCATCGGCGCCTGCAGCACCGACGATGAGGTCATCGTAGCCGTCGCCGTTAATGTCGCCTGCCGAGGCCACCGAACCGCCACTCTGGTCCTGGGCCGCCGCGCCGACCAGCTTGAAGCCGTTACTGCCGTTAAGCGTCGAAAGATCGATGTTGGCTGCGAAGCCACTGGCCTTGCCGAACACCACGTAGCTTGCACCGGAATTCTGACCGTTCTCATCGGCGCTCGAAGCGCCGACGATCAGGTCGTCATAGCCGTCGCCGTTCACGTCGCCCGCCGACGCGACCGACGAGCCGGCCAGATCCCACTCCGCCACGCCGCTCAGCCTGAAGCCGGTAGCTCCGTCGAGGCTGGAAAGATCGATGTTGGCGGTGAAGCCCGACGCCTGGCCGAACACGACGTAGCTCGCGCCGGATTGGGCGCCGTTCGAATCGGCGCCTTTGGCGCCCACAATCAGGTCGTCGAAACCGTCGCCGTTCACGTCGCCCGCCGACGTGACAGAGAACCCGGCATAATCCAGGATGTTCGTGCCGCTCAGCCTGAAGCCGGTCGTGCCGTTCAGGGACGAGAGATCGATGTTGGCGGCGAAGCCCGACGCCTGGCCGAACACCACGTAGGCGGCGCCGGTGTCGACGCCGGTCCCAGAAGCCCGGTAGGCCCCGATGATCAGGTCGTCGAACCCGTCGCCGTTCACGTCGCCCGCCGACGCGACCGAGATGCCGCTGCGCTGGTGCTGGCCCACGCCGCTCAACTTGAAGCCGGTCGCGCCATCGAGACCCGCGAGATCGATGTTGGCGGCGTAGCCCGACGCCTTGCCGAACACCACGTAGCTGGCGCCGGAATTGCTGCCGTTCGGATCGGCGTCGCGTGCGCCGATGATCAGGTCGTCGAAGCCGTCGCCATTCACGTCCCCGGCCGAGGCGACCGACCAGCCGGTCAGATCGCCCGCCGCCGCACCGCTCAGCGTGAAGCCGTTGCCGCCGTCGAAGCCCGACAGGTTGATGTTCGCGGCCGGAGCGTAGACGCCCTGCTCGACCCGGACCTCGGCATTACCCAGGACATAGCGGTCGTAGGTGCCGGAGGCGTCAGTGAAGGTGCCCGTCTTCGTCCAGGCCTCGCCATCGAACGACACCCTGTCGCCGGCATTGCCTTCGATCGTCAGGATGTGCTTGCCGCCCGTGACCTCGCCGACACCGCCCAGTACGGCGGCGGCGTTGACGACGAGCGTGTTGTTGCCGCTGCCGGTGAGATCGATGCGCTCGATGCTTTCGAGCTTCGCCGCCGTCAGGGGATTGGTGAGGTCGAACGTCTGGCCCGCGCCCGACAGCGCCAGCGTGTCGGTGCCGTTGCCGCCGTCGACCAGTTGGAAGGTGAGGTCGCTGACGATCAGCCGGTCGTCCCCCGCACCCGCGTGGAACACGTCCGCCCCACCGCCGCCGGTGAGCACGTCGTCGCCGTTGCCGCCGACCAGCACTTCCCTCGCCACGGTGCCCACCGTATTCACAGGCGTGCCTGAAGCGCCGAACGCGCCGCCGAACATGACGTAGCTCGCGCCCGAATCGGTCCCATTGGGATCGGCACGTAGCGCACCGACGATCAGGTCGTCATAGCCGTCGCCGTTCACGTCGCCCGCCGATGCCACCGAGAAGCCGCTCACGTCGCCACGAGCGACGCCATTCAGCTTGAAGCCCGTGGTACCGTCGAGGCTCGCGAGGTCGATATTGGCCGTGAAGCCCGCAGCCTTACCGAACAAGACATAGCTCGCACCCGACGTGGTGCCATTGGGGTCGGCATAGGCCGCGCCGACGATCAGATCATCGTAGCCGTCGCCGTTCACGTCGCCCGCAGAAGCAACCGATACGCCGCTCACGTCGTGGGCTGCCGCGCCGATCAGCCTGAAGCCGGTCGTGCCGTCCAGGGTCGACAGGTTGATACTGGCATCGAAACCTGACGCCTTGCCGAACACGACGTAGCTCGCACCGGAGTTGCTGCCGTTGGGATCGGCATGGTTGGCGCCGACGATGGTGTCGTCGTAGCCGTCGCCGTTCACGTCGCCTGCCAACGCCACCGAGACGCCGCTCTGGTCGCCGAGCATCGCGCCGCTCAGCTTGAAGCCCGTGGTGCCGTTCAGGGAAGAGAGATCGATGTTGGCTGCGAAGCCACTGGCCTTGCCGAACACGACGTAGCTTACACCGGAACTCGAACCATTCTCATCGGCCGCCGGAGTGCCGACGATCAGGTCGTCGTAGCCGTCGCCGTTCACGTCGCCCGCCGACGCGACCGAGAACCCGGCCAGATCCCACTCCGCCACGCCGCTCAGCCTGAAGCCGGTGGCTCCGTCGAGGCTGGAAAGATCAATGTTGACGGCGAAGCCCGACGCCTTGCCGAACACGACGTAGCTGGTGCCAGAATTGCTGCCGTTCGAATCGGCGCCTTTGGCGCCCACAATCAGGTCGTCGAAGCCGTCGCCGTTCACGTCGCCCGCCGACGCGACCGAGAACCCGGCATAATCCAGGGAGTTGACGCCGCTCAGCCTGAAACCGGTGGTGCCGTCCAGGCTGGACAGGTCGATGTTGGCAGCGAAACCCGACGCTTTGCCGAACACGACGTAGGCGGCACCGGTATCGGTGCCGGTCCCCGACGCACGGTAGGCCCCGACGATCAGGTCATCGTAGCCGTCGCCGTTCACGTCACCCGCCGAAGCGACCGAGATGCCGCTGCGCTGGTCCTCGCCCACGCCGCTCAGCTTGAAGCCGGTGGTGCCGTTCAGCGTCGAAAGTTCGATGTTGGCGGTGAAGCCCGACGCCTTGCCGAACACGACGTAGCTGGCGCCCGAATTGCTGCCGTTCGGATCGGCTTCGCGCGCACCGATGATGATGTCGTCGTAGCCGTCGCCGTTCACGTCGCCCGCCGACGCGACCGAAATGCCCGCCTGGTCATCCGCCGCCGAACCGCTCAGCTTGAAGCCGTTGCTGCCGTCGAGGCTCGACAGGTCGATAACCGATGGACCGTTCACCGTCACGCCCTGCTCGACGGCCACTTCGGCATTGCCCAGGACATAGAGGTCGTAGGTGCCGCTCGCGTCGGTGAACGATCCGGTCTTTTGCCAGTTCACTTCAGCCAACGAGACAATATCGCCGGCATTGCCCTCGACGGTCAGCACATGCCTGCCGCCCGTCACCTCGCCGACGCCGCTGAGCACGGCAGCGGCGTTGATCTTCAGCGTGTTGTTGCCGCTACCCGTGAGGTCGATGCGCTCGATGCTTTCGAGCCTGCCGGCCGTCAGGGGATCGGTGAGGTCGAGCGTCTGGCCCGCGCCCGACAGGGCCAGCGTGTCGATGCCGTTGCCACCGTCGGCCAGGTGGAAGGTGAGGTCGCTGACGATCAGCCGGTCGTCGCCCGCCCCGCCCTGGAACACGTCGGCGCCACCGCCACCGGTCAGCACGTCGTCGCCCGAACCGCCGACCAGCATCTCGGCCGCCGCCGTGCCGGTCGTCGTCACCGTCGCGCCGAACGCGCCGCCGAACACGACGTAGCTCGCGCCGGAGTTGCTGCCGTTCGGATCGGCATAGGGCGCGCCGACGATCAGATCGTCATAGCCGTCGCCGTTCACATCGCCGGCCGCGGCCACGGACCGGCCGCTCCCGTCGGACGCCGCGACGCCGTCCAGCCGGAAGCCCGTCGTGCCATCGAGGCTTGCGAGGTCGATGCTGGCGCCGAAGCCCGACGCCTTGCCGAACACCACATAGCTGGCGCCGGAACCGGTACCGTTCGGGTCCGCATTGGTGGCGCCGACGATCAGGTCGTCGTAGCCGTCGCCGTTCACGTCGCCCGCCGAGGCCACCGAAAGGCCGGCCTGGTCGCCCGGCGCGGCACCGCTCACCCTGAATCCTGTCGTGCCATCCAGGCTCGACAGGTTGATGTCGGTGGCGAAGCCCGACGCCTTGCCGAATACGACGTACGCCGCGCCAGAGTCCGCGCCGTTCGAATCGGCGCCCGCAGCACCGACGATCAGGTCGGCATAGCCGTCACCGTTCACGTCGCCCGCCGAGGCGACCGAGATGCCGGCCACGTCTGCCACCGCCGAACCGCTCAGCTTGAAGCCGGTGGTGCCGTTCAAGGTCGAGAGATCGAGGTTGCCGGTGAAGCCCGACGCCTTGCCGAATACGACGTACGCCGCTCCCGAACTGGCGCCGTTCGGCGCGGCACCGAAGGCGCCAACGATCAGATCGTCGTAGCCGTCGCCGTTCACGTCGCCCGCCGGCCTGACCGAGAAGCCGCTCTGGTCGTAGGCCGCCGCGCCGCTCAGCTTGAAGCCGGTGGCGCCGTCCAAGGCGGAGAGATCGACGTTGGCGGCAAAACCTGACGCCTGGCCGAACACCACGTAGCTCGCGCCGGAAGCGTTGCCGTGCGGATCGGCGCCGTTGGCGCCGACGATCAGGTCGTCGTAACCGTCGCCGTTCACGTCGCCCGCCGAGGCGACCGACCGGCCGGCGAAGTCCAGAACTGCCGTTCCGCTCAGCCGGAAGCCGGTCGTACCGTCCAGGCTCGATAGGTCGATGGTGGCGTCGAAACCCGACGCCTTGCCGAACACCACATAGGCAGCACCGGTATCGGTGCCCGTCCCCGAAGCACGGTAGGCTCCAACGATCAGGTCGTCGAACCCGTCGCCGTTCACGTCGCCCGCCGACGCGACCGAAGTGCCGCTCCGCTGGTCCTGCCCCACGCCGCTCAGCTTGAAGCCGGTGGTGCCGTTCAGCGTCGAAAGATCGATGTTGGCGATGAAGCCTGTGGCTTTGCCGAACACGACATAGCTGGCGCCGGAATTGCTGCCGTTCGGATCGGCGTCGCGTGCGCCGATGATCAGGTCGTCGAAGCCGTCCCCGTTCACGTCCCCGGCCGAGGCGACCGACCAGCCAGCCAGATCGCCCGCCGCAGCGCCGCTGAGGGTGAAGCCGGTGCTGCCGTCGAGGCTCGACAGGTTGATGTTCGCCGGAAAAGCCACGCGCACGCTCCAAAGTTCCCGCTTTGTTATGGGCGGGACGGCGGGCGGGCTTCATCTTCGGCGAGCGGAATTCTGCAGAAATCTTCGTCTTTTGGTCGATCGCCCGGGCGACGACCGTGGCTTCGCTACCGCCGCGCCCGGGCGTTGCGGCGGGGAAAGGACTTTACGTTTGGCTCCGGCTGGGCCCCGCTGCCGCGGGTCAGCCAGTTGCGGTCGAACAGTTCGAGCAGCTCGCGACAGGCGGCACCGGAGACCTGGTCGATGCCATCGCGGCCGTCGCCGCTCATGAAGCCGTCGAGCAGGCGGTCGACGGCATCGGGCTCGCCGACCGGCAGACCCAGCGCCTGGAGATCGCGGGCGATCGAGGCGCCGGCCGGCAGATAGGCGTCCTCCTGCTCGAGCCACGCGCTTGGTCCCGGCAGGCGGATCAGCACGGCACGTGTCACCGAGGGCTGGGCATCGGGGCCGATCAGGGTCGTACCGTACATCAGGCCCGCCAGAACGCTGACCGGCGGCGAAGGCGGAAAGAGCGTGAAGGCGACATACTGCGAGACCTGCGTGGCGTCGCTGACCTCGATCCTGAGCGTCCGCTTGTCGACCGCGACCGTACCCTCGAGCTGGAGACGGCCGGTCGGCAGGATTTCGGCATAGCTCGCGCTCGGCTGGTCGGCGCGACCGGACGCCCGGCCAGGCGCCCGCCCTGGCGCACCGATGACGAGCCCGGCGCGGATCAGGCGGCCGCGGAAATAGGGCGACCAGGCGTGGGTGTAGCTGGCGTAGGTGCCGGCCAGCGCCAGGCCAGGTGCTTCGTGGGCGGGTGGGCGGCCCTGCGCATCGAGCCGCCGGCGCAACTCCTCCGGATCGCGCCGGTGGAGGGCCGCGACCTCGGCCAGGAAATCTTCGTATTCGCAACTCGCGATCCAGTGGCCCGGCCGGTCGAGCCCGAGCAGCTTCGACCAGTCCTCGTAGACCTTGGGATCGCGTGGCTTGGCGCGGCCGTGCAGCCACTTGTCGGCGCGCGTGACGTCGAATGTCGTGTTGGGATTGACGCGGCGGAACGCCGCCGCGAGGTCCTTGCGCGCGGGTACTCCCAGCAGGGCAGCCGTCAGCCGCAATTTACGATCGATGTCACGCGTCACGCGCCGTTACCTCGGCGTTACAAACACTCTACTCGACACATAGTAGCACCTGAACGGGGAAGCGGGTTACGAGAATAGGGTTGCGGTATTCCCCCAAGGCGAGAATCACGAGCGGCAATACGTCCCATGAGACGTCGCAAGTCTCGATCCCGCGAGACGATCAGAAAATCCGCGACGTCGGGGGAAGCGACCTGCTCCTAAAGCGACGGCGGGGCGTCGGCGTCAGATTTCACAAGGAAGTGGGCGTTGGCGGTTGCGACCGGGCGCGACCGGTCTTCCTGCCAGGCTTCGGCGAAGACGTTGACCATGCGTCTTCCCTGCTTGGTCACCTTGGCACAGGCGATCACGTCGACCGGACGGGCCGAGCGCAGGTAGTCGACCGTGATGTTGACGATCTTCGGCACCGTCTCGGTCTCCGTCTCCCACAGGAGATGGAAGATCGCCGCCATCTCGAGCATGGCGCCCAGGGTGCCGCCGTGGATCGCCGGCAGGAAGGTGTTGCCGATCAGCTCCGGGTGATAGCGCATGCGGGTCAGCAGCTCGCCTGTGCCGTTCTCCGGCGCGATCTGCATCCAGCGCGCATAGGGGATGGCCTCGGCCAGGCGGGCGACGTTGCCTTCCTTGCGCGCCTCGGCGAGGCGGGTGAGCAGCGCGCTCATGACTTGTCCCCCAGCGGCGGCCGCGTCGGTTTGCCCTTGGTGCCCAGCATGAAAGTACCGGCGGCGGCCGCGATCGGGTCCTTGGCGTCGCCGTGATGGGCGAAGGCGCGGGTGAAGGCCACCGACCGTGTGATGCGATAGCACTCGGCCTCGGCGATCACCGGCTTGCCGGGCTCGGCCGGTCGCACATAGTCGATGCGCAGGTCGAGCGTCGCGAAGGGCTCCGGCGCCTTCAGCATGGTGGCCACCGACATGCCGCAGCAGCCATCCAGCATGGCGGTGAGCGGACCGCCCGCCAGCACGCCGGTCTCGGGATTGCCGACAAGCTCCTCACGCCACTCGAGCTGCATCGAGGCGAAGCCGCGCGACGCGCCGATCACCTTCAGGCCCAGCGCCTTGTTGTGCGGGATGTTGTCGGAGAACCATTGCTGGAAGAGCGCGATGCGATCGGCCGCCGCCTCATTCGACATTTCAAAAGCCCCCAAAATCAGCGAATGGGCGCGGCGCGAGGATCGAACCCAATATCCAAACTTGTTCTAATTCCAGCGAATTCCGGCACATCGCGAACCGTCCATGCTTGTATCCTATAGATGCCCGGCGGTAGACGAACTTTTGCAATCGTTCGAACGTAAGCATCCTCACCGAACGCAGACATGCCTTCCGTCAAGGCGGTTCCTTCAAAGTAGAGGTAACCGCCCGTTGACCCTGTCCTGGAGCTGACCCTGACTCTTATCGGTATCGCGACCCCGGGATTACCCATTTGCCCGCTGGGAAAACGCGCCCCGTCGCCAATGAGCGCGGAAACGCGATTCCTTTCTGCCTGGTTAGCAAAAGAAAAGAGCAGCGCGATATCGTAGATGCGGTTCTCGACCACGCTAATGTTCTGATCGAGCGCGTTGTCCATTCGCGCTATTTCAAAAGGAAACTGCGTCCGCGGCGTGGGGTAGGATTGCGCGGCTGCCGCGAAGGGCGCCAGAAGCGCAAGCGCTGCGACCCCGATCGAGAATCGAATGCGTCTCATTTGACGATCTTGCTAAAGCCCCATCTGGCGGGCGGCGAGATCCTTCATGATCTCGGTCGAGCCGCCGCCGATCGACATGACCTTGGTCTCGCGATAGATGCGCTCGACCTTGGCGCCGCGCAGATAGCCGGCGCCGCCGAAGACCTGCATCGCCTCGTTGGCACAGAATTCCATGGTCGAGGTCGCGAGGTTCTTCAGCATGCAGATTTCGGCGACCGGCTTCTCGCCCTGGCCGACGCGATAGGCCAGCAGTTCGAGCGTCGACCTGGCGGCGTTAATGCGCATCGCCATGTCGACCAGCCGGTGGCGCACCACCTGGTTGGCGATCAGCGGCTTGCCGAACGTGTGGCGCTCGCGGGCATAGGCGATCGCCTCGTCGAGGCAGACCTTGGCGTAACCGCAGGCACCGGCCGCCATGCCCAGCCGCTCCGAGTTGAAGTTCAGCATGATCCCGATGAAGCCGCGATTCTCCTCACCGATCAGGTTCTCGACCGGCACCTTCACGTTGTCGAAGAAGAGCTGGGCGGTGTCGGAGGCCCACCAACCCATCTTCTTCAGCTTGGTGCGCGCGAAGCCCTCGCGGTCGTGCTCGATCAGCAGCAGGGAGACCCCGCCCGCCCCCGGACCGCCGGTGCGCACGGCCACGGTGTAATAGTCGGCGCGCATGCCCGAGGTGATGAACATCTTGGAGCCGTTGACGACGTAGTGGTCGCCCTCGCGCCGCGCCGTGGTCTTGAGGTTGGCGACGTCGGAACCGCCGCTGGGCTCGGTGATGGCCAGCGCGCTGATCTTCTCGCCCGCCAGGACCTCGGGCAGCACCTTGCGCTTCATCCATTCCGGCCCCAGCGCGGCAATCGGCGGGGCGCCGATCGTGTGGCTGTTCAGGCTGGCATTGAGGCCGCCGCTGCCGTGTCGCGCCATCTCCTCGGCCTTGACGATGCCGAAGAAGGGGTCCGTGGGAACGCCGCCATATTCCTCGGGGAAACCGAGTTGCAGCAGGCCCGCGGCCGAGGCCTTGCGGTAGAGTTCGCGCGGGAATTCCTCGGCCTCGTCCCACTGGTCGACATGGGGCATGAGTTCACGCTCGACGAAGCGCCGGACGGTGCTCCGGAACGCCTCGTGCTCCTCGGTGTAGAACGGCGACGGCGGCCTCCCCGACGGGACGGCCTGCTCGGCGAGCGACATGGAGTTCTCCGGTGACGACGCGTTATCGCTGAACAGTACAGCGCTCAGGTTGAAAATCCATTGACTCCCCGCAGGGCGGCCATGTCTTATGAATCGAGACAAGAGCGAAGCCGATAAACGGCCGGTTTACAGGGTTAGGGAATGCTCGACTTCATCCAGCAGCTGGTGAGCGGTATCGCGCTCGGCTGCGTCTACGGCCTGATCGCGCTGGGCTTCGTCCTCATCTACAAGGCGACGGAAGTCGTGAATTTCGCCCAGGGCGACCTGATGATGCTGGGCGGCTTCTTCGTCTTCACCTTCATCGGCCTGGTCGGCCTCGACTACTGGCTGGGCTTCCTGTTCGCCGTCTGCGCCATGGCGGTGTTCGGCATGGCGACCGAGCGGGTCCTGATCCGGCCGATCCTGGGCTATCCGCAATTCTCCATCGTCATGGCCACGATCGGGCTGGGCTATTTCCTGCGGTCGATCGCCGGCATGATCTGGGGCACCGACGACCTCAAGATCGAGACACCCTTCTCAGCCGGCGTCCTGAAGCTCGGCGACCTGGTGATTGCGCACGACAAACTGTCGGTGATCGTGGCCACCGTGATCCTGTGCGCCGTGCTCTACGCCTTCTTCAACTACACGCGGATGGGCACTGCCATGCGCGCCACCTCGGAGAACATGCTGGCCGCCTACTACATGGGCATTCCGGTGAAACGGGTGGTGTCGCTGATCTGGGCGATCAGCGCCGCGGTGGCGGCCACCGCCGGCGTGCTTCTGGCGCCGATCACCTTCATCCATTCCAATGTCGGGCTCGCCCTCGGACTGAAGGCCTTCCCGGCGGCCGTGCTGGGCGGCTTCGGCTCGATCCCCGGCGCGGTCATCGGCGGCCTGATCATCGGCGTCATCGAGACGCTGGCCGGCTTCTACCTGCCGCAGGGCTGGAAGGACGTCGCCCCCTACGTCGTGCTGCTGATCGTCCTGCTGGTCCGGCCGCATGGGCTGTTCGGCCCCAGCATGCGCAAGAAGGTCTGAGCCCATGCGTTTCGTCTTCAAGACAGGCTACGACCAGGACATCCGGCTCCTGAAGCACAGCGGCTACTGGTGGTCCTACGGCGCCCTGCTGGCGGTGCTGATCGCCTTCCCCTACCTGGTCGGCAGCTACCTGCAGAGCCAGATCGTCTTCGTGTTCATCTATGCCATCGTCGGCGTGGCCCTGATCATCCTCACCGGCTTCACCGGCCAGGCCTCGCTGGGCCACGCCGCCTTCCTGGCGATCGGCGCCTATACGGCCGGGTTCATGCAGAGCCAGGGGATATCCTTCATTGTCTACTTCCCGGCGGCGGCGATCATCACCGGCGCCGTGGGCGCCATGGTGGGATTCCCGGCGCTGCGCCTCAGCGGCATCTACCTGGTGATCGCCACCATCGCCTTCGCCTTCATCGTCGAGGAGATCCTGGCGCGCTGGGAATCGGTGACGCACGGCAACGAGGGCATGCGGGTCCGCACCATCGATTTCCTCGGCCAGCCGATACCGCGCGACGGCGACGCCTTCTACTTCCTCTGCCTGCTGGTGCTTGTGGGATCGATCCTGCTGGCGCTGAACCTGCTGCGCTCGCCCACCGGCCGCGCCTTCGTCGCCATCCGAGATTCCGAGACCGCAGCCAAGAGCATGGGCATCGACCTCGCCGGCTACAAGGTGAAGTCCTTCGCCATCAGCGCCGCCCTCACCGGCATGGCGGGCGTGCTGTTCGCCCACAAGATGTCCTTCATCTCGCCCGAGATGTTCACCCTCCTGCTGTCGATCGAGTTCATCATGGTGATCATCATCGGCGGCGCCTTCGGGGTGCACGGCGCGGTGCTGGGCGCGATCTTCATCGTCATGGTCGATCCCTTCCTGACCGCGCTGAAGGACGACGTGCCGGTGCTGGGCGCCAGTCTCGCCACCACGCTCGGCATGGCGCCGGATGCCGCGGGCAAGCTGCGCGACACCATGTCGGCGATCGGCTCGGCCGCCGGCCTCAAGGGCGCGATCTACGGCCTGATCATCATGATGTTCATACTGTTCGAGCCCTACGGACTCTACGGGCGCTGGCTCAAGGTGAAGCTCTTCTTCCAGCTCTTCCCGCTCTACAAGAAGGCCACCTTCAAGCGACAGAAGACCTACGTGAAGTCGGAGCGCAACCGATGAGCTTCTTCACGGTCGACGGCATCTCGCTGCAGTTCGGCGGCCTCAAGGCGGTCGACAGCGTGAGCTTCAGCGTCGAGAAGGGCGAGATCTTCACCATCATCGGCCCCAACGGCGCGGGCAAGACCTCGATCTTCAACCTGATCTCGCGGCTCTACGATCCGACCTCGGGGAAGCTGTTCTTCGAGGGCCGCGACATCACCGAGGTGCCCTCGCACCAGATCGCCAAGCTCGGCATCGCCCGCACCTTCCAGAACATCGAGCTGTTCGAGAATGCCACGATGCTGGCCAATCTACTGGTCGGACGGCATTGCCACGCCACCACGCAGCTCTGGCAGGATATCCTGTTCCTGCCCTCGGTGCGCCGCGCCGAGAAGGAGCACCGCCGCAAGGTCGAGGAGGTGATCGAGTTCCTCGACCTGCAGGCCTATCGCGAGAAGCTGATCGCGGGCCTGCCCTACGGGGTGCGCAAGGTGGTCGAGGTCGCCCGCGCCCTCTGTTCGGAGCCCAAGCTGATCCTGCTGGACGAGCCCTCCTCCGGCCTCAACGTCGAGGAAACCGACGACATGTCGTTCTGGATCCGCGACATCCGCAGCGAGCTCGGCGTCACGGTGCTGATGGTCGAGCACGACATGACCCTGGTGAACCGCGTGTCGGACCGCGTGCTGGCGCTGAACTACGGCAAGGTGCTGGCCTCCGGCACGCCGGCCGAGGTCCAGGCGCATCCCGACGTCATCGCCGCCTATCTCGGCGCCTGAGAGGAGCGGACATGAGCGACGACCCGATCCTCAAGGTCTCCAACATCGAGAGCTACTACGGCCCGATCATGGCGATCCGCGGCGTCAGCCTCGCCGTGCCGCGCGGCAAGATCATCACCGTCCTGGGCGCCAACGGCGCCGGCAAGACGACCATCCTCAAGACCATCTCGGGCGTGCTCGACCCGCTCAAGGGCGCCATCGAGTTCGACGGCAGGCCGATCCAGCGCATGGATGCCGACAAGATCGTGCGGCTGGGCCTCAGCCACGTGCCGGAGGGCCGCGAGGTCTTCCCCTTCCTCTCGGTCCGCGAGAACCTCGCCATGGGCGCCTTCCTTCGCAAGGACCGCGACGGCGTCGCCCGCGACCTGGAAAAGGTCTTCGTCTATTTCCCGCGCCTCAAGGAGCGCATCGACCAGCCGGCCGGCTCACTGTCCGGCGGCGAGCAGCAGATGCTGGCGATCAGCCGCGCGCTTATGAACCGACCGAAGCTGCTGCTGCTCGACGAGCCCTCGCTCGGCCTGTCGCCGCTGCTGGTGAAGGAGATCTTCAGCATCATCCGCCGGGTCAATGCCGAGGAAGGCACGTCGATCCTGCTGGTCGAGCAGAATGCCAAGATGGCGCTGGAGACGGCCCACTACGGCTATGTGCTCGAAGTCGGCCGCGTCGTCATGGACGATACCTGCGAGCGGCTGATGGGCAGCAAGGACATCCAGGAATTCTATCTCGGCGCCAAGGAAGAGGGCGCCCGCGGGGAACGCCGCTGGAAGAAGAAGAAGAACTGGCGCTGACGGGAACGAGGACACCATGCCCACCAAAGCGACACTGACGGTTGCCGAGACCCTGCCCAAGAGCTTCCTGCTCTCCTGCAAGACGCGTGGCGACCGGCCGGCGATGCGCGAAAAGCTCTACGGTATCTGGAACGCCATTTCCTGGACCCAGTGGCTGGAGCGGTCCAGAGCCGTCACCTTCGCCCTGCACGAGATCGGCTTCCGCCCGGGCGACGTGGCCTCCGTGCTGGCGAACACCGTGCCGGAGTGGAACTACGCCGACTTCGGCATCCTGTGCGCGGGCGGCGTCTCCTCGGGCATCTATCCCACCGACTCGGCCAAGCAGGTCGAGTATCTGGTCAACGACTCGAAGACCTCGGTTCTGTTCGTCGAAGATGACGAGCAGCTCGACAAGGCGCTGGACGTGCGCGAGCGCTGCCCGACCTTGCGCAAGATCGTCGTGTTCGACATGGAGGGCCTGCGAACCTTCGACGACCCGATGGTGGTCTCGCTCGACGAGTTCATGGCGTCGGGGCGCAACTACGGCCAGGGCAAGGACGCGCTGTTCGAGGAACTGGTCGCCTCGCGCACGCCGGACGACCTCGCCATCTTGGTCTACACCTCGGGCACCACGGGACCGCCCAAGGGCGCCATGCACAGCCATCGCAACGTGGTCTACACGATGCAGAACTGCATGCATCCCGACCTGTCGCTTTCCTGGCACGAGGGCGACGAGCGACTGGCCTTCCTGCCGCTCTGCCATGTCGCCGAGCGCATCGCCGGCAGCTACTACTCGGTCGCGACCGGCGTCTGCAGCAACTTCGCCGAGAGCCCGGAGACGGTGCCCGACAATATCCGCGAGGTGCAGCCCACCCTGTTCGGCGCCGTGCCGCGCGTGTGGGAGAAGTTCTACGCCGGCATCACGATCGCGCTGAAGGATGCCACGCCGCTGCAGCAATGGGCCTATCGGCGTGCGATCTCGGCCGGCCTCGCCATTGCCGACGCTCGGCTGGCACGGCGCGAGCCCACCGCGTTCGAGAGGCTGCGCTTCCAGGCCGCCTACTGGCTGGTGCTGAAGAACATCCGCCGCATGATCGGCCTCGACCGCTGCCGCTGGCTGTTCACCGGGGCCGCGCCGATCTCGCCCGAACTCATCCGCTGGTATCTGGCGCTCGGCCTCGACATGTACGAGGTCTATGGCCAGACGGAGAATTGCGGTCTGGCGACGGCGATGCCTGCCAATGCGATCAAGCTCGGTACGGTCGGCAAGTCCGTGCCTTACGGCCAGGTCGCGATCTCGCCGGTCGGCGAGATCCTGATCAAGGGCGACATGGTGTTCATGGGCTACCTGAACCAGCCCGAGAAGACAGCCGAAACGGT
>JAESFK010000169.1_pt1 | contig 49193 bp, 42 predicted proteins | sample 9269391 | NCBI WGS metagenome assembly JAESFK01 (sample SAMN14506231, study PRJNA617097) | algae metagenome | isolation source: Drouetiella hepatica UHER 2000/2452 and co-occurring heterotrophs from... | place: Slovakia: Slovak Paradise National Park, Hrabusice, Kosice Region | collected 2000-01-01
GCCGCGTCGACGATGTCATCAACGTCTCCGGCCACCGCATGGGCACGGCGGAGATCGAGTCGGCCCTCGTCGCCCACCCGAAGGTCTCCGAGGCGGCCGTCGTCGGCTATCCGCACGACCTCAAGGGCCAGGGCATCTACGCCTACGTGACGCTGATGGCGGGCATCGAGCCGAGCGAGGACCTGCGTAAGGAACTCGTCGTCTGGGTGCGCAAGGAGATCGGCCCGATCGCCTCGCCGGACCTCATCCAGTTCGCCCCCGGCCTGCCGAAGACCCGCTCCGGCAAGATCATGCGCCGCATCCTGCGCAAGATCGCCGAGGACCAGTTCGACGCGCTGGGGGATACCTCGACGCTCGCCGATCCGGGCGTGGTGGACGACCTCATCGGCAACCGCCAGAACAAGAAGGCGGGGTAGGGGACGCGTGGGCGGCGGGGCCGCGCCCTTGCGCGCCCTGCCGGCCGACTTCGCGCCGGCCGTGGTGCGCGGCATCGACGACCGCCTCGCCGGCTGCGAGTCGGACCACGGCGTGCGCATCCTGCTGGCGGTGGAAAGCGGCAGCCGCGCCCGGGGGCTTCCCGCCGCCGGACAGCGACTACGACGCGGGGGAATTAAGACTTGACGTGCGGGTGTGCGTCTTCGAGTTGTGGGTGGTTGTGTGCAGCGGGGGATTGATAGTTCGGGTTGCAGGGAGTATCTTCAGGCCGACTGGCAGCCGCAGGAGAGCCATCGAGTCGGGTCCTGTTCTGGGGCGCCTTGTCTGGGAGACTGACAATGTCCGTTCGCGTTTGGATGCTGTGCGCCCTGCTCGCCCTTGTCGTCATGACATGGGCGCCGGTGGCCGTACTCGCCCAGCCCGTTGCTCCCGGCGGCATGATCTGACTGTCGGAAAGCGGCGGCCTGCGGATGGCATAACCAGCGACGGCAGCCGCCGTCTGCGCGCTGGGAAGCAATTGCCGCTCCGGGCAGACGGGTGCGGCATCGTGGTTTGATATTGCCGTATCTTACCAAGTCAGCTCTCGCGGCAATACTGATTCACGAGTGTCAGCGTTCGCTCCGCGCGCAGCTGGTTGAAGCGGTGCTCGGGTGCAGTCACGCTTAGCTTGTCGTAGGCCCTTACGGCCCCTTCGAGGCGGGCGCGCGCAGATACGCAGATGGAAAACTGCTCGTCGCGCGAGATATCCGTGGACTCGAGGAGTTGGGCGTAGCGAATTGTCGCGATTCCTTCGTCCAAGATTGCAGCCGCCCACCGGTCGCGTGCAGCCATCGGTTCGCGCACCTGCCGCAGCCCACGGTGGATCTCGTCTCTCGATCCACTGGCGGAGTTCAACAGCATCCTCAAGGCGTCCTGGTCCGTTGCGTCGAGCTTGTTAGCACAAAGTCGACGGAGCATGGCGGCGCCAATCTGCGCAACGGCGTCAGCGTCCATGTACCAAACGGCATTCCTGCGGTAAATGTCAAACTCATCCCTCATGTCAGAGTTTGACTTTCGCCCTACGCTGCAAGCGTTGCACGATTTGCTGATTGCATCAATGATTTCTTGAGCAATGTCTTTTGCGTAGATGTACTCTCGTATCAAGTCGCTGGACTGGTAGTTCAGGCTCGTCATGTATCCGATCTTGACGATCTGGAGGTTCAGGCGATCAATAGCCGACATGGTATATTTATCGTATTTTTCAAGATTTAGCCAGCCGGCTTCGACTATCTTCAGTTGAATGTTATCGCTTTCTCTGCCCCCCGATACTTTAGCCAGTTCCGTGGCAAGTCGAATAGTATAGCCATTTGTCAGAACGGTATCGCATCTCCTCCTTGATCTCTCAGTTAAACAAGTCAGGGTAGCACTCTGGATGGTGCGCCGGTTTTCCAATCGGGTCGAGGAGAGAGTTAGGTTTGTGTTGATAGTAAGCTGCGGAAATGAGCTCGAAATCTCTTTTATGCACTTGGCTGAAAGATGGGAATAATATTTACTATAGTAGACATCTATAGCCCCGAGGTGACGAAGAGTGTCTCGGAAGGCTGAGGTTGTTGCGCTTACCTCATTCTCAACATGATTCTGCAATGCCATCATGAGTGCCGAAGATGCTTCTCGGACGCCTGGCACTTCGGCGGGCTCCACTCCCGCTAGAACCGACATGCAATAAAGGCGCGCAATGCGCGGCAGAAATTTCTCCTCGAAAGCGCCTCTTGTCTCCTTGTAGCCGTCTATTAAAATCTTAATTTTGCTAGAATCAGAGTCTACAAGATCCGGCGCAGCCTGAATAACTTTGATTGTACGCGAAATACTGCTCGAAATCGACAGCCATCTCCCGAGGTGCTCCTTTGCATAGAGAGACGGTGTGTCTTGCGTTGACGAGCCGCGGCTCTTGTCCGCCAGCGGTACGAGATGGGCTTCGAACTCGCCGAGCTTGACGACGCTGAGCCTCTGCTCGATCCACGGAAGCAGCGCCGGCAGGGTGAACAGGAACAGAGCGAAGACGAGCAGGGTGTTGAGCGCCGTGATGCGCCGCATCTGCCGCAAGGCCGCGGTGCCAATTCCATCCAGACCGGATTCCGCATTGGCGGCCTTCGGCATCGCGCCGTCGGCGGCCGCGGTGCCCCCGCGGACGTTGCCAGACCTTGCCAGGACCGCTATCGCCAGCCCCCCGCACAGAAAGGCGAGGAGCGTGACGACGAAGTCCCCACTTTCGAACTGGAACAGGTATCCACGCAAGATGTGGAAGAGTTCCGCGTCCGGCAGATCCGCCTTCATCCGTGTGAAGTCGCCGTCGAAGTAATATGCCCACATCGCGACGAACAGCGCGGCATAAGCCAGCGCCAGGGCGTAGGCCGGCCAAGGCAGTTGCAACCAGTCGAGGCTGCGGCCGACGGCACGGCGGCGCCTCTGCTCCGCGAGCAGCACGACAACGAGCGTCGCGAGGACGGCACCGCCGAGAAAGCCGAAAAAGGGCATGCTCCCGATCCCCCACGAGATGCACTTTGGATTGTATCGATGCTATCACGCTTGTCAAAGTTGTGTCCTTGACGATCCTGTACGTCTGGCTGCATCCCTTGCGCGCGGCGCTGGGGCACCCGCTCCGCCGCGGGAGCCCACCCCATGACCGCCCTCCTCGCCCTCGTCGATCTCGCCGGCTATGTCGCGCTGCTCCTGTGGGGGGTGCACATGGTGCAGTCGGGGGTGGAGCGGGCGCTCGGGTCGGACCTCCGGCGGGTGCTCGCCGTCGGGCTCGGGACGCGGGCGAAGGCCTTCGCGTCCGGGCTCGGAGTCACCGCGATCCTTCAGTCGAGCACCGCCACCGGGCTCATCGTCTCCGGCTTCGCCGGAGCCGGCATGATCGACCTCGTGCCGGCCCTCGCCGCCATGCTCGGGGCGAACGTCGGCACGACGCTGATCGTCCAGGTTCTCACCTTCGACATCATGGCGGTGGTGCCGCTGTTCTTCCTCGCCGGGCTGCTGCTGTTCCGCCGGGCGCACACCAAGCGCCTGCACGATCTCGGCCGCGTCGCCATCGGGCTCGGGCTGGTGCTCGTCGCCCTCGACCGGATGGTGGCGGCGATCCTGCCCCTCGACCGCCTGCCCGCGGTCGACGCGGCCATCGACCTCGTCGCCGGCCACCCGCTGCTCGCGATGATCGCCGCCGCCCTCTTCACCTGGGTCGCCCACTCCAGCGTCGCGACGGTGCTCCTCATCGCCTCGCTGGCGACGAGCGGCGCGGTGCCCGTCGAGGGCGCCTTCGCCATGGTGCTCGGGGCGAACCTCGGCACGGCCATCAACCCGGTGCTCGAGAGCCCGGGCGGCCGCGATCCCTCGGCGCGGCGGGTGCCGGTCGGCAACTTCCTCAACCGCCTCCTCGCCTGCCTCGTGGTGCTGCCGCTGCTGCCGCTGATCGTCACTTTCGACTCCGGCCTCGATCCCGATCCGGACCGCCGCGTCGCCAACTTCCACACCGCCTTCAACCTCGTCGCGGCGCTCGCCTTCTTCCCGCTGCTCAGGCCCTTCGCGCACCTCCTCGAGCGGCTGTTCCCGGCCCGCCCGGCGCCGGCCGATCCGTCGAGCCCGTTGTTCCTCGACGCCGCCCTGATCGCCCTGCCGAGCGCCGCCATCGAGGCGGCCGGCCGCGAGGGCGGCCGCGTCGCCGAGACCCTGTCGGCGATGCTCGTCGCGCTGCCGGCGGCCGTCGGCGGCGATGCGGCGGCCGAGAAGGCGGTGACGCGTGGTGGAGCCACGATCGACACTCTCGCCGCGGCGATCCGCGACTATCTCGACCGGCTCGACCTCGCCGAGTTCGCCCCGGCCGACCGCGCGCGCCTCATCGAGACGTTCGCCTTCGTCGGCAACCTCGACCGGGCGGGCGAGACCGTGACGGACGCGCTCGTCCACGTCCGCCGCCGGGCGGCGGTGCGGGCGGGGCTGGCGGCCGAGGCCGACGTCGTCGCCCTCGCCGGCCGTCTCGCCGAAGGCGTCCGCGCGGCCGCCGCCGCCTATGCCGCCGGCGAAGGCGCCGTGCCGCCATCGCTCGTGGGGCTGGAGGCCGAAGCGGGCGCGGCGGTCGAGCGGGCCGGCGAGCGCCACTTCGCCGCCCTGCAGGCCGGCGAGATCCAGCCCGCCCAGCTGAGCGCCACCCTCGTCGATCTCCTGCGCGACTTCGACCGCATCGCCGGCTACGTCCTCGCCACCGTCGAGGAGCCGCTGGCCGGAGACGCCTTCGAGGCGCCCGCCGGCGCCTGAGACTGCGAGGACGTCGAGTTCCGGCCCCTGGAGCCCCGCCTGCCGGCTCCCGTCAGGAGCGGCACCAGCCGTCGCGGCGGCCGCCGTCATAGCGGCGGGCGAGGCCAGCACCGACGAGCGCCTCCGCCAGCGGGTGGCCCGCCGCATCGGCGACGTCGGCGACGACGCGGCCGCCATACTTGTCCGTCTCCACCGCGGCGAGCGAGACGGGGCCCTCGCCGACGAGCGCGGCCAGGGCGTCGCGCGCCGCCGCCGCGCGCCGCCGCTCCTCCGGGCAGCGGCCGGAGAGCTCCGGCGCGTCGATGCCGCGCAGGCGCACGATCGTCGCCACCTCGAGCCCCGGCCAGATGTCCACCCGGACGGCGAGCGAATCGCCGTCGATCACCCGCTCGACGCGCGCCGCGAACGGGCCGGGCATCGGCTGGCCGGAGGCTGCCGCCGCCGTGCCGGGGCCGGCCGCGAGAGCGGCCACCATCAGGAGGAGTAACGGGTAGGAACAAATACGGAACATGCGGTGAAATGACAGGAATGGGTTCCTGTTGTCAAGGCGTCTGCGAGCGCACCTTGGCGTAGGGTTCGTAGGCCCCCTTTTCCCGGCCGCCGATCTGTGGAGACTGCCGGTCCCGACGCGGGCAGGGATGGAGCCATGACGGACAACGACGAGATCGCGGCCCTCAGGGCCCTGATGGCGCAGCGGCCGCGGCCGCAGGACCTCGCCGCCCGGCGGGAGCGCCTCGATTCCTTCGGCTCCCTCTATCCCCTCGAGCCGGACGTGACGCTCACCCCGGTGACGGCGAACGGCGTCCCGGCGGAGTGGTCCTCGACCCCGGCCGCCGACCAGAGGCGCGCCATCCTCTATCTGCATGGCGGTGCGTTCGCCGCCGGCTCGGTGACGAGCCACCGCCTGCTCGTCACTGCCCTCGGCCGCGCCGCCGGCGCGCGGACGCTCGCGGTGGACTACCGGCGGGCGCCGGAGCAGCCGTTTCCCGCTGCCCTCGACGACACGCTGGCGGCGTACCGCTTCCTCCTCTCGGAGGGCTTCGCGCCGAAGAACCTCGCGATCGCCGGCGACAGCGCCGGTGGGGCGCTGACGATGGGGGCTCTCCTCGCCCTCCGCGATGCCGGCGAACCGCTGCCGGGCGCCGCCTTCGTCATCGCCCCGTGGGTCGATCTCGCCAACCGCGGCGAGACCTACGCCAGCAAGGCGGAGGCGGACCCGATCATCTCGAAGCCCTATCTCGACGAGCTCGCCGCGGCCTATCTCGCCGGGGCCGACCCGATCCCGCGCCTCGCCTCGCCGCTCGGCGGCGACTTCCGCGGCCTGCCGCCCGTGTTGATCCAGGTCGGTTCGTCGGAGACGCTGCTCTCGGATTCGATCGCCCTCGCCGGCCAGCTGGGCGAGGCCGACGTGCCGGTCACGCTCGAGGTCTGGCCGCACATGGTGCATGTCTGGCACCTCTTCCGCGGCCATCTGTCCGCCGGCGGGCGGGCGCTCGACCGCGCCGGCGCGTTCCTGCGCGGCGTCTGGGACGCCGCCTGACGCGCGGCCCCGCAGCCCCCGCCCGATCGCCGGGCCGCAGGACAGCCGCGTGACCCGCCGCCCTCAGGCGGCGGCGGCCATCGCGTACTGCTTCGTTTCGCGGAACTTCACGCCCGGGTGGCGCTCGCCCGTGAGGCGCAGGTTGATGTGCGAGGTGGCGAGGAACACCGGATCGCCGTCGACATCCTCGGCGATCGCCCCGCGCTCGGCCTCCATGAGCTTGTCGAGATCGGCGCGGTTCTCTGCGACGATCCAGCGGGCGAGGTCGTAGCGGCTGGTCTCGAGCCGCACCGGCAGGCCGTACTCCGCGGAGAGCCGCTCGACGAGCACGTCGAGCTGCAGCGGCCCGACGACGCCGACGAGCGGCTGCGAGCCGTCGACCGGGCGGAAGACCTGCACGACCCCTTCCTCGGCGAGCTGCTGCAGGGCCTCGCGCAGCTTCTTCGCCTTCATCGCGTCCGACAGCAGAACGCGGCGCAGGATCTCCGGTGCGAAGCTCGGCAGGCCGGTGAAGGCGAGCGGCTCGCCCTCGGTCAGCGTGTCGCCGATGCGGAGCGTGCCGTGGTTGGGAATGCCGACGACGTCGCCAGCGAACGCTTCCTCGGCCAGCGAGCGGTCCTGGGCGAAGAAGAACTGCGGCGTGTGCAGGCCGACCATCTTGCCGGTCCGCACGTGCAGCGCCTTCATGCCGCGCCGGAGCTTGCCCGAGCAGACGCGCGCAAAGGCGATGCGGTCGCGGTGGTTCGGGTCCATGTTCGCCTGGATCTTGAAGACGAAGGCGCTCATGCCGGGGTCGGTCGCCGCCACCGTGCGCCGGTCGGCCGGCTGGTCGCGCGGCGGCGGGGCGTCGTCGGCGAGCCGCTCGATGAGGTCGCGCACCCCGAAGTTCTTGATGGCCGAGCCGAACATCACCGGCGTCATGTGCCCCTCGCGGAACGAGGTGAGGTCGAAGGGCTTGCAGGCGGCGTCGATGAGCTCGATGTCCTCGGCGAGCTGGGTGGCGCGCTCGTCGCCGACCTTGCCGGCGAGCTCGAGCGGCTCGAGCGGGTCGAGCGTCGTCTCGCCCTCGCCCGCCGTCATCAGCCGGGCACGGCGGGTGGCGAGGTCGTAGGTGCCGACGAACTCGCGGCCGCGGCCGATCGGCCAGGTCACCGGCGTCGCGTCGAGGGCGAGCGTCTTCTCGATCTCGTCGATGAGCTCGAAGGGGTCGCGGCCCTCGCGGTCCATCTTGTTGATGAAGGTGACGATCGGGATGTCGCGCAGCCGGCAGACCTCGAACAGCTTGCGCGTGCGCGCCTCGATGCCCTTCGCCGCGTCGATCACCATGACGGCGGAATCGACGGCGGTCAGCGTCCGGTAGGTGTCCTCGGAGAAGTCCTCGTGGCCCGGGGTGTCCAAGAGGTTGAAGACGTGGCCTTCCACCTCGAAGGTCATCACCGAGGTGACGACGGAGATGCCGCGCGAGCGCTCGATCGACATCCAGTCGGAGCGGGTGCGGCGGTTCTCCCCCTTCGCCCGCACCTGGCCGGCAAGCTGGATGGCGCCGCCGTAGAGCAGCAGCTTTTCCGTCAGTGTCGTCTTGCCGGCGTCCGGGTGGGAGATGATGGCGAAGGTGCGCCGCCGGGCGATCTCGGCGGCGAGCGGCGAGAGCCGCCCGTCGGCGGCCGCGGCGTCGGGGGAGGTCATCGGATCGGGTGTCCTGTGCGTGTCCTGGGCAGGCGCGCGGGCGCCACCGGGTGTTGAGCGATGGCTACAGGGCGGCGGCGGGAAAGGGAAGGGTTTGGGCGGTGGGATGGGCAAGCCGCAAACGGTCGTCACCCCGGCCAAGGGAGGCGCAGCCGAACGCCGAGCCGGGGCCCAGCGTCAGGCTTCGCGCCGCAGGCGCGGCTTTGGCGTCGCGCGTTCCGCGCGACCTGTCTTCTCCTGGCTCCCGGATCGGGCGCTCGGCTGCGCCTCGCTGGTCCGGGATGACGTTTGTCGCAAGGGAAAGCTCCACCCGACATCTCACCTCAACCCGCCGCACCCCCACCCTTGACGCCCCCCTTTCGGGCATGCCCAATTTCCCCTCAGGCGGGCGCCGAGGGGTTGGGTGCATGACGATCACGGCCGCAGCGGTCGACCACAGCCGATCGCCGGCCCGCACCCTCGTCGAGGTCGACGGCGCGACGAAGACCTTCGGCAGCGGCCCGGGTGCCGTCACCGCCCTCTCCGCCGTGTCCCTGTCGATCTTCGAGAACGAGTTCTTCACGCTCCTCGGGCCGTCCGGCTGCGGCAAGACCACGCTCCTGCGCCTCATCGCCGGCTTCGAGCACCCGAGCGCCGGCGCGATCCGCCTCGACGGCCGTGACCTCACTGAGTTGCCGCCGCACCGGCGCCCGGTGAACACCGTGTTCCAGTCCTATGCGCTGTTCCCGCACATGAGCGTCGCCGGCAACGTCGCCTTCGGCCTCGAGCGGCTCGGCCGGCCGCGGGCGGAGACGGAGGCGCGGGTGAAGCACGTGCTCTCCCTCGTCAAGCTCGAGGCGATGGCGGACCGCCGGCCGGCGCAGCTCTCCGGCGGCCAGCAGCAGCGCGTGGCGCTCGCCCGGGCGCTCGCCCCGGCGCCGCGCCTTCTCCTCCTCGACGAGCCACTCTCCGCCCTCGACCTCAAGCTCCGCCGCGAGATGCAGGGCGAACTGAAGCGCCTGCAGCGCGAGACCGGCGTCACCTTCGTCCTCGTCACCCACGACCAGGAGGAGGCGCTGGCGATGTCCGACCGCATCGCCGTGATGAGCGCCGGGCAGGTGCTGCAGATCGGCGGACCGGCGGAAATCTACGACCGCCCGGCGACACGCTTCGTCGCCGACTTCATCGGCGAGGCGAACCTGTTGCCCGGTGACCTCGTCGGCCGGCCCGGCGGCACGGTGGCGATCCGCCCCGAGCGCGTCCATCTGGTCCTGGCCGGCGGAGAGGCGGCGGCCGCAGGGGAGGCCGGCGCCGAGGCGGCCGAAGCCCGCCTTCCCGGCACCGTCACCGCGCTCACCTTCCTCGGCTCCGACGTCCTCTACGAGGTGGCGCTCGCGGCGGGGCCGCCGATCAAGGCGCGGCTGCGCGATGCCGCGCCGGGCGTCGCGGTGGGCTCCGCCGTCCTCGCCGGCTGGGCGAAGGCGGCCGAGCGCCCCGTCGCCGAGGACCCCGCGGGGCGCCGCCCGTGATCGCTGCGGCCGGCCACCCGGGGACAGCCCGATGAGCGGCACGGCGCGCGTCCGCGCGCTGCCGCTTCTGGCGCCGGCGCTCGGCGTCATCCTCGTCTTCATGGTCGCGCCGATGCTGATCGCCGGCGCCTATTCTTTCCTCACCGCCGGTGCCTATGGTGGCGTCCGCCTGCCGGTGACGGGGGAGGCCTACGTCCGCTTCCTGTTCGACCGCGACCTCGACGACAGCCTGATCTTCGACGACACCTACCTCGTCATCTTCGGCCGCTCGATCCTGCTCGCCGCCGCGACGACGGTGCTTGCGGTGCTGATCGGCCTGCCCGTCGCCTGGTTCATGGCCTGCCGGGAGAAGCGCACGCGCGACCTGCTGGTGCTCGCCATCACCATCCCGTTCTGGACCAACCTCCTCATCCGCACCTACTGCTGGGTGCTGATCCTGCGCGACCAGGGGCTGGTCAACGCGGCGCTGATCGGCACCGGCGTGACGAGCGAGCCGATCACCTTCCTCTATTCGAACGAGGCGATCCTGCTCGGGCTCGTCTACTCGTTCCTGCCGTTCATGGTACTGCCGATCTACGCGACGCTGGAGCGCCTCGACCCGCGCCTGGTGGAGGCCGCCCACGACCTCTACGCCGGCCGCTGGGCCGCCTTCCGCCACGTGGTCTGGCCGCTGGCGAAGCCGGGGGTGGCGGCCGGAACCATCCTCGTCTTCGTTCCGGCCCTCGGCGCCTTCCTCGCGCCGGACCTCCTCGGTGGCGGCCGCAAGCTGATGATCGGCAGCCTCATCCACCTGCAGTTCACCTCCTCGCGCAACTGGCCGTTCGGCGCCGCCGCCTCGATGATCCTGATGGCCTTCGTGCTCGTCGCCCTCGTCATCGCCGCGCGCCGGCGGGCCGGGCAGGTGGCGCCATGAGAAGGATGGCGCCATGAGCCGCCGGAGCAAGGGCTTCGACTGGCGGGCGACGCCGGGGCTCGGCACGGTGACGGTGCTGGTGCTGGTCTTCCTCTATGCGCCGCTCGTCGTGCTCGTCGCCTACGCCTTCAACGGCTCCAACCTCGCGATGGTGTGGGGCGGCTTCTCGCTGCAGTGGTTCGAGAAGGCGCTCGGCAATTCCGATCTCCGCCGCGCCGGCTGGAACTCGATCACCGTGGCGGTGACGGCGACGGCGGTGGCGACGGCGCTCGCCGTGCCGGCGGCGATCGCGCTGGAGCGCGGCCGCGCCTTCTTCGGCAAGCCGGCGGCCGAATCCCTGATGGCACTGCCGCTCGTCGTGCCGGAGATCGTCACGGCCATCGCCACCCTCGTGTTCTTCTCGACGATCGGGCTCCGCCTCGGCATCGCCAACGTGGCGATCGCCCACATCGTCTTCTGCATCCCGTTCGCGCTGCTGCCGATCCGGGCGCGGCTGCGCGACATGCCGCGCGACGTCGAGGACGCCGCCCGCGACCTCTATGCCGACTGGCGGCAGGTGTTCATCCGCGTGACGCTGCCGCTGCTCGCCCCCGGCATCGTCGCCGGCGCCATGCTCGCCTTCATCGTCTCGCTGGATGACTTCCTGATCACGCTGATGGTGGCGGAAGCCGGCTCGACGACCCTTCCCGTCTACCTCTACGGTATGCTCCGGCTCGGCGTGACGCCGGAGGCGAACGCCGCCGCGACGCTGCTCCTCGCCCTGTCGGTGGGCGTGGTGCTCGCCGCCTACCTCGTCATGCGGCGGGGTGGCAGGGTGGGCCACTGAGGGCGACGCGGCCGCGGCAGCGGCCGGCCACGGGATCGACGACCCACGGGATCAACGAAGACCAACGAGGATGGGGAACGGCACATGAAGTCCAAAGCCCTGAACCGCACCACCCTGAAGGGCACGGCGCTCGCCTTCGCCCTGACGCTCGCCGCCGGCGGCGCGCACGCCGAGGGCGAGCTCTTCATCTACAACTGGACCGACTACACCTCGCCGGAGCTGATCGCGAAGTTCGAGAAGGACACCGGCATCAAGGTGACCCTCGACACCTACGATTCCAACGAGACCCTGCTCGCCAAGCTGAAGTCGGGGTCGGCCGGCTACGACATCGCCGTCGTCTCCTCCGACTTCGTGCCGATCTTCTCGGGCGAAGGCCTCGTCGAGAAGATCGACGCGCCGAAGCTCGAAGGCTTCTCCAACCTCGACCCGCGCTGGGTGAAGCCGGTGTGGGACCCGGAGAACGCCTACTCAATCCCGTGGAACTGGGGCACGACCTCCTATTCGGTGAACACCGACGCCTACAAGGGCCCGATCGACAGCCTTTCGGTCCTGTTCGAGCCGCCGCCGGAGCTCGCCGGCAAGGTCGGCATGTTCAACTCGCCCTCCGAGGTGACGAGCCTCGCCCAGGTCTATCTCGGCATGCCGCCCTGCCAGACCGACACGGCCAACATGAAGAAGGTGCAGGACCTCCTCCTCGCCCAGGCCCCTGCGGTGAAGCTCTACAATTCCGACGGCATCATCGAGCGCCAGGCGACCGGCGAGACCGTCGTCCACCAGCAGTGGAACGGCGCGGCGATGCGCTCGCGCGAGCTCAACCCGGCGGTGAAGTACGTCTATCCGAAGGAGGGCGTCGTCGGCTGGATGGACAACGTCGTCGTCCCCACCGGCGCCAAGAACCCAGAGAACGCCCGCAAGTTCCTCTCCTACATCATGCAGCCGGAGAACATGGCGCTGCAGTCGAACTTCACCAAGTATTCCAACGCGGTGAAGGGCAGCGAAGAGTTCTTCGAGGCCTCGATGAAGGATGCTCCGGAGCTGTCGCCGCCGGCCGATCTCAAGGTGGTGTTCACGCCCGCCTGTTCCGAGGAGGCGATCCAGCTGATGGACCGCGTCTGGACGCGCCTGAAGAAGTGAGGCGGCGCGGGGCGGTCCCCGCCGCCCCGACCCTGCCCTTGGTGACCGCGCCGCCCCGCCCGGGCGGCGCGACCCGTTTCAGAGAAGAAGGCCCCGCACACTCATGAAGACCATCTACTCCACCGCCCATCTCGGCCACACCGGCTATTTCGAGGTCGCCGGCGGCGTGATGACGCCGGCTTTCGAGAAGCCGGTCCGGGCGGAATACATCCGCGCCCGCGTCGAAGCGGTGGCGCTCGGCCCGATCCTGCCGCCGGACGAGCATGGCCTCGAGGCGGCGCGGCGGGTGCATGACGCCGGCTATCTCGAGTTCCTGTCCCGGGCGTGGGACATGTGGGCGGCAACCGACCGCCACACGGCGGCGCTGCCGATGTGCTGGCCGGTGCCGGGGCTCCGCCGCGACGTGCCGCCCGCCTCGATCGACGGCCTCCTCGGCTACTATTCGCTCGATGCCGGCGCGCCGATCGTCGCCGGCACCTGGCCCGCGGTGCAGGCCTCGCTCGACTGCGCCCTGACCGCGGCGACCCTCGTGAAGGGCGGCGAGCGCTCGGCCTTCGCCCTCTGCCGGCCGCCCGGCCACCACGCCGGCTCGGCCTTCATGGGGGGCTACTGCTTCATCAACAACGCCGCGGTGGCGGCGCAGTGGTTCCGCGACCAGGGGGCTTCCCGCGTCGCGATCCTCGACGTCGACTATCACCACGGCAACGGCACCCAGGAAATCTTCTACGAGCGGCCCGACGTGCTCGTCCTCAACATCCACGGCGACCCGCTGACCGAGTACCCGTTCTTCCTCGGGCATGCCGACGAGCGCGGCGCCGGGGCGGGCGAGGGCTTCAACGTCAACTATCCGCTGCCGTTCGGTACCACCTACACCGCCTGGGGCGCCGCCCTTGACGACGCCTGCAACAAGGTGGCGGCCTTCGCGCCGGACGTGGTGGTGGTCTCGCTCGGCGTCGACACCTTCGAGAAGGACCCGATCAGCCACTTCAAGCTGAAGACCGACGACTATCCCCGCATGGGCGCCCGCATCGCCGCCCTCGGCCTGCCGACGCTGTTCGTCATGGAGGGGGGCTACGCGGTGGCCGAGATCGGCGTCAACGCCGTCGGTGTCCTCGCCGGCTTCGAGGACCGCTGATGGCGCGCCCGGTGACCGGTCGTCACGTCACCCTCGGCGTCGTGCAGTTCGCCTGCAGTGACGAGGTCGCCGCCAACGTCGCCACCGCCGATCGGCTGGTGCGGCAGGCGGCCGGGGAGGGGGCAAACGTCGTCCTCGTGCAGGAGCTGTTCGAGGGCCTCTACTTCTGCAGCGCGCAGCGCCCGGACGAGTTCGCCCGCGCCCGCCCGCTCGACGGCCATCCGACGGTCGCCCACTTCGCCCGCCTTGCCGCTGAGCTCGGCGTGGTGATCCCGGTCAGCGTCTTCGAGAAGGCGAACCGCGCCTATTTCAACTCGGTCGTCCTCCTCGACGCCGACGGCCGCGAGGCCGGGCGCTACCGCAAGAGCCACATCCCCGACGGTGTCGGCTACCAGGAGAAGTACTACTTCAACCCCGGCGACACCGGCTTCCGCGTCTTCGACACCCGCTTCGGCCGCATCGGCATCGGCATCTGCTGGGACCAGTGGTTCCCGGAGGCCGCTCGGGCGATGGCGCTGAAGGGGGCGGAGCTGATCCTCTACCCGACGGCGATCGGCTCCGAGCCGCCCGACCCCTCGATCGACAGCCGCGACCACTGGCAGATGGTGATGCGTGGCCACGCCGCGGCGAACCTCACGCCGGTCGCCGCCGCGAACCGCGTCGGCACCGAGCGCGGGCCGGACGGTACGGAAATCACCTTCTACGGCTCGTCCTTCATCGCCGGCCCGACCGGCGCGCTCCTCACGTCCGCCGAGCGCAGCGGCGAGGCGGTGCTGACGGCAACATTCGATCTCGACGCCATCGCCGCCCAGCGCGCCGGCTGGGGCCTCTTCCGCGACCGCCGCCCGGACCTCTACGCCCCGCTGATGACCCTCGACGGCGGCTGAGCGAGCGCGCTATCCCGGGGGCGGGGAAGCCCGCCCACGGGAGGCAAGCGCCGGTGAAGCGTTCCGAGATCAACCGCATCCTGGAGGAGGCCGAGGCCTTCTTCGACCGCCACGGCCAGAAGCTGCCGCCGTTCGCCTGGTGGACGCCGGAGGACTGGCACGCCCGCCGCGGCGAGGCCGGGCGGCTCCTCGCCGGCCGTCTCGGCTGGGACGTCACCGACTATGGCCGCGGCGACTTTGCGACGTGCGGCCTGCTGCTCTTCACCGTCCGCAACGGCAGCCTGTCGGACCTCAAGGCCGGCGGCGGCCGGGTCTATGCCGAGAAGGCGATGATCGTCCGCGACGGCCAGCTGACGCCGATGCACACCCACGTGACGAAGACCGAGGACATCATCAACCGCGGCGGCGGCACCCTCGCCATCAAGCTGATGGGCAGTGACGCCGCCGGCCACCTCGACCGCACTGTCCCCTTCACCGTCGAGACCGACGGATTCGAGCGGCGCCTGTCGGGCGGCGACATCGTCCGCCTCGACCCCGGCGAGAGCGTCACCCTCGTGCCCGGCGTCTGGCACGCCTTCTGGGGCGAGGGCGGCGACGTCTTCGTCGGCGAGGTGTCGACCGTCAACGACGACGTGACGGACAACGTCTTCGCCGAGCCCGTTGCCCGCTACCCCTCGATCGAGGAGGACGCGCCGTCGCGCCGGCTGCTCGTCAGCGAGTACGGCGTCCTCGACTAGAGGTCACGATCCGGGAACCCCGTTCGCCTCTCAGAACAGCCGGCGCCGCGGCTCCGGCGCGTCGTCTTCCACCGGCACCGGCCCGGGATCGTCGGGCGAGTGGGCGAGCGGGAACTCGACGAGCTTCGGGCCCTGTTTCGGATCGGCGGGCGCGAGGGGGACGGGTTCGCGGTCCCGCGCCCAGTAAGGCTTGCCGGGTGCGCCGGGCGGGGCTCCGTCGGGCGAAGACGGCATCACCAGCACCTCCTTCGGCGCGGCGCCGGCCGCCGTGTCCGCCGCTCCAGTAGGCGCTCCCGTGCCGGCCGCTGCCGCCGCGGTGCCGGCCACCGATGGCGTCGTGGCCACCGACGGTGCAGCTCCGGCCGCCGGCTCCGTCTTCGGGCCGGTGCCGGCGTGATCGCGGGCCCAGAACGGGGTCGCGTCGGCCGCCGGAGAGGGGGACGAGGGCAGGCTGGCGCTCGGCGGGGCCGGAGCCACCGCGGCGGCCGGCGGCGGTGTCGGGGCGACCGTGGTGACGCGGGCGGGGGGAACCGGACCCGGGGCGACCGTTGCGGGGCTTGCCGGCGGCGGCGCCGATACCGTGACGGGCTTGGCGGATGGCTCCTTCGCCGGCGCGGCCGCTGTTTGCGGATCGGTCCGCGGGGCGGGAGCCGGCTTCGCCGGTGCCTCGGTGGCAGCGATGACAGGTACCGGCATGGGCGCCGGCGGCTCGGGCTCCGGCGGGGCGAACAGGGCCTCGTCGACCAGCGGTCCGCCGCTGCTGCCGATCGCCTCGATCGGCACCTTCCACTCGAAGGCGTCGAGACGGCCGGTCGCCGGCGAGACGGGGGCCCAATGCTCGGACGTGACGCCGTCGGCGGTCCAGACGGGGTCGCGCGGGGCACGGACGGCCCGCGCCAGCCACTCGCGGACGCGGCCGCGGTCGCCGTGCTCGGCCTCCTCGAGGTCAGCCATCAGGAGGCAGCCGCGCTGGCTCGGCCGCTCGGCGAGGACGGCGCGCAGTTCCTCGCGCGCCACCGCGAACTCGCGGGCATCGATGGCGGCCCGGGCCACCGCGAGGCGGCCCTCGACGTCGCCGGGCTTCAGGGCGGCGAGACCGCGCATCCGCTTCAGCCGGTCGCGGCCCGTCTCGCCGGGGCGGACGAGCGTGTAGGCCTCGGCGAGGTCCGGATGGGGCGCGCGGCGCCAGGTCGCCTCGATAACCTTGGTGGCGCGGCGGGGATCGCCGAGGCGGGCGAGGACGCGGCCGGCCACTGCGGCGGCGGGCACGAGGTCGCCGGAAAGGCCGTGCGCCTCGAGCGCCAGCGCACGCGCCCGCTCCGGTGCGGCGGCCTCGAGCTCCATCGCGCGCGCCGTCAGCAGAACCGCCTTCAGCCGCTTCGCCGTCGGCTTGTCGACGAGGCCGTTGTGGGCGTTCTTGTCGAGGATGGCGATGGCGCCTTCCCAGTTTCGCACGGCGGCGGCGTGCTCGAAGCGGGCGCGTCCCGCCCACGGGAGGCCGGGCGAAAGCGTCGCCGCTTCCTCGGCATAGTGATGGGCGGCCGCCGGCTCGCCGGCGCGGACCGCCTCCACATAGAGCCCGTGCAGGCCGAGGGTGCGCGTCTCCGGGTCCTGCAGCATCGCCTCGAAGGCGGCGCGGGCCGCGGCGCCGTCGCCGGTCAGCTGTGCGGTCTGGGCCTCGAGGAAGCGCGTCGCCGGGTCGTGCGGCAGGAGGCGGCGGGCCTCCGTCATGTAGCGGCGGGCGAGCCGCGCGTCGCCGGCGCCGACCGCCACGAGGCCGCGGGAGAGCGCCGTGTGCCCCTTGTTCTCGCGGCGGCGGCCGAGATAGCGGCGGAACATCGACGGCGCGCGGAAGATGCCGCGCAGGAACGCCCACACCACCAGCGTCGCGGCGAGCAGCGCGAGGAGCGCCACCACCGCCACCATCACCGAGGTGTCGAGCCGCCAGCCCTGCCAGTCGATCGTCACCGTGCCCGGCCGGTCGGCGAGCCAGGCCGCGCCGACCGCGACGGCGAACACCACGGCGAAGTAGACGAGGATGCGGATCATCGGCGGCGTTCCGGTCTCACGGTCGAACAATCGGCGGGCGGCGGAGCGAGGGTCACTCCGTCGCCCCGTTCAGGCGGGCGAGCACCTGCGCTTCGAGGCGGGCGAAGGCGGCCTCGGCAGCGATCCGCCGGGGCAGGGCCTCGCCGAAGCGGGGCGCGGCGGCCCGCACCGGCTCCGGCAGGGCGGCGAACGCGGCCTCGGCGGCGGAGAGGTCGCCGCTCGCGAGCGCCGTCGAGACGGCCTCGATGCCGGTTGCGACCGGGTCGCCGGACTCGGCGCTGGTCGGGCGGATCTGCACGAGCGACTGGGCGCCGGAGAGGAGGGCGTCGAGCGGCCCGGCATCCGCCGCCGGGGCCGTGGGCGCCGGTGCGGTCGCCGCCAGCATGGCCGGCTTCTCGATAGCGAACATCGCCGAAAGCTGCGCCCGGGTCGGCACGCCGCTCTCGGCGCTCGCCGAAAGGGCCGAGAGGTCGTCGGAGGCGGCAAGGCGCGGCTGCAGCGCCGCGAGTTCCGCCGCATAGGGACGGCCAGTGTCGATCGCCTCGCCGAGCCGCACGGTCGCGAAGCCGATCGCCGCGGGCGCGCGGGCGGCCTCGGCGGGGTCGATCTCCTCGAGCGTGCCGAGCCGGTCGCCGAGCGAGGCGACCGCCGCGGAGATCTCCTCGCGGGCACCGTTCAGGGCGGCCAAGGCCTCCGAGGCCGAGGTGAGCTGCTGTTCGAGGGCGTCGAGGCGGCCGTCCAGCCGGTCGTCGAGGGCGGCGAGCTGCTCGCCGGCGGTCCGGTCGACGGTCGCGATGCGCTCGCCGAGCTGGGTGTCGAGGCTGCCGACGCGCTCCTCGAGGGCGGCGACCGCCGACGGGTCGGCGCCGGGCGCCGCGGCCGGAGCGGCGGCGAGCTTCTCGACCTCGCCCGTGAGGCCGTCGAGCCGGTCGCCGAGGGCGGCGACGCTCGCCGAAAGGTTGGCGGCATCCGCGGAGCCCTCGCCGGGCACCGCGGCGGCGACCTTCTCCTCGAGCGCCGAGAGGCGGTCGGAGATCGCCGCCCCGTCGGTCGGCGGCACGGCGGCAGCCGCGAGGGCGTCGACCCGCTCGCTGAGGGTGGCGACCGCATCGCGGAGCGCCGAGGCGGCATCGGGATCGGAGGCCGGCGCGGCGGCGACCGCCGCCGACAGCGCGTCCACCCGCGCGGCGAGCTCGTCGGCACTGCCGTCGGTCGCCCCCGGCAGCGGCACGAGGCCGTAATGGGTGACGGCGAGGGCGCCACCGAGACCGACGACGCCGCCGATCAGCGCCGCCGCGACGAGCCCGCCGACTCCAACGCCGCGACGCGGCGCGGCCGCAGCCGGGGGAACCGCATTCGCGCCGGACGCGGTGGCACCGGATCCGGTGGAGCCGGAAGCCGTGGAGCCGGAAGCGGTGGAGCCGGAAGCCGTGGCGCCGGAAGCGGCGGCTGTGCGGGCGTCCGCGGCGGCCTTCGCGTCCGCCGTGGACTTTGCCTGGGGCGTCGGGCCGGTGGCGGCACTCGTCGCGGCGCTCTTGGCATCCGCCGGCTTCGCCCCCGGTGCCGTCCTGGCGTCGGCGGGCTTCGCATCGGCGGACTTCGGATCGCTGGCGGATTTCGTGTTCGGGACGGTGGTCGCGGACGGGCTTGCCGTGGACGACGCGGCGGCGCCGGTCGCCGGCTTTTCGTCGGGCTTTGCGGCCGGGCCGGCCTTGGAGGTGGCGGCGGGCGGCGAGACGGTGGCCTCGGCCGGATGGATGCCGGAGGCCGTCTCGGCGGACTTGTCGGCGGGCTTCTCCGCCGGCTTGCCGGTCGCCCCGGCGGCCGCGGGCGGCACCTCGGTCGCCGTCAGCTCGATGGTCGGGGGACGGGCTCCGCCGGTGCGCTTGTCGGTCCGCCCGCTGCCGTCGCCGGTCGCTGCCATGATCCCTGCCGTCCTCCGAAACCGGTGCCGGCCCGCCCCCGGCAGGCCGCTCTGCTCCGATCCTTATACACGCTGGAGCCCCCGTGCCGCGACCGCGCGGATCGTCCCGCTCCCCTCACGGTCCGAAGCCGGCCCTCGGCAACAACGCGAACAGCGCGGATTCGTTCGGCTCTGCGGCGGAGCGAAGCGTCCGCACCCCCACGGCGGCGAGGGGCGCGAGAGCCGCCCGCGACAGGCCGAGGCAGGGCAGGTCCATGAGCGCCGTGCGGAGCCCCGAGGCCTCGGCCGCCGCCGCGAAGGCGGCCGCGGTGCGGCCCGAATAGACGAGGGCGGCGTCGAGACGGCCGGCCGACAGCGCCGTCGCGGCGTCCTCGCTCAGCAGCTTCGCCGGCACCGCCTCGTAAACGACGACTGTCGAGGCGGCGAAGCCGGCGCGGACGAGGCCGGCCTCGAGATCGCCCGCCCGGACGGCGCCGGCGAGGTGCACAACGGCCCCTTCGCCCGGCCGCCGGTGCAGGCGGATGAGGCGCTCGAGGTCGGCGACGTCGCCCTCCGCCGACAGGACCTCCTCGAAGCCCGCCGCGTGGGCCGCCGCGGCGGTGGCCGCGCCGACGGTGAAGACGGGAATGGCGAAGAGGGCGGCAAGGTCCGGGCGGGTCCGGGCGAGCGCGGCGGCGGCTTCCGCGGCCGAGCGGCTCGACAGGGCGACGGCGCCGACGCCCTCGAGCGACAGGCGCGCGTCGGCGCACGGTACCACCTCGAGCATCGGCGAGAGCACTGGCGCGTGGCCGAGGGCGGAGAGGGCCGCGGCAGTGCCGGCGGCGTGGGGCTGCGGGCGGGTGACGAGCAGCCGGGCCACGGATCGCCTCAGTGCGGGTCGAAGAAGCCGGCGCCGGCGCGCGCCTTCAGCTCGGCCCCGGCGGCGGCACCGAGGTGTGCCGCCTCGGCGACGGGCGCCTCGACGCGGATTGCGTGGGTGGCGCTGCCGTCCGGCCTGAGGATCAGGCCCGAGAAGGCGACCCGGTCGCCCGAGACGGTGGCGTGGCCGGCGATCGGCGTGCGGCAGGACCCGTCGAGGGCGTCGAGGAACGCCCGCTCGCAGGCGAGGGCCACCGCGGTGTCCTCGTCGAGGATCGCCGCGAGGCGGGCGCGCAGGGCCGTGGCGTCGGTGCGCGTCTCCACCGCGATCGCCCCCTGGCCGACCGCCGGCGGGAAGTCGGCGAGCGACAGGATCTCGGTGGCGACGTCCTCGGCGCCGAGCCGCTTCAGCCCGGCGAGGGCGAGCAGCGTCGCGTCGACCTCACCGCGCTCGAGCTTGGCAAGGCGGGTCTGCACGTTGCCGCGGAAGGTGACGACTGAGAGGTCCGGTCGCAGGTGCCGCACCAGGGCGCCGCGCCGGAGCGAGGCGGTCCCGACGACAGACCCGGCTGGCAGGTCCGCGAGCGTCGGAGCGGTGCGGCCGACGAGCACGTCGCGGACGTCCTCGCGCGGCAGGTAGCCGGTGAGGACGAGGGCCTCCGGCAGCTTCGTCGGCATGTCCTTGGCCGAATGCACGGCGAGGTCGAGCGAGCCGTCGAGGAGGCCGGCCTCGATCTCCTCGGTGAACAGCCCCTTGCCGCCGATCTCCGACAGGGCACGGTCGAGGATGCGGTCGCCGGCGGTCGAGACCACCACGATCTCGTGGGTCTCCTCCGGCACGCCTTCGGCGGCGGCCAGCAGCGCGCGCACCATATGAGCCTGGGCGAGCGCGAGGCGGCTGCCGCGCGTGCCGATGCGAAGCGAAGTGGTAGGGGTGCGCGTCGATTGCACGGTGCGTCCCGCGTCTGCTAGTCCGCTCGATGGAGCGGCCCTCCCGTCCGCATCCCTATCGGCGGCGACCGGGCCTGTCCATCCGCCGCGACGTGCGAAACTGTCCGAAGTCTGGAGAGCGCCCCCGTGATCGTGCTCGGCATCGAGACGAGCTGCGACGAGACCGCCGCCGCGGTGGTGCGCCGCGACGCCGGCGGCCGCGGCACCATCCTGTCGAACCTCGTGCGCGCCCAGCTCGCCGAACACGCGCCCTATGGCGGCGTCGTGCCGGAGATCGCCGCCCGTGCCCACGTCGCCGTGCTCGACCGCCTGGTGGCAAAGGCGATGGCGGAGGCGGGCGTCCGCTACGCCGATCTCGGCGCCGTCGCCGCCACCGCTGGCCCCGGCCTCGTCGGCGGCCTCGTCGTCGGCGCCACCACGGGCAAGGCGGTGGCGCTCGCGGCGGGCAAGCCGTTCGTGGCGGTCAACCACCTCGAGGCGCACGCCCTGACGGCCCGCCTCACCGACGGCCTCGCCTTCCCCTATCTCGCCCTCCTCGTCTCCGGCGGCCACACGCAGATCCTCGAGGTGCGCAGCGTCGGCGACTATGCCCGCCTCGGCACCACCATCGACGACGCCCTCGGCGAGGCCTTCGACAAGACCGCGAAGCTGCTTGGCCTGCCCTATCCCGGCGGGCCGGCGGTGGAGCGCGCCGCCGCCGACGGCGACCCCGCCCGCTTCGCGCTGCCGATGCCGCTCCACGACCGGCCGGGCCTCGACTTCTCCTTCGCCGGGCTGAAGACCGCCGTCCGCCTCGCTGCCGAACGGGCGGCGCCGCTGTCGCCGCGGGACGTCGCCGACCTCTGCGCCTCGTTCCAGGCGACGGTGGCGGCCATCGTCGGGCGCCGGGCGGAGCGGGCGCTCGCCGGCTTTCGTGCGCGGCGGCCGGGGGTGGAGCCCGTGCTGGTGGTGGCGGGCGGCGTGGCGGCCAATGGGGCGATCCGCGCGGCGCTCGCCGCGGCGGCGGCGGCCGGAGGCGGCCGGCTCGTCGCGGCGCCGCTGGCGCTCTGCGGCGACAACGCCGCGATGGTCGCCTGGGCCGGGGCTGAACGGCTGGCGCTCGGCCTCACCGACCCTCTCGACGCGCCGATCCGGCCGCGCTGGCCGCTCGATGCGGCGGCCGCGCCGGTGCACGGTGGCGGGCGCCTCGGAGCCCGCGCATGACGATCGACGCCCGCGAGATCGCCGGTCTGCCGGTGCCGGCGATCGACCGCATCGCCGTCGTCGGCGGCGGCGCCTGGGGCACCGCGCTCGCCCTCGCCGCCGCCCGCGCCGGCCGCGACACCGTGCTCGTCGTCCGCGACGCCGCCGTCGCCGAGGCGATCACGCTGCGGCGCGAGAACCCGGCGCGTCTGCCCGGTCTCGTCCTCGACCCGGCGATCCGCGCCACCACCGACCGGGTGGCGGTGAACGATGCCGACGCCGTCATTCTCGCCGTGCCGGCCCAGGCGACGCGCGCGGCCGCCGCGGCGCTGGCGCCGTTCCTCCCACCCGGGACGCCGGTGGTGCTCGCCGCCAAGGGCATCGAGCGGGCGACCGGCGCGCTGCTCGCCGACGTGCTCGCCGAGGCGGCGCCGGGGGCCGTGCCGGCGGTGCTCTCAGGCCCGAGTTTTGCCGCCGACGTGGCGCGCGGCCTGCCGACAGCGGTCACCGTCGCCTGCTCCGACGGGGCGCTCGCCGACGCCCTCGCCGCGGCGCTCGCGAGCCCCGCCTTCCGCCCCTACGCGTCCGACGACGTGGTGGGGGTCGAGGTCGGCGGGGCGCTGAAGAACGTGCTCGCCATCGCCTGCGGCATCGTCGTCGGGCGCGGCCTCGGGGCGAGCGCCCAGGCGGCGCTGACGGCGCGCGCCTTCGCCGAGATGGGCCGGCTCGCCGCGGCCCTCGGCGGCCGGCCAGAGACGGTCACCGGCCTTTCCGGCCTCGGCGACCTCGTGCTCACCGCCTCGAGCCGGCAGTCGCGCAACTTCTCCTGCGGCATCGCCCTCGGCGAGGGCCGGCCGCTCTCGGAGCACGGACCGCTCGTCGAAGGCGCGTTGACGGCGCCGGTGGCGGCCGCCCTCGCGACGACGCTCGGCGTCGACCTGCCGATCACCGTGGCGGTGGCGGCGGTGGTCGAGGGACGGCTGTCGATCGACGCGGCCATCGAGGGCCTGTTGGCGCGGCCGCTGAAGCGCGAGTGAGCCCGCCGGGCGTCCGCGCTTCCGCCTGATCCGGCCCGCCGCCCGCCCCGTGGTGCGCCGTGTACACACGGCCTTGCGCGGCCGCGAGCCAGGGGCTACCGCTGCCGGCCTATCCATCCAAGCGGCAGCGGCCGCCGCTGCCGACCTATCCATCCAAGAGGCAGCGGCTGCCGCTGCCGACCGATCTTCCACCGAGCCTGCGGAGAGACGAGAATGGCGACCCACAAGCTGCTGCTGCTTCCCGGCGACGGCATCGGCACCGAGATCATGGCCTCGGCGCGCGAGGTGATCGCCTGGTTCGACACGCGGCTCGGCGCCGGCACCTTCGCCCTCGAGGAGGACGTCGTCGGCGGCGCCGCCTACGACGCCCACGGCAAGGCGATCAGCGAGGCGGCGATGGACAAGGCGATGGCCGCCGACGCCGTGCTGTTCGGCGCCGTCGGCGGCCCGAAGTGGGACGGCGTGCCCTACGACGCGCGGCCGGAGGCGGGCCTGCTGCGCCTCCGCAAGGACCTCGCGCTGTTTGCCAACCTCCGGCCGGCGATCTGCTATCCGGCCCTCGCCGACGCCTCCTCGCTGAAGCGCGAGGTGGTCGAGGGCCTCGACATCCTGATCGTCCGCGAGCTCACCGGGGGCGTCTACTTCGGCGAGCCGAAGGAGATCCGCGACCTCGGCAACGGCCAGAAGCGCGGCATCGACACCCAGGTCTACGACACCTACGAGATCGAGCGCATCGTCCGCGTCGCCTGCGACCTCGCCCGCACCCGGGGCAAGAAGGTGACGTCGTCGGAGAAGCGCAACGTCATGAAGTCGGGCGTCCTCTGGAACGAGGTCGCGACCCGCGTCGGGCGCGAGGAGTATCCGGACGTCGCCCTCGACCACATGCTCGCCGACAACTGCGGCATGCAGCTCGTCCGCTGGCCGAAGCAGTTCGACGTCATCGTCTGCGACAACCTGTTCGGCGACATGCTCTCCGACATCGCGGCGATGCTGACGGGCTCGCTCGGCATGCTGCCGTCGGCCTCGCTCGGCGCTCCCGACGCAAAGAGCGGCCGCCGCAAGGCGATGTACGAGCCCGTGCACGGCTCGGCGCCGGACATCGCCGGCACCGGCGCGGCGAACCCGATCGCCATGATCGCCTCGTTCGGCATGGCGCTGCGCTACTCGTTCGGGCTGGTGGCCGAGGCCGACCTCCTCGACCGGGCGATCGCCGCGGCCCTCGCGAGCGGCGCCCGCACCCGCGACATCGGCGGCGCCGGTGCGAGCCTCGTCGACACGGCGGGGATGACGGCAGCGATCCTCAAGGCGCTGGACGAACTGTCGGCCTGAGGGGGGCGAGGGGCGCGACCCGAGGCACTACGCGTCCTCCCCCTGCCAGGGGGGAGGACAGCCGCGCCGAAGGCACGGCAGGTGGGGGCCCGTCAATCCCGACACGAACCTGCGTTCGGATTGACGGGGCCCCACCCTGACCGCTTCGCGGTCTGTCCCTCCCCCTGGCAGGGGAGGGACGTGTCGCATCTGTCAGACCGCGGTTCTCACACCGCCGGCATCGGCGCCGGGCCGCCGTGGCCTTCCTTCGCCGGCGGCTCGTCGCCGCCGGGGCCGTGGCGCATGCCCTCGTCGGGGATGCCGAACGTCTTGTCGCCCATCCACTGGAACAGCACGTAGAGGCCCGGGATCACGATGATCCCGAAGACGGTGGCGAAGGTCATGCCGCCGATCACCGTCATGCCGAGGTGGATGCGCGAGTTGGCGCCGGCGCCGGTCGCCATCGCCAGCGGCAGGAGGCCGATGATGAAGGCGAAGGCGGTCATCAGCACGGCGCGGAAACGCATGTGGGCGCCGGCGATGGCCGCGTCGTAGCGCGTCCGTCCCGCCTCGCGCTGTTCCTTGGCGAACTCGACGATGAGAATGGCGTTCTTCGCCGCGAGGCCGATGAGGAGCACGAGGCCGATCTGGGCGTAGAGGTCGCTCGGCAGCCCGAGCAGCGTCAGCGTCGTCACCGCGCCGAGGATGGCGACGGCCACCGACAGCATCACCGCGAACGGGATCATCCAGCTCTCGTACTGGGCCACCAGGAACAGGTAGCCGAACACCACCGCGAGGGCGAAGATCATCACGATGTTTCCGGCCGCGGCCACCTCCTGATAGGTCATCGACGACCATTCGTAGGTGTAGCCTTCCGGCAGCACCTTGGCGGAGAGCTCCTTCATCGCGGCGATGGTGTCGCCGGACGAGTAGCCGGGAGCCGGGGTGCCGGTGATCTGGGCCGCCGGGAACAGGTTGTAGCTGTAGACGACGTCGGAGCCGACGGTGGTGTTGACCGTCGCGAGGGTCGACAGCGGCACCATTTCGTTCTGGTTGTTCGAAACGTAGAGCCGGCCGATGTCGTCGATGGCGTTGCGGTACTGCTGGTCGGCCTCGATGTAGACCTGGTAGGTCTGGTTGTTGAGGTTGAAGTTGTTGATGAACAGCGACCCCAGCATCGCCTGCATGATCTGGAAAACGTTGCTGACGGGGACGCCGAGGCTCTGCGCCTTGGTGCGGTCGAGGTTGAAGTAGAGGCGCGGCACCGAGGCGGAGAAGGTCGAGAACGCGCGCGAGATGCGCGGGTCCTGGTTGGCGGCGACGACGAGGCCCTGGAGCACCGCCGCGAGTTCCTGGCCGGACTGGCCGCCAATCGCCTCGAGACGGTAGTCGAAGCCGTTCGCCTGGCCGACGCCGGGGATCGGCGGCGGTCCGAACGGCAGGAGGTTCGCCTCCGGGATGGTCTGGAAGCCGCCGTAGAGGGTGCGCGCGATGCCGTTCGCCCACAGGTTCCGCGTCGGCCGCTCGTCCCAGGGATTGAGCACGATGATGCCGAAGCCGGAGCTCGCCGCCGGGGCGCTCGTCAGCATCGAGTAGCCGGAGATGCCGATGATGTTGGCAACGCCTTCCGTCTTCATCGCGAGGTCGGAGACGTCCTCGATCACCTTCTGGGTGCGCGGCAGGGCCGAGCCGGGCGACAGCGAGGCGTCGACGAACAGCACGCCCTGGTCCTCGTCCGGCAGGAAGCCGGTCTGCAGGCGGTCGAACAGCACGCCCGTCACCGCGCCGACGGCGACGATGATGATGAGCGCCACCAGCGAGCGGCGGGCGATCAGCCCGACGAGGCCGACATAGCCGTTGCGGGTCTTGTCGAGCCCCTTGTTGAACCAGGCGAAGGGCCCGCGCGTGTGCTCCTTCGGCCGCCGCAGGATGAGCGAGCAGAGGGTCGGCGACAGCGACAGCGCGTTGATGGCGGAGATCGCCACCGCGGCGGTGATGGTGACGGCGAACTGTCTGTAGAGCTCGCCGGTGATGCCGGGCAGGAAGGCGACCGGGCCGAACACGGCGAACAGCACCAGCGTCGTCGAGATGATCGGGCCGGTGACCTGCTCCATCGCCTTCAGCGAGGCCTCGCGGGGACTGAGCCCCTCCTCCTCCATGACGCGCTGGACGTTCTCCACCACCACGATGGCGTCGTCGACGACGAGGCCGATGGCGAGCACGATCGCAAAAAGATCGATGGTGTTGAGCGAGAAGCCCGCGGCCGACAGCACCACGAACACGCCGATCAGCGACACCGGGATGGTGACCGCCGGCACGATCGTCGCCCGCCAGTCCTGCAGGAAGACGAAGACGACGATCATCACGATGATCGCCGCCTCGATCAGGGTGTGGATGATCTCCTCGATCGAGGCCGACACGAACAGGGTCGAGTCGTAGATGACCTGCGCCTCGACGTCCGCCGGGAAACGCGACTTCAGGTCCTCGAGGGTCCTGCGCACCTCGGCGGCGACCGCGAGGGCGTTGGCGTCGGTCGACTGGTAGATGCCGAGCGTCACCGAGGGCTTGTTGTTGAGCGTCGAGGTCTGGGTGTAGACCTGCGCCCCGAGCTCCACCCGGCCGAGATCCTTGATCCGCACCACCGCGCCGTCGTCGCCGGTGCGGACGATGATGTTGCCGAACTCCTCGGTGGTCGTCAGCCGGCCCTGGGTCTGGATCGTGTACTGGAAGACCTGGTCGTCGCCGGTCGGCGGGCCGCCGATCTGGCCGACGGCGGCCTGGATGTTCTGGCTCTGGATGGCGTTCGAGATCTCGTCGATGGTGATGCCGAGGGCGGTCAGCCGGTCGGGCACCAGCCAGATCCGCATGGCGTAGTTGAGCTGGCCGAAGATCGTCGTCGAGCCGACGCCCTCGAGGCGGGCGAGCGGGTTCTGGATGTTGATCGTCGTGAAGTTGGACAGGAAGACCGGGTCGTAGGTGCCGCCCGGCGAGGCGATGGCGATGGCGAGCAGCAGGTTGGTCGACTGCTGCTGGGTCGTCAGGCCCTGCTGGATGACCTCGTCCGGCAGCTGGGATTCCGCCTGCGACACGCGGTTCTGCACGTTGACCTGGTTGATGTCCGGGTCGGTGCCGATCGCGAAGGAGACCTGCAGCGTGTAGGTGCCCGACGAGGTCGAGGTCGAGGACATGTAGAGCATGTTCTCGACGCCGTTGACCTGCTGCTCGATCGGGCTCGCGACGGTCTGGAAGATCGTCTCGGCATCGGCGCCCGGATAGGTCGCCGACACCTGCACCACCGGCGGGGCGATGTTCGGGTACTGCGCCACCGGCATCGAGTAGAGCGCGAGCGCCCCGGCGATGGTGATGACGATGGAGATGACCGCGGAGAGCCGCGGCCGTGCGATGAAGGTCGCGGAGAGCATGGCTCAGTTCCCCGACTGCGTGCCGGGCTGGGTCGTTCCCGAGGCAGCGGGCGGCGTCGCGGCGGGGGTGGCGCCGGAAGCGGGGGCGCTGCCGGAGGCCGGGGCGCTGCCGGACGCGGGCGTCGCGCCCGTGGCGGGCGCGGCGCCGCCGGCGGGGGCGAGGGTCGGGACGCCCGCGGCCGACTGGCCGGCCGCCATCGGACGCGGATCGACGACCATGCCCGGGCGCACCTTCTGGACGCCCTCGACGATGATCACCTGGCCCTCGGTGAGGCCGCCTGAGACCACGTAGTCGGTGCCCGTCTGGGCGCCGGTGGTGAGGCGGGTCTGCTGGACGCGGTTCTCGTTGCCCACCGTCAGAACGTACTGGCCGTCCTTGTCCTCGAGCACCGCGGCGATCGGCACCACCAGCGATTCCTGCTTGGTGTCCTGCGACACCGAGACGGTGACGAAGCCGCCGGGCAGGAGCAGTTCGTTCGGGTTGGGGAAGTCGGCGTAGATCGGCAAGGTGCCGGTCGACTGCGAGATCTCGTTGCCGATGAAGGCGATCTTGCCAGTGTGCTCGTAGGACTTGCCGTTCGAGAGGAGCAGCGTCGGCGTGAAGGTCTGGTGCGCCAGGCCGGGCTGCAGCCGGGCGGCCTGGATCTGTTCGGCGACCTCGGTGTACTGGGCCTCGGAGATCGAGAAGACCACCCGCATCGGGTCCATCTGGACGACCGTCGCCAGCGTGCCGGTGGCCGTGTTGACGAGGTTGCCCTGGGTGACGTTGGTGTTGCCGATCCGGCCGTCGATGGTCGAGGCGATGTCGGTGTAGGAGAGGTTGAGCTTCGCCGTCTCGATCTGGGCGTTCGCCTGGGCGATCGCCGCCTTGGCGGACTCGACGTCCGCCGCCGCCTTGTCGCGCGAGGCCTGCGCCTGGTCCTGCACCGCCTGGCTGACGGCGCCGGACTTCACGAGGGCGATCTGCCGGTCGAGGGTCAGCTGCGCCTCGGCGAGCGAGGCGTTGGCGCCGGCGAGCTGGGCGTTGGCGGCGGCGAGCTGGCCGTTCGCCTGGTCGAGCTGCGCCTGGAAGGGCGCCTTCTCGATCGTGTAGAGGGCCTGGTTCGCCTTGACGTGCGAGCCCTCCTGGAAGAGCACGCCGGTGAGGAAGCCCTCGACGCGGGCGACGAGGTTCAGCGTCTGGATCGCCTGGATGCGGCCGACGTACTGGAAGCTCTGGGTGACGTCCTGCTTCGTCACCGGGGCGACGATCACCGCCGGCGGCGGCGGCGCCGGCTGGGCCGACTGCTGGGCGAGGGCCGGACCGGCGGCCATGACGAGGCCTGCCGCCAGAAGGGCGCCGCGGAAGCGACGCCCCGCCGTGCCGGCTTCCGTGCCGTCTGCGCTGCAAAGCGGGCCGCGCGGCACACGGACACACTGATTCACCGGCAAACCCTCCCCGCGGACGTCGCCTCCGTGATAGCCAAGGCGGCGCGGAAAGGGAATTGCCTGTTCGCTCCAAGGTGGCGGACATCCGCGAACGAGGCGGCTTGTGGCCACCGGGTCACGATCCGCGGGGGCGGCCCTTGCGACCCTCCCGGTTGAGGGGAGGCGAGCGGTCGGCTATGACGGGAACGGGAGCCGACCGACCGTCCGGTCAATGAATGGCGGCGCGCCCCGACGCCCGGAATTCGGGGCCACTGGAGGACAGTCCATGCGCGAGGCTTACATCGTCGACTTCGTGCGCACGCCGATCGGACGTTTTGGCGGCGCGCTGTCCGGCGTGCGGACCGACGATCTCGCCGCCGTGCCGATCCGGGCCCTGCGCGAGCGCCACCCGGCGATCGACTGGGCGGGTCTCGATGAAGTGATCTACGGCTGCGCCAACCAGGCCGGCGAGGACAACCGCAACGTCGCCCGCATGGCCGCCCTCCTCGCCGGCCTGCCGGTCGATGTGCCGGGCACCACCGTCAACCGGCTCTGCGGCTCCGGCATGGACGCGGTGGCGATTGCCGCTCGCCAGATCAAGTGCGGCGAGGCCGAGCTCATCATCGCCGGCGGCGTCGAGTCGATGTCGCGGGCGCCGTTCGTCATGCCGAAGGCCGACACGGCCTTCTCGCGCCATGCCGAGATCCACGACACGACGATCGGCTGGCGCTTCATCAACCCCTTGATGAAGAAGCAGTACGGTGTCGATTCGATGCCGGAGACCGGCGAGAACGTCGCCGAGGACTACCAGGTCTCGCGCGCCGACCAGGACGCCTTCGCCCTCCGCTCGCAGCAGCGCGCCGGCGCTGCCCAGGCGTCCGGCCGCCTCGCCCGCGAGATCGTTCCCGTGACGATCCCCGGTCGCAAGGGCGACACCGTCGTCTCCGCCGACGAGCACCCGCGCCCCTCCACCAGCCTCGAGCAGCTCGCGAAGCTCCCGACCCCCTTCCGCGCCGGCGGCACGGTGACGGCCGGCAACGCCTCGGGCGTCAACGACGGGGCCGCGGCGCTGCTGATCGCTTCGGCCGAGGCGGTCGCCCGCTACGGCCTGACGCCGATCGCGAAGGTGTCCGGTGCCGCCACCGCCGGCGTGCCGCCGCGAGTCATGGGCATCGGCCCGGCGCCGGCGACGCGCAAGCTCGTCGAGCGCCTCGGCATCAGGGTCTCGGACTTCGACGTGGTCGAGCTCAACGAGGCCTTCGCCAGCCAGGGCCTCGCGGTGCTGCGCGAACTCGGCCTTCCCGACGACGGCGAGCACGTCAACCCGAACGGCGGGGCCATCGCCCTTGGACATCCGCTCGGCGCCTCCGGCGCCCGCATCGTCGGCACGGCCGCCCTCGAGATGCAGGCCCGCGACGGCCGCCGCGCCCTCGCCACCATGTGCATCGGCGTCGGCCAGGGGATCGCCCTCGCCGTCGAGCGCGCCTGATCGGCGCCAGAAGCCGCATCGAGCACGGGAGAGTGCGCCGCGGCCGCGGCGTCGCTCCCCGGCCGCTGTCGTCCGCGCTTCCGGCCGGCGCCCGGCCGCGCTAGGGTGAGGGAAGGGTCCGAGCGGAGGAGCGCCGGGTGGCGCGCTGGACGGGCTTTGTCTCGACGATGGCGGTCCTGGTGGCCGGATCGGCGCCCGCGCCGGCGGCCCCGGTGGCCGTGTGCTCCGCGCCGGCCGGTCCCCTCGTCGCCGTCGCGAGCGTGTCCGCACCGTTCGAGCTCGTCCTCGCCGATGGGACGCAGGTGCGGGTCGCTGAGGTTGGCCTTTCGGCTCCGGGCGAGGGGGATTCCGCCGCCGCGACAACCCTCGCCACGCTCGTCGGCGCCGGGCCCGTCCGCCTCGACGCTGCTGCCATCCGGCTCGACCGTCACGGCCGGCGCCTCGCCCGCATCGCCCTTGCCGACGGCTCCGATCTCGGCGAGCGCCTCGTCGCCGCGGGGGTGGCCCTTGTCGGCACGGCGCCGAAGGCCGAACCGGACGGCCCCTGCCGCCGCCGTCTCCTCGCCGCCGAGGCCGCCGCCCGGGTCGCCCGCCGGGGGCTCTGGGCCGACGGGACCTTCGCCCTTGAGGACGCCGCCGACCCCGCCCTCACCGCCCGGGCTGGCCGCTACGCCCTCGTCGAGGGGCGGGTGGTCAGCGTCGGGAAAGCCGGCCGCACGCGATATCTCAACTTCGGGCGGCGCTGGAGCCTTGATTTCACCGCGACGATCGCCGAAAGCGAAGGGGCCTGGCCGCGCGGCTGGGGAATCGGCCCGGCCGCGCTGGAAGGTTCCCGCGTACGCGTGCGCGGCTGGCTCGAAGCGGATGACGGCGGTCTCGTGCGGCTCGGCCGACCGGAAGATCTCGAGCGTCTCGACGGGCCGGCGCAGCGATGAGGACGAGTGAGCGTCGAGTGAGTGGCGTCGTCACCTCTGTCGCCCATGGGGCAGCCCGTCCGCCCGGACGGCTGACGTTCGCGGCGCGCCGGCTGGCGCTTGCGGGCGCGCTCCTGCTCGCCGGATGCGCCGGCGGCCCCGAGGCGGTGCAGCCCACCATCTCGACCCCCGTCACCGCCGACCCGGCCGCCGCGCCGCCCGCCGACGTCAGCCTCGGGGCGCGCGAGCATCCGCGCCTCGTCATGGCCTACGGCGGCGTCTATTCCGATCCGAAGGCGGAGCGGGCGGTGGCGCGCGTCGTCGGCCGGCTCGTCGCCGCCTCCGACGATCCCTCTCGCACCTACCGCATCACCATCCTGAACTCGCCGGCGATCAACGCCTTCGCGCTGCCGGGCGGCTACCTCTACGTGACTCGCGGCCTCCTCGCCCTTGCCGACGACGCCTCTGAGGTCGCGGCGGTGCTCGCCCACGAGATGGCCCACGTGACGGCGAGCCACGCGATCGCCCGCCAGCGTCGGGCCGAGGCAGCCGCGGTGGTGAACCGCGTCGCCGCTACCGTCGTCGGCGACCCCACCGTCGCCCGCGAGACGATCGCCTCGACCCAGCTCTCGCTCGCCCGCTTCAGCCAGACGCAGGAACTCGAGGCCGACCAGATCGGCGTCCGCACCCTCGCCCGCGCCGGCTTCGACCCCTTCGCCGCCGCCCGCTTCCTCGAGGCGATGGCGCGCTATGCGTCGCTGAAGGACGTCGCCGCCGGCGACAAGCCGGACTTCCTGTCCTCGCACCCGGCGACGCCTGAGCGGGTCGCCCTCGCCGTCCGCGCCGCCCGCCAGTTCAGCGGCGTCGACAGCGGCGAGCGCGACCGCGACGCCTACCTCGCCAGCCTCGACGGGATGCTCTATGGCGACGACCCGCGCGAGGGCTTCGCCCGTGGCCGCGCCTTCCTGCACCGCGAACTCGGCATCGCCTTCACGGTGCCGAACGGCTTCTTCCTGGAAAACACCTCGAAGGCCGTGCTCGCCAGCGACGGCGGCAAGATCGCCATGCGCTTCGACGGCGTCGAGGTGCCGGAGGCGATGGCGCTGCCCGACTACCTCGCTTCGGGCTGGGTGAAGGGCCTGATCCCCGACAGCGTGCGCTCGCTCGAAGTGAACGGCGCCCCGGCGGCGACCGCCTCGGCGATCTCCGAGGGCTGGTCGTTCCGCATCGCCGTCGTGCGCGCCGGCTCGCGCGTCTACCGCTTCATCTTCGCCACCGCCTCCCCGACGGGCTCCTTCGAGGCGGGCTTCATGGAGACGGTGAAGAGCTTCCGCCGCCTGACGCCCGCGCAGATCGCCGACCTCAAGCCGCTGAGGGTCCGCATCGTCCGGGTCGCCGCGGGCGACACCATCGACAGCCTCGCCGGCCGGATGAACGGCATCGACGCGGCGCTCCGCAAGCCGCTGTTCTCGGTGATGAACGCGGTGAAGACGGACGCCGACCTGAAGCCCGGCATGGTGGTGAAGATCGTCGCCGAGTGAGGCGACGCTCCGGACGGGCTTCTGCAAGTCCCTGATGTTCCTGCGCAAGGGGCGGTGGGTCGCGAGGGTCGGCCTTCCGGCGGCGGCGTGATGCTTCGCCGGCAAAAATAGTTGTCTAGGCATGTAGACAAATCCGGGCGGCTCCGCGATAGTCGCGCGGTCCCGGCACCATCGTGGCCGCGCGCCTGTCCGCGCGCCGTCCGGCCGGGCCGCCGGATGCCGCCATGTCGCTCACCGTCCTCCTTGTCCTCATCTTCGCCGCGGCGCTGCACGCCGGCTGGAACGCGGCCGTGAAGAAGGTCGCCGACCGTGAGGCGGCGGCGATCGCGGTGGCGGGCGGCGGTGGCGTCGTTGCCGTCGGGGCCCTGCCCTTCCTGCCGCCGATGGCGCCCGAGGCCTTCGTCTTCGTCCTTGTCACCAGCCTCGTCCACATCCTCTATTTCGCGCTTCTGGCGCGCGCCTACCGCGGCGCCGACCTGTCGGTCGCCTATCCGCTGATGCGGGGCCTCGCGCCGATCCTCGTCACCGCCTTCGGCGCCGTGGTGCTGTCGGAATATACCGGCCTCGTCGGCTTCCTCGGGGTGGTGCTCGTCTCCCTCGGGGTCATCGCCCTCGGCCTCGAGGGGCTGCGGGCGGGCCGCTCCGGCAGGCCGGCGGTCGGGGCGGCGCTCCTCAACGCGGCGATCATCGCGAGCTACACCCTCGTCGACGGGGTCGGCGTCCGCCTCTCCGGCGAGGCGGCCACCTACGCCGCCTGGGTGATGCTCGCCTCCGGCGTCACCAACACGCTGTGGGCCGTGCTGCGGCAGGGCCGGCCGATGGCGATGCGGCTCCTCAACCACGCGGCCCTCGGCGTCGCCGGCGGCACCATGTCGGGCGTCTCCTACGGCCTCGCCCTGTGGGCGATGACGGTGGCGCCGATCGGCTTCGTCTCGGCGGTGCGGGAGACCTCGGTGCTGTTCGCCGCCGCCCTCGGCGCGACGGTCCTGCACGAGCGCTTCGGGGCGCTGCGCTGGGCGGCGGCGGCCTTCGTCGTCGCCGGGCTCGCCGCGGTGAAGGCGGGCGGCTCCTTCTGAGCCGCGCGCGCCGCCGCCGCCGGCCGTCGCATCGTCACGGTTCCCCTGATAGAGAGGGCGCACCGGCGGCCACCGCCGGAGGAGGCCTTCGACCCCGATGCGTCACGCCGTCTACTTCGCGCCGCGCGACACCGCGCTCCTTGCCCGTCTCGGCGCCCGCTGGCTCGGCCGCGACGCGGCGACCGACGGGGCGCTGAAGCAGCCGGAGATCGCCGGCGTCAGCGGGCCGGAGTTCGAGGCGGCCACGGCCTCCGCCCGCCGCTACGGCTTCCACGCCACCCTGAAGCCGCCCTTCCGCCTCGCCGAGGGGCGCACGGCGGCGGAGCTCGAGGCGGCCGCCGGGCGGCTCGCCGCCTCGCTGCCGGCGGTGACGATCCCGAGCCTCGAGATCGCCCGGCTCGGCGCGTTCGTCGCCCTCGTGCCGGCGGAGCGGGTGCCGGCCCTCGACGCCCTCGCCGGGCGCGTCGTCGCCGAGTTCGACGGCTTCCGCGCCCCGCCCGACGCCGCCGAGATCGCCCGGCGCCGCCCCGCCTCCCTTTCGCCGCGCGAGCGGGAGATGCTGGAGCGCTGGGGCTATCCCCACGTCTTCGAGGAGTTCCGCTTCCACATGACGCTGACCGACGCGCTGCCGCCGGAGCGTGGCGACGCGCTCGCCGCCGCCGCGGCCCGCCACTTCGCGCCGGTGCTCGGCCGACCGGTCCTGGTCGACGCCCTGACGCTGTTCGTCGAGCCGCGCCCGGCGGCGCCGTTCCGCATCCACAAGGTGCTGCCGCTCGCCGGCGGTGGCCGCCGCTTCGCCAGCATCGGGGGCGGCGCCTGATGGGCGAGACGATCCTCACCGGTGCCCGCCTCGTCCTCGACGACCGTGTCGTCGACGGCACCGTCGTCGTGCGCGACGGGCGCATCGCCGCCATCGACGAGGGCCGCACGGCCGCGGGCGAGGACCTCGGCGGCGACTATCTGCTGCCCGGCCTCGTCGAGCTCCACACCGATCACCTCGAGAGCCATTTCCGTCCCCGGCCCGGTGTCCACTGGAACCCCGTCGCGGCGCTGCAGGCCCACGACGCCCAGGTGGTCGGTGCCGGTATCGTCACCGTGTTCGATGCCCTGAGGGCCGGCGATGCCGACGAGCGGCCGCTCGGGCGCGACTCGCTGCTGCTTGCCGAGGCGATCAGCACCGCACGGGCCGAGGACCGGCTGAAGGCCGACCACTTCATCCACGTGCGCTGCGAGATCTCCTCCAAGCAGCTCCTCGCCGACGCCGAGCCGCTGTTCTCCGGCGGTGCCGTCCGCCTTGCCTCGCTGATGGACCATACCCCCGGCCAGCGCCAGTTCGCCCGGCTCGACGCCTATCACCGATTCTATCCGGAGACGGCGCGGCTCTCGCCGGCCGAACAGGAGGCCTTCGTCGCCGAGCGCCTCGCCGCGGCCGCCCGCGTCGTCGCCGAGAACCGGCCGGCGATCGTCGCCATGGCGAAGGCGGGCGGCGCGATCCTCGCGAGCCACGACGACGCGACCCTCGCCCACGTGGAGGAGGCGGCGGCCGACGGCATCGCCATCGCCGAGTTCCCGACCACGGTGGAGGCGGCCGCGGCGTCCCGCGCGGCCGGCATGCGCGTGCTGATGGGGGCGCCGAACGTCGTGCGCGGCGGCTCGCACTCGGGCAACGCCGCCGCCGGCGACCTCGCCCGCGAGGGCCTTCTCGACATCCTGTCGTCGGACTATGTGCCGTTCTCGCTGATGCAGGCGGCCTTCATCCTGCCGGAGACGGTGCCGGGCATGGACCTTCCGGCCGCCGTGCGGCTCGTCACGCGCGTGCCGGCCGACACGGTCGGCCTCGACGACCGCGGCTCGATCCTCGCCGGGCGGCGGGCGGACCTCGTGCGCGTCCGCCACACCCCCGGCAGCGTGCCGGTGGTGCGGGCCGTCTGGCGCGAGGGCGTCCGCGTCGCCTGACGGTCAACCCGTCCGGCGCGAGCGGGCGGGTCTCGGCGCCGCCGGCAGGTCGGCGAGCGGATGATGCTCGCCGACGAGCGCCGTGAGGCGCTCGTCGAGCACGTGGGTGTAGATCTCCGTCGTGGCAATGTCGGCGTGGCCGAGCAGCGCCTGCAGGGACCGCAGGTCGGCGCCGCCGGCGAGGAGGTGGCTTGCGAAGGCGTGTCGGAGGACGTGAGGCGACACCCGCGCCGCCGGGATGCCGGCGAGTGCCGCGATGCGCTTCAGGTCGCGGGCGAAGGCCTGGCGGGTGAGGTGGCCGCTCTCGCCGTGCGAGGGGAACAGCCACCGCCCTGCCTTGCCGCCGGCGATCTCGCGGAAGGCGGCGATCGCCGCCTTGGCGCGCGGGCTGAGCGGCACGAGGCGCTCGCGTCCGCCCTTGCCGCGCACCACCAGGGCCTCGAGGCCCGGCCGCGCCGCCGCCGCCGGCAGGGTGACGAGCTCGGAGACGCGAAGTCCCGTGGCATAGGCCGTCTCGACCAGCGCGACGAGCCGGGCGGCCCGGTGGCGCGCCGGCGGCGTCGCCTCCTCTGAGGCGGCCTCCTCCGCCGCAGCGGCGAGGATGGCGCGCATCTCCGTCTCCGAGAGCAGCTTCGGCAGCGCCCGCCGCCGCTTCGGGCTGTCGATCGGCCCGGTCGGGTCGTCGCCGCGCACCCCCTCGGCGAACAGGAAGCGGTGGAAGCGGCGCAGCGCCGAGAGGCGGCGCGCCTGCGAGGTGGCGGCGAAGCCGCGGGCGGTGAGGTCGGCGAGATAGGCGCGCACGTCGTCTGCGCTCGCCGACGCCACCGAGGCGTCGCCGAGGAAGCGGGCGAAGTCCTCCACGTCGCGCCTGTAGGCGTCGAGCGTGTTCGCCGCCGCGCCGCGCTCGGCCGACAGCATCTCGAGGAAGCTCTCGATCAGGTGGGTGTCGCGCACGGGCTCGCCTCCGACCGACGAGAAGACCACGAACCGGTCAACGGGACGTTGCCGAACCGGATTTGCGTGCTACCTTTTCGGAAGGCTGGGCCCTTGGTACCGCCGATGCGGCGGTGCCCGATCCTTCCGGAGGACCGACATGACCCGACTGACCGCGCCTCTCGCCGCCCTCGCGCTCCTCGCCGCGGCCACCGCCCCGGCGCTCGCCTGCCCCTACGGCAAGGCCGAGACCGCGTCCGGCCCCTCGACGCCGATCACCACGGCCCAGGGCCCGATGACCCCGGTGCCGACGACCGCCCAGTAAGGACGCCGCTGCCTTCCCGGCGGCCTCGGCGCCGCCCGGCTCACCGGCCGGGCGGTTGCTGGTGCACGTATCGGGCGCCGAGAGCTTCCTGTCCGCCGACGACGCTTCCCGGAGCCGGAAACCTCCTCGTGGCTTGATTGCCGTCGCCTTGCCCGGCCGGCCCCCGCCTCCTTCCGCCGCCCTCCTGCGACGCGATGACCGCGACGTGACTTGCCGGGGCTCCGCACGGGGCGGAGGATGCCGGTAACGAACGGCAAAGCCGTCGGGGATCGGGGAGGACGCTGCCATGTGGAGGATCGCCGCACGCCCGGACGGGCGTTTCGCCCGGAATGGAGAGGCCGCGGGAGCCACGTCTCCGCCGGCCGGGTCACCGCACGCCAAGGCCGCGCAAGCCGGGCGTCCGGGAGCCGGATCTCCGCGCGGAGCGCAGCTTCGCACCGCCGCCTTCGCCGCCGTCCTCGTCGCGACGGCCGGCCCGGCACTGGCTGAGGCGTGCGATCCGCCGCCCTATTGGGCCTATGTCGGCTCGGCGGCGACGTCGTTCGAGCGCAACGCCCGTTTCGAACTCGGCAACGGCTCGGTGCGGCAGGTCTCCAACGACCTCACGGTGTTCACGTGGTCGTGGCGGGACGACGGGCTCAGGACCTGCACGAACCTGTCGCCGGCCACGCTCACCGACGGCACCTCGAATACGATCGTGCTCGGCGAGCGCTGCACCGAGACGCCGCTGCCGCCGGAGAACCTCGCGCATTCCTGCATCGGCGACATCACCGCCGCGACGGCGGACGGCGAGCGGCCATTCGCCTACTCGTCGCTGTCCTACTCCTCCCTCGCCTATGACGGCGAGGAGGTGGTGGCGAGCTATGTGACGACCTGCGTCGCCAAGATGGCCATCAAGGACCCGGAGAAGTCCGGCCTCACCCAGCGGGCGCCGGACGTCGCGTGCCTGCGCGAGCAGATCTGGCCGGAGACCGACTAGGATCGTCAGGCAACGGTCGTACGGCAGCGCCGGATCGTGATCCGTGATCAGTGATCGCGGTTGCGGTCGCGGCGGCGCTCGGCCGGCTGGTAGGCGATGCGGGCGTGGGTGGTGCAGTAGGGCACGCCGGTCTCGGAGCGGCGGCCGCAGAAGGTGAAGCCCTCGCTGCCGGGATCGCCGATCGGCCAGCGGCAGGTCTGCTCGGTCAGCATCATGATGGTCACGCGCTGGCCGATCGGCACCACCTCGGCCATCGTCTCCGGCTCGGGCTCGGGCCTCGTTGCGACCACGTAGGCCGGCTCCGCCGCGAGCGCGGTGTTGCCGACCGCGGCGACCGTCGGCCGGGCGCTCCGGCGGACGACCGGAGCCGGCTTCGGCTTGTGGGCCGGCGCCATCGAGGGCTGGCCGGCGCGGGTGCGGCCGGAGAGGCCGAGGCGGTGGATCTTGCCGATCACCGCGTTGCGGGTCACCTCGCCGAGGGTCGCGGCGATCTGGCTGGCGCTGAGGCCCTCCGTCCAGAGGCGCTTCAGCGTGTCGACCCGCTCGTCGGTCCAGGACATGTCGCCTCATCCTTCCGTATCGCGACCGGACTTCCCGAATCCGGGAGCGCCGGGCGAAGGCCCGCCAGACGCTGCAGGGTGGGTGTCGGGGACTGTCGTGTGCGACGGACACGAGATGTCGTGTCGGTACGGCCGGACGCTACAATATGCCGTGACTCTCTGACAAGAGTCGGCGGGCTGCCGGGTGGGGATGAGCGGGGTTTTCCCCAAGGAAGCGCCCGGCCCGGATTTTCCGGCTCAGGGCGCCGTGCCGCCGTCGTCCTCGGGCGCGGGTCCGGGCGAGCGGTCGCGGGCGATCGCCGCCACCGACTGGGCGTCGCCACGGCGCTCGGCGAAACCGATCACCTCGAGTACCCGGACCCGACCGCCGACGACGATGGTGAGGACGTCGCCGAGGCGGACGAGCCGGTCGGCGCTCGTCACCCGGTCGCGGTTGACCCGCACCTTGCCCGCCTCGACCAGCGCCTTCGCCAGGGGCCGCGTCTTCACCACGCGGGCGAACCACAGCCATTTGTCGAGGCGCTGCGCCGCGACGGTCATGGGGCCGCCGTCACCGGGCGCGGCTCATGGCGCGCGGCTGCCACGCGGAACACCCCTCGGCGCGAGGCTCCCGGGCAAGGGTCACGACGGGCAGCGCCTCACCGCTCCTTCGCCCGCCGCTCGAGATCGGCCTTGAGGGCCGCGAGCGCCGCGAAGGGCGAGTTCGGGTCGGCCTGGCGGCCACGCCCGCCACCGCCACCGTCGCGCGGCCGGTCGTCCCGCGGCCGGTCGTTACGGGGACGGTCGTCGCGGGCGCGCGGCTCGGGCCGGTCGCCGTCGCGGCGGCGGTCCTCACGGCGGCCGTCTCCGGAACCGGACTGCGGCCGTCCGCGGCGGTCGTCCCCACGCGGCCGGTCGGCCCGGCGATCGTCGCGGCGTCCCTCGCCGCGCTCCGGACGGGCCTGGCCGGCAGCGGCGGCCTCGCCCTCGGCCGGCGCACCGGCCGGACGGCGTGGTCCGCGCTCGCCGCGCTCGCCGCGCCGCTCCTGCGGACGGTTGCGGTCACCCCGATGGCGGGGCTCGCCGCGTCGCTCCGGACGGCCGGGGCGCCACACCTCGACGAGCACGGGCTCGTCGGCGGCGGCTTCGCCGTCGGCGGCGACGGGCTCGGCTGTTTCGCTCGCCGCTGCCGCCGTCGCGGCATTAGCCGTGGCGGTTTCGTCGGGAGCAGCGTCGGCCGATGCCGCCTCTGTCGCGACCGGCTCTTCGGTCCCGACCGGTGCCTCGGTGCTCTCAACCTCGGGGGAGCTTGCGGCCTCCACGGGCTCGGCGTCCGCCGTCTCGGCGACGGGAACGTCATCCGCCGGCGCGGGGGTCTCTTCGACCGGCCCGGCCTCTGCGGCGGCCTCGTCGACGGCCGCATCGGCGGTCTCGGTCTCGGCGGCCTCCAGTGCGGCGGCGTCGGTGTCCTCGGTGGCGAGATCGGACGACGCGGCGTCGAACGTCGCCGTCTCGTCACCGTCCGGCGCATCCGCCGTCCCGACGGTCGCAAGGTCGGCGGAAGTGGTCGTGGCCGCGGGCTCCGCAGCCTCGACGACCTCGCCCCCGGCGTCCGGGACGGCGCCTTCGATCGCGGGTGTCGCCGTCGCGGCGGCGGGGGCCGTCACGGCCGGTTCCGGCGGGCGGACCGGCAGCGGCCGGCGGTCCATGCGGTAGCCGAGGCCGCGCAGGATGGAGGCGAAGTCCTCGCCGGAGCAGCCGACGAGCGAGGTCATGCGGACCGTCGCCATGAAGCCGCCGGCGGGATGGGCGCCGTCCGGCATCGGGCCGGCCTCGGGGCCGGGACGCCAGGCGAGGATCGGGCGGATGAGGTCGGCGAGGCGCTCGAGGATGTCGATGCGGACGGCGCGGCCGCCGCAGGCCTTGAAGCCGCACACCCGGTAGAGCTCGACCGGCACCGCCGGATCGACGGGGATGGAGGTGCGCCCGGAGGCGGACAGCTGCGGCACCTCGAGGAGGCCGGCGACGTCGAGGCTCGCGTGCTTCAGCGCCCAGAGCTCGGCGAGGAGCCGGCTCGGCGCCGGCTTCAGCAGCGCCGGAACGAAGAGGTGATAGGCGCCGAAGCGGACGCCGAGCGAGCGCAGACCGGCGCGCGCGGCCTGGTCGAGGCCCTTCACCTCCTCGGCGATCGCCGGCCGCTCGATGACCCCGAGCGCCTCGGCGATGCGGAAGGCGATGCCGCGGGGCGGACCGGCGAGCTCGGTGGCGTTGCGGAGGTCGATCAGCGGCTTCAGCAGCGTCTCGACCTGATGCTTCAGCCACGTCGTCAGGCGACCCTGGACACGCTCGCGCGCCGGACCCGTCAGCTGCTCGTCGGCGAGCACCACGAGGCCGGGGGCCAGCACGTCGTCGCCCGGGATGAGCTTCGCCACCGGCTCGCCGAGCCAGCGGATCGAGCCGTCGGCGGCGAGCACGAGGTCGCTGTCCGCGGCCCGGCCGAGGCGGTCGGCGCGGGCCTCGATCTCGCCGGCGAGCGCCTTGGCCGCGGCGTTGCGCAGGGCCTTCGCCTCGGGCCCGTCGCCGCCGCCGCTGTCGGCGACGAAACGGAAGCCGGCGAGGCGTCCGACGTGCTGGCCCTCAACGGAGACATCTCCGGTCGGCGTGATCTCCGCTTCGAGCATCGCGTTTTCTCTCAGGCGTTTCATCAGGACGCTCGTCCGCCGGTCGACGAAACGGCGGGTGAGCCGTTCGTGGAGGGCGTCCGAGAGTCGGTCCTCGACGTCTCGTGTGACCCCGCGCCAGTGGGCGGGATCGGCGAGCCAATCTCCACGATTGGCGACGTATGTCCATGTGCGAACGTGCGCGATCCGGTTCGACAGCGCATCGATGTCGCCGTCGGTGCGGTCGGACTGGGCGACCTGCCGGGCGAACCAGTCGTCGGGTATCCTACCTGATCGGGCGAGGAAGCCGTAGAGGGCGAGCACCAGATCGGCGTGATTGGCCGGGGCGATGCGCCGGTAGTCCGGCACCTGGCACACGTCCCAGAGCAGCGAGACCCGCGCCGGGCCGGTCGCGAGGTCGCGCACCTCGGCGTCCCGGGCGGCATAGTCGAGGCTGACGGCGTCCTCCGCCTGGGGCGCCCGCGTCAGTCCCTCCTGGCGCGGCGGCTCGTCGAGCGAGCGGCGGAGCGCGTCGAGGGAGCGGAAGTCGAGATCCGGGTTCCGCCACTGCAGCACGCGCAGCGCCTGGAAGCGGTGGCTCTCGAGGGCCTCCACCATCTCGTCGTCGAAGGGCGCGACCCGCCCCGTGACCCCGAACGTGCCGTCGCGCATGTGGCGTCCGGCGCGTCCGGCGATCTGGCCGAGCTCGGCCGCGTTGAGGGCACGGTACTGGTAGCCGTCGAACTTGCGGTCGCCGGCGAAGGCGACGTGGTCGACGTCGAGGTTGAGGCCCATGCCGATGGCGTCGGTGGCGACGAGGAACTCGACGTCGCCGGACTGGAAGAGCTCGACCTGGGCGTTGCGGGTGCGCGGCGAGAGCGAGCCGAGCACCACCGCGGCGCCGCCGCGCTGGCGGCGGATGAGCTCGGCGATAGCGTAGACCTCGTCGGCCGAGAAGGCGACGATGGCCGAGCGCGGCGGCAGGCGGGTGATCTTCTTCGAGCCCGCCCAGGCGAGCACCGACATGCGCGGCCGGGTGACGACGTTCAGCCCCGGCACCAGCTTCTCGAGCATCGGCCGCACGGTGGTGGCGCCGAGCAGCAGCGTCTCGTCGCGGCCGCGGGCGTTCAGGATGCGGTCGGTGAAGACGCGCCCGCGCTCGAGGTCGCCGGCGAGCTGCACCTCGTCGACGGCGAGGAAGGAGACGTCGGCGTCACGCGGCATCGCCTCGACGGTGCACACCGTGAAGCGCGGGGACGGCGGGACGATGCGCTCCTCGCCGGTGACGAGGGCGACGGCGTCGGAGCCGACGCGGGCGGCGACGCGGTTGTAGACCTCGCGCGCGAGGAGGCGCAGCGGCAGGCCGATCAGGCCGCTGCCGTGAGCGATCATGCGCTCGATCGCGAGGTGTGTCTTGCCGGTGTTGGTCGGCCCGAGGACGGCGGTGACCGAACGCGAACGGACGACGGAGGCGGACGCGGATCTCGACTCGACGCTCATCGACTTCCCAGGCCGCCCGTTTTCAGAACCGGGCGGCGGGTGGAGGACGCCGCGTCATAGCACGCCCGGCCGTCACGGCTCCAGCGAATCGGCGATCGTGGCGCCGCGAGTCGTTCCGGCCAGCGGGGCAGTGCGGCGGCAGTGGAACGCTTGCCGCGGGCGGATGGAACGAGTCTCGAACGAATCCGGCCCGAATCGACGACTCCGGACGAGTCCGGCTTTGTTCCCTACGACCGGTCGTTAGACTCGGCAGGCGAGCCACGACATCTTGCGTTTGCTGAGAAAGGCGGAAGAACGACTCGGCCGATTCCACGATCCGGCGCGAGGACTCCGTTCGGGTCGAGAGTCAAGCGCTGCCCGAGCGGGCAGCGAAACGCCCCGCGAGGCGGGGCGCCGGCCTCAGTCGGCCGTGCTGGTCGCCGCCGTCACAGTCGGTCCGGTGACCTTGAGGTCGGTCGCCTCGACAACGAGGGTGCCGCGCATCGTGCCGACGGAGATCCGGTAGGGCACGAGCAGGGCGGTGCCGGGGACGGGGGCGAGCCACGCCTCGAGGGCCCGGTTATTCTGCATGTACTTCACCGAGTCCTTGTTCCGCTTGTGGCCGGAGACGGGGACCCAGCGGGCGGAGCAGACGACGACGGTGCCCTTGTAGGACTTCGTCTCGACCGTCTTCGTGCCCTGGTAGGCGAGGGGCACGTCGAAGCGCGTCCAGCCGTCGAAGATCGGCAAGGTGCGGGCGCAGGCGGCGGGGCCGGCGGCGTCCTCGACGGTGCGGACCGGCATCACCACGGCGCTGACCGGGTCGAGCACGCCCTTCCAGTGCTTCGACTGGATCGGCACCACGTCGCGGTGCGGCTTCGTCGGCGGATCGGCGGAGACGGACTTCAGCGTGCCGGACGACAGGTCCATGCGCACCGAGCTCGACTTCTCGCTGTTGCTCGCCTGCATGGTGTAGCGGGTCGGCAGCACCGCGGCGCCGCGCAGCCAGCCCGCCGCCTGGGCGTCGACCTTCTCGGAGGAGAAGATGCGGGCGAGCGCCGCCGGGCGCATCGCCACCTTCGCCGAATAGGCGTCGCCGTCGACGACGAGCGACAGCTTGCCCTGGGCGAAGGAGAGGCCGCCGAAGGAGATGTCGTAGATGGCGCCGACCTTCGCCGTGTCGGCGGCGGCCGGCGCGGCGAGGGCAAGGGCGGCCGCGGCGGCGAGGGCCGGGGCGACGGCCCGGCGCACGGGCGCGGCGCGGGCGGAAAGCCGAGGATGACGGACGCTCATTCTGTCCTCCGCTGTCGCCGAAGCTGCGGGCCGAAGTTGCAAGGGTCCGGCCGGAATGCGCCGAATCTTGGGCTCCAGCATTGCGGTCATCTTGGTAAGCGCCGGGTTAACGTCGCCCGTCCCCGGTCCCTACGCCGCAGGCCGGCCGGTGGGAAGGATGGCAGGGGGGCCTCGACCGGCGAGCCCCATGGCGGCAATCTTGCTTGCCCGCGGCGCGATGTTCGCCGCACCGCCGGCACCCGCTTTCCCGCCGCCGCCCGCGGCCCCCACCGGATCCTCCCCGATGACTGCCGCCCTGGCGCTTCCCGCCGCCGACCCGGACGCGAACCGCCTCGAGCGGGCGCGCGGGGTGGTGCGGCTCGCCTTCGCGGCGGACGGCGCGGCCGGGACGCGGCTGAGGACGCTCTACCAGGCCGGCTCGGGCAAGGCGCGGCTGCCGCGACCGCCAGTCGGATCGCCGCCGGTGGCGGTGCTCCTCAATACCGCCGGCGGGCTGACGGGGGGCGACCGCTTTGCCGTCGAAGTGTCGGTCGGCGACGGCGCCGAGGCGGTGGTGACGACCCAGGCGGCCGAGCGGGTCTACCGGCGGCTCGCCGGCACGGCACGCGTCGCGACGCGGCTCGTCGCCGGCCGTGGCGCGCGCCTTTCCTGGTTGCCGCAGGAGACGATCCTCTTCGACGGTGCCGGTCTCGACCGGTCGCTCGACATCGCCCTTGCCTCTGACGCGCGCCTCCTCGCCTGCGAGGCGATCGTGCTCGGGCGGGCGGCGATGGGCGAGACGGTGCGGCGCCTCGAGGCGCGCGACCGCTGGACGATCACCCGCGACGGCCGCCTCGTCTTCGCCGACCGGCTGCGGCTCGTCGGCGACGCGGAGGCGATCCTCGCCGGGCCCGCGACCGGTGGCGGGGCCCGGGCCTTCGCGACGCTGGTCATCGCCGGCCCCGGAGCGGCGGAGCGGCTGGACGAGGTCCGGGCGGCGATCGAGACGTCCATCGCGGCAGCCGGCGGCGGCGTCGAGGCTGGGGCGAGCGCCCTTGACGGCCTCGTCGTTGGCCGCCTCCTCGCAAGGTCGGCGACACCGTTGCGGGCAACGCTGGCGCGCGTCCTCGCCGCTCTCGACGGGCGGCCGCTGCCGAGGGTGTGGTCGTGCTGAGAACTTGGCTAGTGTGCCCGTGCCTTGGGCAGGGCCGGCCGGAGGGGCGGGCTGCTGGCGGCCCGCCACCGGGAAACAGGGGAGAGCGACGCGGATGAACCTGACGCCCCGCGAGAAGGACAAGCTGCTGATTTCGATGGCCGCGATGGTGGCGCGCCGCCGGCTCGAGCGCGGCGTCAAGCTGAACCATCCCGAGGCGATCGCCCTCATCTCCGACTTCGTGGTGGAGGGCGCCCGAGACGGCCGCTCGGTCGCCGACCTGATGGAGGCCGGTGCCCACGTGGTGCGCCGCGACCAGGTGATGGAGGGCATCGCCGAGATGATCCACGACGTGCAGGTGGAGGCGACCTTCCCGGACGGCACGAAGCTCGTCACCGTCCACCAGCCGATCCGCTAGGCCGGTCGTGGCGGCGCTGCGGCAGGGGACGGGCGAGGTGCGCGGCCCTTGGGCCGCGGGCGCCCTGCTGCTCGCTGCGCTTGCCTTCGTCGCGCCGGCCGCGGAGGCCGCCCCGCGGGCGCTGCCGTCGCCGATGGTCGGCGTCACCCTCGACACGGTGGCGCATCTTTCCACGACGATCGAGGCGCTCGCCGCCCTGCCGGTGACGCCGGTTGCCCGCATCGTCTTCGACCGTGGACCGCCCACGATGTACACGGCGGCCGTGACGCGGTTGCGGCCGGCGGCCTTCCTGATGGGCGAACTCGTCGATTCCTCGGACTTCCGCCGCTACACGCTCGACGCCTATCGCGAGCGCACGCGGCGCTATTTCGCGGCGCTCGGCGACGACATCGACCTGTGGGAGATCGGCAACGAGGTGAACGGCGAGTGGCTCGGCTCCCCCGGCGACGTCGTTCCGAAGCTGCGCGCCGCCTTCCGCCTCATCGAGGCGCGCGGCGGCCGGACGGCAATGACGCTCTACTTCAACGAGGGCTGCTTCGAGAAGCGCGACCACGCGATGTTCGCCTGGACGGAGAGGAACGTCCCGGCCGAGATGAAGCGGGGCCTCGAATACGTGTTCGTCAGCTGGTACCCGGACGACTGCCCGGGGGTGAAGCCGGACTGGCCGGCGGTGTTCGCGCGGCTGCGGATGCTCTTTCCGGAGGCGAAGCTCGGCTTCGGCGAGATCGGTCGGGACAGGTCGGCGCCGCGCGCGGCGAAGGCGCGGATGGTGCGGGACTTCTACGGGATGAAGTGGGGCAGGGACGGCCTCGGGCCGCACTTCGTCGGCGGGTACTTCTGGTGGTACTTCGCCGAGGAGATGGTGCCGAAGTCGAAGCCGCTGTGGCGGACGCTGCGCGACACGGTGGCGGCGACGGCGCCATAGCGGGGCGGACCCGTCGCCCGAAAGAGGGGGCTGGGCAGAAGCGCGGTTCGGGCCGAAACTTGCATGCGGCGCTGCCGCCGACGGGAGGGGAACAAATGCTGGAGCTTCGGCCGAACTGCGAGTGCTGCGACCGCGACCTGCCACCGGACGCGGCTGACGCGATGATCTGCACCTTCGAGTGCACCTTCTGCGCCGACTGCGCCGGGCGCGAGTTCGGCGGGCTCTGCCCGAACTGCGGCGGCGAGCTCGTCCGGCGGCCGGTGCGCCCGGCCGGCAAGCTCGCCCGCTTCCCCGCCTCGACCGAGCGCGTGCTGCGGGCGGCCCCCTGCGGCGAACGCGCCGCGTGAGGTCGCCACGCTGCTGACCCGTCCCCAAGGAGAGCGCCATGATCCCCGGTGAACTGATGCCCGCGGCGGGCGAGATCGAGCTCAACGCCGGCCAGCCGACGGTGACGCTGGAGGTGTCGAACACCGGTGACCGGCCGGTCCAGGTGGGCAGCCACTACCACTTCTTCGAGACCAACCCGGCGCTTTCCTTCGACCGCGCGCAGGCCCGCGGCTTCCGCCTCGACATCCCCGCCGGCACCGCCGTGCGCTTCGAGCCGGGACAGACGCGGACGGTGACGCTGGTGCCCTATCGCGGCGCGCGAACGGTCTACGGCTTCCGCCAAGGGGTGATGGGGGCGCTGTGACGTTGCCTAGAGGCTGCGTCTGCCTTACTTTTTCGCGGATGTAAGGAGTGCAGGACCGAACGATGCGGCGCTTTGCGATGACAGTGACATCAAAGGGGCAGGTGACCCTACCGGCGGGCTACCGACGTCTGGTGCAGGCCGAACCCGGGGATCAGCTAGAGATCATTGTGGCGGACGACGGGGAGGCGAAGCTTCGAAAGAAGTCCGGTCGGCTCGCCGACCACTTCGGGTCGCTCGCGGCCTATGGGGGTGAACCGTTCGCCCGGCACGATGAGACGACGGCAGCTATCGATGCGGCCATGGAAGAGCAGGACGCGCGGAGCCGGCGCTAGGGGGACGACGGGGTGATCGCCTTCGACACGAACATCCTCCTGCGCATCTTTCTCTCCGATGACGAGAGGCAATCCCCTGTGGCGCGGGCCCTCGCAGAGCGTGCAAGCCCGGAGGAGCCAGTCTTTCTCAGCGTCGTCGTGCTGGTCGAGTTCGTGTGGACTCTCATTCGCCAGAAGAAGGTACCCCGGGAGATCGTTGTGTCGGAACTCGAACGGCTTCTGCTGCGCCCCGACGTGTTGATCGAAGCCGTTGATGCCGTCGAGGTGGCGCTGGGCCACTTCCGGTCCGGCAAGGCCGACTTCTCCGACTATCTCATCGCCGAACTGGGCCGGACCGCCGGGGCCTCGACGACCTACACCTTCGACACGGACGCCCGGGACGCACCGGGCTTCACGCTCCTCACCGCCTGACGAGGCACCCGCCCATGCCCTTCAAGATGCCCCGTGCCGACTACGCCCACATGTTCGGCCCGACGGTCGGCGACCGGCTCAGGCTCGCCGACACAGAGCTCGTCATCGAGATAGAGAAGGACTTCACCACCTATGGCGAGGAGGTGAAGTTCGGCGGCGGCAAGGTGATCCGCGACGGCATGGGGCAGAGCCAGGTGACGCGCCACGGCGGCGCCGTCGACACGGTGATCACCAACGTCGTCATCGTCGACCACACCGGCATCGTGAAGGCGGACGTCGGCCTCCGCGACGGGCGGATCGTCGGCATCGGCAAGGCCGGCAACCCGGACGTCCAGCCGGGCGTCGACATCATCGTCGGCCCGTCGACCGAGGCGATCGCCGGCGAGGGCAAGATCCTCACCGCCGGGGCGATGGACTGCCACATCCACTTCATCTGCCCGCAGCAGATCGAGGAGGCGCTGATGTCCGGCGTCACCACGATGCTCGGCGGCGGCACGGGGCCGGCGACGGGCACCAACGCCACCACCTGCACCCCCGGCGCCTGGCACATCGCCCGCATGCTGCAGGCTGCCGACTCCTTCCCGATGAACCTGTCGCTGTCCGGCAAGGGCAATGCGGCGCTGCCGGCGACGCTCGAGGAACAGATCCACGCCGGCGTCGGCTCCCTGAAGCTGCACGAGGACTGGGGCACGACGCCGGCGGCGATCGACTGCTGCCTGTCGGTGGCCGACCAGCTCGACGTGCAGGTGATGATCCACACCGACACGCTGAACGAGTCCGGCTTCGTCGAGGACACGGTGGCGGCGATCAAGGGCCGCACCATCCACGCCTTCCACACCGAGGGCGCCGGCGGCGGCCACGCGCCGGACAT